>Ga0208612_1001141_pt1 | contig 11194 bp, 7 predicted proteins | sample AntDryMetagUQ889_FD_188089 | JGI IMG/M metagenome (GOLD analysis project Ga0208612, IMG submission 188089) | Polar desert microbial communities from Antarctic Dry Valleys - UQ889 (SPAdes) | ecosystem: Environmental > Terrestrial > Soil > Desert | place: Antarctic Dry Valleys | collected 2008-12-31 | reverse complement strand
TCCGCAAGGACCGTGATAGACGCGGCGGCGGACCATTTCGGGGTGAAGCTACGCTACGAGGAACGCAAGATCGGCGGCGTAGCCATCCGCGAGGAGGGCGAACCCGTCTCCGATGAGACGCTGGAGGCGGCCAAGAACTCCGACGCCATATTGCTCGGCGCGGTCGGCCACCCGGACTTCGACCGCGGCCCGCAGAGGCCCGAGGCCGGACTTCTGAAACTGCGTAAGCATCTCGGCGTCTTCGCCAATTTGCGTCCTGTCGCGGCAATACCGGTCATCATCTCTGCCTCGCCGCTCAAGAAAGAAGTACTTGAGGGCGTTGACATCTTGATCGTGCGCGAGCTTACCGGCGGGGCGTATTTCGGGGAAAAAGAAGAGGGCGAGGAGCGGGCGAGCGATCTCAGCGTGTACACGCGGGAGGAGGTCGAGCGGGTCGCGCGGGTGGCGTTCGAGGCGGCTGAAGGGCGCGGTGGGCGGGTGACCTCGGTGGATAAAGCCAATGTCATGGCGACTAGTCGGCTGTGGCGGGCCGTGGTATCTGATGTGGCGGGTGATTACCCTAACGTGGTCCTGGATCACGTCCTCGTTGATGCCGCCGCGATGCTGCTCATACAGAACCCACGCCGCTTCGATGTGATCGTCACCGAAAACCTCTTCGGCGATATTCTTTCGGATGAAGCGGCCATTCTCCCCGGCTCAATGGGCATGCTGTCGAGCGCGTCTCTGGGTGAGCCAGGCACGCCAGGCATCTTCGAACCCGTCCACGGCTCCGCGCCTGACATCGCCGGGACGCACAAAGCGAACCCCTACGCGACCATTCTCTCGGCGGCGGCGATGTTCCGGCATTCGCTCGGCCGCCCCGATGTAGCAGGCGCCATCGAACGCGGTGTCTCGGTCGCAATGGAGGCCCATTACCTGACGCCCGACCTGGACGGAGACAAGACCACGGAGGAAGTAACCGAGGCGGTGACCCGGTGGGTCACGGCGGGAGAGGGCGTGGCATGAGCATAAAGCTGTTCGATACGACGCTACGGGACGGGACCCAACGCGAAGGCGTCAGTCTCACCGCAGAGGACAAGGCCCGCATAGCCCGCGAACTGGACGCTCTCGGCATCCACTACATAGAAGCTGGCTTCCCGGCCTCCAACCCCAAAGACCTCGAGTTTTTCGAAGGCTTCGACGCCTCGGAGCTGGAGCGCGCGAAGCTCGTGGCGTTCACCCGCGCTCGCCGCCCGAACGGACGCGCCGAAGACGACCCGGCGGTGACGCTGCTCCCGCGACTCTCCGCGCCGGTCGCATGCATCGTGGCGAAGAGCTGGAAGCTGCACGTCGAGAAGGTCTTGAGGACCACGCCGGAGGAGAACCTGGAGTCCATCAAGGATACGGTGGCGTATCTCGCGGAGGCCGGGAAAGAAGTCATCTTCGACGCCGAGCATTACTTCGATGGTTTTGGCGATGATCCAGATTACGCGCTCTCCGTGCTGCGAGCGGCGACCGAGTCCGGCGCCACGACGCTCGTCCTCTGTGACACTAACGGCGGCACGCTCCCGACGGAACTGAAGGCAATAGTGAGCCGTACCGTGCGAGAGTTCCCAGATGTCGAAATCGGCATTCACACCCACAATGACGCCGGTTGCGGGGTGGCGAACGCGCTGGCGGCGGTGGAGGCTGGGGCGACGCACGTACAGGGGACGATCAACGGCGTCGGGGAGCGGTGCGGAAACTGCGACCTGGTGACGACCATCGCCAATCTGCAACTCAAGATGGGCCTCAAGGTAGTGGAGGACGAGCGGTTGCGGCGGCTATCCGAAGCCTCGAACTACGTCGCCGAGTTGATGAACCTCACGCCAGACGGACACCGTCCATACGTCGGGAGGAGCGCGTTTGCCCACAAAGGCGGGCTACACGTTGACGGCATCTCCAAAGATCCGGCGACCTACGAGCACGTCTCCCCCGAGGCCGTCGGCAACGCCAGGCGCATGCCGGTCGGGGAGCTATCCGGAAAGAACACCATCCGCACCAAAGCCGAGGAGCTAGGGCTCGACGCGGGCGACGTGAACGCCGTCCTCTCGGCCATGAAGCAGAAAGAGCACGAGGGGTATCATTACGAGGCTGCCGATGCCTCCTTCGCGTTGCTCATAGGGCGCACGACCGGGGAGGAGCGTCCGCTCTTCGAGCTGGAGAGCTTCCGCGTCATCTCCGAGAAGCGGGCGGACAGGGAGACAACGGTCGAGGCCACCATCAAGCTCTCCGTGAAGGGGGAGCGCGTGATCTCGACCGCCGAAGGCAACGGTCCCGTCAACGCCCTGGACAACGCCCTGCGGGAAGCCATCGAGCCACACTACCCGGAACTAAAAGCCATCCACCTCGCCAACTACAAGGTCCGCATCCTCGACGAGCACCGGGCGACGGCGGCCACCACCCGCGTCCTCATAGACTCATCCGATGGAAAGAAGATGTGGGGAGCAGTCGGGGTCTCCGAGAACATCATCGAGGCATCCTGGCAGGCGCTCGTGGATGGTCTGGAGTATGGGGTGAACGGGACGAAGAAGGGGTAGCTTCTTCGGGGTCAGCCGAACCCGTCGCCGGAGGCGGGACCATCGAGTTCAGCCCGTAGCGCCTCACTCATCCGGTCGAACCCTTCCCGTAGCGACGCGAGGAGTTCCGGGGCCTGCTCCAGATCAGCGGAGACGCCGATCGCCTGAAGCCTCTCCGAGACCTCGGACATCCGCCGGCCGCCCATGTTGCCGGAACTGCCTTTGAGGGAGTGTGCGATCCGCTCCACGGAATGCGCGTCTCCTTCTTCGACCGCCACGCCGAGGGCTTCGATCCGCGGTGGCGTGTCCTGGAAGAACATCTCCACCAGTTCGTCCAACAGCCCTGGCGCGCTCTCCTCGAGATCGCGCAGACCCGATATCACCTCCGGGTCCAGCGTCTGCTCACCCCCGGCCGGGGTTTTGTTCTCCTCATCCCGAATGGTCTCAGCCTGGGGCTCCGCGCCAGCTACCCAGCGCGCGAGGATGGCCTCGAGTTCCTCGACCCTCACGGGTTTGGCGACGTAGTCATCCATGCCGGCCTGGAGGGCTTTCTCCCGATCACCCTGCATGGCGTTGGCCGTCATCGCGATTATCGGGACGCGCCCGCCAGGCTCCTCCTCGCGACGCCTGATCTCGGCCGTGGACTCGTAGCCGCCCATACGGGGCATCTGCACGTCCATCAGGATGGCGGAGTATGGGGTACGGGAGGATGCTTCCAGGGCTTCCAGACCATCCTTCGCGACATCCACCCTGTACCCGAGCCGCTCCAGTATCTTGACCGCCACCTTCTGGTTTACCTTGTTGTCCTCGGCCAGAAGAAGCCGTGCGCCAGAGGCGATCCTCCGCTCCCGGATGGAGTGGCGGGTGATGAGGGACGTCTCTTCCGTTTCGTCGTCCCGCGATCTCAGGACCGTGGCTATGGTGTCGTAGAGTTCGGAATTCTTCGCGGGCTTGGTGAGGTAGGCGGAGATCCCAGCCCGGCTGGCGGCTCCACCCTCGCCGGGCCGTCCCATGGAGGTCAGCAGGATCAGACGGGTGGCGGAGATGGAATCATCGGCTTTGATGCGGCGCGCCAGCTCCATGCCATCCATGCCGGGCATCTGCATGTCGAGGATCGTCAGATCGTACGGGTTGCCATTTTGCGCCGCCTGGCGGAGCATCTCCAGGGCCAGTGGAGCGTCCTCGCAGACCTCGTTGCCCATGCCCCAGGAGGAGAGCTGCTTGTCGAGGATCCTGCGGTTGGTCTCGTTGTCGTCCACGACGAGGACGCGCACGCTCCGAGGGTCGAGCCGCGGAGCCGGGGCGGGCTGTGGCTCATCCGGCTGCCTCTCCAGGGGCAGGGTGAAGAAGAAAGTACTTCCGGCTCCGGGCTCGCTCCGGAGACCAATCTCACCGCCCATCAGGTCAACGAGCTGCCGGCAGATGGTGAGACCCAGCCCCGTACCACCGTGGCGGCGGGTGATCGAAGCGTCAGCCTGGGTAAACGACTCGAAGATGCGTCCCTGCTCCTCTTCGGTCATCCCGATCCCGGTGTCCGTCACCGAGAAGCGCACGACCGGGGTGTCTTCCTTGCTCTCCACCAACTCGACCCGGAGCACGACCTCGCCCTCAGCAGTGAACTTGATGGCGTTGCCGATCAGGTTGGTCAGGATCTGGCGTATGCGCCCCGGATCTCCCTTCAGGGCCGTGGGCACGTCGTACTCGATGAGTCCGGCGAGCTCCAATCTCTTGGAGTGGGCGCGCTCCGCCAGGAGCCCCATCGTGTCCTCGACCGTGGCGCGCAGATCGAACCCGATCTCCTCGATTAGCATCTTCCCTGCTTCTATGCGCGAGAAATCCAGGATGTCGTTGATGATGGAGAGCAGAGCCTCACCCGAGACCCGGATCGTGTCGGCGTACTCCCGCTGCTCCCGCGAGAGGTTGCTATCGAGGAGCAGACCCGTCATCCCGATGACACCGTTCATGGGCGTCCTTATCTCGTGGCTCATGTTCGCCAGGAACTCACTCTTGGCCCGGTTGGCCTCCTCCGCGGCCTCGCGGGCCTCGCGCATCGTCTCCTCAGCCCGCCGGCGCTCGGTGATGTCCTGTATCTGGGCAACGCGGTAGAGGGGGCGACCCCCGGTGTCTTTCACGACCGAGACGCTTAGGGAGACCCACACGGCATGCCCATCGGCATGGATGTAGCGCTTCTCTCGGAAGTCTCTTCCCAACTCGCTCTCTAGCACCCGTTGCACCTGCGTTACGCTCTCCTCGACATCATCCGGGTGGGTGATGTCCACGTATGTGGTCGCGAGCAGCTCCTCTTCCGAGCGGTCGAGCATCTCGCATAGCGCACGGTTTACCCGTATGTAGTAACCATTAAGATCCAGCAGTGCCATCCCGGTGGCCGCATCGTCGAAGGCGCTACGGAAACGCTCCTCGGCCTCGCGCAACTCTTCCTCCGCCCTCTTGCGCTCGGTGATGTCGCGCATGATCTTCAACCCTCCGACGACCGATCCGTCCTCGCCCAGCAACGGGGAGGCGGTCGAGGCGACGCAGACTTCCCCGCCGTCCCAGCGATGCAGGATCTCCTCGGACCTCCTCACCGGCCCGCCGGTCGTCATTGCCTCTTGCATGCTCGTCGCCGAGCCGGTGACACTCGAAACCAGTTCGTCGAGGGGCTTCCCCTTGACTTCCTCGGGATCGAAGCCCGTCAGCCGGGCTGCTGCGGCGTTGAAGTACCCGATGCGCCCGCCGGAGTCCACGGTTACGAGCGGGTCTTCTATGCCGGCCACCAGCGAGCGCACCCGTTCTGTCTGAAGCCCGAGCTGGCTCGCCAGGGCGCCGAACGCCTGCCTGACCTCCCGAAGCTCGGAAGGTTCTTCATTCGATGCCGATTCGTTCCATTCCCGCCCGCCCAGATCCACGGTTCGATCATCCAGGTCTTCGCTCGCGCCACGAGCCTCCAGAAGCCGGGCGGTCGCGAGAGCTTCGTCCCTCAAGGTCTGGAGAGGGTGGATCAAACCCCGGCGGACGTAAAGGAGGGAGACTATTCCGATGAGCAAGGCAAGGGCTCCGAGCCCGACCGCCACGAGCGTCTCCGCGGCGACGGCGCTCCTGGTACTCTGCCGGGCGGCATCCCGGCTCTCGAGCGCCTGACCGTGAAGCTCGTCGAGGATCTGGCGGGTGCGTTCCATCTCCGCCCTGCCCTCGGAGAGCCGGAGCTCCTCCGGGTCCGTGACGCCGTCGCTGCGGATCGCTATCTGCTCCTCGAACAGGCCACGCAACGCCTCGTACTCCGTCTCCAGATCCTCGAAGAGCCGGGGGGCCACCACGAAATCATCTCCCTGGCCGTTGATCTCCCGAGCCTTGTCTAAGTCCCTCTCGAAGACCTGCCGGCCCAACCGGTACGGCTCCAGGAACTCCTGTCGGCCACCCAACAGGTAGCCGCGTTTGCCGGTCTCCATGTTGAGGAGGTCTACCTCCAGCCGATCCGTGGACTCGAGAAGGTCGCCGGCCCGCTGTTGGCGCTCCAGATAGGCCGAGGAGATCCTGTACGACTCGTAGGCGACGACGACGACCAGCAGAAGGACCATCCCCAACAGCAAGGCATATCCCAGGTTCAACCGGGAACGCGCCGTATCCATAGTTCTTCCGAGGTCCATTCTCTTCCCAACGCCGGGAGCCACATACACCTTCACAAGTGGTTATCGGGATTCTACCCGTGGAGCTTTAACCGCGCTTTCGCGGAGGCTCCGGGTGTTGGATCAACCGAAGAGACCGGGCTGCGCGCCGCCGTCCCGGCGGAACGCGGCAGTGGAGAGCTTTGGGAAACGCCCGGCCTCGATCCCGGCCCGGCGGCAGCTTATCTGGAAGAGCTGGGCGATGTGGTCGGCGAAGATCCCCTCTCCCTTCATGCGCGAGCCGAAGCGAGGCTCGTTGAGCCCGCCGCCGCGCATGGAGCGGATGCGGCCCAGCACCTTCTGCTTGCGATCCGGATAGTGCCGCTCCAGCCAGTCCTCGAAGATCGGCCGCACGGCGCCAGGCAGGCGCACCGGAACGAAGCCTGCGAAGGTCGCACCCGCTTTGGCCGCTGCGAAGAGCAGGTCCGGCAACTCGTGGTCGTTGATGCCTGGGATGACCGGAGCGGTCATCACGCCGACGGGCACGCCGGCCCCCGCGAGCTTCTCGATGGCGGCGAGGCGGCGCGCGGGGCGGGAGGTGCGAGGCTCCATGATCCGCCGCAGTTCGTCGTCGAGGGTGGTGAGTGAGACGGCGACCACCGCCGCTCCGTGCAGGGCGAGCTCCGCAAGAAGGTCCATGTCTCTCGTGACGAGGTGATTTTTGGTGACGATAGCGACGGGGTTGCGGAATTCGGCGAGCGCCTCCAGGCATCCACGAGTGATGCGAAGATCCCTCTCGACGGGCTGGTATGGGTCCGTGACGCCGCTCATCGAGAGCGTCTTCGGTTCCCAGCGCGGCGAAGAGAGTTGCTTGCGTAGCAGGTCCGGAGCGTCTTCCTTGATGAGGATTTTGCTCTCGAAATCCAGGCCAGCCGAGAGCCCGAGGTACTCGTGGGTCGGTCGAGCGTAGCAGTTGTGACTCACGACGCCGTTGGCGATGAAGTCTCCCGTGCCCGTGGTGATGTCAAAGAGGGGCGTGACGCCAAGTGGTTCGATGGACGCCACACGCAGGTCAGCGTTGCTCTTTATCGCAGTCCCCTCGATATCACGTTTGCGTGTGATAGCCGGGTCCACGGAGTGGAAAAACCGGAGATGCTCCCTCAATCCTCCGCGGATTCGCACTACCTGCATCGGACGGGCGCGTTCCTCGACGACGTACTCGAAGCCGAACGTCTCCAGAGATTCCGTAATGTGCTCGATGATCTCCGGGTCAGTGTTGTGGATACGCAGTGTGTTGTTTCCGTAGCTGCCCTCGGCGTCGAAGATGCCTGCGAGAAAGCCTCTGGCCCAATCCCTGGATGAGGATGACGGCCAGACGACGATCTCCCGTACCAGGTCTACCTGTTTCCTGGCGTGCGTTCGGATTGCTGGCATGGCTTTTCTGCCGGTGATGGCTTTCTGGAAGACGAAGCTGTGAGTAGCCACCTCGAAGTCGAGCAGGTACAGGGCCACGCGTTCGAGCGCGTCCTCATCAGCGAGCGCCAGCCGGAACTGGTGTTGGTTCCCGTTCGAGCGCCCTTCTCGCTCGTATTCGTAGGACGAGAGCAGGCCGTCTCCTCGCACGATCCCGCACAGGTAGCCTCTCCTGTAGTCGCTGTCTTTCACGGGCGGTCGCGCGAACACGCCCGTTCCCATCAGTTCGTTGTTGGTCGTCAGGTACGGTCGCTGTCCATCTCCGCGCATCGTGCCGGTGACGAACTTCCAGCCCCTCTCTGTCAGGAAGCGGTGATCTCCACCGGCGATCAAACTCGTCTCGTCTTCAAGCATGACACGGTACGCAACCTTCTCGACGCTCCAGTGGTCGAGTACCCACGTTTTCGTGTAGCGGCGGTAATGACCGCGCCTGACGGTGCCGTAGATTTCGTCTCTGACACGGATCTCTTCGAGCTGCCTGGTAGTCCCATCTGCCATGAGTATCAGGGTGTCGCCCGCTAGACAGTACACGCAGCCATGAGAGCATCCTCTATACGGGTTGACGCTAGCTTCGAAGCCGATGTCCGGGCTGTCGTTACGGGCGATGATCGAACGCGAATGGTCCCGGATGTATACGGTCTCCGGCCGCGGACTCTCTTCCGGTTCTTCTGACTCTTCGGGGTGGACCTCTATCCGCTCGAAGCGGTTCTTCGGGTTTCCGGCGGCCCCGCGCCCGATGATGTTTCGGCGTGATGCCCTACGGTCCACGGGCGGATTTTAGCGGCAGACCCGCCGTTTCCCACCGGGGTTTATGCCGATACCCGTCGTGGTGAGGCCGGGAATCTTCGGCTATCAGTTATCTTCGGGCGGCTTCCCGGGCTCTGACACGGGGCCGGGGGCCTCCACCGATTCGCCCCTGAGGTACGCGGCCCGCGCGATAACGAAGGCGGAGATGGGGGTCGTCACGATCAGGAACGCGGCTATCAGGGCGACGCGGAAGATGACCTGCGGGTCGCCTGTGACCGCCGAGGATACACATAAGGAGACGACGCCGAGGAAGACTGCCTTGCTCATCGCATGCAGTCTGGTGTAGGTGTCGGGCATCCGGATCGCCCCGTACACCCCGACGGTCATCACGAAGACGCCCAAAACCACGAGGGCGTCGGCCAGGAACGGGACCGCGGCCGAGACGACGCTCCCCACTAGAAGATCCTCCGTTCGCCGTGATAGCGGGCCAGGGCGAGGGTGGCGAGGAACGCGAGCAGCGAGAGGACGAGCGCCGCGTCCAGGTAGTACGAGGACCGGTTCGCGTCGGCGTAGAGGATCAGGAGCGCGACCAGCATCAGCGTCGTCATGTCGAGGGCCAGGATGCGGCCGGCCGTCGAGCGCAGCCGGATGACGGCCGCCACGCTCACGACGAGCAGGACGGTCATCCACGCGAACGCCAGGTAGAAGACTACTTCGTGCAACGGGACCTCCTCACGGGAATACCTTGCTCTGGTAGCGGCGGTAGACGCTCTCTTGGTGCCGGCGGAACGCCTCGGGGTCACTCGCGTCTATGACGTGGATCAGGACGACGCCCCGCTTCCGGTCCACGTCCACGAAGAAAGTTCCCGGCGACAACCCTACGATCACGGCCCACACCGCCACCCCCATCGGCCTCCTCTCCCCGATAGGAACCTCGACGATGCCTGGCTTCTTCAGGGGCCGCAGGTGGAGCGTCACCAGCATCACCTCCCATGTCCCTACCACCACCTCCCTGAAGACCACGAGGGAGAACGGCACGAAAGCCGCCAGGCGACGGAGAAGGGAAGGCTCCCCGCGCAGCTCGTCCCCGAAGACGAACCGCCGGGACGCGAAGACCAGCGCCGAGGAGAGGCCGGCCCCGAACAGCAGATCCAGCGGGTGGAAGCTCGCCAGCGCGAGCGCGTAGGCGAGGGTCAGGCCCGCGACCGCCGCAACGTACCGCATCATCCGCCCCCGGCCAGGACGTCCGCCGCCGCCCCGCTCAGATAGACGAGCGGCTCAGGCCATAAGCCCAGCAGCAGCACCAGGGCCGCCAGGCCGGCGACGAGGGCGCGGATCGCCGCCGGGCTCGGCTTCCCTTCTTCCCTCGGGGCCAGGAAACGGCGCTGGTAGACCTGAAACGAGTAGAGGAAAGACATCGCGCTGCCCACGAAGATCAACACGACCAGGGCCACGCTCGTGGAGAGAGCGCCCTCCGCGATGGCCGCCTTGAAGACCGCGATCTTGCCGACGAAGCCCGCTGCCGGGGGTACGCCCGCGATGGAGAACGCCCCGACGGCGAAAGCCGCTCCCACCAGCGGCCCGCGCAGCCCGGCGGCGAGAAAGACCAGCCCCTTGTTCAAGGAGTTCACGACCGAGTAGAGGACCGCCGCCGTGAAGCCGACCGTTCCGCCGACGCCGAGGGCGACGAGGATGTAACCGACCTGGCCTATCGCGGAGTAGGCCATCACCTCCGAGGTGTCGCGGCGCGAGATCGCCTGCAGCGCGCCGTAGACGATGCTCGCGGCGCCGAGCGCCATCACCGCGACGGACCCGAGGGCGAGCTCCCGCGGCAGGATGCCCGCGCCGAAGCGCAGCAGCCCGTAGCTCCCGATGTTCGCCAGCGCCCCCGAGAGGATCGCGGCCACCGGAGGATGGCTCCCCACGTAGACAGCCGGCAGCCAGAAGTGGAACGGAAACAGGCCCAGCTTCAGGCAGAAAGCCGCAAAGATCACCGCCGCCACCACGATCACCGAGCTCGGCTCCAGCGCGTCCGTCCTCGCGGCGATCTGCTGCATGTCCAGGCTGCCGGTGATGCTGTAGAGGGCAGCTATCCCGCCGAGGAAGATCACCGACCCAAGCAGGTTGACGACGGCGAAGACGAACGCGGCCCTCACCTGATAGTCCTTCTCCCGGTAGCCCGCCAGCACGAAGGAGGCGGTCATGGAGACCTCGAAGAACACGTAGAAGTTGAAAGCATCTCCCGTCAGGAAGAGCCCGTTCAGGCCGGCGGCCATGAGCAAGACCAGCGGCGGGAAGGCCCGCCAGCGTACCCCGAGCGCCACCTCGTAGAGCAAGGAAACCAGGATCACGGCCATCGAGACGGCGGCGAACGCAACCCCCAGAGCGTCGCCCCGCAACGAGATGCCAACCCCCTCCGGCCATCCGCCCGCGACGGTCTCCACCGTTCCCTCCCGCAGCACCACGAACGCCAGCCAGACCAGAGACGCCAGGCTCGCCGCAAGGCCAGCCGCCCCCACAAGCCCTACCCACCGCTTGCGGCCGTCCAGGAAGGTCAGCAGGGCCGCGAGCACCCACGGGACGCCGGCCGGCAGGACGAGCAGGACCTGATGCGTCATCGCAACCCGTCCTCCGGGTCTTGCTCTCTTTCCGGGACCTCTTCGCGTTCGGGGTCGTCCGTACGTTCCAGGGCCTCGGCCTCGCGCATCTCGGCGGCGGCGATCTCCTCCAGGTCCACGGTGCCGTGCGTGGTGTAGAGTCGGTAGACCATCGCAAGGAGCAACGCGGCGACGCCGAAGCCTATGACGAGCGCGGTCAGGGCCATCGCCTGGACCA
>Ga0208612_1001140_pt1 | contig 11199 bp, 10 predicted proteins | sample AntDryMetagUQ889_FD_188089 | JGI IMG/M metagenome (GOLD analysis project Ga0208612, IMG submission 188089) | Polar desert microbial communities from Antarctic Dry Valleys - UQ889 (SPAdes) | ecosystem: Environmental > Terrestrial > Soil > Desert | place: Antarctic Dry Valleys | collected 2008-12-31 | reverse complement strand
GGAAGGCCGTCGAGGACCTCGAGGGGCGTGCCGTCCACTGGATGCTCGCCCGTCCAGACGGCGGTGATGTCCTTGAAGTCATCGGGGCTGAAGCGGTAGAGCCTGGCGTGCAGCCCGCGGTCGACGAAGGGCCTTGCCTCCTTGAAGTCGGCGTCTGGCAGGTTCGGGACCGGCAGCATCTTCTTGACGTCTGCGCCGGTCAACTGCTCGAGCGCCTTGGCGTAGGCAAGGGCATGGACGCCGCCGCGGACGAACAGGTAGCCGAGCATCTGGCGTGCTATCGGGTGGTCCGTCGTCTCGTAGACGCGGATCTTGGCCATGCGCGCGCCGTTCTCGAGGAAGAAGTTGTGGAGCAGGTCGAGCACGAGGTCACCGGAGTTGAAGACGTACTCGCCGTTCCAGCCCTGACCCAAGGAATTCACGGGGAGGGCGCCGAGGCCGCTGTTGATCCAGTGGTGGCGGAGCCCGGCGCCGTCCTTGAGGCCCTTGAGCGGCGTGTCGTGGGGCTCGTCGCCGTCCGGGGCTCCGCTGAGCAGCCCGTTGATGACGGCGGAGACGACCTCGATGTGCCCGTACTCCTCGGCGGCGATGTTGGCGACGAGGTCGTAGTAGGGCTTGATCTTCGCGCGCCCGCGCATGTTGAACGACTGGTAGGTGTAGTTCATCAGCGTGGACATCTCGCCGAAGCGCCCACCGAGCAGCTCCTGCACGCATGCGGCCGCGGCGGGATCGGGCTCGCTTGGCATCGGCAGCTCGATCTGGAGCTTGTCTACCCGCAGGATCATGGCTTCTCCTCTTCAGCAGTACATGGATGGGAACCGCGTCTAACGCAGGTTGAGGCGCAGCGGCGGCTTGAACTTGATGATGTCGCGCTTGTACTTGATCACGATCGCCGCGCGCAGACGCCGGAAGGGGCCGCCGCCCACGCGCAAGGTGAAGATGTTCTTCTTGGCGCCGGTGGTCACGTAGCGCGTGGGGCTGAGGAGGTTCTTGCCCGTGCTGGTGTTGGTCAGAAGGATGCGCACCGCCTTGCCCTTCGGCGCGTTGAGCACCGCGAGCCATACGTAGAAGCGCTTGACGTTGCCCGAGCGGTTGAAGCCGGGCGCGCCGCAGCGCCGTGCCGGGCTCAGCCGACCGCAGACGTTGACGCGGAACTTCGCGGGCTTGTCCGCCTTGGGCGTCGAGGACGTGTCCGTGGCCTCGTCCGTGACCTCCTCGGTGCCCGAGGTCGGCGTGGTGTCGGCTTCGGTGCTAGTCGTCTTTCCGGGCTCGTCGTCCTTGACGAACCCGAAGTAGGCGCCCGCCCCGGCCGCGCCGACGACCAGGAACGCGACCAGGCCGGCGACGAGGGCGAGCATCGTGCTGCGGCCCTTGGGAGATTGGGTGGGAGGCGGGCGCATGGCCGGCGGCCCCTGCCAGCCGCCCGGAGGCTGACCGCCGGGCGCGGGCGCCTGGCCAGCCGGGGGGCCGTACGGGGGCGTCCCCCCTGCGGGCCCGGGCGGGCCGTACGCGGGCGGCGGCGCCTGCGGTGCCCCGTAGCCGCCCGGAGGCGGGGCGAACGGTGGGGGTGTGGCCGGAGGCGATGCGCCAGGGGCATCCTTGGGCGGCCCACCCGTCACCGTGGCGCCCGGGGTGGGGCCTATGCGGGTCGGTGCGTCTCCGCTGGGAGGGCTCCCCGCGCCAGGACCGGCCGGCGGCGGCGGCTGCGGCGGCGGCGGGGGTGCCGGGTCCGGGAGGATCGTGCCGCAGGTGTCACAGAACCGCGCGCTGTCGTCGTTGGGCGTGCCGCAGCGCTCGCAGATCCTCACGAGGCGGGATCCTAGACCCACCCACGACCACCCGCCAGGCTTTTCGTGCGTCCGGTCGGGGCGTCGGGGCGCCGGTATCCTCCGAGTCCCGTCCGAGACCGAGGTGAGACCCCCGCCGATGGCGATAGCCACCACGCCGTACATGACGAAGACCGAGGACCAGAAGGCGATGACCGACATGGTCCGCCAGTTCGTCGACGAGCAGATCCTCCCGAACGCCGAGCACTACGACCACGAGGACGCCTTCCCGGGCCCCATCGTGGAGCAGATGAAGGAGCTCGGCCTCTTCGGGGTGACGATCCCGGAGGAGTACGGGGGCCTCGGGGAGAGCCTTACGACCTACTCGATGATCGTCGAGGAGCTCTCGCGGGGCTGGATCTCGATCTCGGGGATCGTCAACACCCACTTCATCGGCTCCTACCTGCTCATGAAGTTCGGGACCGAAGCGCAGAAGGAGCTCTACCTGCCGCAGATGGCCACGGGTGCGCTGAGGGCCTCCTTCTCGCTCTCAGAGCCCGAATGCGGCTCCGACGTCCAGGCCATCAAGTCCACCGCCGTCCGGCGGGAGGACGGGACCTACGAGATCAACGGCCAGAAGATGTGGGTCACCAACGGCCTGATGTCGGGCCTGTGCTTCGTCCTGGTCAAGACCGAGAAGACCGACCCGCCCTACAAGGGGATGACGTGCTTCGTCGCCGAGAAGGAGCCGGGGGTCAGCGAGAACACCGGCCCTTACGCCGGCTTCAGCGTGCCCCCGAAGATCAAGAAGATGGGCTACAAGGGCGTCGAGTCAACCGAGCTGGTCTTCGACGGGTACCGCTGCCCGGCCGAGAACGTGCTCGGGGGCGAGGCGGCGGGGCTCGGCCAAGGGTTCAAGCAGATGATGGACGCGCTCGAGGTCGGCCGCGTCAACGTGGCCGCGCGGGGCGTGGGGATCGCCCAGCGCGCGCTCGAGCTCGCGCTCAAGTACTCCCAGGAGCGCAGGGCCTTTGGCAAGGAGATCGCCCAGCACCAGGCGATCCAGTTCAAGCTCGCCGACATGGCGACCAAGGTCGAGGCGGCCCGCCTGCTCACGCTCAAGGCCGCTCGCCTGAAGGACGCCGGCGAGCGATCGGACCTGGAGGCCGGCATGGCCAAGCTCTTCGCCTCGGAGGCCGGCAAGGAGTGCGTCGAGGACGCCTTTCGCATCCACGGCGGGTATGGCTACTCCAAGGAGTACGAGGTCGAGCGCCTCTACCGCGACGCGCCGCTGCTGCTCATCGGCGAGGGCACGTCCGAGATCCAGCGGATGGTCATCGGCAAGAAGCTGCTCGAGCGCCACCGGATCTGATGTCCTCGGCCGATACCAGGACCCTGATCGAAACCACCGTCACCCGCTTCCAGGAGGACGTCCCGGCGCTGGCCAACCTCAAGCTGACCGTCGAGCTCGAGCTGCGCGGGCGCCGCGACGTGCAGCTCTACCACGTAGAGGTCCCCGGCCCGAAGGTCAACAAGCAGCTGACCGGCAACGAGCGGGTGCGCCTCTCGCTGCCGCGCTCGCACTTCAACGAGCTGGCCAAGGAGGGCGGCCTGCGCCACTGGCGCGAGGCCTTCGAGCTCGGCCACGCGAAGGCCAGCGGGCCGACCGAGATCCTCCAGCTGATCGCGCGGGTGGTCGAGCGCCAGGAGGAGCGCTCGCGCACCCGCAAAGCGAAGAGCTGAGCGCATTCGCAGACAGGGGCTTGGCGAGCGGTCCGCGGCTCATCGCTGGTCCTCCGGGCACCAGTAGGTCGTCCGCCCGCCCACGACGGCGCGGTGCAGCGGCGCGCCGCACCGCGGGCAGCGGCCGTCGCGGCTGCGTTCTGCGACGAAGTCGCCGGTGTGCACGCCGCCCTTGCGAATCGCCGCGCGGATCGCGCTTCGCAGCTCGCGGCGCAGGCGGTCGAGCTCCTCGTGGGACAGGGCTCCAGAGGGGCGGCGGGGGCTCAGCCTGGCGCGCCAGAGCGCCTCGTCGGCGAGGAGGTTGCCGACGCCGGCGACGACCGCCTGGTCCATGATCCGGGCCTTGAGCGGCGCGGCGCCGCGGCCGACGCGGTCTCGGAACGCCGTCCGGCCGACCTCGGCGGCGTCGGGGCCCAGCCTCGAGACGTCGGGGTTCAGAACGGCGCGCCCCAGCCGGCGCCGGTCGCGGAGCGCGAGGCGCCCGCCGTCCTCGAAGTCCAGCACGAAGCGGTCCCACGGACGCTCTATCGGGGGCTCGTCGATGACGATGCGCCCCGCCATCCCCAGGTGCAGCCCCAGTACGGGCCCGCCGTCGGTCTGGACCCACATCGTCTTGCCCCGCCGGTGGGCGGAGGCGAGCTCGAGGCCGGTCAGCGCTCCGGCGATCTCGCCGGGCGGGTGGGGGCGGCACACGTAGGCGTCGCGGTCGTCGACCCTGACGATCCGCCGGCCCAGCGCGCCGCTCTGCAGGGCGAGCCGCGCGCGCTCGACTTCGGGGAGCTCAGGCGTAGCGGCCCTTTACGCCCAGGAGCTGGTCGACGGTGACGAAGCGATAGCCCTTCGCTCGCAGGCCGCGCAGGATCGCGGGGAGGGCCTGGACGGTCTGATCGCGCGGCCCCCCGCCGTCGTGCATGAGCACGATCGAGCCCGGCTTGGTCTGAGAGAGCACGGTGCGGGTGATCGTCTGTGCTCCTGGTCGCTTGAAGTCCGACGTGTCGACGTCCCAGCCGATCGTCTTCATGCCCTTGCGCCGCGTCAGCGCGATGCTCTTCGCGCTCTTGGAACCGAAGGGCGGACGGAACAGGCACGGGGTGAAGCTCGTCGCCTCGCGAATTGCAGCCGTTGAGCGGTCGAGCTGGCGTGCCGCCGGGGGATCCGCATCGGCGATGCTGACGTGGGTGAAGGTGTGGTTGGCCAGCGAGTTGCCTTCCCGCAGCACCCGCTGGAGGTCGCCCGGGCGCTCGATGACGTTCTCGCCCACGACGAAGAACGTCGCGCGCGCCTTGAAGCGCTTGAGGATGTCGAGGACCTGGCCGGTGTAGGTGCTCGGCCCGTCGTCGAAGGTCAGGGCGACGACGCGCTTGGCTCGGGGGCCGTTGAGAACGTAGGACGGGTCTGGCCAGGTGCAGCCGAGCAGCAGGGGCTCGGTCACCTTTCCCGGCGAGGTGCCGCCGTCGGGCAGGCGGTCGGTGCACTGCGCCACGGGAAGCGAAGCCGGCGGGCAGCCACCCGGCTCACCGGCCCACAGGGTGGACACCTGCCAGCGGAACTTGCCGAGCGGGACCTTGGCGTCGCGCAGCGCGAAGCGCGCCTCGAGCAGGCGAAGGTTGCGCCGTCGGATCTCGCCCGCCATCGGTCGCGGCGCCTGCGCGCGGCCGTCGCGGTAGCGCGTGAGCTCGAGCGCCGGAGCGCCCTCACGGCTCGAGACACACACCTTGGAGCTCGGGGTCTCCTCGTCCTTTGCGAACAGCGTCGTGCAGACGGATCGGCCGGGCTGCTCGGCCAGCTGGCCCGGTGTCCAGATCCCCGCCGTGCGCAGGGTCAGCACGAGCTGAGGTCCGGCCTGGTTCATCTGGGCCGAGAGGATGTCGAGCGGGCCCTTGGTGTCGGCGGCGTCGCGGTAGACGATCGCGTTGGGGTTCTCGGGATCGCGGTCGCCCACCAGCACCACGACGAGCGCGACGAGGAGCGCGAGCGCCGCGAGAAGCCCGCCGAGTCGCAGGAGCCCGCGCCGGCGCTGCGCGCTGAGGCCGCCGGCGCCGAAGGGCAGCGCCCGACGGCCTCCCTCGCCCTGGCCGCGAGGCAGGGCTCGACCGCGTCCTTCGCCGTCGCCGGGAGGCACCGCGACACCGGCTCCCTTCCCGCCGCCGCGAAGGCGATCTCCCAGCGCGGCTCCGCGGTCCGCCCAGGGCCTCCTTCCGCCCGTTGTGCTCATCCAGGCCCCGGCGGGTCGACGAGCACGCGCTGGCCCACGAGGGAGCGACCGTCGCCGAAGCGCTCACGCGGCGGCGGGCGGTAGACGTCGATGTGCCTGGCGATGATCGCGCCGCCCACGTCGGCTGCCCGGAACCACCCGCCGTTGACCTTCTCATAGGCGGGGATGTAGATCCGGCTGCCGAGGGGGATGAGGCCGGGATCGACGGCGACGCTCTGGTAGTAGGACAGGTTCCGGGAGGGCCCGCGCTTGAAGGTGATGCCCTTGTTAGGGACGTAGCGCCTGCCCGCTCCGCGATACCAACCCCCGCCTGGGAGCGGGAAGGTCGGCCGGCCCGCCCGGTTGAACCAGATCCGCGCGTTGCGCCACCAGGGCGCTCCGCCGCTCCAGCCGCCGCCGCCCGGCGCGGTGCGCCGACCGCGCGCGTCGATCCAGCCCGCCCGGCCGAGCCCTTCGATGTGGTAGCGCTTGCCGTCCAGGCCGATCCCGTCGCCCTCCATCGACACCCCCCGCGCGGAGTAGAGCCAGTCCACGCGGGCCGGCCGGCGCAGCCCCGGCGCCTTCAGCCGCTTTCCGACGAACCACTTCTCGGGCACCGGCCAGTACTCGGTGATCTCGAAGCCGCTGACCCAGCGTCTGCGCTGGATGGCGGCCGTCCGGGCGGTCGGGAACGGAGCGTCGAGGCCCCACCGGGGGAGCGGGCTGGGGCTCGGCTCGGTCGCTGCGGCGGCCGGGGGCACGGAGGCGAGGACGGCGAGCAGGAGCGCGACCATCGACCGAGGCAGGGTAGAGGACCCCCCCACGGAAAGCCCGTCGCGCAAGCGCGTGCCCAGGGGCGCGGGTCTTGGCTTCGCGCCGCGGGCGGCGGCCAGAGGCGGCGCCTATCGGTTGACGGGCCTCAGTCCTCAGTCCCGGACGAGCACGGCGCCGTCCTCGTAGAGCTTGAAGACCTTCACGGTGCCGTTGGGCGCAGCGTCCAGGCACAGCTCGCACAGGACGCACTCGTCGACGTTGTCCTCGACGATCTCCAGCGTGTCGTCCTGGCCTTGGGCAAAGATGTCGACGGGACAGACGTCGGCGAGCTTGGCGGCGATCTCGGTGTCGCGGGCGACCTCGTCGTCGACCTCGATCCCGATGAACAGCGCGTCCTCCCTCACGCCGGCGCCCCCATCTTCTCGCGCACGAGGTCGGGGATCTCCGAGATCTCCTCGGCCACGACGATCCCCGCCTCGGCCAACCGGTCGATCTTCTCGCTCGCGGTGTCCTCCTTGCCCTCCACGATGGTGCCGGCGTGGCCGAAGCTCATCCCGGGCATCTCGTCCATGAAGCGGCCGGCCATGAAGGCGACGATCGGCAGGCGCGAGTCGTTCTCGTCGACCCACTCCCCGAGCTGGGCCTCCATCTTGCCCCCGGGCTCTGTGTAGATCACGATCGCCTCGGTCTGCTCGTCGGCCTCGAAGAGCGGCATCAGCTCGGCGTAGGTCGAGCCGATGATGGGGTCCCCGCCGATTGAGATCGCGGTCGACTGGCCCAGGCCCGCGGCGGTGAGGGTGGAGGCCATCTCGGTCGTCATCCCGCCCGAGCGCGAGAGCACCCCGACCGGCCCCGGCGTGTAGGCCTTCGAGGAGTCCTTGGCCGGTCCGCCGATGCCGCCCATCTTGATGACGTCCGGGACGATGATCCCGAGGCAGTTGGGCCCGATGATGCGCGCGCCGCGCAGATTGGCGAGCTCGATCATCGCGGCGACGTCGCGGCGCGGGATGCGCTCGGTGACGACCACGACGAGCTCCACCCCGTTCTCGATCGCCTCGAAGACGGCGTCCTTGGTGAAGGCGGGGGGAACGGTGACCACCGAGCCGTAGATCGGCTCTCCGTGGTCCTCGATGGCCTGGGCGACGGTGTCGAAGACCGGCACGCCGTGGACCTCGCGGCCCTTGCGGCCCGGGGTGACGCCTCCCACGATCTTTGCGCCGGCCCCGTACTCCAGGCACTCCTTGGTCAGGTTGACCGCCTCGCGCCCGGTGATCCCCTGGACGATGAAGGTGGTCTCCGCGTCGATGAGGATGCTCATGTCCCGCTCCCCTCTCCGGCCTTCTCGACCGCTCGCTCCGCGGCCTCGTGCATGGAGACCGAGCGGTCGGCGTACTCGATCCCGTAGCGCTCGAGGAGCTTGGAGCCCTCCTCCTCCCACGCGCCGGGGATGCGGAACATCACGATCTTCTCCGCCGGTTCGACGTCGAGCTCGATGCACGCCTTGATGACCCCGCGCGCGACGATGTCGACCCGCGTGTTCGAAACGATGGACATCATCACGGCGATCTTCTCCACGCCGGGCTTGGTGAGCACCAGCTTGGCCAGCCCGCAGGCCTTCTTCACCGACGGGTTGCCGCCGATCTCGCAGTAGTTCGCAGGCTTGCCGCCGTACTTGCGCACCGCGTCGAAGAGCGTGAGGGATCCGCCGCCGGCGCCGATGACCAGCCCGAGGTTCCCGTCGAACTCGGTCACGTTGCCGGCGACGCCGCGGTGCGAGGAGGCGTCGACGGCCTCGCCGGCGAGCTCGAACTCGGTCGGCTCGCGGGCCTGGCGGGTCTCGTCCTTGCCCACGCCGAGCTCTTCGAGCAGCTCCTTCTGGCGCGGGCGGGCCTCGTTCTCCATCTCCATGTGGGCGTCGACGGCGACGAACGAGCCGTCGGCCAGCTGGGCCAGGGGATTGATCTCGGCGAGGGTCATGTCGTTCTCGACGAAGAGCTGCGCCAGCCGGGTGAGGATCGGGATCGCCTTGGTGAGCTGCTTGCCGGTGATCCCGGCCGCGGCGATGACCTGCTTGGCCTGGAAGTCAGAGAGCGGGAAGAGGTTTGAGAAGTGGCCGCGGCCGAGGTGGTCGGGGTGGGTCTCGGCGATCTCCTCGATGTCGATGCCCCCCATGTCGGAGAAGAGCATCACCGGCTGCTTGCGCAGGCCGTCCCAGACGACGCCGGCGTAGTACTCCTGCTCGACCTCGACCTGCTCGTCGACGAGCACCCCGCGGGGCTCGTGATCGTTGATGGTCAGGTCGAGGATGCGCTCGGCGTGCTCGGCTGCCTCGTCCGGGTTCTCGGCGAACGCGACGCCGCCGGCCTTCATCCGCCCCCCGGTGAGCACCTGGGACTTGACGACCACCGGCCCCGAGACTTCCTCGGCGAGCTTGCGCGCCTCGTCGGCGGTCGTCGCGAACCCGCCCTTGGACGTGGGAATCCCCGCCCGCCGGACGATCTCCTTGGCCTCGTACTCGAAAAAGCGCATGCGGGCGCGAAACCCTATCGCGGGGCATGGGGCTCGCGCTTGGTGCTCGGCGGCGAGTACCGCGGCCAACTCCAATCCGAGGGCGAGCAGCCGTCCGGCCGCGCGGCGACGCGCCCTTCTGCGCTGGCTCGCCCACACTGGATGACGTTCAGACAGCGCAGAACGAGCCGAGCGGTCTGTCAGGCCCGGACCATAGGGTCCCGCGGCCCAATGGAAGCCGGTGCCCGCCCCCTCGTCGTCCGCCGTGTGCCCTCGCCCTGGCCGGCCACTCGCCCCCTTCGTGCGTGGCAGGCCGAGGCGCTCCATGCGGTCCTCGCTCTACCGCACGGGGACTTCCTCGCGGCGGCCACCCCCGCGGCGGGCAAGACGACCTTCGGGCTCCGGGTCGCCCACGCGTTGATGACCAGCGGCCGCGTCGCGCGGGTCGCCATCGTCGCGCCGACCGCGCACATCTGCCGCCAGTGGGCCGCCGACGCCGCCCGTGTCGGCCTCGACCTCGACCCCAACCGGGCAAACGCGGACGGGCCCGAGCCGCTCGACCGCGACGGCCTCGCGATCACCTACCAGGCCGTAGCGGCGGGCGCGGCCGTCCACCGCCGGGCGTGCGCGGCGCGGCCGACGCTGCTGATCGCCGACGAGCCCCACCACATGGGCGAGGAGGCCGCCTGGGGCCGCAGCGCGGCGGCGGCCTTCGGGTCGGCGCGCCTGCGCCTGCTCCTCTCGGGCACGCCGTTTCGCTCGGACAGCTCGGCGATTCCGTGGATCGACTACGACGAGAACGACGTGAGCCGGTCCGACTACGAGTACGGCTACACCCAGGCGCTGCTCGACGGCGTGTGCCGGCCGATCACCTTCCTGGCCTACGACGGAGAGATGGAGTGGGTGGCGGGAGGGCGCCGGCGGGCGGCGAGCTTTGCCACCGCGCTGCCCAGGGCCGAGTCTGCGCGGCGCCTGCGCACGGCGCTCGAAGCCGACGGCGACTTCATGGGCGGCGTCCTGCGCGACGCCGACGCCCGGCTGACCGAGGTGCGCGGCGCCGGCCACGCCGACGCCGGCGGCCTCGTCGTCGCGGCCGACAAGGCCCACGCGCGCAGGCTGGCCGCCCGCCTCACCGCCATCAGCGGGGAGCCGGCCGAGGTGGTTACCTCCGACGACCCGGGAGCGTCGGCGCACATCGACGCTTTCGCGCGCGGCAGGGCCCGCTGGCTGGTGTCGGTGCTCATGGTCTCGGAGGGGGTCGACGTGCCGCGCCTGCGCGTCGGCGTCTACGCCACCGCGGCGCGCACCGAGCTGTTCTTCCGCCAGGTCGTCGGGCGCTTCGTTCGCCGCACACCGCGCCCCGAGCGCCAGATGAGCTTCCTCCTGCTTCCGGCCGACCCGATCCTGCGCGCGCTGGCCGCCAAGGTCGAGGAGGAGCGCCGGCACGCCCTCGAGCAGCGTTCAGACCTCGAGGTCGAGCCCCCGGCCGAGCGTGCGGCGCCCGGTGAGGGGTTCCTGGCGCTGTCCTCGAGCGCCCACCTCGAGGAGGTGATCCGCTCGACGACCCAGCCCGGCGACGCGCTCTCGCTCTTCGGCGAGCCGACACCCGCCCCGCCGGAGCCGTCCTCGTCGGCGCCGGTCCCGGGGGGGCCCGAAGCTCCGGCCTACCTCCTGCGCGAGCGCGAGCGAGAGCGGCGGACCCGCCTCGTCGCGCTCCTCGCCCGCCGAACCGGCGAGGAGCACGCCGCGATCCACGCCCGCACCAACGCGGCGACGGGAGCCTCATCGGTCCCCGACGCGACCCACGACCAGCTGCGCGAAGGAAACGCCCGCCTCGAGCGCGAGCTGGCGCGGGCGGGAGGGGGAAAGAAGCGCCTGCCATGAGGCTCGGCGGCGTTGACAGAGTTGTTGCGAAGAGCGGACGCTATTTGCGCAGTCCACGCGCCTTGTCATCCGCTTCGCCCCCTAATCTGCTCCTCAACCGATGACGAGGTCGCCGTCCATGAACGAAGCCCATTTCAGCGAGGTCGAGAAGGTCCTCCTCTACATCTCCGAGGCGCGCGTGCGCGCCGAGCGAGCGAGGCTCTCGCTCGTAAAGGGCGGCGCCGAGGCGCACCTCGTCGGCGCCCTGAAGGAAAGTGAAGACGCACTGCGCGGAGAGCACCGCCGGCTGATGCAGGCCACCTTCTACGCGGTGCCCGGCCAGGAGAAGCT
>Ga0208612_1001138_pt1 | contig 11204 bp, 9 predicted proteins | sample AntDryMetagUQ889_FD_188089 | JGI IMG/M metagenome (GOLD analysis project Ga0208612, IMG submission 188089) | Polar desert microbial communities from Antarctic Dry Valleys - UQ889 (SPAdes) | ecosystem: Environmental > Terrestrial > Soil > Desert | place: Antarctic Dry Valleys | collected 2008-12-31 | reverse complement strand
CGTCGGCACCGGCTAGCGCCCCGGTCAGGCTGGCCGGCGTGTCGGGGTCGTAGACCCGGACGTCTGCCAGCCCCTCCACGGGTTCGCTGCCGGCCGGCGCCACGCACGCCACCGCACAGTGCAGACTCAGCGCACGGGCCAACTCGAAGTAGCGGATTCCGGCCGCGGCCATCTTGGGGCCGATGCGCTCGGTGGAGATGAGCAGGAGCCGCACGGGCGCTCGACTCTAGTATCGCGGCCGATGCCCGCATCCGCCGCGATGCCTGAGCCTGCGCCTGGCGAGACCTTGAATGTGGGCTCGCACCAAGCGGGCGGAGCGCCGGTGATTACGCTCGTCATCCCAAACTACCGCCGCGCGGACCTGGTCCGCCGGTGCCTGGACTCGGTCGGCCCAGCGCTGGACGCCCTCGGCCAAGACGCTGAGACGATCGTGGTCGACGACGGTTCGAATGACGGCAGCGCTTCCGTGCTCGCGGCTGACTACCCCTGGGCCGTGTTCATGGTCTTGACGACCAACCGGGGATACGCCGGGGCGGTCAACGCCGGCGTGGGGCTAGCGCGAGGTGAGTGGGTACTCACCCTCAACAACGACGTCACGGTGGAGCGTGGCGCGATCTCGGAGCTCCAGCGGGTGGCGAGCGGCTCTCCGGAGATCGGCTCGGTCGGCGCGCTGATGTTGTTCGCGGAGGAGCACCGTCGCGACACCATCAACTCGGCCGGCATGGGCCTCGACCGGCTGTGTGTCCCGTTTGACCGACTCTTGGGTCAACCGGCCGGGGCCGCCGGGAGCCGGCCTGTGGAGGTGTTCGCCGCCTGCGGAGGAGCGGCGATGTACCGGCGGAGCATGCTCGAGTCGATCGGGGGGATCGACGACACCTTCGAGGCGTACTTCGAGGATATCGACGTGTCCTGGAGGGCCAGGATGGCCGGCTGGCGATGCGTCTTCGCGCCTTCGGCCGTGGTCTACCACGAACATTCTGCGACCACCAAGCACGGCTCCGACTCCAAGTACTGGCTCGTAGGGCGAAACCGAGTCAGGCTCGTGGCCAAGAACGCGACCACGACCCACCTGCTCCTCTACTGGCCGCTCATGGTGGCCTACGATTGCTCGTACGTTGTCTACGCCGCCTTGGCGGACCGGACCTCGGCGCCCCTTCGAGGACGCATACGCGGTCTTCGGGAGTGGTCGCGATACCGAAAGCAGGTTCCGCGCCGCCGTCCGGTTCGGATGACGCGACTCGAGGGGCTCCGAAGGGCACTGAAGCGGCGCCAGACCTGGCTCGCTAGCGTCGGAGCACGCGTGTCGCAGCCCCAGGGTCCCCCATCCCAGCCGGCCTCGGTCCGCTCTCCCCCGGACTTCCGTGGTGCTCGCGTGGCGATCGTGCACGATTGGTTTCAGGGCTATCACGGCTCAGAGCGGGTTGTCGAGACGATGCTCACCGATGTCTTCAGAGCCGCGGAGACGGTCGACATCCTCACGTTTCACGCGGCACGCGAGGTCATCCCTGACCACCTCGCGAACGCCATCGTCCGCGAGTCGCGCGTCGCCCGCCTCCCAGGAGTGCGTCAGCGCGGGCACCACCCCGGCCGCTGGCGATGGCTGCTTCCGTACATGCCGCTGTACTTTCGGCGGTTGGACCTCTCCGACTACGACATCGTGGTGGCGTCATCGCATGCGTGCGCGGTCAACGTCCGACCGCGGAAGGACGCGACGTTCGTGTGTTACTGCTACACGCCCATGCGCTACGCCTGGATGCCACAGCTCGACGGCAGGCGAGTGTCCGGCGTACGCGCTGGGGCGTTACGCGCGATGCGCGGCTGCTTCAAGCGGCTCGACCGCGCCTCAGCACAGCGGGTCGATCGCTACGCGACTCTCTCCAGCGCGGTCGCCGAGCGCATCCAGTCGTTCTATGGCCGCAAGTCGGAGGTGATCTTCGCGCCGGCGGATGTGCAGGACTTCACGCCCGACGGCTCGCGTCGCGAGCCTGGTCACTTCCTGTGGGTGCACCGCTTCGTGACCTACAAGCAGCCCGAGCTCGTCGCCGAGGCCTTCCGCGGTCTCCCCTACCGCGTCACGATGGTGGGAGTCGGCCCGTTGCGGGACAGGGTGCGCCAAAGCGCCTCAGACAACGTGACGGTGCATGGCTGGCTCGAGCGCGACGAGCTAATCGATCTCTTCGAGCGCGCCGCCGGCTTCATCCATGTCGGCGAGGAGGACTTCGGCATCTCCATGGTGGAGGCCCTCGCCGCGGGGGTGCCCGTGCTGGCATACAACGCCGGTGGAGCGCGCGACATCGTCCGCCCCGGGCAGGATGGGGTGCTGCTCGACCGTCTCGAGGTCGCCGACCTACGCGAGGGCATCGAGGAGATCGCTCGAGGAGACTGGGACCCTGCGCAACTCCGCGCGCGCGCCGAGACGTTCTCCCGTGCACGCTTCGCGACGCAGTTCGCGGCGTTCGTCGCGCGGACGCACGACAAGGGGTTTTCCTAACGGACCCAGCGCGCTATCGCAGGCGCGCGTGCAGCGCCCGAAGGGGCCCCCTGCCCCGCGCTAGGCACAGCACGACGATAGGCACGGCCGCCGCCAGGCGAAGGGCACCCGTGCCGGCTGCGCCGGCCGCCGCGCAAGCCGCGACGACGACCCCATCCGCGGCGGCGGTCCGGGCGGCTCGCGACAGCTCTGGGAAGGACCCACGCACCCGCGCGGCCACTCCGAGCACGATCGCAAGCTGCCCCACGAGCATCGCCCCCGCCATCCATGCCGGATTGCCCGCCCCCGCGGCGAGCGCCACCGCCCCGAGCGCAAGCGTGGCGCCTGCCCCAACGACGAACGGTGCCAGGATGCTGCGCTCGGCCCGACGCGCAACGAACACGGTGGCCAGTGCGACACTGCTCGCCGCCGCCGGGAGGGCCGCGAGCACGAGGATCATGCTCACCTCGCCCACGGGCGTCGGATGACCGACTAACAGCGCGAGCAGCGGCTGCGCGAGCACGATGGTGATCGTCGCGGCGGCGGCCGCGACGGCGACAACCGCCTGCAGGACGATTCCCGTCGCCCAAGCGTCGCGGGCGGTCGCCGTCGTGTCCCCAGACGTGCGTGCAAGCCGGGCAAACATCGCCAAGCTCAGGACGCCAAGCAGGCTGTTGAGACCTGTAGTCAAGCGCAAGCCGACCCCCAGCACGGCGGCCGCATCGTTCGCCCCGCTTGCGCTGAGCAGCACCGTGCCGCTGGCAGTGGTCAGTTGAAAGAGGATCGATATGGCGCCAATGCCGGCGACCGCGCGGAACGGCTCGCGATCGTTCGTGCGGGCCAGCCTCGCGAGCTGCAGCGGACGCAGACGGTAGATCGCCATCACGGCGAGGATCGACGCGCATTCCACCGTTCCCGCCAAGAACGGTGGGAAGCGCACCGAAAAGATGAAGCAAATGCCGGCGGCCAGCGCCGGCCCCGCTGATCGCAGGAACAGGTAGGCGGCCCACGGCGCGCCGTCTCCCCTGCCGAAGCGCTCCCAGACGTTGAGCAGGCCGAACAACGGCAGCGCCACTGCGAACGGGAGCACGGCGAGTGCTGTCGGGCCGTGCCCGGTAACGGCAAAGCCGAGTGCGACGGCCGCGGCGGGGAACGCGATCGTGAGCCGGGTGCGGGTGAGAGCGCCCCTTACCGCGTCGTCCACCGCCCCCCGAGCCGCGCGGCGAGCGCCGAGCTGCGCCGGACCGATGTCGAGCAGCGTCTGCAGCACTGCGTAGAGCGCCTGTGCGGCGAGCACGGCACCAAAGGTCGAGAGGCCCATGGTTCGTGCCCCAAGCGCCAGCCAGACGAGCTGCGAGATATGGGCGCCAACGGTCCCGGCGCCGATCACGGTGGCGACCCGAGTGGTGGCGGGTCTCTCCGGGGCAAAATCGGCCTCGGCGGCGCTCGAGGGGCTCATACGGGGCTCTGAGGGTACGCGCCCGCCTCGCCGCTATCTTCCCGCCGAGGATGACGAATGGCCCCTTTCGCGCGTGGGCGCTCGCAGGTTCTGCGCCTGCGGGTAGGACAGGAGCGACCGCGCTGGGTCGGATCCCGGCAGGGCCGATGCTGGGTACCTACCTGTTCGTTGCCTGGACGACGTTCGTCACCGTCGATCCGATATCGATAGGCGGCCTCCCGCTCAAGATAGTCCTCCTCTTGCTGGCATTGGCAATGTGGTGGCCCCACCGGAGCGGGAAGCCGATCCCTTTCGCCCTCTCAGTGGTAGCTGTGGCCGTTGCGGCGCCGATCGTCTGGTGGCTGGTGGCCACGCTCTACCTGCACCCTTATGACGGCCTGACGCCGTCACCGACGAGGATGAGGATGGAGCATGCCAGCCACTTCCTCTATTTGCTCATTTACCTTCCGCTCGCTGACACCTTGCTCCGGTCCGATTTCCGGCGAGCGATCAAGCTGTGGTTGGTTCCAGCATGTCTCCTCTGTGCTCTGACTTGGGCGTTCTACCTCTTGTACAGGCACTTGGGCGTGGACCTTGGCGTCACTCTCACTACGACCGGGAAGGACGCTCAGGCGCGAGTCGGACCGCTGCTGGGCGTGGTCACACCGCCCGAGGTAAGTCCGGGACGGATCTTTTTTGCAAACCACATTCTGATAATTCCTACCGTTGCGGTCCTGCTCGGCTGGTTGATGAGGGCCTCGCCGCCTCGCTGGTTGCCAGGAATCCTGCTGTTGGTCCTCAGTACGCTGTATCCGATCCACTCGCGCGGACTCACGATCGGAGTTCTGGCGGTCTTGACTATCACCGCGGCTCTCTCCTTGCCGGTCAGGTCGCCCTGGCCCGTGGCGCTGCTTGGCATTTGCGTCGCCGCGCTGCTCCTTACTCCGTTCGATGCTCGCGCGACGGAGTTCTTGACCGGTGACCGATCGGATGCTTCCTCACAGGATCGCGTGGTCCAGGCTCCGCAACTGCTTGAGGCATTTCAGCAACACCCAGTGCTGGGAAGCGGGCTCGGGGCCACGCTGCCTTCGGGCTTCTACAGAAGCTCTGCGGACCCCTATCAATTCGAGCTGAGCTATCACCAGATCTTGTTCCAAAATGGGCTGGTGGGGCTCCTCGTGATTCTCGGGCTGCCGCTTGTGGCCTCGATCAGGGCCTTACTCGCCGTAAAGCGGCTTTCGCGAGACGAGCGAGCGCTGGCGGTAGCAGGAGTCGCAGGCATAGGCGGCCTTCTGGTTGCGGGCGCATCCAATCCTTTCCTGATTAGCAGCTATGGAATGCTCGCACTCGCGGTGACGCTGGCGCTTTGTGCTCGAGCGGCTCACATGAGCACCAGGCAGCTCGCTCCCGCTTGATTGACAAGGGTTCAAGGTTCAATGCTGCCCGTGAGCGAGCAGCGCACGAAGCATGAGGCTACGTGGGCGGGGTTCTCGAAAAGGACAGGATCTCGCTTCCCAGGCTGCTGGCACGGGGGGAGGTGGCGCGAAGACCGGCCGCCTCCATCGCCGCCACGACCTTGTCGGCGTCGACTGGCGGGACGTGGATCTCGGCGATGACTGCCCGGACGCCCGCGAGCCAGTCGAGGTTTCCGTTGAAGAGCGCTTCCTCGGCGCCCTCGATGTCGATCTTCACGATGTCGGCAATGCCGCGCGCGCCAAGGGCCTCGACTACCGAGGACATGGAGACAGTCCTGACCCGCAGCCCCTCCCGCGCCAACCGCCCGCTGTTCGGCTCCCGAGAAACGGCGAGGAACTCCTCACCCTCTCCGGCGCCAACCGCGCATTCCATCACGCTGGCGGCTATCCCATTCTGATGCAGATTATGGCGAAGGAGAACGGCGTTCTCGGGCAGTGGCTCGACCGCCACGAGCCGATCGCAACCGTACCGGCGGGCGAACCAAACGCTCGCCAGGCCGATGTTGGCTCCAAGATCCAGCAATGATCGGGCGGTTGAGAGACCTGGAAGCCGATACACCTCGTCGATCCAGACTTCGCGCAGCGTCAGGACATCGCCTCGATTGAGCCTATACGTCAGCGTGACTCCCCCCTCCAGGGTAATCGTCCTTGGCCGGTTGTGGCCAGGCACGCGAATGCGCCTTAGCACTCGATAGGCAAGGATGTCTGCGCTCCAACGGAGGAAGGAGGCGCGGTCCGCGGCCAGGGTCCTTGCCCGCGCAATCTCGGTGATCACATTGCCCAGCGTGCCCACCAGCCGATTACACCAAGACCGTAAGGGTCCCGTGCGCACCGCCTAACCGACGAGATGCAAGCGCGAGGCTGGAGAGGCCCCGTACCCGCCTCGGCCGCCCCATCCGGTAGGTATCATGGCCACTGCGTGGGCGACCGCACCAGCCTAGCCGATGACTATCTTGAGCTGATCAAGGACGCGCTTACGCATACCTTGTACGCGGAAGTCGACGGAGGGGTTCACTATCGGCGAAACCTGTTCGCCCGGACCCTGTTCGCGTTGCTGCGGTCGCGGGACATTGCCCCGGTCAGGGTCGGTCCGCGCGCCGCCAGCGCTCGGCTGGAGGGTCGCGACTGGCCGGTCTTCGCGCAGACGATGGTAGGTCGCGCGCGACTCGACAGCCTACAGCGGTGCGTGGAGGACGTGATCGACACCGGCGTACCGGGTGATCTGATCGAGACGGGCGTTTGGCGTGGTGGCTCGTTGATCTTGATGAAGGCGGTCCTGAAGGCGCGTGGCGTGACCGACCGTACTGTTTGGGCGTGCGATTCGTTCGAGGGCCTGCCGCCGCCGAACCCCCGCTACTCCGCCGATGTCAACGGTGCCAAGTGGCACACGTTCGGTCAGCTCAGCGTAGGCCTCGGGGACGTCAAGAGTAACTTCGCTCGTTACCGCTTATTGGACGATAACGTCAAGTTCGTCAAGGGGTGGTTCACAGAAACCTTGCCCGGCCTGAGCCACCAGCGCTGGGCGCTGATCAGGCTCGACGGCGACATGTACCAATCGACGACCGATGCGCTGACCCACCTTTATCCGAATCTCGCCCCGGGCGGCTACCTCGTGATCGACGACTACGAGGTGGAAGCCTGTCGCAGAGCGGTTCATGACTATCGCGAGGAGCATGACGTGCGCGAACCGATCCAAAGGATCGACCAAACGGGCGTCTACTGGCAGCGCGGAGCGGTAGAGACCCTCAGCAGCCGCTCGTGAAGCTCACGAGGGGCGTCCTGGGCGCACCCGGCGAGCGCACCGGCCTTGCCCTCGCATTGGCAACGGCGGGAGCCAAGGTAGGCATAACGCCTCACAACTGGCGGATGCTGAATAGCGTTCGCCGGTCCCGGTGGCTTTACGCTTCGAGTGGGCGGATACCGCAGCCTCCACTTGTAGCGCGTCCGCCTACCCAGGTCACCGATGCGGACGAGGCGCTCTGCCGACGCCTGATAACGGCCTACGAAGCGGCCCTGGGCGGGAGCCCGAGTGGATCCCAGGCCTCTGGCATGTGGTCCTGGATCTATGAGACGCGGCAGAGGCGGCTCGCTGAGATTCTGGATCGGCTGGATGCGCCGGCGCTGGCGCTCGAGCTCGCGTCGATGTTTCGCAAGACTTTCGTCCTGGGCATGGCTCCCGGCTCTTTGATCAGTCACAGCGAGTCATCTCTAGGCACGCGCATATGGCGGTTGAAGACGCTCGACGGGCTGGTTTCGCTTGCCGAGGCGCTCGGGGTGGTACCGGTCGAGGGTCCCGAGCAGGGCTACCCGGGCCTGGCGTTCGAGGGCGGAATGCCAGATCTCGTGGAGCGAATAGAACGGAGTCTTGGGATCTCAATCGACTTCCCGGACGTTGGGGCGCCTTATGGTCTGCGCATTCACGAGCGTCTGGTCACGATCGACTCGCCCGATCAGATCTACTCGGCCGTCCGCCTCGGCCAAGCGGTACGTCTGCATCTTGACGCCCGTGCGGTCAAGACTCCCAGCATCGCGGAAATCGGTGGAGGCTACGGGGCCACCTGTTACTGGTTCCTCCGGCGCCATGAGGCTGCAGCCCGGTACGTCATCATCGACCTTCCGATCGTCAACGTCCTCCAGGGCTACTTTCTGTCGCGCGCTCTGGGAACCTCGGCGGTTTCGCTGTTCGGCGAAGAGCCTGCGCAGGTGGTCGTGACGCCCAACTCAGCGCTTTCCACGATCGACGCTCCGTACGACATCCTGGTCAACAAGGACAGCATGCCCGAAATGCCCGAAGAGGCTGTGCGGGAGTATCTCCGGTGGGCTCGGTCAACTTGTGGCGGCATCTTCTACAGCTCGAATCAGGAGGGCAAGGTGGCCTTCCTGGGCCAGAGACAAGGCTTGGTCCCGGAAGCGATCCTCCAGACAGGTGGCTTCTCCCGCCTACGCCGTGACCAGTCCTGGGTCCGCCCGGGGCACGTCGAAGAGATCTACGCGATCACGAACGGCAGCTAGACCCGCGGGGTGCGGCACATGGGGCTCCGTATCGCTCCGTCAAGTTGGCGGATCCTCCGAGGCCACGCCCGCGGCGGCAGATTCCGGACCTGGAGCGGCTTTGCCCCGCCGTCGCAAGCTGGGCCAGCGCGAGGGGTGACCGCCGTTGCTCGAGCCGTCGCCACTGGCCTGCTCCAGCGGACGGTACTGGTAGTAGCCGTAGGACCCCTCCTTCTCAGCGAGAGCAGAGCCATTCATGACGATGCCCAACGGGCTGATATTGAGGTTGTCCAGCTGCTTGCGTAGATCGCGTGCGCCGGCCCTCGTGCTCTTGCCGTCCCGGATGACGACCACAACACCGCTGACACGACCGAGCACCGGAACCGCGTCGGGTACCACGGTCAACGGAGAGGTGTCGATCACGACCAGGTCGTAGTGCTCCTCGAGCTCGGCCAGCACATCGCGCATCCGGTCTGACTCGAGCAGATCGGTCGGATTTGGAGGAATAGGGCCCGAGGTGACGACGTCGAGGGTCAATCCCATGTCCGGCAGGCCCCCCATTTGCAGCGGCACCCGCTGGATCACATCGGTGATCGCATCATGATCGGCGAGGACATTCGTGAGTCCACGGCCGTGGAGATCACCGAACAGGTTGCCCAGAACGGGACGCCGCAGGTCTGCCTCAAGCAGGATGACGCGCACATTGCTCGCGGCCGCTGTCATTGCCAGGTACCTGGCAATCGTGCTCTTGCCGTCACCGGGCGCCGACGATGTGATGAGCAGCGAGTGTATGTCGTGATCGACGTCGAAGTACCGGAGGTTGGTGCGTAGCGCGCGGAACGCCTCTCCCTCGGGTCCTGAGAGGCTTAGCGCCTCTCCCCCGTCGGTTCGCAGCGAAGGGCGTTCGGGAATGACTCCGAGCAGTGGTCGCTCGAAGATGGCCTCCGCATCGCTCTGATCACGGACGCGTCGGTCCAGCCGGTCCAGCAGCAGGGCGAGCCCCATGCCCAGGATGATGCCGCCGATCAGGCCGATGAACACATTGCGGAAGGGCTTTGGCGATGACGCGGTGGCAGGACGCTGTGCCGGCTGGACGAGCTCGGCGTTCCCGGTCTGCAGCGAGGCGAGGACCCGCAGCCGCCCGATTTGGTCCTTCAGCGTTTGCCCATCGTCCCCATTTCGATCGGCGGGCTTCAGGGCTCGCACTTGGCTGCGCAGAGGCTTAAGGGCACTGGTGAGCTTCGAGCGGTCGGACTCACGGCGGAAGTCGATGTATTGCATGGCGGTCGTGTTCGCCAGCTTCGCCGCGAAGGCCGGGCTTCGGTCCGTGGCCATCACGACGATGACGTTCGACTGGCCCTGTGCGGAAACCGCGACGCGATCGCGGATCTCTGACGGACTCAGCCGACGCCCCAGCGCCCTCGACGCCAGGCCGGAGATTGTGTCGAGGGATACCAGGCTGACGTTCGTCGCCGCCTCGCGAGCGGGGTCCACGGACGGAGCGAGCAGTGGGGAGGAGCCGTAGAGCTTCTGGTCGAACCCCGGATCTCGAAACAGGAGCTTGGCGGTCGCGGTGTACTTCTTCTCCGTGATTAGCGACAAGACGAGAGCTGCGCTCGGCAACAGGACCGCCACAAGCAGGGCGAGCGGAAGGCGCCGCCGGAGGATCCGGAGGAAGTCACCCAGGGCCGACCCGCCCGCCCGTGCGCTGTCGACAGCGTCAACCGATGGCACGGCTACGTCTGCGATTGGAGATGGGTCACGGCATGCCAGCTCCTGGTGGCGCACGGACCTGGAGCGCTCAGCTGCGTTGCCACGACCGCTCGGGGCGGGTGCTGTCGAGGGCTAGCCACCCAGCACAGTCTAGCTTTCGGCCTTGAGGGGCGTCGAGGCTTCGCAAGCGCACCTGACACCGTTCACCCGAGAACGGCGGCCGGATCGATGACTGCGAGCGGTGGCGCGCTGGGCGCGGCGTTGTGGAGTGCCGTGGACAGCAGTGGGAAATGAGCGTCTGTGGTGACGATGCTGTGGCCATGGACCCACGTTGTAGCCGCGATCTGAACGTCGAGGACCCACGCCACGCGGCGCTCCGGCTCGATCCGGCGCTTGGGCTGGGGCTCGCCGGCCGGCGCCGCGGGATGCGCGGCACGTAGGTAACCCGCTACCTCGGCGGCGCGTGCGTCGAACGCGAGCGCGATGATCACACCGGCGTCGAGCTGTCCGCGGAGCCAGCGCAGGTGCGCGACCGCCGGGCGCACGCCGCCGCGGGCAGCCTTGTGCAACCCGTGGCTGATCTCGAAGACCGTAGTTGCCGTGACCGCGACAGGGTCACCGGCCGCTGCCTGCCGCGTGGCGAACTGCCACTCCGCGCTGTCCGGGCGTAGGCGAGACGCCATCGCGGTGTCCCAGGCCTGGGCCAAGATCAGATCACGCTGTCGCCACGCAACGCTTGCCCCAGCTCCACGAGCTCATCAGCGGAAAGCGACGGCAGGTCGCTCTCGAGCGAGGAGCCCTCCGCGACGAACGCCGCCCAGCGCACGTCGGCTATCCGCTTCACCTGGAGGGTACGTCGCCTGTCCGCGAGGCGTTCGCCGGCGAGCTGCACCAGCACGTCGTTCGGTGTCGTGCCGGCTTCGTCCGCGATGGCAACCGCCGCATCCCACAAGCGATCGGGCACGGTTAGCTGGGCGCGGTGACCGGAGCGCTTGGGAGCACGTTGCCTGCGCCGGATTGCGTTGCGGCAGCATCAAAGACGCCCCGACGCTCGCCGCCTACACCCTCCTACAGCTGCACCTCGGCTCGGGCTGAACAGCCCCACTACCCTCGACCC
>Ga0208612_1001136_pt1 | contig 11207 bp, 11 predicted proteins | sample AntDryMetagUQ889_FD_188089 | JGI IMG/M metagenome (GOLD analysis project Ga0208612, IMG submission 188089) | Polar desert microbial communities from Antarctic Dry Valleys - UQ889 (SPAdes) | ecosystem: Environmental > Terrestrial > Soil > Desert | place: Antarctic Dry Valleys | collected 2008-12-31 | reverse complement strand
TAGAACCCGCCACCTCCCCCACATGCAGCGGCGGTGAGGGTTGCGGCGGCAAGGCAGGCGAGCCGTGCCATAGAGCGGCGAGTGAGCATCGGATCCTCCGTTGTGGCGTTTCGATGGGCTTGCGGGCAGTTCAGGGCCGGACGTAGTAGCAGTCAGTCAGGGCGCACGCGAACTCGCGCGGACCACTAACTCGGGCGTGAGGAAGTCGACTTCCGGCGGCCGACCGGGATTGTCGATCCCGTTCAGCACATGTCTGAGTACGGCGTGCGCGGCTTCCACAAGGGGCTGCCTGACGCTGCTGAGCCCGATGGCCTCGGCCACGGGGGTGTCATCGAATCCGACGACTGCGCAGCCCGCAGCTCGGGCGACGGGGAGCGCACCGAGCGCCAGCGAGTCGCTGGCACAGACCAGGGCGGTCGGGGGGCGGGACCCGGTCAACAGCCGTTGCGCTGCGTGTTCGCCAGCCTCGACGCTGTCCGCGCAGGCCTGCTCGGCGTCATCGATTCCGCCGTCGAGCGGCAACCCGGCAGCTTCCAGCGCCTGCCGCCAACCCGATCGCCGATCGTCGCCGACCCCGGACCCGGGCGGCCAGCCGACGAAGGCGATCCGGCGATGCCCACCTGCCAGGAGATGCTCGGTGGCCGCGCGCGTGCCGGCGGCACCGTCGATATCGACCCAGGCGTGCACTGGGGAGGGTTCGCCCCACGGACGACCGAAGACCGAGAACGGGATGCGTCGCTCGGTGAGCCACCGGGTCCGGGGGTCACCGTGGTGTGTCCCGGTCAGAATGAATGCGTCCACCTGGGCGGTGTCGACCAGCTCGGCATGAGCTCGGGATTCGGCCGCATCGTCCTGCGAGACGTAGAGGAGGACGCGGTAGTCAGCCTCCTGGGCGCCAGCAACGACTGCATGGAGAAATCTGTCGAGCACCGAGCCGTTGATGCCATCCCCCTGCTCCTCAAGGCGCAGTCCCAACGTCCGCGAGCGCTGGGTGCGCAATTGACGGGCAGCTGACGAGGGTCGGTAGCGAAGGTCGTCGATCACAGCTTGAACGCGGTCACGGGTGCGTGGCTGGACCCGGGCCGGCGAGTTGATGACGTTGCTGACGGTCTGGCGCGAGACGCCTGCGGCCTGTGCGACGGTCACCAGCGTGGGGCGCTTGTGCACGGCCACCTCCAACGCGGGTCTGATGCGGTGCCTGACCATTTGATCGTTCATAAATGGGATGGTCGCTGCTGTTGAACGTTCCAATGCGATGCCGCACACTATGACCCGCACCACTGGACGTGTCAAGGCGTCCTCGACCCAGGTGGAGAGATCGCCCGTGAGCAGCCAGGACGAGCCGGAACGGCGCTTACAGCCGTGGCTGCACGACCTGGAGGTTGCTCTCTGCGCGCCCACTCAAGTCTGGTCCGGAAGCGACGGGCAGGTGCGCGACCACGGGGCCCAGGGCGTCTATCACGGTGACGTGCGCGTGCTCAACCGCGCCGAAATCACACTGGACGGCGTCCCCCCAGTCCCCGTCCTCAGCACGCACGCCGGAGCAGACAGCGGCGTCTGCGTAGGGGTAGCTCGAATGCTCGGGGGAGACGGTCCGGACCCGGCCGTCCGGGTGGAGCGCCGCCGCCGCGTCCGACCCGGACGGGTGGAAGAGACCATCGTCGTCTCGTCGTCGGCCGAGATGGCGGTCTCGACTGAACTGCAGCTCACATTGGCGTCGGATCTGGCGCCCATGGACGCGGTGAAAAGTGGCGCCCGGCTTCCCGCGGTGATCCCCGTCCTGGCTGGGACAGCCCTCGCGTGGGCAGGTCAAGGCCTACGGGTCGACGTGCACGCCCCCGAAGCTGAGTTCAGGGTGGTCGACACAGCGGCGATCGTGAGCTGGCCGCTGCGGTTGAATCCCGGCTGCGACGTGGAACGGACGTGGTCGCTGCAGGCCCATGATGAGCGCGCCCTCCTCGGTCCGGCTCTGAAGCCGGACCAGTGGGAGGTACGGGTCGAGGCAGACGATCGCCGGATCGAGCGATGGGTGACCCGCTCACTCGAGGACCTGCGAGCGTTGCGCATGGTTACGGTCGTGGACCCTGACAACGTCTTCCTGGCTGCGGGGGCGCCGTGGTTCCTCACTCTGTTCGGGCGCGATTCGCTGTGGGCGGCCCGGATGTTGCTTCCGCTGGGAACTGACCTCGCGGGTTCGACCCTGCGCCTACTCGCCTCCCGCCAGGGTTCGCGGGTAGACCCCGTCTCGGCTGAGGAGCCGGGCAAGATCCTGCATGAGATGCGCCGCGATGTCATCCATCGGCCGAACGATCAAGCGGGCAGGGTGCATCTGCCCCCGCTGTACTACGGGACAGTGGACGCAACGGCACTGTGGGTCATTCTCCTGCACGAGTCCTGGTCCTGGGGACTACCGGACTCCGAGGTGACCGCGCTCCTGCCCACCCTGGAGCGGGCCCTCGAATGGATGGTCGACCACGGCGATCCGGACGGCGACGGCTTCTGCGAATACATCGACAGTTCCGGCTCCGGCTTGACCAATCAGGGCTGGAAGGATTCCGGGGACTCCGTGCAGTGGCGCGACGGTCGGCTGGCCACGGCGCCGATCGCGTTGTGCGAGGTCCAGGGGTACGCCTATCAGGCAGCCATCGGCGGAGCCGAGTTGTTGAGTCAGTTCCGCCGGCCGGGCGCGACTCGTTGGAACGACTGGGCTGTGTCGCTGGCCGACCGATTCCGGGCGCAGTTCTGGGTGCACGACGAGCACGGCCCTTACCCCGCGATCGCGCTGGATGCCCACAAGCTGCCGGTGGATTCGCTGACCAGCAACATCGGCCACCTCCTGGGCACTGGCCTGTTGAACGAAGCCGAGGAGGCGGCGCTGGCCAGCCGATTGATCTCGCCTGAGATGTCCTCGGGCTTCGGCTTGCGAACGATGTCGACCTCTGATGCCGGGTATTCGCCGCTGAGCTACCACCGCGGGTCCGTGTGGCCGCACGACACGGCCATCGTTCTGTCTGGCCTGGCCCGCGGCGGACATCATGACGCTGCGGCCATCCTCATCGAAGCGCTGCTGTCGGCCGCCGCGGCCTTTGACTACCGCCTTCCGGAGCTCTTCGGCGGCGACGCTCGATCCGAGATAGGAGTTCCGGTTCCGTATCCCGCAGCCTGCCGTCCGCAGGCGTGGTCAGCGGCCGCCTCGATCGCGGTCCTGATGGCAGTCACCGGCCTACAGCCCCGGGCCAACGGCCCTACCCAGCTAGTTCCCATGAGCCCGTCCCCGGTGGGGGCGCTACACGTCCGCGGTCTTCGGATCGCCGGAAAGCGAGTTGCCGTGGAACTACAGCCGGACGGAGGTGGTCTCCTGGTCGACGACTAACCGCGAGCACCCCGGCGGTGCATACGTCTGGCCGGTCTTGCCGACGGCCAGGATGGAACACCTTTCTACTCGGATCGTCCGGCACGTACCTGCCGGTGAAGGGATCAACGCATCATGGCTTCTGTCACCTACGACAAGGCATCTCTGACCTACCCCGGCGCCGACCGGCCCTCCGTCGACGCGATGGATCTGGAGATCACCGACGGGGAGTTCCTTGTCCTTGTCGGCCCGTCCGGCTGCGGCAAGTCCACCTCGCTGAGGATGCTCGCCGGTTTGGAGGACGTGAGCGACGGCACGATCTACATCGGCGACAAGGACGTGACACACCTGCCGCCCAAGGATCGCGACATCGCGATGGTCTTCCAGAACTACGCCCTCTATCCCCACATGACCGTGGCCGAGAACATGGGCTTCTCCCTGAAGATCTCGGGGATCAGCAAGGAAGAGCGCGCGACCAGGGTGCGTGAGGCAGCGAAGCTACTCGACCTCGAGGACTACCTCGACCGCAAACCCAAACTGCTCTCCGGCGGCCAGCGTCAGCGCGTGGCAATGGGCCGGGCGATCGTTCGCCAACCGCAGGTGTTCTGCATGGACGAGCCTCTTTCCAACCTCGACGCGAAGCTACGGGTGTCCACTCGTACCCAGATTGCCTCACTGCAGCGACGACTCGGTGTGACGACGGTGTACGTGACGCACGACCAGGTCGAGGCCATGACAATGGGCGACCGGGTAGCGGTGCTCAAGGACGGCATCCTGCAACAGTGCGACACCCCGCGGTATCTCTACGACCATCCGACAAATGTCTTCGTGGCCGGATTCATCGGTTCGCCGGCCATGAATCTCATCACTGCCCCTCTTACCGAAGAGGGGGCTCGCGTCGGCGACGTCGTCGTGCCGCTCCAACGTTCGGTTCTGCAGCAGTTGAAAGAAGCGGCGGCGACCGATGTCACCTTCGGCTTCCGGCCCGAATCCGTTCACGTCAAGGGCGCTGAGGGTGACGGACTGCGCGTGGTCGTCAATGTCGTCGAGGAGCTTGGCTCCGACGCGTACCTCTACGGCAATCTGGTCGGGCGAGCGGCAGAGGCCGAGGGCGTGCCCAATGTCATCATCGCCCGCGCCGATCCCCGCAATCCTCCGGAGAAGGGCCAGGAGGTGACCTTGACGGTCCGCCCGGAGGAAGAACACGTGTTCTTCACCTCGACCGGGCTGCGCATCTCCCCCTGACCCTCCTAGCCGCGGCAGCCACCCCGGTCGGCGAGTGCGGAGAGTCAGTCCTTGCGCAGTTGGGCGTAGATCTCCTTGCACGGCTCGCAGACCGGGCTGCCCGGTTTCGGCGTCTTGGTGACCGGGAAGATCTCGCCGCACAGGGCCTGCACCATGGATCCGAGGACGGCGCTCTCGGCGATCTTGTTCTTCTTGACGTAGTGGAACACCTCGTCCGGCGTATCACTTTCCTGGTCGCGCAGGTCAGGACGCTCGATGGTCTCGATGCTCGTCACGAGCACCATGATGCCAGCTGGCCCCGGTAGAGGACCTTGGTGCCTTCCTCTCGTCGTCCGCTTGACCGCCGACTACTAGCCTGAGGTGTGGTCGCCATCGATTGTCACCCTGACGTGGCTAAGGCTTTGGCCGAGGGAGGCGCCGTCGTCGCCCTGGAAAGCACCCTGCTGGCGCATGGTCTGGCCCATCCCGGCAATCTCGAAACCGGGCGGGAACTCGAGGCGCTCGTACGTCGACACGGCGCGATCCCGGCCACCATCGCGGTGCTCGACGGCGTAGCCCACATCGGCCTGTCCGAGCAGGAACTCGAGCGGATCTGCTCCGAGCCCGACCTTCCCAAGCTCAGCGTCAGGGATGTGCCCTTTGCCGCGGGCCTGGGCCGCAGCGGTGCGACGACCGTAGCCAGCACAGCGGTGCTGGCCCAGGCCGCGGGCATCTCGGTCTTCGCAACCGGCGGCCTGGGTGGCGTGCACCGTGGGGCCAGCGAGAGCTTCGATGAGTCCGCGGACCTCGGGGCGCTGGCCACGACGCGGATCATCGTCGTCTGCGCCGGGGTGAAGTCGATCCTGGATATTCCAGCCACCTTGCAGCGCCTGGAGAGTCTCTCGGTCGGGGTGGTCGGCTATCAGACCGACGCCTTTCCGGGCTTCTATGTCACCGACTCAGGTTCCTCGGTGGACTGGCGCTGCGAGACCCCGGAGGAGATCGCGAAGATCTTTGCCGCGGCCGACGGGTTCTCCCCCGCTGCCCTCGTCGTTGCCAACCCCCTGCCTGTCGACCGACAACTCGACCCCGGCTTGCATGACACGGTGCTGAGTTACGCCGTCGGGGCTGCCGTCGAAGCCGGAATTAAGGGAAAAGCGGTCACCCCCTACGTCCTGGATCGACTGCATGTCGCCAGCGGAGGCCGCACTCAGGAGGTCAACGTGGACCTCGTGCTCAGAAACGCCGAGCTCGCCGCGCAGATCGCGGTGCAGTTCTCGGCCCTTGCCAGCTGACGTGACGCTGGCCGCACCGCGGGATGTACTCGTCGTGGGGGACGTCAATCTCGATGTCCTGGTCAGACCGCGCCGCCCGATCGAACACGGAACCGATGTCCCTGCCGAGATCCGTCAGCGGCCAGGCGGCGCAGGAGCGAACGTGGCTGTCGGGCTGGCACGTTTGGGGATGTCGACAACGCTGGTGGGCTGTGTCGGAGCCAGCGACGCCAGCGCGGTCATCGAGGCGCTGCATGCCGCCGGCGTGCAGTTGTCCCTGCGCTCGGTCGGCCAGGCTCGCACAGGAGCGATTGTCGCGATTGTCGGTGCGGACGGCGAGCGCAGTATGGCCAGCGATCGCGGCGCAAACTGCGCGCTACGCGAATCGGACATCGGCGAGGAGCTGATCGCGGGGCACCGGCATCTGCATGTCTCGGGGTATTCATTCTTCGACCGCGGCACCGGCTCAGCTGCGCGTACCGCGATCGGTCGGGCCCGAGCGTTGGGCAGGACGGTGTCAGTGGATCCCGCTTCGGTCGCACCGATGCGCGCGTATGGGGTTGCGAAGTTTCGTGCCGAGATCACCCCGGTCGACCTGTTGCTGCCCAACTCGGACGAGGCCATGCTGTTGAGCGGCTCGACCGAGATCGAAGCGGCAGTGAGCGACCTGGTTCGCACCTTTCCCGTCGTCGTCGTCACCCGCGGGGCTTCCGGCGCACTGTGGGCCGATCGCGGCGGGGTGCATCAGCGGCCGGCACCGGTCTTGGCCGGTCCCGTCGTGGACACGACCGGGGCCGGGGATGCCTTCACGGCGGGTCTGCTTGCCGCCTGGTTGGCCGGACGGGCTCCGACTGATTGCCTGGACGCCGGGCAACGCCGGGCTGCCGAGGTTGTCACGCGCTGGGGTGCGCAGTAGCCAGCAGAAGCCTCTGCAGTGCCCCGACTTCAGGGCGCGCTGGGAGGCAACCGCAATCGCTCACGAATTGTGCGCGCGACCGTAGCCGGATCCGGCCGGGCATCCACAGACACGACGAATTCCTTGACTCGGAACAGGTCGAGTACGGGGTTTGTCTTGGTGTGGTAATCGTGCAGTCGAGCCGCCAGCGCGACTTCGGTGTCGTCCTCGCGGCTGATCAGCGAACCGCCGCAGACGTCGCACCGGTCAGGCACTTCGGGACGATGGGCGATGAGGTTGTAGTCAAGGCCGCAACGCGAGCACAGCCGTCTCGCGAGCACGCGTCGGCGGACCTCCTCGTCGGGTAGGTCCAGGTGGATGACCCCGTCAATGTCGTAGCTCTCGAGGAAGAACTCGGCCTGTGGACGGTTTCGCGGGAATCCGTCGACGATGAAGCCGTAGTTCCAGTCATGTTGATCCAGGCGCTGCCGAACGACGGACTCGACGAGGTCGTCACCCACCAGTTCGCCGGCAGCCATGACGCGCCGGACGTGGGCTCCGATCTTCGTGTGGTTCTGGACGTGCCAACGGAAGATGTCGCCCACGGCTATCGGGGTGAGGTCGAAATCCCGGGCCAGCATCGCCCCCTGCGTACCTTTTCCGCTGCCTTGGATGCCCATGATCACGTATTTCCGCATCATGGAACACTGGCAGACCGGCCGAACGGTGGCGAGGCCTAGGCGTGGACTTCTCCCAGCGAATTATGCGCCGACGCCGGCCACGACCGACACGAACCAGATTGCCACCGCGACCAGGCCGGCCAGCAGTTCGATCAGCATTCCGACTCCGATCGCTTTGAGCGTTGCCCAGGTCGATCGGCCGGCCGCCCTGGAATCGGACAGCCGCCGCAGCTCGGCGACATAGATTCCGGCGACGGCTCCGACCAGGAGCCCGATGACCGGAATCACGAAGAAGCCCACGATCCCGCCCACGGCACCCAGGATCAACGTCGACGTGGGCGCACCGGCTTGGCGCAACGTCCGGGTGGGGAGCACGTACTTGGCGATGGTCCCGACCAGCAGGACGGCGACCATGACGCCGAACACGACCCAGGGGCCAGCCCCATCGGCCAACAGGGCCCAGCCGAGCCCGGCCGCACCGATGAGCAACAGACCAGGGATCACCGGGAGCAGGACTCCGATCAGCCCGACCGCCATCGCCAGACCGAGCAACAGGAGGGTGCCCAGTTCCATGCCTAGCGTGCCTCAGCCGTCCGCATCGATGACCCGCACCGGCTCGACTGCCGCCCTCGGTGTGGGTGTGGTCAAGGACTCGACATCGGGGTCGCCCCGGAACCTGTGCGCGTTCAGGGACTTCTTCGGCGGACGATCGTTGGCGACCATGACAGCGATCCACGGCAAGACGATGGCCAGGACCGCGAACACGGCCATCACCCAGAGAACCTGGTAGAAGACCGTGGCAAGAATGAGACAGACCGCACGGATCGCCATCGTGAGGATGTAGCGCCGCTTGCGTGCCTCGTGCTGCTCGAACAAGCTCGGGGCGGCCTCGGTGATGAGGACCGGTTCGCCGCCGGCCTGGCGTCCGCGGTTCACGTCACAGCGGCTTTGGCCGCGGCCTTCTGGTTCTGCTTGTACTCCCGAACCCTGGCCAGGGATTGCGAGTCAGTGATGTCGGCCACAGACATGTAGACCCCGTCTGCGCCGAAGTCTCCTGCCGCCTCGCGCCACCCCGGCGGGCGGATGCCGCGCTGCTTGCCCAGTAAGGCTAGGTAGATGGCCGCCTTCTGCTTGCCGAACCCCGGCAGTGCCGCTATCCGGTCCAGCAGCTCCTGCCCGTCGCTGACGCCATGCCAGAGCTGGGTGACGTTCCCGCCGTAGTCGGCCACGAGTACGCGGGCCATTTCCTGGACCCGGCCGGCCATGGACGATGGAAAGCGATGCAACGCAGGCCGCTCGGAGAACACCGCGGCCAGCTCCTGTGGGTCGAATTCAGCCAGCTCACGTGCATCCAGTTCGTGCCCCAGACGCTTGGTCAGCTCCAGTGGCGAGGAGAAGGCCTTCTCGAGCGGGATCTGCTGATCGAGCACCATGCCGATGAGCAGGGCCAGCGGGTCGCGATCGAGCAGCGCATCCGCTTCGGTGTTCTGGCTGAGCGTGACCGGCACCCGGTGCCCCCTCGAATCGATGTCGCCCCGAGATTACGCCGCACGGACCAGCGATCGGCGGGGTGATCAATCTCTTTCGGGCTCTGCGGCGAACGTTATGCGGGCGTTGGAACACCAGCGTGGGAGAAACGTTGAACATGATGAGACAAACAGAGATCTACGCCACGACGCGTGGCAGAACGGATGACCTAGTGACCGTCGTCCAGTCCGAAGACCGAGACACCGTTTCGACGCGGTCGGTGTCCGGGAATACAAGCTCGCCCGACTCCGGTGGAGTCATGTCCACCGACCTGGTCCGGGTCTACCTCAACACGATCGGCAAGACCGCCCTCCTCACCGCGGAACAGGAAGTCGACCTGTCCAAGCGCATCGAAGCCGGGCTCTACGCCGAGCGTCTCCTCGCCGAGACCGCTCGACTGTCGGCGGCCAGGCGTCGCGATTACTCGGCCCTGGCCGCGGATGGCCGGGCCGCGAAGAAGGCGATGCTCGAAGCGAACCTTCGTCTGGTCGTCTCCCTGGCCAAGCGCTACACCGGCCACGGGATGTCCTTCCTCGATCTGATCCAGGAAGGCAACCTCGGTCTCATCCGCGCCGTGGAGAAGTTCGACTACGCCAAGGGTTTCAAGTTCTCCACCTATGCCACCTGGTGGATCCGGCAGGCGATCACCAGGGCGATGGCTGACTCTGGCCGCACCATTCGCCTGCCGGTCCACCTTGCCGAGCAGGTCAACAAGGTCGTGCGTACCCGCCGACGGATCCAGCAGACGCTGGAGCGGGAGCCGACGCACGAGGAGATCGGTCTCGAACTCGACATCACTCCCGAGCGGGTGGCCGAGTTGCTCGACTACTCTCGGGACCTGGTCAGCCTCGACCAGGCAGTCGGCAGCGACGAGCAGTCTCGGTTCGGTGACTTCATCGAAGATGCCGACGCGCCGGTGGCCGAGGACGCGGTTGCCTTCCAGATGATGCGCCAGGACCTCGGCACGGTGCTAGACACCCTCGACGAGCGTGAGCGCAAGGTGGTGACTGCCCGATTCGGGCTCGACGGAGCCCCGCCCCGGACGCTGGAACAGATCGGGCGCGCCTTCGGGCTCTCCCGTGAGCGGGTTCGGCAGATCGAGCGTGACTCGATGGTCAAGCTGCGCCGACCCGAGCGGGCAGACCAACTCCGCGACTACCTCACCTGATTCCCGGTCGGGCCTAGCCGATGGGCTGGCTACGATCTGCGCGACGCGGAGCTTCCTCCGGGCGGGCTGATCTCGGCCGCAGGCTGATCTGGGGACTCTGGACGTCGGCTCCATTCGGGTGCGCCAGTGCGGTGCACTGGAGCCGGGCGATCTCAGGCACGTCGTCGCAGAGGCGGGCAACGCGCAGCAGGACATCCTCGATGGCCGCGGCATCCACAGGTTCGGCACCGTCATAACCGTCCAGCAGTGGCCAGGCAGCCACCGACCTGACCAGCTCCGCTGCATCGATGTCCGACAGGGGCAGGGCACGGAAGCCCCGATCGGCGAACAGCTCGATCGGTACGCCCGACAGACCGAAGGACAGCACCGCGCCGAAAGACGGGTCGGCGGAGATCTCCACCATCGTCGCAACCGCCGCGCGGATCGGCTCGGCGGCTTCGCAACGTACCGGCACCTCGTAGCATGCAAGCAGGGATGCCACTTCTGCCGGCGACAGGTCGCGCCCACCGGGATCACTGCCGAGGACGTCGGCCACTTGGTCGCGGGCGCGCTCGGGGGCGGCATCGAGCAGCGCGGGTACCACGCCGGGCGGTCGGGACCGCCACTGGCTGTAGCGCACCGTCCGGGCCAGGGCGGCCACCGCACGATCGATCGGCAGCGACGGAATGGAGCCGCGCAACGCCACCCCGCCCTCCCCCGTCCGGACCAGGGATGCCGTCACGCCCTCGCGACCCAGGAACGTCGCGACGATCGGCTTGTCCGACGTTTCGGCGAGCTCGACGAGGGCACGAGCGTAGGAGTCCTCCGCACGGCTGACCGGCGGCACGAAGACCGCGATCAAGGCGTCCGCCTCCGGATCGGCCAGCGCGGTCCTGCTCGCTGCAGCGAACTCCTCTGGTGATCCGGTCGCGCCGATGTCGACCGGCGCCGAGCCAGCCAGCAACAGCCCGTTGCCCCGCAGGGAATCAACCGCGAGCAGACCGACTGCGGTGGAGTTCCCGACCACGGACACCCGCGGGCCGCGCGGAAGGGGCTGGTGGGCCAACAGGGCCACGACATCCAGGAGCTGAGCGACGGTATCGACGCG
>Ga0208612_1001135_pt1 | contig 11211 bp, 15 predicted proteins | sample AntDryMetagUQ889_FD_188089 | JGI IMG/M metagenome (GOLD analysis project Ga0208612, IMG submission 188089) | Polar desert microbial communities from Antarctic Dry Valleys - UQ889 (SPAdes) | ecosystem: Environmental > Terrestrial > Soil > Desert | place: Antarctic Dry Valleys | collected 2008-12-31 | reverse complement strand
AAACAGTCGCTCTTCGCCTATCTCACCGACGTCCTCACCGCCAGGATCCGAGGCGACCCCATCCCCATGCTGGCCTGACCTCGGGACCTGAACGCTTACTAGATAGGATGAGGGCGCCCCGTGAGGCGCCCTCTTTTCGTACCGAACTTCGTACCGGCGGGGCTAGAAAGCGTTTGGCGAATCAATTGGCGAAACTCGCTGCCTCTAGCGCTTGACGATGTTGTGAGCCTCGAAGATCTCTGGGTCGCCGGAAAGCTGGATGCCGACGTCTGCGAGGAGCGGCATCAATTTCTCACCGTAAGCCTGCAGCTGCTCGCGAGAGTCCCAGATCTCGCTGACACGCAGGTTCCCCTCCGCGCCGAAGCAAACGTGCAACTCCATCCCGTCAGGAGGGAACGCGATTCCTTCATCTGCATGCCGCTGGATTGCTTCGTCGTACTTCTCGGCGGTCATGGATACGGGGCTGAAGCGAACAACGATGCTCATGAGGCGTTCCTCCATGCTCGGGGTCGAGCGAGCCTATCCGCAATTGCTTAGGACGGGACTCCCCCGAACACCCGATCCTCAGCCCGCTCAGCCGCACCTGGGAACGCGACCTGCGCAGCGTGGACGTAGCGTTCCGTCATCGTCGCCTGCGCGTGACCCGCTCGAGCCCGCACGTACACGGCCGGATTGCCCGCCGCCGCGTCGTGCGTCAGCGCGGTATGGCGGAGATCGTGCCAGGGGCGAATCGTTCTCTCGATGCCCGCGGCCGTGACCGCCTTCCGCATGTAGCCGCTGACCTTGGACGGGTCGAGCGGGGTGCCGAGCATCGGATGACAGAACGCGAGCGACTCGGGCCCTCGATAGACGCTCGCTTGCCATTGCTCGTCGAGCACGTCCGCGGTGCGAGGCCGTACGCGATCGTTCGCCGGCCCGCCCGCGACTTCGGCTCCCCCATCACGCCGCGGACGAACGAGCGCCGGACGTGCAACCGGCGGTCGAGCATCTCGACGTCCTGCCAGCGGAGCGCGAGGATCTCGCCGCGCCGGAGCGCCGTACCGAGCGCGAACGCCGTCAGACGCCGCGCGAGAGCCCACCATTCGGCCTCTGCGGGCTCAGCGGCACTCTGCGCGACTCGGTATGCACCGCGGCGACCTCCTCCTCGCGTAGAACCGGCGTCTCGGGTGTCGGCACGTGCAGCGGCTCGAGGAGCTCCACCGGGTTCATCTGCGGAGCGTGTTCGTGTAGTCGATGATCGTCGAGCGACGACGGCCGCGCGACGGGAGGTACTCATCGAGGAACTCATCGACCAGTGCTGTCAGCGTCTCATCCGACGGCTTGCGCCAGCGTTCCCGCTCGACGCGATCGAGCCGCTTTCCGAGCTCGCGTTCCGCCCGCTGACTGTTCCAGCCCTCCGCTTCGCGGCCGAGCCGTTCTCGCACCTGGCGGCCGTCGACGTCACGGAACTTGATGCTCCAGGTGACGCCGCGGGCGCCTTCGTAGCGCAAGACGCAGGCGCCGCTAGGCATCGTCGCGGCCTCCCCACCCGTGCCGCTCCATGCCGCGAGCCGCCTCATCGCGCACTTTCGCGATCACGCGAACCGCGTCACGACAGATCGCGAGGTGGCTCTCGATCTTCGCCACGAGAGCGGTCGTTTGGCTGAGCTCCTCGTGAGTCGGGAGCAGCCACGGCTCTTTGCCGTAGTAGGCGAGGAGGCTCTCATAGCGTTCCTCTGCGAGTGCTTGGAGGTTGTCTGTCGCGAGGGCCACCTCCTCGGCGACGTCGCCGAGTTCGCCAAGCGACAGCCATCCGGCTGTGATGGTGTCAGCGGGCATCGTCGCGCTCCTCCCTCAGGTCGGCCGCGAGGGCTGTGAGGCGGCCTTTTCAGCCGCGCGACTTCGCGAGCGATCTTCGGAACGTCAGCAGTCGTTTGATCCCCGAGCTCCGCCTCGAGTGCGTCGATCCGGCGATCGATTCGACCGAGCGTCGCTTCGACCCGCTTTGCGAAAGCGGCTCCGGTCGTTGCCGTCGTCACGACGGCCTCCTCTCAGCGCTAAGGCCCCGAGCGCGGCGATGATGGCGCCGGCCCGGGGCCGTGCGCATTCTCGCAACCACTACAGAGGTGCGTGCCATCATCACGCATGGACGAGCGTAGCGCGATCGGCGGACACGTTCAAGGCCGAGACCTCAGCGCGATCGGCCGGCCCGGCCGCTTGCACTCCTCGAGCCACGCCTCCACGTCGACCAGGTCGAAGCGCACGTACCGCCCGAGCCGCACGCACGGCATCGCGCCGGAGCGGGCCGATTCGAGCACCCACATTTTCGGCACGCCGAGACGTTCGGCGACGGCGGCGGCGTCGAGCAGGCGGTCGCTCATGCTGTGTCCGCCTTGGTTGGAACCTCGTTAGAGTCGGCGGGCAATGGAGGCCGATCAAGGGAGGTAGGACTTTGCCCGTGTTGATGATCCACGAGAGTCCCGGCGGCACGCGCGAGCAATACGAGGAAGTCGGCAGAAGACTCACCGACGGTCGGGGACTTGATTCCCTGGAAGCCTGGCCGACCGACGGGATTCTTTCCCACGTCGCAGGTCCGACTGATGGCGGGTGGCGCGTAATCGATGTCTGGGAGTCCGAAGAGGCCTTCCAACGCTTTGGCGGCACCATCGGACCGATCCTCCAAGAGGTCGGAATGCCCGGCGAGCCCAAGTTCTTTCCCATTGACAATTTCGTGAAATAGCTTCGACCGGCCGCGTCCTGCGAGCCGAACCTTTGATCGAAGTCTTGTGGCCGGGCCGGCAACCCATCGTCCCCAGGGGGAAGGGGAATCGGGGACGCCAAAGGCCGGCCCGGCTCGTTCGGCTTCGCCACGCGTTTCGGAGCTCCTCCATGCAACCTGCCGCGGGACGAACGTATGATCGCCTTCATGCAGCCCGCCGGCGTGCCTGTCAGCGCAGAGCTCATCAGCGAGCTGGCACAGATCGTCGACGAGCCAACCGCGAGCATGCTCGAACGCGGCTTGGAAGTGGGAACGAAGGTGCTTGCTCTCACTATCGACGACCGGGAGCGCCTCCTTCGCGCCCTGGACGATCCGCCGGCCGGATTCGCAGAGCTCCGCGGCGTGCTGCTCCGCGAGCATGAGTGGCGGAAGCGCGAAGGGCTCGTCTAGGATCGGCCGCCAGACAAAAGGAGGCCAGTCGTGGCACCCGTCATGGTGACGATTCGATACGCCGGCGATCCCGAAGAGCTCTTGCCGAAGTGGGAACGCGCCGTAGACCTTTGGAAGCAGGAATTCGGTGGCCGCTTCACAGCGCCAGACACGATCGTCGCACGAGGTGAGAAGGGCAATGATCTCGTCGTCGTCAACGTCTTCCCCGACGACGAAGCGCACACGAACTTCGGTCGCAACCTCGGTGGACCACTCGAGACCGTCGGACTGAGCGCGCCCGCGCTCGAGCATCTTGAAGTGCTCAGGATCGACTTCAGCGGTCATACGAGCGAACGTGGCGTCTAGTACCAACGCTCGCGAACCTGCGCGGCGTTCTGCTCTCGGGAGCGCGAGTGGCGCGGGCGCGAGGGGCTCGTCTCTCCTCGACTCTCGAGCGATGCACAGACGCCAGAGATGAGTGCAATCGAGAACAAGGCCGTCGTCCAGGAGTTTTACGACCAGTGGAATGCAGGGACGATCGACTTCGAGCGGCTCGTTGATGCCGACGTCGCGAACCATCAACCCGACCGCGACCCCGAGCGCGGCCTCGACAACTTTCGCCGAGCGATTCAGGGAGTGGTGACAGCTGTCCCGGACTCGAAATGGACAACGATTCGACTGATCGCTGAAGGAGATTTCGTCGTATGCCACAACACGTGGAGCGGCACATACGGAGGAGATGTCTTCCGCGGCATCCCCACGGTCGAAGGAAGCCGCTTCTCGGTCGAGCACGTTCACATCTACCGGCTCACCGAAGGTCGAATCGCCGAGCACTGGGTCGTGCGCGACGATCTCGGGATGATGGTTCAGATCGGCGCAGTCTCGACGCCCAAGTAGCCGCGGGACGTAGATCCGCCCGCCGAAGCGATGCGCGAACTCTCGGACGTGAGCCTCACGCCATGCCTACGCTCTGGGTTCCGACGGCAGTCGTGCCCACACTCTCGACCAGGCCCGTCGCCGTGTCAAACGTCACCCGACGGTAGCGCGAAATGTCGATCGGATGACCGCTCCCGCGGCGCGAATCGTGACCGTCCCGCGAAGCGTGGACGACGCCCTCGGCAGCACGAGCAAGCTGCACTCCGCTCGGCCGCGGACGAAACGACCCGTCGCCGGCACGCGCGTCCCTGCGGCGGAGACCGAGCATGTCACCGAACCGCCCCGCAGAACCCGATAGGTGTCGAGACGGCGCACGACGACGCTATACCTGAATGTTCTTCCCGCGCGAGGACGAGCGGGCGAGCCGACAACCTTCGTCGCTCGTAGCTGCAGGGCCGGGCGATTTGCGAGGCGGTAGGGGAGGAGCTCCCCGGTGAGATCGTCCGGGGCGGAGTCCAGCGCCTCGACATCGCCCTCGAAGGCCTGACCTTCGCTCTCCCCCCGGCCGACGAGATCGAAGCTCACGACCCCAAGGCCCACGAGCGCCGCACCATCCAGCTCCCTCCGGTCGACCGATAACGAGAGCACGCCCGACTCGTAGCTCCCGCTCGCAGTGTTCTCCCGTACCGACGGGGCCAGGATCTCGTTCTCCTCCACGTCGACCTGGACGAGACTGGCGCCGCTCAGGTAGGCGACGAACACGTCGTCCGCCGTGGCAGGCCGGCCCTCGAGATCGAAGCCGACTCCGATGATCTTGTCCGCCGGCAACGTCGGATAGTTCGGCGTCGTCACGCGGACTTCCACCATCCCGGCGGGCGTGTCCGAAACCGAGATCGAGGTGATGTCCGGCGCCGCGTCGTGATCGCCTGTCGGATCCGCGAACGACGCCTGTCCAGGAGCGCCATAGGCTCCGACCGGTCGCCGGCGCGTAGTCGGTGCCTGTCACCCGCCCGATGCCCACCTGCTGGGTTCGCGCCGAGACGACGATCAGACCGAAGGAGCTCGCGCTGGCAAGCGCCGTCCGTTCGGCGGTAAAGGTGAGAACGCCCGAAGCGAAGCCACGCGCATTCCGTCCGGGGAGCTCGGCGACATGCGGACCCCGTCCCAGCGCAAGACCTCGAGCAACTTGTCGTCCCAGTACCGGATCACGAGCTCGTCACCGGCAACACCGGTCGTCGCGTCTCGGTCGAGGTCGAGCTCGAGGATGATCCGCGAGTCCGACGGCAGCTCCTCGAAGTTCGCGACCTCGACGCGAATGTTCACGGCACCCGGAGTCGTATCGTCGACCGTTACCGAGCGGATATCGGGCGCCTCGTTCCCGTCCCCTGCCGGATCAGCGTAGGACGCGCTCGGCGAGGCGCCTGCGGTCGCGACCAGGATCCCCAGGAGAGGTATCGCCGGAAAGATGCCGAGTACGCGCCGGCGCAAGGCCCGCCTCATCGATCGAGTCCTGCGCGCCGCTGGGTGCCGTCCCGAGTCGTGCCGACACTGTCGACGAGCACGGCGCGCATGTCAATTGTCGAAGGCTGCGAGAATCGGGCCGTGTCGAGCCTGCTCGAGTCCGCTGCCCTCCAGCTTCGCGTCGCGAAGAGGCTCGTGCCGCGACGCGGGGCGTCTCTGCGCGAACGGCTCGGGAGGCTCGACGACCGCCTCGTCTTCGTCATCGGATCGCCGCGCTCGGGAACGACGTTTCTCGCGGGGGCGATCGGGTCGCTGCCGGGTTTCGTCGACCTTGGCGAAGTGGCACCCGTCAAGGCGGCGGTGCCCGAGCTCGCGGCTCTGAAGCCGTACGAAGCTGCGCGACGTCTGCGGAGGATTCTGGCCGTCGCCCGACGAGTCGGTCTGGTGGGCTCGGTGAGGGCAGTCGAGCAGACGCCGGAGCTCGCGCACCTCACTGACGTCCTTCCCATCGCATACCCGGAGTCCCGAGTCGTGCACATCATCCGAGACGGGCGAGATGTCGTCTGTTCCCTGCTGGAGAAGCCGTGGCTCCGTCCTCAGCAGGCGAGAGTCGACGACGCGGGGCTCGCCTACGGTTCGTACGCGCGCTTCTGGGTGGAACCCGAGCGCCGTACCGAGTTCGAGACCGCGGGGGACGCGCGACGGGCTGCGTGGGCGTGGCGCAGCTACGTCACCGCGGCACGCCGCGCACAACCGGCGGCGCTCGAGCTCCGCTACGAAGAGCTCGCGGCTGATCCGACCTCGGTTGCGCGCAAGCTCGCGCTTCATCTCGACGCGCCCGAGGGCGCGCTGGCCTCAGCGCTCGGCCGCGCACACAGCACCTCGGTCGGGCGGTATCGCGACGATCTGAGTAACGAGCAGCTCGAGGAGGTCCTGGCCGAGTCCGGCAAACTCCTCCGCGAGCTCGGCTACACGACGTAGGGCCGGGCACGCCCGGCCCTACGTCAACTCGGCTAGCGCGTGTCGTCGACGGAACGAGGAGCCCTAGAGCTGGATCCCGAGCTCGCAGAGCTGCGCCTCCGCCCGCGCGGCCCAGCCCGCGTTAGCGATGGGGCTCGCGGGGCTGGGATGCGGGATCGAGCCGATACGCGGTCCACTCTCGCCGAGCGCGGCGCGTGCGCGTTCGGTTGCGAAGACACCCACGCCGACAACCAAGCGCGGCTCCATCCAGCGCACAAGTCTTGCGAGCGCGCCATCGCATAGCCCATAGAGCGCCCGTCGCTCGTGGGCCGGCAGCTTGTCCGGCGTGCGATTCCGGCCAGATTCCTCGAGGAAGGCGAGCGGGCACCAGTTCCCCACGAAGAAGCGTGCGAAGAATCGGTCGGGGGTGCCGAAGCGATCACGCGCCCAGCCCCACAGGCGGGTCCCGCTCACCTCGCTCCGACCGCAGGAAAAACCTTCGATTGGGCGCAGCGGATGCTCACACGCCGGGCGCTCGACGGGCTCTTCGATCTCGAGCCAGTCACGCACCATTGACACGTCGCCAAAGGGCACGCCGGTCTGCACCATCCCGAAGGGACCGGGATTCATGCCGACGAGAAGCACCTCGGTTCCGCGTCGCGCGTGCCGCTCGAGATAGCACTCGAAACTGCGGCGCGCATAGACGAGCGGGTCGTAGACACAGGCGACGGGCGGGCCGAAGGAGAGGCCGTCGAGCGCCTGGGCTAGGTCGCGTGCGATGCGGACGGGGTCGTGTGCGGAAGAGGCGGAAGAGGCCGTGTTGGAGCCGGGCATGCCCGGCTCCTAGGTCAACTCAGCTAGCGCCTGTCGCACCTTCGCGAGATGCGCCTGCAGCTCGGTGGTCCGGGCCAGATCCGCCCCGCTCAGATCTCGTTTCAGCTTCCGCTCGCGCAGCCGGAGAAGGAGCTCGGCTCCGGTTCGCTCGTCAATCGCCTCGCGCGCAGCTCTGGCATCGAGCTCGGCCTTGAGCGCGGTCAGCTCCGGGTCGTCCCTTCCTGCGACGAGCGCGGCACGAAACTGTCTCGTGACCTCGAAGTCGAAGTGCCCTGGCGTGAGCTCGCTCAGGCCGCGCACGAGCGACGGATGGGCCAGGCAGGCTGCGAGCGCGTCTCGTTCCAGGCGATCTCCGGCGTCGAGCAGGCGCGTGCCGTCGGTTATCGCGGCGGTCCCGCTTCCACGTGCTGATGCCAGCCCCACAAGCGTCTCCCGGGGAAGATCGAGCCGGTCGGCAAGCAGGCGCAGAGCCTCCTGACGCTCAGGAGACTCCTCGGCCTTTGCCAGGATCTCACGCACGCGGACGAAGCCCTCCTGGCGATCGGCGGAGCGGTCGAGCTCGAGTCGCACGCGGTAGAGCAGGTAGCTCTCCGCTGCAGCCAGCCTGTCCTCGAAGCCATCCGGCGCGTCGGCCGGGTCCTGCCCTTTCTCCAGCGTGACGACCTTCACGTCGAAACCTTGCGTCGCAGCGAGTTCCATCCCACGCAGAGTCGCTTCCTGGCCCGCCGCGTCGGCGTCGAAGCAGAGGAAGAGCTTCCGGGTCTGCAGGCGACCCAGCTCGCGGACCTGACGCTCCGTCAGCGCCGTTCCCATCGAGGCTACGACCGGCTCGAACCCTGTCTGCCGGAGCGCGATGACATCCGTGTTCCCCTCGACGACGACCGCCCGGTCCTGCTTGGAGATTGCCGCCTTCGCGAGATGGAGCCCATACAGGATCGAGCTCTTGTGAAAGAGATCGCCCTCGGGCGAGTTCACGTACTTCCCGCGCAGAGGATCGTCCTCGTGGAGCTTGCGTGCCTGGAAGCCGACCACGCGCCCGCGGGCGTCCGCGAGCGGGAACATCAGCCGCTGCGGGAAGTAGTCGCTTCCGCGCACCGTCGCCAATCCCGCGCCTCGGAGCTCATCGATCGTGAAGCCTCTCTCGGCAGCCTTCTCGGCGAGGCCGCGACCCGGTGAGAGCCCGAGGCGGAATTCGCGTGTGACGTCCTCCCCCAATCCCCGTTCGGCGAGATACGCGCGCACGGATTCCCCGGTGTCGCCCTCCCAGAGCAGGCGTTCGAAGTACACCGTCGTCTGCTCCAGGACTGCATACAAGCGCTCGCGGCGGCGGCGCTCGGCCTCGACCCGCGGCGACGACTCCTCGTACTCGAGCGGCACGCGGAAGCGCTCGGCGAGCCACTCGATCGCGGCCACGAAGTCGAGGTTCTCCGTCTCGCGCACGAAGGCGATGAGATCGCCGCCCTTCCCGCAGCCGAAGCAGTAGTAGAGCTTGTCGACGGGGTTCACCGAGAAGCTCGGTGTCTTCTCCTCGTGAAACGGACAGCGACCTGTGAAGCGCGATCCCGAAGCTCGGCGTAGCTGTGTGCGGCCCGAGACGACCTCGACCATGTCCGCCGCCCCGGTGACATCGCGCACGGAGGAGTCCTTGATTCGCGCCACAGTCCGAGAGTACTCGGCGCTCACATCGTACTCTCTGCACCATGCCGACGGGGGAACCGCGCCGCGAACGCAAGGTCGTCACCGTGTTGTTCTGCGACCTGGTCGGCTTCACGTCGCGGGCCGAGTCGCTCGACCCGGAAGACGTCGAGGCGATCCTCCGCCCCTACCACGCTCGCGTTCGGGCCGAGCTCGAGCGCCACGGAGGCACGGTCGAGAAGTTCATCGGCGACGCGGCGATGGCGCTCTTCGGCGCGCCCGTTGCGCACGAGGACGACCCCGAGCGCGCCATCCGGGCGTCGCTCGCCATTCGCGACTTCGCGGTCGAGGAGGGGCTCGAGCTTCGGATTGGGATCACCACGGGCGAAGTCCTGGTCTCTCTCCGCGCGCGTCCAGCGGAGGGCGAGGGAATGGCCTCCGGGGACGTGGTCAATACTGCGGCTCGCTTGCAGAGCGGGGCGCCGGTGAACGGAGTCCTCGTGGACGAGACGACATACCGGGCGACGCGTGCAGTCGTAGAGTTCGACGAGGCGCAGACGATCCGAGCGAAGGGCAAACCTGAGCCAATCTCGGTTCGACGGGCGCTCGAGGTGCGTTCGCGCCCCGGGATGGACGTTGCACACGCGGCGCGAACGCAGCTCGTCGGCCGGGAGCAAGAGCTCGACGTCCTGAGGGACGCTCTCCGCCGCGTGCGCCAAACGAGGACGTCCCAGCTCGTCACCCTCGTCGGTGTGCCAGGGATGGGAAAGAGCCGCCTCGTATACGAGCTCTCGCAGATCGTCGAAGCCGACCCCGAACTGATCACCTGGCGACAGGGACGATGCCTCGCCTACGGCGACGGGGTCACGCTGTGGGCGCTCGGCGAGATCGTCAAGGCGCAGGCGGGTATCCACGAGCAGGATCCTCCCGATGAGGCGAGCGCGAAAGTTCGCCGTGCTGTCGCCGAGGCACTCGATGACGAGGCCGATGCCCGTTGGGTCGTGTCACACCTCCTCGCCCTTGTTGGACTCGCGGGCGAGAGCGAGCTCGGCGGTGACCGGCGTAACGAGGCGTTCTCGGCCTGGAGGCGCTTCTTCGAGGCGATGGCCGATCGGCGTCCGCTCGTCCTGGTGGTCGAGGACCTCCACTGGGCCGACCAGAGCTTGCTCGACTTCGTCGACGAGCTCGTCGACTGGGTAACCGATGTCCCGCTGCTCATCGTTACGACAACGCGACCGGAGCTCCTCGAGCGACGACCGGGTTGGGGCGGCGGCAAGTTGAACGCGACGACGCTCGCGCTCGCGCCGCTGTCCGACGACAAGACTGCGCTTCTCATCGGCCAGCTTCTCGACCGACCTATGCTCGCCGCAGACTCGCAACAGGTGCTGCTCGAACGAGCCGGCGGCAACCCCCTCTACGCGGAGCAGTTCGCAGAGCTCTTCCTCGAGCAGGGATCAGCGGAGGCGCTGTCCTTACCGGAAACCCTCCAGGGGATCATCTCGGCGCGTCTCGACGGGCTGCCGCCGGACGAGAAGGAGCTCCTGCGAGACGCCGCCGTCGTCGGCAAGGTGTTCTGGACGGGAGCGCTTCGTCGCGAGCCGGCCCAGGCGACCGCAGCCCTGCATTCTCTCGCGCGCAAGGCGTTCGTGCGCCAACAGCGCCGGACATCAGTCGAGGGGGAGAGCGAGTTCGCATTCGCGCATGCGCTGGTCCGTGACGTCGCGTACGGGCAGATTGCTCGCGCCGATCGCGCCGAGAAGCACCAGAGCACGGCGGAGTGGATCGAGTCGCTCGGCCGTCCCGAGGATCACGCCGAGATGCTCGCCTACCACTGGAGCTCCGCGCTCGCTTTCGCCGAAGCCTCCGGTGCAACAACGAGCGAGCTCGTCGAGCACGCACGGGTCGCAGCGCGTGCAGCAGGCGACCGCGCATTCGCACTGAACGCGTTTCCGAGTGCGGTGGTGCACTACTCGAACGCACTCACCCTTTCGCCCGAGGACGACGTGGGTCGACCCGAGCTCCTTTTCAGGCTGGCCAGGGCACTCTTCGTCGCCGGCGACGAGAGGGCCGAAGAAGCACTGGGCAAGGCGCGAGACGCGCTCGTCGAACACGGCGACCGCGAGAGTGCCGCCGAGTCCGAAGCCTTTCTCGCGCAGATGTTCTGGTTCCGGGGCCTGCAGGAGGAGGTGTTTCGTCACCTGCACGCGGCCGAAGAGCTGATCGACGGGGCGGAAGCGTCTCCCGCGGTCACCCGCGTGCTCGCCTGGTCGGCCCGCTACCAGGTCCTCGCCGGGGAGCTCGAGAGCGGCTTGCGACGG
>Ga0208612_1001133_pt1 | contig 11218 bp, 10 predicted proteins | sample AntDryMetagUQ889_FD_188089 | JGI IMG/M metagenome (GOLD analysis project Ga0208612, IMG submission 188089) | Polar desert microbial communities from Antarctic Dry Valleys - UQ889 (SPAdes) | ecosystem: Environmental > Terrestrial > Soil > Desert | place: Antarctic Dry Valleys | collected 2008-12-31 | reverse complement strand
GTCGACGCCGAGGTCGCCCGCCCCGCCCCCGTTTCCTAGCGGGTGCCCTTCGCGGCGAGCGCGGCCACGCGGGCAGCGTTCGCCTTGTTGATGATGCCGGGACCGGTCAGCACCGGTGCACCGTTCCCGACCGTGTTGAGGTTCGTGACGTAGAGGGCGGCGAAGACGACTGGCAGATACCCCTGGAGGTACTGCTGCTGGTCGATCGCGAACAGCATCTTCCCGGAGCGGATCAGCTTGATCGCGCCGCCGACGTCGAACGTGCCGACCTTCGTGCCGGACCGGACGACGTCGGTGCACGGGATCGTCACGTCCGGGTCGAGGCCGAGAAAACCGTCGAGCGACTTGTCGGCGGTGAAGGCCGCCTTGACCTTCGCTTTCGTGCCGGGGATGTCCGACTTCGCGTCAGGGATCGTCAGCACCTTCACCCCGCCGCTGCCGAGGATCTTCTTCACGCCGTTTGCGCGCTGGACGAGACCCGAGTTACTGGCCTCGTGAATCACCACCAACACCTTCTTCGCACCGGCGCTCTTGAACTGCTTCCCGGCACCCTGTCCGGCGATGTCCTCGGTCTGGCCGACGTGAACCATGTATGCCGGGAGCGAGTCGAAGTCGCCGAGGCCCGAGTTGACGGTGATGATCCGGATTCCCCTCTGTGACGCCTTGGTCAGCGGGTCCTTGAGGGCGCTCGCGTCCGGCACCGAGGTCGCGATGACCTTCGCTCCCGCCGCGATCGCGGCGTTGAGGCCGGATACCTGCTTCGCGACATTGTTGTTCGCGTACACCTGCGTGACGCTCACGCCGCGTCCCTTCAGATCGCGAGCGGCCTGGTCGACGCCCTTCTTGAACACAGACCAGAACGAGCCGGTGTCGCCGTGGGTGACGACCGCGACCTTGATGCTGGTGCCGGCGGTCGCACCGAACGCTGCTGCGGTGGGGCCACCGAGCGCGGTCAGCCCTGCTGCGGCTAGGCCGCCCTTGACGAGGAGGCCGCGGCGCGAGAGCCCCGTCTCCTCGATCGTCTCGAGAACTTCGTCGTTCATCGTGTCCCGTCTCCTTTGTCGGTGCAACTCGAGTGCTGCGATTCTCAACCGGCGAGAGCTTCGGCGCTAGTCACCTCCTCGATCGAGATCGGGCGCCGCTCGGTCCGCGAGCGATCGGCTGCGAGAGCGACGCGAAGTGCGGCGCGCGCCTCGTGCACTGAGCACGCGCTCTCGCCCCCATTGCGCACTGCGTCGACGAACGCCGCGAGCTCGGCACGGTAGGCCGCCTCGAACCGCTCGAGAAAGTTTCGGTAGCCCACCTCGCGCGGCGGGACGGCACCAGGCTCGACCGAGCGGATCGGGCTCCGGGAGTCGATGCCGACGGCGATGCTGTCCGCGGTGCCGAACACCTCGAGCCGCACGTCGTATCCGAGCGGGTTGTGGCGCGTCCCCGACAGGATGCCGAGCGCGCCGCCGCTGAGCCGGAAGGTCGCCACGGCGGTGTCGACATCGCCGTGGCGCTCGAACCAAGCCGTCTCCCGAACGGCGCCGTCCGCATACACCTCGACGATCTCCTGTCCGCTCACGTAGCGCACCGCGTCGAAGTCGTGGATGAGGAGGTCGCGGAAGATTCCGCCCGCGGCGGCAACGTACGCCTCGGCCGGCGGCGCGGGATCGTGCGTCGCAGCGCGAACGACGAACAGGTTGCCCAACGCCCCGCCTGCGACCGCGTTGCGCGCGGCAACATAGCCCGCATCGAACCGGCGTTGAAAACCGATCTGAACGAAAATCCCGGCACGCTCGACCTCCGCGACGAGATCGTCCATCGTCGCGACGTCGAGTGCAACCGGCTTCTCGCAGAACGCAGGGATACCCGCCGCTGCGGCGAGACGCAGCATCGGTCCGTGCTCCGGCGTCGGCGTCGCGATCACGAGCGCGTCGATTCCAGCCTCGACGAGGGCCTCGACCGTGTCCACCACTTCTGCGCCGGCCTCGCTCGCAACCCTCCTCGCATGGGCGGGCTCGGAATCGGTCAACTTCACCGACGCAACGCCCGCGAGCGCACGCAGCGTGCGGACGTGAAAGGCGCCGATCCGGCCGACTCCGACCACACCAACTTGGAGACCTCCCGCCATGGAAGCGGTTACCGTAAGCGGTTACATAACGCGTGTCAAGCGTGTGGCGGTCGAGCCCCGAACGACGAGCTCGGGCTCAAGAAGATGTAGGCGTTGCGGCACGTCACGCCCACCGGCGAGGTCGAGCAGGAGCTGCGTCGCCCGCTCGGCGATCTCGAACGCCGGCTGGTGAATGGTCGTCAGCGGCGGCGTTGTGTGGCGGGCGAGCCGCAGATCGTCGAACCCCACGACCGACACCTCGTCGGGGACACGGCGCCCGCTCTCCGCAATTGCATGCAAGGCGCCGAGCGCCGACAGGTCGTTGGCAGCGAAGATGGCCGTGAGCTCCGAGGCGGCAAGAAGCTCGTGGGCGGCCTTGTACCCGCCCTCTTCGGTGAAGGAGCCCACGGCAACGAGCGCCGGATCATGCTCGACGTCCGCCGCGACGAGTGCAGTGCGGTAACCCTCGACGCGCTCGTCGCTGATGCGAAGTCCTGGCGCGCCCGCAACGTGTGCGATCCGCGTGTGTCCGAGCGAGAGTAGGTGCTCGGTGGCCAGCCGTGCGCCGAGCCGGTTGTCGACCTGCACGAGCGGGACGGAGGTTGAGTCGATGTCGCGGTCGAGGCAAACGATGGGCAGCCCCTCGCGCACGAAGTCTGCGATCCGCTCGGGCGGCAGCACGAGGCCGTCGACGAGAACTCCGTCCACCTGCTTCGCGCGAAGGAGGCTCAGGTACTGCTCTTCTCGCTCAGGGTCGCCCTCGGTCGTGCAGAGGAGCATCATCGAGCCGGCCGCGAGCGCCCGCTGCTGGATCCCCTTGACGAGCGCCGCGTAGAACGGATTTGCGATGTCAGGCAGGAGCAGGGCAATCGTCTGCGTCGACTTGGTGACGAGGCTGCGCGCGACCGTGTTCGGCTGGTACCCGAGCTGTCGCACTGCCGCGTGGATCGCCGCGCTCGTCCCCGGCGCGATCTGCCCGGTGCCGTTGAGCGCACGTGAGACGGTCGCCGTCGAGACACCGGCCAGGCGAGCCACGTCGTAGATCGTCGGTCGTGCGCCCATCTGCTCAGGGTAACGTAAGCGGTTTCAGCAACCGCTTACGCGCGCGCTTCGCGAGGCGAGGTAGCTTAGCCGCCACCCGCAGGCGAGTACCTGGCGTTAGGTGTGCGCGGGTGTCGGATCGCCGGCGCGCGCCCGCCAGTTACGACCGATCTGTCGCATCATCGGCGGGTAGACGATCAGGTGCCGGAACGGCCTGATCGCGGCCATGTAAGCGGTTCCGAGCAGTCCGTTTTGCTTCACGTAGACGGCCATCTGGCCGCGGTAGCCGCCGGTCCCGTCCGGGACCCAGTCAAGGTGCAGAATCCCGTGCATCGTTTGGTTGGCGATCTCCGCCGCCCACTCGTCGTCGAGCAGGTAGAGCGAGGTGAACGGGAGCGCGTCGAAGTCGGGGCCGGCTGGGGCGTCGCGCAGGTCCAGCGGCAACCGGTCACGGAGCGACGGCACCCTGGAACCGAGGCCGGCGTCCGGCCTATCCCAACCGAGCAGCTCCCCGACCTTCCACCGGATCGCGAAGAGCGTGCGGACGGCGCGCGACGAGCCTCGCGCCGGGTCGCCCGAGGAAATCCCTTGCACCAGCCGGGGGAAGTCGTCCCGACCGCCTGGTGTCGGCAGCGCCCACACGTCCTCGAGCCGGAAGTCGCGGGTGAGCTCGTGGATCCGCCAGGGTCGGGAGGTGTGCGCGGTGTTCGGGAGCCTCATTACCCAGCCTCGATTCCCTCGGTGCCGTACTTGTTCATCATCGAGTTCGGTACAATAACATACATACGTGTTCGGACTAATTAATCCAGGCGCGCCGCCGCCGCCGCCGCCGCCGCCGAAGGCTCGGTCGGCCAGCGGTCGCCGTTCAACGCAGGCCGAGCGAAGTGCACGCACTCGCAGCGCCTTACTCGAGTCGGCCGCGAGGGGGATCTCGCGCTACGGCTACGGAAACCTCGTCCTCGAGCAAGTGGCACGTGAGGCCGGTTACACCCGCGGTGCGCTCTATCACCAGTTCAAGGACAAGGAAGACCTTGCCTTGGCCGTGCTCGAGTGGGTCGATGAGACGTGGCGGCGCGAGGTCGGCGGGCTCCTTGACATGGAGCCAGATCCAGTCTTTGCGCTCATCACCCTGGCGCGCGGTCATGCCGTGTACTGCCGGCGCGACGTCGCCCGCGTCGCGATCGCACTGCGGCTCGAGTTCGGCGGTCAGGATCATCCCGTGGGCCGTCAGCTCGAGCGGATCTCCGAATCGCTCGTCAAGCGCTGCGCCCGCCTCATCAACCTGGGGCGCAGGGCGGGGACAATCCCCGCCGGCCCGCCGGCTAGAACCGTCGCGCTCGCCCTCATCGGCGCCTTGGAGGGCACCGTCATCGGACTCGCCGGACAGGCACCGCACGACCGGCTGCTCGCGGCACGCGCCGTCGCAGGCGTACTCGGGCTCCACCGACTTCCCAACCGACCGGACTGAGGGCCGGGATGGCTGCTGACGAATCGCTGCCGTGACCCGCGACTTGTCACGATGACGTCGCTAGAATCGTTAGCCGTGCGTTTTGGCCACGCAAAGGCGCATGGTTACGCGGCGAGGTAGCTCAGTTGGTAGAGCACACGGCTGAAAACCGTGGTGTCGCCGGTTCAAGTCCGGCTCTCGCCACTACAGGAACTCTCCGGTAGCGACCCCGCTGCCCGCGGCTCGCGGGGTCGACACCGGCGAAGGTGAGGAAGTCGGTCATGCGGAAGTCGCCGCCGCCAGCTCGAGCGGACAGGGTGGGCCGCCAGCGCGGCGGCCGCGAGGTACGAACCCGGGTCGGCCGCCAGCAGCCCGATGATCACCTCGGCGGCGATGCGACCGCCGGCGCGGCCCAGGTGCAGGTCGTCCGCGACGAGCTCGGCCTCCTTCAGGACGTAGTACCGGCCCAGCCCTGCTCGGTCACCGTGAGCTCCTCTCGGGGGCTGGTCGTCATTAAGACGAGCAGGGCGAGGCGCATCTTTCCCGCGCAGGCCGTGTGGTTGGGACTGGCATTTCGTTCGCGTTTGTGCTCACCCTCACCCTGTCCGTCCCTCGAGTTCAAGGAGACGTCCATGGCAGACAACGCGGCACGCCTCGAGTCGAGCTTCCTCGAGCGCCGCTTCCGCTTCGGCGAGCACGGCACAACGCTCGCGCGAGACACGATGGCGGGCGCGACGACCTTCGTCGTCATGTCGTACATCATCTTCGTCAATCCCCAGATCTTGAGCTTCGCCGGCATTGAGGGACTACAGGAGATCGGCCTCCCGTTCAACCAGGTGCTCGCGGTGACGTGCCTCGTGGCGGGCGTGATGACGATCCTGATGGGCCTCTACACGAACAAGGCCTACGCGATCGCGCCCGGGCTCGGCCTGAACGCGGTCGTCGCGTTCAGCCTGGTGGCGGGCGAGGGTCTGTCGTTTCCGGCCGCGATGGGGCTCGTCGTCGTCGAGGGGATCGCGGTCACGATCCTCGTCCTGACCGGAACCCGCGAGAAGATCATGGATGCGATCCCGCTCGACCTGAAGAAGGCGATTGCGATCGGGATCGGTCTCTTCATCGCGTTCATCGGCCTCGTCAACTCCGGCATCGTCGTCCGCGGCACCGGGACGATCGTCGACCTCGCCCCGCTCACGACCTGGCCGGTGCTCGTGACGTTCTTCGGCCTCGTGGTCACGATCGCGCTCCGAGCCCGAGGCGTGCGCGGTGACCTGCTGATCGGGATCGTGGCGACGACGATCCTTGCGACGATCATCAACGAGACGTCGGAAGGCGGTGCCGGCTTCGTCTCCGGCGCGAGTTGGCCGGGCGACGTCTACGAGACGCCCGACCTGACGCTGCTCGGCAACTTCAACTTCGACGCCTTCACCGAGCTGGCGTTCATCTCCGCGATCGTCTGGGCGTTCTCGCTCTTCCTCGCAGACTTCTTCGACACGATGGGCACACTCGTCGGGGTCGGCCGACAAGCCGGATACCTGGACGAGAACGGGCGGATGCGCGAGATCCGGAAGCCCTTGCTCGTCGACTCGCTGGCCGCGGTGGCCGGTGGCGCCGCGTCCTCGTCGTCGGCCACGACCTACATCGAGTCGGCGTCGGGAGTCGGCGTCGGAGGTCGAACCGGCTGGGTCGCGGTTGTCGCGGGCGCGCTCTTCTTTCCGTTCATGTTCTTCGCGCCGATCATCGGCATGGTGCCTCCGCAGGCAACGGCTCCCGCACTCATCATCGTAGGTTTCCTGATGATGTCGGCCCTCACGGAGATGGAGGACGAGGCGGAGGCACAGCGTGAGGGCCGCCAGCCTCGCCGGCTCGCGGGGATCGACTTCACCGATCTCGGCACCGGTCTGGCGGCGGCGCTGACGATCATGATCATGCCGTTCACGTTCTCGATCACCGATGGCATCGGGATCGGCTTCCTCGCCTTTGCAGTCATCCGCACCGCCCAGGGCCGCGCACGCGACCTGCACCCGTTCATGTGGATCGCGTCGGTCGCCTTCCTCCTGTACTTCCTCGTCCCCTTCCTGCAGGAGACGTTCAGCTGGATCTAGACACGATGAGGCCTCGCCGAACTCCTCCGTTTCCCGGTACCTCGTTTGCCTGGCCCTGCTGCCCGTGCTCCTGGGTTGCGGCGGCTCCAGCGCGACAGGTGCCGAAGCAGCCGCTCTCGATCCTGCCGAGCTGACGCTACGCCTGTCCGACCTCTCCGGCGGGTATCAGAGAGGGGACGACAGCGGCTGTGGCATCGGGGTCGAAGGCGCTCCCGCGCGTCTCGCCGCGCTCGTGGTCGACCGGCGACCTACCGCGTGCGTTGAGGAGTTCGAGCAGCTCTACCGGCCGCTCAGGTCGGTGGCTGGGAACCCGCCGCTGATCAAGAGCATCGCGCTCGTCTTCGCCGACGAGGAGGGCGCACGAGCCGGGTTTGCTCTAGGTCGCGAGCTGGTCGAGTACACGACGGGCGCACGTCGCCTTCAAGAGCGCACGAACGCCCGCATCGGCGCGGCGACCAGGGTCTTCTCCGCGGAGGCTCTCGTACGAGGTCGTGCCGGCCAGCCGGCCTCGGTCGTGCTGTGGCGATCGCGCAGCGTGGTCGCGATCGTGCTCGCCGGCGGGGTCGGAGGCGAAGGAGGCCGCCAGGCGGCGCTGAGACTCGCACGCAAACAGCAAGGGAGGATCGCGAACCCGGAACCTGTCGTCGCTGACGAGGAGAACGATCGGGAGGTCGCACTCGACAATCCAGCGATCGGCATCGACATCTACTGGCTCGGGCGCAGCTTCGCACCCGGGGGCGATCTCCACGAGCTCACGCTCGCAGACACCTTCGGTCCCATCACCCCGGGCGGCGGACCCGGGAACGTGGTCAAGATCGACTACGGAGCAGCTCGGCTGCGGGAACGAGGCATCACACTCGACCTGTGGCGCCCGGCGGCCTGGAAGCGGTTTCTGGGGACGCGGCTCGGGCGTCTGGTATGGGACTCACCGTGTGCGAGAGCCCGCACGGTAGCTCTGCCGAAGGGCCGCGCCGTCATCCATTCCGGTTACGGAGTCGAGCCGGCGGCCTGCTCGGGCGCACCCTTCGACCGCTTCCTCGCGCACGTCTACCTGCCCGGCGTCGTCGTCGCGGTCAACATGCCGTACTGCTACACCTGCGCCCCGAGGTTCGGCGGGAGCGATCCCTACAACTCGCTTCAGGGGATGGAAACCATCGTACGAGCTCTCGAGCGCCGGCCCAAAGCCTAGGGGAGCAGCACGTTGATCCGGATGCTCTGCCCGGCGTACGCGCCCAGCAGCTCGGCGGCGTTGCCGGCGCTGATCGCGACGGACATGTTCCGGTAGCTGTCCTCATAGAGGATGATGTCGCCGACGCGCGCATCGGCGAAGGTGCGCGCAGCGACGGCGAAAACGCGCTCTCCCCCGAGCTCGAGCTCCACCTGCGTGCCCGCCGCGATCCCGACGCGATCCACGTGCTCACGCGTCAGGTTCAGCGCAATGTTGCCGAAATTGTCAACATAGAGGATCGTCGCCGCGATGCGCGACTGGCCGACCTCCGGCTGAGGCAGGTCGAGCCGAACGAGCGCGTCGTGGGCAAGCGGCGGGCCGAGCTCATCGAGTGGCACGCCCCGGGCGAGATGGGCCGCGGCCGGCGCGAACAGGTCGCGGCCGTGAAACGTCCGGGAGATCGAGCTGAGCGCGTACGCCGGGTTGGCGAGCTCATGCGCCGCTGCGAGGCCCGCGCGCTCGGCGGCCGGCAGCAGCAGCCCGTTGTCGGGTCCGACGAAGAAGCGCCCGTCCTCGTCGCGCAGGGCGAGCGCGCGCCGGGCGCCGCCGACACCCGGGTCGATGACCGCGAGGTGCACCCCTGCGGGCATGTACGGGAGCGTGTTTGCCAGCACGAGGGCGCCCTGCAACACCTGCTGCGGCGGGATCCCGTGGGTGAGATCGATGATCCGGGCCTCCGGCGCGATACCCGTGATCACGCCGTGGCAGGTGCCGACGAAGTCGTCCTGCAGCCCGAAGTCGCTCAGGAACGTGATGAACACGGCACGACGTTAACCGGCCAGGCGCCGGACCGCCGCAAGCAGGCCCTCCAGATCGTGCGTCTCGGCCTCGCCGACGATCGCGATGCCGGCGGTTCGCGCAGCCGTAGTCGTCTCCGGGCCGATCGAGATCGCCGGCGTAGCGGCTCCCGTACGCGCATAGGCGCGAGCAGCGGAGGACGATGCAAGCAGGACGATGTCGCCCTCCGGGAACTTGGGCGGCTCGAGCTCGCGCGTCCGGTAGAGCGGCACGAAGTCGGCATCGAGCGCATCGACGAGCAACCGCCGAGCACTCTCGGCGGCGGCGAGGAGGACGCGACCCGCGGGTCGAGGCAGCTGCGCCAGAAGGCCCTCCTGTGTGGAGACCGCCGGCACCAGGTCGACCGGCCCCCACGCCTCGCCCGTCGCGCGGCCGATCGCAGCCACTCTGCGTGGCGTTCCGCGCAGGCGACGCCGAAGCTCGCGCGCCCCGTTGGCGCTCGTCAACACGACCCAGTCGTAGTCGTCGACATCCACCGGATCGTCGCCCAGGGGCTCGATGCTGGTGAGCGGGCAGTGCGTGACCTCGTGCCCCAGTGCCTCCAGTCGCCGGACGAGCTCGACCTCCTGCCCACGCGGACGCGTCACCACCACTCTCACGGAAGGGCCGAGAGGAGCTCACGTGCAACAGCGCCGGCGTCCACACCCGATCTCCGCTCGATCCAGGCGCCGTCCTCGTCGGCGACGAGGGCGGACAGCCGCTCTCCGTCATGGTGTGCGGCAACCGGCGCGAGGCAGCCACCTCCGATGAGCGAGACGCACCGCCGCTCCGCTTCGACCCGTCGCCTCGTCTCGTGGTCGTCCGCACCGGCGACGAGTTCCTCCTCGCCCGCACGCACCTGCAGCGCGAGCGCACCCTGACCCGCTTCGGGGAGTAGCTCCCGTGGATCGAAGCGCAGGCCGATCTCACGCTCCAGGCCGAGCCGGTCGAGTCCGCAGGCGGCGAGCACGATCGCGTCCAGCCGCCGCTCGCGGCGCTTGCGGAGACGTGTGTCGACGTTGCCGCGCAGCGGCTCGATCGACAACGACGGCTCGAGTGCAAGCAGCTGCGCGCGGCGGCGCACCGACGCCGTGCCGATGCGCATCCCCGGCCGCAGCTCCTCGGCGCCGCAGAGCGCGTCCCGCGGATCCTCACGCGGTGGGTAGGCTCCGACGGCGAGACCGCCGGTGTCGGTCGAGGTCATGTCCTTTGCCGAGTGCACGGCAACGTCGACGCGTCCCGCGAGCAGCGCCTCCTCGAGCTCCTTGACGAAGACGCCGCGCTCGCCGATCTGGCCGAACGGCTTCGTCCGGTCGCGATCGCCGGCCGTCGTGATCGGGACCAGCGCAATCTCGATCCCAGGACCGCGCAGCAGGTCAGCGGCGTGCTCGGCCTGGGTGAGAGCGAGCCTACTGCCGCGCGTACCGACGCGGATGAGCACAGCTACGACGCCAACGCCCGCTGGAGGGGCGCGGTTCACCGCACGCTCGCACGCGGCCGTCGAGCGCCGTGCGCGGACGGATCCGAACGAAAGCAGTCGGGGCCTGCAGCGGCAGCGGGCGGCCGGTCAGAAAGCGCGTCGTCACGCTCGCCGCTCTTCTTCCAGCCCAAACAGATGCCGCACCACGTCAGCATAGACGACCCCATCGGCCGCCGCGGCGGCCTCTTTCATCCTGATCGTAGGGAGGTGCAAGAGCTTCGCGAGGATCTGCGTCGTGACCGACTCGACCTGCCTTCGCTCACGCTCTGAGAGACGTGAGCCGGCACGCGCCAGCTCGCTGTCGCGGATCTCCTCCACGAGCGCGCGCAACGAGGCGATCGTGGGCACGACCTCCAACGAGGCCTGCCACTCGCGGAAGCGCTCGGCCTCCGCCGCGACGAGCTTCTCGGCTCGCGCAGCTTCGGTGCGACGGCCCGCCATCGTCTCGGCGACGACGGCCTCGAGGTCGTCGACGTCGTAGAGGAAGCACCCTTCCAGCCCATTGATGGCGGGATCCAGGTCGCGCGGCACGGCGAGGTCGACGAGCAGGAGCTGACGCCCTCGCCGCAGGGCGAGCGTCGCAGCGACGTCGGCCCTGCTGACGACCGTGCCGGCCGAGCTCGTCGACGCAACGACGACGTCTGCCTCGACGAGCTCGGCGCGAATCCCGTCGAGGTCGACCGGTCTCGCATTCAGCCTGGCCGCGAGCTCCTCGGCGTGCGCGAGCGTGCGGTTCGCGACGGCCGCGATCGTCGCTCCCCGCGAGATCAGGTTGCGAGCGGTGAGCTCGCTCATCTTCCCGGCCCCGATCAGCAGTACCCGCTTGTCGGTTAGCTCCTCGAACACCTGCTGCGCGAGCGCGGCTGCGGCGGCAGGCACCGACGCGGGGCTCTCCGCGATCGCGGTCTCGATCCGCACCCGTCGGCCCACGTGCAGGGCCTGCCGGCAGAGGCGGTCGAGGAACGGCCCGGTCGCACCGGCCTCGTAGGCCGCCCGCACCTGACCGAGGATCTCGCCCTCTCCGGGCACGAGCGAGTCGAGACCC
>Ga0208612_1001132_pt1 | contig 11219 bp, 9 predicted proteins | sample AntDryMetagUQ889_FD_188089 | JGI IMG/M metagenome (GOLD analysis project Ga0208612, IMG submission 188089) | Polar desert microbial communities from Antarctic Dry Valleys - UQ889 (SPAdes) | ecosystem: Environmental > Terrestrial > Soil > Desert | place: Antarctic Dry Valleys | collected 2008-12-31 | reverse complement strand
CCGAAGTTCGCGCGCAACCTCGTGACCGCCTTCGGGCGCATCGACGGGCAGCCGGTGGGATTCGTCGCGAGTCAGCCGCGCTGGCTCGGCGGCGTGCTCGACGCCGCATCGGCGCAGAAGGGTGCTCGCTTCGTGCGCACCTGCAACGCCTTCGGCCTGCCGCTGGTGGTGCTGGTCGACACGCCGGGCTTTCTGCCGGGGACCGGCCAGGAGGCCGCCGGCGTGCTGCGTCACGGAGCCAAGCTCCTGCATGCGTTCGCCGAGGCAAGGGTCCCGAAGATCACCGTCATCCTGCGCAAGGCCTACGGGGGCGGCTTCATCACGATGAACTCGAAGTCGCTCGGCGCCGACCTGGTGCTGGCCTGGCACGGTGCCGAGATCGGCGTGGTGGGCGCCAAGCAGGCGGTGGCGATCGTGAACCGCCGCGACATCGCGGCCGCCGACGACCCGGTGGCCGAGCGCGACCGATTGGCCGAGGAGTACACCGACGAGCGCCTGAAGGCCGAGATCGCCGTGGCCGAGGGCCACGTCGACGAGCTGGTCACCCCGGAGCAGACACGCGGGCGGTTGCAGTGGGCACTGCGGGTGCTCGACGGCGATCACCGCCACGGCCGCGGCCGCGGTAACGTTCCCCTGTGAGCATCTCCGTAAATCGTTATGTCGCCCTGGGCGACAGCTTCAGCGCGGGCACGGGCGGGGACTACCTGCCCTGGCCGGAGCTGACCGCCCAGGGGCTGATCCCGCGGGGCGAGTCCGTCGAGCTGCATAACTTCGCCGTCGTCGGCGCGACCTGCGCCGAGGTGGTGGAGAACCAGCTCCAACCCGCGCTCGACCTGAACCCCGAGTTGGTCACGGTCATCTGCGGCGCAAACGACGTGCTGCTCTCGGTGCGCCCCGACGTGACGGCTTTCGAGGAGTGCTTCGCCTCGCTGCTCAGCCGTCTGCGCGGCGGCCTGCCGGAGGCCACCCTGATCACCGCGACCTATCCCGACCCGGGCAAGTTCGCCGACCTGGGGCCCCGCACGCGCAAGCGCGTGGTGGATGGCATGGCTCGCGTGAACGACGCGATCCGCGCGGAGGCCGAGGCGCATGGTTTCCTCTGCCTCGCCCTCAGCGAGCACCCCGGGGTTGCCGATCCCTCGAACGTGGGCAAGGACGGCTTCCACCCATCGGAGGAGGGCCACGATCGCGCCGCCACGGCCGTGCTCGACGCGCTGGATCTCAACGGCCAGGGAGACCAGCGCGCCGAGAAGAAGGAGTGCGCATGACCGCCGTCTCCCGCGCCGAGCCCGGTCTCCACCCTCTGTCCTCCTGATGCTCGAGGGCAAGCGCATCCTCGTGACCGGCGTGATCACGCGCCGGAGCATCGCCTTCTCGGTGGCAGAGCGGGCCCAGCGCCTGGGTGCGGAGGTGCTTCTCACCGGCTTCGGGCGCGGGCGGCGGATGACCGAGCGCGCCGCCGAGAAGCTGCCCGATCCTCCCGACGTGCTCGAGCTGGACGTGAACAAGCCCGAGGACCTCGAGGCTCTGACCAAGGAGCTCGACTCGCGCTGGGGCCGTGTCGACGGCGCGCTGCACGCGATCGCCTTCGCCCCCGAGGACGCGCTCGGCGGAAACTTCCTCGGCGCCCCCGCCAGCAGCGCCTCAGCCGCCTTCGAGACCAGCGCCTACTCCTTCAAGGCCCTCGCCGCGGCTCTGCAGCCGCTCATGCGCGATGGCGGAGGGCTCGTGGCGCTCGACTTCGACGCCACCGTGGCGTGGCCCGCGTACGACTGGATGGGCGTGGCGAAGGCGGCCCTCGAGGCCGTGGGGCGCTACCTGGCGCGCGACCTCGGCCCCGCGGGCGTGCGCGTGAACCTCGTGTCCGCGGGCCCGCTCGATACCCCCGCTGCCGGCGGCATCCCGGGGTTCGATCAGCTCGCGGCGGCGTGGGGAAAGCAGGCCCCGCTCGGGTGGGACGTGCACGACCCCGACGCGGTGGCGGACGTCGTCTGCTTCCTGCTGTCGGACCTGGCGCGCGCGGTGACCGGCGAGATCGTGCACGTGGACGGCGGCTTCCATGCGATCGGCGCGGCGGTCGAGGCGGTCGAGGAGGAGGATGCGGAGGGCGGCGAGGCCACCGCGGACGGTGGCGACGACTCCGTCGAGGTCAGCGAATCGCCCTGAAGGGCTCGCCCGGCTCGAGCCTCGAGCGCTCGCCGCGGTTGTCAGGGGATCGTGACCCTCAGTCGCCGTGCGTCTGGGAGCTTGAAGATTCCGCGGCGTCTGAAGGTGAAGGCCGCGGGCGACTGTGTGATCGCCGACGCGCGGAACCCCGGCACGTCGCTCAAGAACCAGAATCGATCGAGGAACGCTCGGGCTCCGCGGCCCAGGCGGGACGCGGGAGATCGTGGGCGGCCGCCAGGTGCTCGGCCACAGCACCGAGAAGGCATCGGCGGCTGGATCACCCGTCGGCGCAGGGCGCCTCGATCGCCCTCTGGCGCAGATCGTCGCGCAGGCGCAGCGAGACCTCGTCGAGGAACTCACGGGCCGCGAATCGGAGGTCCTCGCCTGCACACACCCGCTCCGCCACCTTCTCAAGCGTCTGGGTGAACGCCGAATCAGGGGGAGGGTTCGCCTCCGGGTGTACAGTGGCGACTCCGCGTGGCCGCACGAGAAGCGTTTCGCGATCAGACCTGGCGCTCTCGGCGGTCGTGATCCGCCACGACCTCTCGCCCGCCGAGGTGCGCGTGCTGGGCTGCCTGATCGAGAAGCAGCGCACGACGCCGGACCAGTATCCGCTCACTCGCAACGCGATGCGCCTCGCCTGCAACCAGTCGACCAATCGAGACCCGGTCGTCGAGCTCGACGAGGCTGCCGTTCGCGCGGCCCTGGAGCGCCTGGGGCGAAACGGGCTCGTGCGGTTCACGGGCGCGCGGGGCAGCCGGGTCGCCAAGTACCGGCATCTCGCGGGCGAGCAGCTTGGCATCGGCGACGCCGAGCTGGCCGTGCTCGCCCTGCTGATGCTCCGCGGTCCGCAGACCCCGGGCGAGCTGAGGGGCCGCGGCGAGCGCCTGCACCGGTTCGCGGGGCTGGGCGAGGTGGAGGACGTACTCTCGCGGTTGATCGAGGCCGGACTCGTCGTGCGGTTCGCGCGGCGCCCGGGGCAGAAGGAGCAGCGCTTCGGTCACCTGTTGGCCTCCGATCTGAACGGCGCGGACGACGGCAAAGAGGGATCGGAGGCGTTCGCGTCAACGCCGGATGCCGGCGCGACCGCACCGGAGAGCCCCGCCGCCGACTGGGAGAGCCCTGCCGCCGAGAGGCCGGCCGCCGATCCGCCGGCCAAGGCCGATCCTGACGCGTCCCGGCCGGGCCTGGCGGCGCGCGTGACCGCGCTCGAGGCCGACCTGCAGGCGCTGCGCCGGCAGCTCGCGGATCTGCTCGAGGACTGAGCCCGCGTGCACGGGCCTCTGGTGCGGGTGGGGCGAGCCGTCATCGCTACCGCCACCCGCCCCGTTATCCTCCCGCCCCGTGGATGAACGCGCTCTCACCGAGCGCCTGATCACCTACGACACCGCTTCCCTCGAGGGGATGCAGGCCGCCGCCGCGTTCGTCAAGGGCTGGCTCGAGGCGCGCGATGTCGACGTGAAGGGCGAGACGTACAATGGCCGTCCCGTGCTGACGGCTTCCGTGGGCGCCCAGGCCGGGCCGACGGTCGTGCTGCACGGACACCTCGACGTGGTGCCGGCGCAGCCCGGGCAGTTCGTGCCGCGCGTGTCGGGCGACCGTCTGTACGGGCGCGGCGCCTACGACATGAAGGGCGGCCTGGCGGCGATGATGTGCGCCGTCACCGACCTCGCGGCCCAGGACCGGGTACGGGTTCACTTCGCGTGCGTCTCCGACGAGGAGTCCGACGAGCAGACCGAGCGCGGCTCGGACTACGTGGTCGAGCAGGGCTTCACCGGAGACTTCGCGATCACGGGCGAGCCGACCAACCTGCACATCGGCGTACAGGCGAAGGGCGTGCTCGTCGTGCGGGTGCACGTGAGCGGACGCTCCGCGCACGGATCCACGCCATGGCTCGGCGACAACGCGGTGGTGAAGGCGCTCGACGTCTTCCGCACGATCGAGTCGCTCCCGTTTACGCGCGAGTCCTCCGATCTCTTCGACCGCCCGTCGATCAGCCTCGGCCGGATCTCCGGGGGCGACGCCGTCAACCGCGTGCCCGACACGTGCGCGATCGACCTCGACATCCGCTATCTCCCGGGGCAGGACCCAGACGCGATTCTCGCGGACATGGGCCGCCAGCCGGACGTGGAGGTCACGAAGGTCTTCCACCGTGAGCCGATCGTGGTGGCCCGCGAGGAGCCCTACGTCCAGATCCTTGCGGAGGCGGTGTGCAGCGTGACGCCGCTCGAGGAGAGCATCGCGGTGGGGCGCGACGGCACCTCCGATGTGATCTCCTTCCTCAACGCCGGAATGCCCGGGGTCGAGTTCGGCCCTTCGGGGGACGGGCACCACGGCCCGGAGGAGTGGGTCTCCATCGAGTCGCTCGCCCAGTACCGCCGCACGCTCGTGGAGTTCGTGAACCTGATCCCCCAGCGCGCGCGCAAGCCCGAGCTCAAGATCGCCTGACTTGCAGCCGAGGTTCGAGGACATCCCGTCGCCGTCGCTCTGGAAGCGCTTCCTGCTCGGCGGGCTGCTGGTGGTCTTCGCGACGGCATCGGCCACCGCGGTGGCGGCCTTCCGCGAGGTCGACCGGGTGGTCGATGCGATCAAGCCGGGCCCCGAGCTCAGCCTTGGCGATCGCATCGCAAAGGCCCCTCCGGGCAAGCCCCAGACGATCATGCTGCTGGGCTCCGACAGGCGCCCGGACGACGCCAAGGACGGCGGCGCCGGCACCGGCGCACGCTCGGACACGATCATCCTCGTGCGCCTCGACCCCGAGAAGGAGGCCACCGCCCTGATGTCGCTGCCGCGCGATCTCAAGGTGCAGATCCCGGGTCACGGCACCGACAAGATCAACGAGGCCTACGATCTCGGGGGAGCGAAGCTCACGCTCGACACCGTCAAGCTGCTCACGGGCCTTCCGATCAACCACGTGATCAACGTGGACTTCCAGGGCTTCAAGAAGGCCATCGACGCGATCGGCTGCGTCTATCTCGACATCGACCGCCGGTACTTCAACGACACGCCGGGATTCGCCTACATCGATGTCAACCGGGGCTACCAGAAGCTGTGCGGTGAGGAGGCGCTCGAGTACGCCCGCTTCCGACACGAGGACACCGACCTGATCCGCGGCGCCCGCCAGCAGGATCTGCTGAGGGAGACCAAGCAGCAGGTGGGCGTGGGGAACCTGATCAGGGATCGCGAGCGGCTGATCCGGATCTTCGGCAAGTACACGACATCCGACGAAGAGCTGAAGACGCGCCAGGGGATCATCGGACTGCTCAAGCTCGCCGTCTACTCCGTCGACCAGCCGATCCGCGAGGTGCACTTCGAGGGCCGGATCACCGATGGCAACGAGGCCACGAACACCCCGAGCTACGTCGAGGCGAGCTACACGACCGTGCAGAAGCTGGTCCAGCAGTTCCTGGGCGTCGAGGAGACCAAGGGCCCGCGCGGAGCTCCGAGTGGCGGACGGCGGCGCCGGGCTCGCGGCGACGGAGGGCTGGAGAGGGCGCCGGGCCCCGGCATGCAGCAGGCGGTGCAGGCCATTCAGCGGGGCGCGGGCGGCAATCTGCCGATCTACTTCCCGACCGTGCGGCTGAAGGGATCCCTGTTCGTCGACTCGCCGCGCGTCTACCGGATCCAGGCGCTCGACGGCCAGTGGCACAAGAGCTACCGGATGGTGGTCAAGCGCGGCCCGCCGGGCGAGTACTTCGGCGTCCAGGGCACCACCTGGGCCGACCCTCCGATCCTGCGGAGCCCATCGGAGAAGCGCGTCGAAGGTGGGCGCGATTTCGAGGTGCACTACGACGGCGACCGCGTGCGGATCGTTGCCTGGCGCACGCGCAAGGCCGTCTACTGGGTCTCGAACACCCTGCTCCAGTCGCTGAGCGAGCGCCAGATGATCGCGATCGCCCGGTCTACGCGGCTTCCCTAGTAGCCGCCTGTACCCTCCCCGACTCCCGTGGCCGAGAAGGAACCTATTGGCGTGATCGGCGTGGGCTGGGTGGGCCTCTGCACGGCCGCGTGCTTCGCCGAGCTGGGCCACCCCGTCTACGCGCGCGACATCCTCCCCGAGAAGGTCGAGTCGCTCACCCGCGGCGAGGTCCCGATGCACGAGCCCGGCCTCCCCGAGCTGGTGGCACGCAACGGCGAGCGGCTGACGTTCACGACCGACATGCGCCAGGTGCTCGACAACGCCGAGCTGCTCTTCTGCTGCGTCGACACGCCTCCCACCTACTCGGGCGACGCCGATCTCTCCCGCGTCGAGGCGGTGCTCGCCGACCTGGGCGACTCCCGGCACCACGCGATCGTCATGAAGAGCACCGTGCCGGTGGGCACGGGACGCTCGATCCAGCGCCGCCGGGAGGGGCTCGGATACGTGGCGAACCCCGAGTTCCTCAAAGAGGGCACGGCGGTCGGGGACTTCATGGAGCCCGACCGGGTGGTGATCGGCGCGGGGGGCGAGTCGGAGCGTTTCGCCGACAGGGTGGCGGCGCTCTACGAGCCGCTGGGAGCGCCAATCGTGCGCACCGACGTCGCCAGCGGCGAGATGATCAAACTCGCCTCGAACGCCTTTCTCGCCACGAAGATCTCCTTCATCAACGAGATCGCCAACGTCTCCGAGGAGCTGGGCGCGGACGTGAAGGAGGTGGCGCGCGGCATGGGCCTCGACGAGCGGATCGGCAACAAGTTCCTGCAGGCGGGGATTGGCTTCGGTGGCAGTTGCTTTCCAAAAGATGTCTCCGCCCTCAAGCAGCTGGCCGGAAACTCGGGCTACCACTTCCAGCTCCTGACCGCGGTGATCGAGGTCAACGAGCTCCAGAAGCGGCGCACCGTGGGAAAGTTGCAGAAGCACCTGGGGTCGCTGGTCAACCGGGAGATCGCCCTGCTCGGAGTGGCGTTCAAGCCGGACACCGACGACGTTCGGGAGGCCACGAGCCTGGTGCTCGCGGCGCGACTGCAGGGGGAGGGCGCAAACGTGCGCGTATACGACCCGGTGGCCGCAGCAAACGCGAGTGAGATGCTCGGAGGGGCGCGGATCTGCGACTCGGCGCTGGAGGCCCTCGACGGTGCGGACGCCGCCGTGCTGGTCACGGAGTGGCCCGAGTTCGCCGAGCTCGACTGGGCCGGTGAGCTGAAGGCGCGGATGGCAACCCCGCTCGTGGTGGACGGCCGCAACTTCCTGGACCGCGACGCGCTGAGAGCCGCCGGCTTTGCCTACGAGGGTATCGGGCGCTAGCGATGGCGCTCCCATGCAGGCGCTAGTCCTGGCGGGCGGTGAGGGGACCAGGCTCCGGCCCCTCACCTACACGACGCCGAAGCCGGTGATGCCGCTCGCCGGAAGGCCCTTCCTCTCCTTCATGCTCGATTGGCTGCGCGGCCACGGCGTGACCGAGACGATCCTCTCGTGCGGCTTTCGCTCGAGCGACGTCCGCGACGTGCTCGGCGACATCTATGACGGCATGCGGCTTCGCTACGTGACCGAGGAGGAGCCGCTGGGAACCGCCGGTCCCGTGCGCCTCGCCCTCGACGGGGGCCTGCTGGACGAGCGGCTGCTGGTGCTGAACGGCGACGTGCTCACCGACATGGACCTCACGGCCGAGCTTGCCCAGCACAGCCGGACCGGTGCGCGCGCCACGCTCGCGCTGATCGCCGTCGAGAACGTGTCGAGCTACGGCGTGGTGCCCACCGACCCCGAGGGGCGGGTGGAGGAGTTCCTCGAGAAGTCCGAGGGCCCCGCTCCCACGAACCGCATCAACGCTGGGGCGTACGTGATCGAGCGCGAGGTGGTGGAGTCGAGCATCCCCGCCGGTCGGGCCGTCTCCTTCGAGCGCGAGGTGTTTCCCGGGCTCGTCGGCGACGGGTTGTTCGGCTACGAGGCCTCGGGGTACTGGATCGACATCGGCACCCCCGAGCGCTACGTGGAGGCCACCTTCGACCTCCTGAGCGGGCGCCTTCACTCCTCGCTTCCGGCGCGCGACGAGACGGGGTCGCTGATCGGGGCGGGGTGCCTGGTGAGCGGTGCCCACATCGGGCCCCAGTCGGTCCTTGGCAGCCACTGCTCGGTGGGCTCGGACTCCACGGTGGAGCGCTCGGTCCTGCACGACCGCGTGCTCGTGGGCGCCGACTGCCTGGTGCAAGACGCCGTGCTCGCGCGGGGCGTGCGGGTGGGCGACGGGGCGCGGATCGAGCCCGGCGCGATGCTCGGCCGCGACTCCCGCGTGGAGGCGGGCGCTGTGGTGCCCGCTGACGCCCGGGTCGAGCCCGACTCCGTCATCGAGGTGGAGCGGACCGCGTGATCGATGACGTTCTCGCCCAGCCACACCAGATCGGGGATGCCCTCTGGCGGGTGGAGGCAGCGGACATCCCACAGCGTGTCCGGTCCGGTGGCCTGTTGGTCTGCGCGATGGGGGGCTCGGCGATCGGGGGCGATCTTGCGGCCGCGGCGGTCGGCGCGCGCGCGAGCAAGCCGGTGCGCACGGTGCGCGGCTATGCGCCCGACCCGTGGCTCACACCGGACACACTCGTGCTCTGCGCGAGCTACTCGGGGCGCACCGAGGAGACGCTTTCCTGCTTCGCGGCCGCCGGTGAGGTAGGAGCCGACCGGGTTGTCCTCACCACGGGCGGCCCGCTGGCCGAACGGGCCCGTGAGGAGGAAGTGCCGGTGATCGGCGTTCCATCGGGGATGCAGCCACGGGCTGCGGTGGTCTACATGACGGTGGGCGCCCTTCAGTGCGCCGCGCTGTGTGGCGCCGCTCCGCCGATGACGGACGAGCTCGAGGCCGCGGCGCCCGTGCTCGAGGAGGTGGGGGGGGACTCCCGCTCGGAGGCGATCGCCGAGGCGCTGCGCGACACGCTGCCGGTCGTGCACGGCGCCGAGGTCACCGCGGCCCCCGCGCGGCGATGGAAGAGCCAGCTGAACGAGAACGCCAAGGTGGCCGCCTTCGCGAGCGAGCTGCCGGAGGCAAACCACAACGAGATCGAGGGCTGGAGGTGGGCGCACGACCACGCGCCGGTGTCCGCGGTGTTCCTCGCCGCGGGCGGCCAGCACCCCCGTGTGGCCAGGCGACTCGAGCTGACCGCGGGGCTCGTCGAGGGCCAGGGCGTGCCGGTCGTCAGGGTGGAGGGCTCGGGAGAGAGCGCCGTGGCGCGGGTTCTCTCGCTGGTGATGCTCGGAGACCTCGTGAGCGTGCGGCTGGCGCATCTCGGGGGCATCGATCCCGAGCCCGTGATCTACATCGAGGGTTTCAAGGATGCCCTCGGCGGACCCCCGGAACAGGCGCCCTAACCTTGACACAATCGTGGTAAGGTTGACCGTCGGATGGACGGCCTGACGATCCACGAGGCGGCCGAGACGACCGGCTGGTCGTCGCGGATGCTCCGCTATATCGAGCGCGAGGGGCTCATCGCTCCCGGGCGCTCAGCCTCGGGGTACCGCCTCTACGGACCGGAGGCGCTGCAGCGGCTTCGCACGCTGCGCGAATTGCTGAGCGAGCACGACATGAGCCTGGGCGACGCGGGCTTCGCGCTTCGCCTGAGCCGTGAGACGGACCTGAAGCAGGCGGTTGAGGCGTGGCTCGAGGCCAGCGCGTCCAAGCCGGATGAAGTGCCCGCACCGGACTGGCTGCGCTGGGAGCAGGAGAAGCACCAGCGACTGCTGGCCGAGGCGACGCGATGAGGATTCGAAGCATTCGGCATCCGTGCCGAATCCTTCCAGCCACCACCGCTACAACAACCTGAGGAGAGGACATATGAGCGCCACCGACACCACCACGAACCTCGACTACAAGGTCGCGGACATCGACCTGGCCGAGTTCGGCCGCAAGGAGATCCGCCTGGCGGAGCACGAGATGCCCGGCCTGATGCGTACGCGCGAGGAGTTCGCCGACTCCCAGCCGCTGCGGGGCGCAAAGATCATGGGCTCGCTGCACATGACCGTGCAGACCGCGGTGCTGATCGAGACCCTCACCTCTCTCGGCGCCGAGGTGCGGTGGGTCTCCTGCAACATCTTCTCGACCCAGGACCACGCCGCCGCGGCCATCGCAGCCACCGGCGTGCCGGTCTTCGCGTGGAAGGGCGAGACGCTCGAGGAGTACTGGTGGTGCACCGAGCAGGCTTTGGCATGGCCCGGCGGGGACGGTCCCAACATGATCCTCGACGACGGCGGCGACGCCACGCTGCTGGTGCACAAGGGCTCCGAGTTCGAGAAGGCCGGCGCCGTGCCGGACCCCGAGTCCGCGGACTCCGAGGAGTTCAAGATCATCCTGCGCACGCTGGAGCGCTCGCTGCAGGAGGACCCCCAGCGCTGGACCCGCATCGCCGAGAACATCCAGGGCGTGACCGAGGAGACCACCACCGGCGTGCACCGGCTCTACCAGTTCGCCGAGACCGGAGACCTGCTGTTCCCGGCGATCAACGTGAACGACTCGGTCACCAAGTCGAAGTTCGACAACCTCTACGGCTGTCGCCACTCGCTCGTCGACGGCATCAACCGCGGCACCGACGTGATGATCGCCGGCAAGGTGGCGGTCATCCTCGGCTTCGGCGACGTCGGCAAGGGCTGCGCGGCTTCGTTGCGCGGTCAGGGCGCGCGGGTGATCGTCACCGAGATCGACCCCATCTGCGCGCTGCAGGCCGCGATGGAGGGCTACGAGGTGAAGACGCTCGAGGACGTGATCGAGAGTGCGGACATCTTCATCACCGCTACCGGCAACAAGGACATCATCACCGCCGCCGACATGGGCCGGATGAAGCACCAGGCCATCGTCGGCAACATCGGCCACTTCGACAACGAGATCGACATGGCCGGGCTCGAGCAGACCGCGGGCATCGAGCGGATCAACATCAAGCCGCAGGTGGACGAGTGGGTGTTCTCCGACGGGCACTCCATCCTCGTGCTGTCCGAGGGTCGGCTGCTCAACCTCGGAAACGCCACAGGGCACCCGAGCTTCGTGATGTCGAACTCCTTTACGAACCAGACGATCGCCCAGATCGAGCTGTTCACGAAGAACGACGAGTACGAGAAGCAGGTCTACGTGCTGCCCAAGCACCTCGACGAGAAGGTGGCC
>Ga0208612_1001131_pt1 | contig 11220 bp, 12 predicted proteins | sample AntDryMetagUQ889_FD_188089 | JGI IMG/M metagenome (GOLD analysis project Ga0208612, IMG submission 188089) | Polar desert microbial communities from Antarctic Dry Valleys - UQ889 (SPAdes) | ecosystem: Environmental > Terrestrial > Soil > Desert | place: Antarctic Dry Valleys | collected 2008-12-31 | reverse complement strand
ACACCACTCGCCAGATCGTGGGCATGCTGCGCGACGCCGGCGCCGCGGAGGTGCACATGCGCATCTCCGCCCCGCCCATCCGCCATCCCTGTCACTACGGGGTCGACATGTCGACGACCGAGGAGATGGTGGCTCACGGCCGAACCGTGGAGGAGATCGCCGCCGAGTTGAACTGCGACTCGCTGGCCTACCTCTCACTCGCGGGCGTCTACGAGGCCATCCGCGGCTCCCGCGAGACCCACTGCGACGCCTGCTTCTCGGGCGACTATCCCCTCGAGCGCACCGAGGCGGCGAACGGCAAGTTCGCCCTCGAAGAGCTCGCGGTCATCACACCTTGACGCGCGCCTCGAGCTCTTCCCGCGATCCGGTCCTGGTGTCCGCGCTCGCGACGCTGCTGGCACTGTTGGCGCTCCACGCCCTGGACCACTCGCTGCGTCAGTCGGCACCGGTGCCCACCGAGGCATCGACCCTGGGCACCCTGGGCTTCCTGACCACCGTTGCCGCACTGGCCTTCGCGCTGGCTGGTAGCCGCTGGGCCTGGCCTTTGACCGTACTGGTGGCCTTTGGCACCACGTTCGGGTTCGTGGCGGTGCACGTGGCCCCGGACTGGGGGCCCTTCTCCCAGCCCTACGCCGACATCCCCGTGGACGCCCTCTCGTGGGTGGCCATGCTGGTGCCGGCGGCGGTGGCCTTGGGGGTAGGCGTGTTCGCAGTACGGGCCGGTGTGCGGCTGCGCTCCGAGCGCACCGCGTAGCGGAGGAGCGCAGGCCGAGCACCGCTCGCTCGGAGGTTGTCACGATTCCGCAACGCCCGTAAAGCCTCTGCGAAGCCGCGCCCCAGGTGGCCGCGGCCGCCGGTACTGTCGCGGACATGGACCTGCAGAGCGCCCTCAGCGAGCACTTCGGCTTCGGCGCCTTCCGTCCGGGGCAGCTCGAGGCGTGCCGAGCAGCCCTGGCGGACCGCGACGTGATGGTCGTGATGCCCACCGGGTCGGGTAAGTCGCTGTGCTACCAGCTGCCCGCGCTCCTGCGAGACGACCTCTCGGTGGTCGTCTCCCCCTTGGTCGCGCTGATGCAGGACCAGGTGGAGGCGCTCGAGGCCCGTGGCCTGGGTGGTCGCGTCGCGCTCATCAACGCGCAGCGCGATGCTGCGACCAACGCCGAGTCGCTGGCGCGGGCCACGGCGGGTGAGCTTCGGCTGCTCTACGTGGCGCCGGAGCGCTTCTCGGTACCCGGCTTCGCAGACCGCCTGCGCCAGATCGACATAGGCCTGTTCGTGGTCGACGAGGCGCACTGCGTCTCCCAGTGGGGGCACGACTTCCGGCCCGACTACTTCCGCCTGGGCGACGCCGCGCGGTACGTGGGGGCGTCGGCGGTGGTGGCCTCGACGGCCACCGCCACGCCACGCGTGGCGCGTGACGTGGAGAAGCGGCTGCGACTGTCCGAGCCCATGCGGGTGGCCACAGGCTTCGACCGTCCCAACCTCTCGTTCGTGGTGGCGCGGCCGGCGCCCCACGAGAAGCGGGCGCTGATCGCCGAGGCGCTGCGCGGCCCCGATGCCCTGCCGGCCATCGTCTACGCGGGCACGCGCGCGGGATCCGAGGAGCTGGCCCGCGAGCTCGGGCGGGAGCTGGGGGTGGAGGCGATGGCCTATCACGCCGGCCTGGAGCGCTCGCACCGGGCCGGCGTCCAGCGCCGCTTCCTGGCCGACGAGGCGCCGGTGATCGTCGCCACCAACGCCTTCGGCATGGGCGTGGACAAGCCCAACGTGCGCACGGTGGTACACGCCACCGTGCCCTCCTCCCTGGAGGCCTACTACCAGGAGGCGGGCCGCGCCGGCCGCGACGGGCTGCCCGCCCGAGCGCTGCTGGTGGCCGAGAATCGCGACAAGGCGCTGCACGTGCACTTCATCAAGCAGGATGAGGTCGAGGACGGTCTCCCCGGCTGGCTGGCCGATCGCTTGGCCGCCTGCGCCGACGGCGACGGGCGCTACTCGATGGAGGCGCCCGTCCTGGCCCGCGAGCTGGGCGGCGGAGGCGACCGCCTGCGATCCCTCGTGGGCCACCTGGCCCGCGCGGGGGTGCTCGAGCCCTCGCCAGCGCCGCTGGACCGGGTGTCCGGGCGCTTCATCTCACGCTTCGACGGGCCGGCGGCGGCGCGCTGCCGAGCGTCGATCGAAGAGGCGGCCCGCGTGCGCTGGCGCCAGTACCGCGACATCTGGGCCTACGTGGAGGGGGACTCCTGCCGGCGCCGGGCGATCCTCGTCCACTTCGGCGACCGCGCCGATCCCGCGCCGGCTGGCCCGTGTTGCGACGTGTGCGAGCCGTCGCTTCGAACCGAGGCGCCGCCGCCTTCACCTGAGGTCATCGCCGGGCTGGACGACGCGATCATCTCCGTGGCGCGGGCGGCGCAACCCTCGGTGGGGCGCACGCTGTGCGCGGAGATCGTCCACGGCGGTCGTAGCCAGAAGATCAAGCGCAACTCCTACGACGGTCTGCCCGCCTACGCCGCGTCCTCGAACATGCGCCGGGCCGACATCCTCGGGCGAGTCGACGAGCTCATCTCCGAGGGCCGGCTCGAGACGACCGGCGGTGCGTACCCAGTGCTGCGTGTGGCCGCCGCTGCCGCCGCCGCGTAGTGCCGCTCCGCCTCGCGGTGCTGGTTTCCGGTGAGGGTACGAACCTTCAAGCCATCCTCGACTCCCTGCACGGGCGGGCGGGGATCGAGGTGGTCGGGACGGTGGCCAGCCGCGACGGGACGCGCGGGCTCGAGCGCGCTCGCGAGGCAGGTGTGGAGACGGAGGTGTTCGCGGCCAAAGATCATGAGGACCGCGCCGCGCGTGACCGGGCGCTCGGTGACTGGCTCGAGGAGCGGGCCGTCGAGCTGGTGGTTCTGGCGGGCTGGATGGAGATCCTCAGCCCGGAGTTCATCCACCGCTTCGCAGGACGGGTGCTCAACGTGCACCCGTCGCTGCTGCCCTCTTTTCCCGGCATCCGGGCGGTCGAGCAGGCGATTGAGCATGGGGTCCGGGTAACGGGGGTGACGGTTCACTTCGTGGACGCCGAGGTCGACAGCGGGCCGATCGTCTTGCAGCAGGCGCTGGAGCTCGCCTACGATCGCGAGGTGGACGAGGTAGAGCGGGAGGTGCACGCAATCGAGCACCGCCTGCTCCCGCGGGCGATCAGGCTGATCGCCGCAGGCGCGGTGTCGGCCGACCCCGGGAACCCCAGGCGGGTGCGCATCGATCCCTCGCTCGACTCGGAAGGAGCTCGTGGGGAAGACGGCTGAGACCGGCGTGGAGCCCGCGGCGCCGGGCGGGGTTCGGGTGCGCCGCGCACTGCTGACCGTCTCCGACAAGCGCGGGCTGGTCGACTTCGCACGCGGACTCGCCGAGCTCGGCGTGGAGATCCTCTCCACCGGGGGCACCGCCCGCGAGCTGGCCGCCGAGGGAGTGGAGACCCGCTCGATCGAGGACTACACCGGCTTCCCCGAGATCCTCGACGGCCGGGTCAAGACGCTCAACCCGCGCGTCTACGCGGGTCTGCTGGCGGTGCGCTCGAACGCCGAGCACGTCGAGACGCTGGACGAGCACGGCATCGAGCCGATCGACCTCGTCTGCGTGAACCTCTATCCCTTCGAGCAAGTGGCGGGCCGGCGCGGCGCCCGGGCCGGCGAGGTGATCGAGAGCATCGACATCGGCGGGCCGACGCTCATCCGGGCCGCCGCCAAGAACCACGCCTTCGCGGCGGTGGTCACCAGCCCCGCGAGCTATGACGCTGTAATCGAGGAGCTTCGCGGGGCTGGCGGGCGGCTTTCGGAGCGCACGCGTGAGAGCCTGGCGAGGGAGGCCTTCTCCTACACCGCGCGCTACGACGCCTCGATCTCGCGCTGGTTCGCCGAGCGCGAGGAGGACTTCGCCCTGCAGGTCACGATCCCCTACGAGAAGGTGCTCGACCTCTCCTACGGCGAGAACCCCCACCAGCGGGCCGCCTACTACGCGCAGGTCGGCGCGCGCACCCACCTGCTGTCGATGGTCTCCAAGCTCCACGGCAAGGAGCTCTCGTTCAACAACCTCCTGGACCTCGATTCGGCTCGCCGCCTCGTGGATGAGTTCGAGCTCCCCGCCGCGGCGATCGTCAAGCACAACAACCCCTGCGGCTGCGCCGTCGCCACCGACCTCTCCGAGGCCTTTGGGAAGGCTTTGGCCACCGACCGCCAGAGCGCCTTCGGCGGGGTGGTCGCGGTCAACCGCACGGTCGACCGCGCGCTGGCCGAGCAGCTGAACGCCATGTTCGTAGAGCTCGTCTTTGCCCCCGGCTTTGACGAGGACGCCCTCGAGGTGTTGCAGCGCAAGCCGAACATTCGCCTCCTGCGAAGCGAGGAACGCCGCCTGCCGCCACTGACCGAGCAGGACGTCAAGCGGGTGCGCGGGGGGCTATTGGTCCAGGACTATGACTGGGGGTCGGAGGACCGGTTGGACATGCGGGTGGTCACCGAGCGAAAGCCCACAGAGGAGGAGTGGGGCGGGCTGCAGTTCGCCATGCGCGTGTGCAAGCACGTGCGCTCGAACGCGATCGTGCTGGCGAAGGACCTGGCCACCACCGGAGTGGGAGCGGGCCAGATGAGCCGCGTCGACTCCGTGCGGATCTCCGTGGACAAGGCCGCGGCGGCGGGCATCGACCTGGAGGGCTCCGTCCTGGCCTCGGACGCCTTCTTTCCCTTCGCCGACGGCCCCGAGCACGCGATCGAGGCCGGCGTCCGCTCGATCATCCAGCCGGGCGGCTCACAGCGCGACCACGAAGTGGTGGAGGCCTGCGACCGCGCGGGGGTGGCGATGGTGTTCACGGCGCGCCGGCACTTCCGGCACTAGCGGCCTTAGCATCGACGGCCGGGGCCGTTAGCTCAACCGGTCGAGCACCAGGCTTTTAACCTGAGGGATCTGGGTTCGAGTCCCAGGCGGCCCATCTCCCGTCCTGGCAAATCGACCGTGTGGCCTCTCTAGCGTGGGGAGCGAGAGAGCACCCCAGCCAAGGAGCCCCTTGACCCTCACCTTCAGCGACGGCACGCTCTCGAGGCGCGCGACCACATCACCTTCTCCGCCGAGGTGATCGCCGTCGAGGTGGACGGCGAGCAAGTCGAGTGAGGGCACCGCGGCTGACGGTGGTGCTTGCCGTGGCCGCGCTGGTGGCGGCGGTGGCGATGCCCCTGCTGGCCGGATCGGACACCAGCGCCAGGCAGGCCCGCGTGCTCGTGATCAGCGAGGCGCGCGGCTACAAGCACGCTTCCATCCCGGATCAGGTCCGCTTTCTGAGAACCCTCGGCCGGCGAAGCCGGCGCTTCGACATCGTGCACCTGCGCCGCGCTTCCGACCTGACCAAGACGCAGCTGGCCGACTCGAAGGCGGTGGTGTTCGCCAGCACGACCGGCGAGCTGGGTATCGACGATGAGATCAGACAGGCTCTGATCGACTTCGTCAAGGACGGAGGAGCGCTGATCGGCCTTCACTCGGCGGCCAACACCTTCGACCGTTGGCCGCGCTTCCAGCGTGTGCTCGGAGCGGGCTTCAGACGCCACCCGCCGGCGCAGGTGGGGCGCATTGTGGTCACCGACCGCAGCCACCCCTCGACCCGCCGCTTGCCCCGGGCCTTCCGGGCCCGCGACGAGTTCTACGAGTTCAAGACCTCACCCCGCCGCCGCGCGCACGTGCTGCTTCGGGCCGACCCGGCGAGCATCAGCGGGGAGACCCGACGCGACCTCCCGCTGGCCTGGTGTCGCCGCGAGGGCCGCGGCCGGGTCTTCTACAGCGCGTTGGGCCACTTCGGAAGCGCCTGGCGCTCGGACCGCCGCTTGCGCCGGTTGGTCGACGGCGGCCTGCGCTGGACACTCGGCCTGGCTGGCGGCCCCTGCGGCCGCTCCTAGAATCGACGGGCCCGCCCCCATGGTGTAGCGGTTAGCACGCGAGGTTTTCAACCTCGTAGGGGGAGTTCGAGTCTCCCTGGGGGTATCGACTTCCGCGCAATCGCCGCACAGCCCGCCGCGAACACCACTAGCCCTCCTGCCACGCCCGGCCAGTGGCCACCGGCCAGGCTGAGCAGCGTTCCCACCAGGCCGGCGGCCAACGCCGCCGCCAGCACGGGCAAGACAGGCAGCGACAGCACGCGCGCCGTGATCACCGCGCACACTGCCCAGGCAGCCGGGCCTGCCACGAAGCCCACGTCTCGGAAGAACCCCTCGGGCAGGGGCAGCGCCACGAGCACGAGCGACACCGCCACAACCGCCGCGGTCTGCACGACGAGCGCCCGCCAGAAGACCTTCCCGCTCATCCCGCCGATGCTAGGCATGGGCCGGCCCCGGAAGGGGAAGGGGGAGCCGATGCCCCGGTCCGAGGTCGTCATCACCCCCTACCGCGATGGACCCCTGCTCGTCCGCGGCCCCTTTCGCATGCTCGACCAGAACGGCGAGGAGATCGAGATCGGGCGGGGGACGGTCGCGCTGTGTCGCTGCGGGCGCTCCCGGCTTCGCCCCTTCTGCGACGGCACCCACAAGCTCACGCGCTTCCAGGCCCCGAGCGAGGCCGAGAACCGCTCCTAGTCCAGTCAAGCGGGAGTGGGCGCCGCAAGCGGCCGCAGCAGCGAGCTCTCGCCGCGATCCCAGGCGGCCAGAACGTGACCGGCCCAGCGGGCGTCGAGCTCTGCCAGCGCGCGTGCGCCCCACAGGATGTCCGGCGCGACGTGGGGCTCGAGGCGGGCCAGCCCGCCGGCGAGGTCCACGGCTGCCACGTTCTCATGGACCGCGTCGGCTTCCACGTGCTCGTCGAAGAACTCGGTGGCCGCGCCATCGAAGCCCAGCCGGCGCAGGCCGGAGGCGTAGCGGCGATTGGGGATCGACGAAGTCATCTCGAACAGCGCGAGGTGCCCGACAAGCGCCCCGCGCCAGCGGCGGTGCAGCCCGAAGAACGACATCAGGTTCACCGTGCCAAGCGTCAGCCCGGGGACCTGGTCGAGGTAGGACCCGTAGGCCGGGTCGAGCCCCACCGCCTCCATCGCCTCGGCGAACAGCTGGGCGTGCACCCGCTCAGGCCGCCCGCCCCCGTACTCGTCGGCTTGGATCTCGACGAGGGCGGCCTTGGGCGGCCCGCTCAGACGCGGCAGGGCCCAGGAATGCGGATCGGCTTCCTTGAGCTGATAGGCCGAGCGGTGCACCAGGAACTCGAGCACCTGGTCGATGCTCGCCTCGCGCTCGACGTACCGGGAGAGGGAGGGGCCTTCGTCGGCGTCCGCGATCGCCCTCAGCGCCACGTCCATCTCCTCGGGCGCGACGGTCTCGCCGGGAGAGCCGGCCGCATCCAGCAGCGCGGCCTCGAACATCCGCTCCAGGGATGCCCGCCGGCTGAGGAGGCTCGGCTCCCACTCCCATCCCTCGTCGACGCCTTGGAAGCCGCGGTAGTGCAGCTCGTAGAGCAGGTAGAGCGAGAGCTGCAGGTCCTCGTCGGCAAGAGGGTCGGCCGGAGCGGGCAAGGCCGAGGGCGCGAGCTCGTGCGGGGGGCGGCGCAGCTCGTCGATCAGGCGCTCGCTGCCGGGACCGCGGGGACCGGGAAGCGACGGCATCGCGTCCCCCTTACCCGCCTTCCCGTGCGTCACGCATGGTCCAGGAACCTTTCAGCAAGCCATCCGGCCAGCGCAAGGGCGCCGCCCTCGGCTGCCACCTCACGCTGGGTCATGGCTCCGTTTCGTTCTGCCAGCGTGTGGGCGAGGGTGAGCTGCTCCGTGCAGCCGAGCTCGCTTGCCATGGGCTCGAGCTGGTCGAGCACGTCGTGGAGGCGGTCACGCGCGGGCCGGCGCTCGCCGGTCTGCAGGTCGGCGAGGCTTCCCTCCACACCCCAGCGCAGAGCAGACCAGCGGTTCTCGCCAATCCGCCACGTCTCCGCCACCCCGAGAGGGTCTCCGGCCTCGTGGCGGGCGGCCAGCCAGCCAACCAGGGAGTGAGCCACCGCGGCAATCGCGCCGGCTTCGCGCAGGGTGGTCTGCGAGTCGGGCACCCGCAGCTCGAGCGTGCCAAAGGAGAGGTGAGGACGAAGCTCCCACCACCAGCGCCGCGGCTCGGGCACGGTGTCCGAGGCCAGCCCCCAGCGCTGCTCGCGCGCGAAGGCCTCCCAGCTCGAGATCACGGGCGGGATTCCCTGGCGGGGAAGGGCCTCCGCGAGCTTCGGGCGGATCGAAGCCAAGCCGCTGTCGCGTCCCGCGTGCCACGGAGCGTTCGCGGCCAGGGCGGCCAGCTCGGGCAGGTAGGAGCGCAGCGCGTTGTAGACGGCAAGCGCGCGCTCGGGCCCGCCCACGGCCACGTGCACCTGAAGCGCACACACGAGCTGCCGGCGCGCCGCCGGCCCGTAGTCGGCCAGCGTGCGCTCGTAGCGCTCGCCGCTGTTGAGCACGCCGTCGGTCGCGGCGAAGGGATGGACGCCGGCGCAGGCCGGCCGAGCGGCGCCCGAGGCCGCTTTGGCCAGCGCGTGGCGTCCCGCGAGCAGCTGCGCCAGCGCCTCGCCGACGGTCGTGGCCGGTCCGGTGGTGATCTCCAGCTGGGAGGCGGGCAGCTCGAGCTTCAGCGGCGCAGCCCGCGGAGCGACCGCGAGCACCTGGCGGGCGACCGGCGCCAGGTCGAGCGTGTCGGGGTCCAGGAGCATCACCTCCTCCTCGAGGCCGATGGTCATCGGGCGGCCCGGCGCGAACGCGGCCTCGAGCTCCTCGGCGGTGGGGGCGGATTGTTCTGGCGACATCTGTTTCGCCGGGGGCGGATGGGAAAGGTACGAGCATGCGAATCATCGCGCCCTCCGGCGTGTTCAGGCCCCGCTCGGACTCGTGGATGCTCACCGAGGTACTGCGCGAGGAGCTGCGCCCGGGCGACTCCGTCCTCGACCTCTGCACGGGGAGCGGCGCCGTCGCCATCGCGGCTGCTGTGGCGGGCGCCGGGCGGGTGACCGCGGTGGACCTCTCCCGTCGAGCGGTGGCCGCCGCCCGGATCAACGCCAGGCTCAATGGCACGGGCCTGCGCGCAGTGCGGGGCAGCTTGTTCGAGCCGGTGGGCGCCGAGCGCTTCGACTTGATCGTGGCCAACCCGCCCTACGTGCCCGCCGAGGAGGTCGAGCCGCCGCGAGGCGCGGCCCGCGGCTGGGACGCGGGCCCCGACGGCCGCGAGTTGCTCGACCCGCTGCTCGCCGAGGCGCCCGCACACCTCACGCTGGGCGGCGCCGTGCTGGTCGTGCACTCGTCGATCACCGGCGAGGAGGCCACCCTCGCCGCCCTGCGGCGGGCGGGACTCGAGCCCGAAGTCCTCAGGCGCGACCGTAGCCCGCTCGGGCCGCTACACAGCGCGCGTGCCGAGACCCTCGTACGCCGCGGGCTGCTCGAGGCCGGTCAGCGCGTCGAGGACGTACTGGTGATCCGGGGCCGGGCGCGCCGGTAGCGGGAAGGATCAGGCCGGCGGAGTGTCCCCCGGGCCGGCGCGGGCTCGCCGGAGACGCGCCTTCGCATCGTCGGAGCCGCGTTGGAGCTCGGCAAGCCGAGCTCGGTCGTGGGCGCGCCCCCCGTAGAGTCGCGCCCGGTAGAGAGCGAGGCGCTGGGTCCGGTACTGCGCCTCGGCGGCGAGCTGCTCGAGGCGTTTTGCGTCCTCTCTGGCCATCGGCTCGTGGAGCTCCCTCGGGTAGACCGAGCCTACCGCGCCAAGTTCCGGCGCCTCGCCGCGCTAGAGTCGATGTCAGCACCGCTCGCTAGGCCGTTTCCCCTTTCCTTCCGGGCGTTTCCGACCCAAGGGGGCGAGAGAGGTTCGAATGGACAGGCACAACGAGGGCGCGGTGGTTCCCTTTGAGCGGCTGCAGGCCGCCAGGGAAAAGCGAGACCGCATCCGCGGTGAGCACGAGGCAGCACGGGGTTCATCCGGCGAGCTTGCGGTCGCCGTGGAGCTCGAGGCAGCCGAGCAGCAGGTGGGCGCGCGCGAGGCTTGGCAGCGCTACGTCGGCAGGCACGACGGCGTATGAGCGACTCCGTGAATCCCGCCGACCCGGGTCCCGCCAAGAGAGGCGACGCCGCCTGGAAGGAAGCCAAGTCGCGGATCGCCGAGCGCAACGACAAGGTCCGAAAGGACGGCAAGGAGCGTCGCGAGGCCTACCAGCGCGAGAAGCAGGACCGCCGCCGGGCGGCCGACCGCGTGGAGCGCGCCGAGGTGTTCGCGGCAGACGAGAAGCGCCGGAAGGTCTGACCGAAGGCGCCCCGAGCGCCTCTAGACTCGATCGCCCTCGGGCGGTTAGCTCAGCTGGTAGAGCGCCTGCCTTACAAGCAGGAGGTCGCTGGTTCGAGCCCAGCACCGCCCACTGCTGAGAAGGCCGCTCGTTGAGTGGAATGTCAGACGTGGACGCGGCCGGCCTGCAAGGGCCAGGACTAGTCTTGGAAGCGCTATGGAAGCGGTGAAGGCGAATGGGTTTCGCTAGACCCTCCTGTTAGAAGCCGGCGCCACCGCGGCTGCCGCCGGCCTCATCCTCGCTATCTCACCGCGTGCACCCGACCTGCTCTACGACGCTCGCACCTTCGCGCTGGTGATCGTCGCCGTCGGTCTCGTCAACCTCGCCCTCGCCGTCAGGCCCGACCGCGGCGCCGGAGCATGAACGCCTGTAGTTAGACGCGCCCGGGCGCTCGGCTCCGCGACTCGCGCTCAGGTGCAGCGGAAGGCGGCCAGCGCGGCGCTCCGGTCGCGCTCCGGGTCGTTAAGGGTCGCGCGGATCACCGAGAGGACGGTGACGAGCGGCAGCGGGACGGAGGCGACGAGCATCGCCTCGTCGGCCACGGCCACCGGGTGCCACCATGCGCCGTCGGCGGCCAGAGTCGGCTCGGGCCAGAGCGTGTCGATCGTGAGCGCGACGCCGTGCTCGGCGAACCCGGTGCGGGCCACCCGCCGCACAAGGCGGTCGGCGGGCGGGATGCCGTCGCGGTCGAGCAGCGCGTGGAAGCCCTGCTCCTCGGCGGCATCGGCCTCGTCGACCGTGGCCGCCACGCGGACCCGGAAGCCGAGCTCGCCGAGCAGCGCGATCCCGGCGCGGGCGCGATCGAAGGCGCCCGCGCCGCGGTGACGGTCGTGCAGCGCGGCGGTCCCCGAATCGAGCGAGACCTGCATCGTCACCCGGGCGCGGTCGAGCGCCTCGAGCGTGCGCCGTCTGGAGCCGCGATGGAGGACC
>Ga0208612_1001130_pt1 | contig 11223 bp, 9 predicted proteins | sample AntDryMetagUQ889_FD_188089 | JGI IMG/M metagenome (GOLD analysis project Ga0208612, IMG submission 188089) | Polar desert microbial communities from Antarctic Dry Valleys - UQ889 (SPAdes) | ecosystem: Environmental > Terrestrial > Soil > Desert | place: Antarctic Dry Valleys | collected 2008-12-31 | reverse complement strand
CCGATCGCCAGCTCGCTCGCCGGGCCTTGGCCGGCGCCGGGTCCGTCGTCGCCCTCGACACCTTTCTCAACCCTTCCTCACGGCACGCCACCGTGGTCCTTCCCGTCGCCTCCTACGCCGAGCGGCCGGGCACCACCACCAACATCGAGGGCCGGATCACCCGTCTCGGTCAGAAGGTGGTTCCCCCGGGTGTGGCCCGGCCCGACTGGATGATCGCCGTGGAGTTGGCCGATCGCCTCGGGGCCGGTCTGGGTGCCGAGAGCCTCGAGGACCTCTGGGACGAGGTCGAGCGACTGGCCCCCTCCCACGCCGGTGTCACGCGCGCCATGCTGGCCGACCGTCACCGCCGCGACGGCGTGGTGGCACCGATCTCGAACGGCCCACAATCGAACGCGCCGCCGAGCGCGGCCGGCGCCCAAGACACCGGGGTTGGCGACACCGGCGTGGACGGCGAGGCTGCGGCCAACGAAGAGCCGGCCCTCATCGATCCCATGGGGACGCCCGGCCTGCTGGAGACGGAGACCCAGGGGGTCCCGGCCACCGAGGTGGCCGCGGTCAAGCCCCAGGATCTCGGCTCGGGTGAGCACGGCGATGGATCGCCCCGACCGCCGCTTCTGGCCTTCTCGCCACCCACGGTCTTCACGCCGCCCGGGGTGGACGCCTACTCCCTGCGACTCGTGGCCCATCGCACGCTGTACGGCAAGGCCACGATGGTCCAGAGCTCCCCGTCGTTGGCTCACCTCGCTCCCGCGGCCACGGCTCGGGCCAACCCCCACGACCTCGAGCGGCTGATCACGGGCGAGGGTTCCCGGCTACGGGTTCGGTCGAGACGGGCCACGCTGGTGCTCGAGGTCGTGGCCGACGCCGGAGTGCCCCGGGGATCGATCTCCATCCCGTTCAACGCCATCGGGGTCGATGCCGGCGAGCTCATCGACGTGGCGAACCCCGTGGTCGAGGTCCGTGTGGAGACTCCGTGATCCCCTTGCTCGCCGCCGGTGATCCGCTGTTCGCCAACGGCGTCGACCTCACCGTCGTGCTCATCGTGGTGGCCAAGACGGTGGTGGTCTTCGGCGCCATGCTCGTGTCCGTCCTGCTGCTCATCTGGTTCGAGCGCAAGCTCATCGCCGACATGCAGGATCGCGTCGGCCCTGCCCGGGCCGGGCCCTTCGGAGTACTGCAGACGCTGGCCGACGGCATCAAGCTGTTCTTCAAGGAGGACTTCCTCCCGACCAAGGCCGACCGGCGTGTGTACCGATTGGCGCCCTACCTGGCCACCGTCCCCGCGTTCCTGTCCTTCGCCATCGTGCCCATTGGCGGCACGGTCACCATCGCCGGCCGTCAGACGCGTCTGCAACTTGCCGACCCGCCGATCGGCATCCTGTTCCTGCTGGCCATGTCGTCGATCGCCGTCTACGGGGTGATGCTGGCGGGTTGGTCCTCGGGCTCCAAGTACCCGCTCCTGGGTGCGGTGCGGGGATCGGCGCAGATGGTGTCCTACGAGGCCGCCCTCGGCCTCTCCGTCGTGGCCGTGGTCCTGGTGACGGGCTCCCTGGTGACGAGCGACATCGTCGCCGGCCAGTCCGGGGAAGGCTTCTTCGGCATCATCCCCAACTGGAACATCCTGCGGCTCGGGTTCATCCCCTTCGTCGTGTTCTTCATCGCCGGGACGGCCGAGGCCCACCGCCCGCCGTTCGACCTGGTGGAGGCCGAGCAGGAGCTGGTGGGAGGGTTCCACACCGAGTACTCGGCGCTCCGGTTCGCCCTCTTCTTCCTCGCCGAGTTCATGAACACCATCACCATCTCGGCCATCATGGTCACCCTGTTCCTGGGCGGCCCCAGCGGCCCCGGACCGAGTGGCGGTTTCTTCGGCGCCTTCGTGCCCGTCTTCTGGTTCCTGATCAAGGTCTTCGCCATCCTGTGCGTGTTCATCTGGCTCCGGGCCACGCTCCCCCGCTTCCGCTACGACCAGCTCATGGACCTGGGCTGGAAGAAGCTCATCCCCCTCTCCCTCGCCTGGCTCTTGATCCAGGCTGCGTTCCTGGTCGATCTGAAATGGGGCGTCATCGTCACCGTGGGCGCCGTGGTGATGGCCGTAATGCTGTGGCGGGCCATACAGATGAGCCACGAAGCCACCGAACAGGACGCCCCCGCGCCTCCACGATTCCGACAGGTGCACTGATGGGGTACCTGGACGGGTTCAAGGTGACGTTCAAGACCATGTTCGAGCCCGCCGTCACGTCGGCCTATCCGGACGTGAAGCGGCCGAAGCCGCCCCGCTTCCACGGTCGTCATGTGCTCAGCCGTTACGAGGACGGCATGGAGAAGTGCATCGGTTGCGAGCTGTGCGCCGGCGTCTGTCCGGCGCGGTGCATCTACGTGAGGGGCGCCGACAATCCCCCGGACGATCCCGTGTCGCCGGGAGAGCGCTACGGCTACGTCTACGAGATCAACTACCTGCGTTGCATCCACTGCGACCTGTGCGTGGAGGCCTGTCCCACCGAGGCCATCACCGAGAGCAAGGTGTTCGAGTTCTCCTTCACCAACCGCGCCGACGCCATCTACACCCGAGACGAGCTGCTGGTGGGCGACGACGGCCAACCCAAGCACCTCCCCTGGGAGGACTGGCGAGACGGTGACGACCGGCACACCTCCGGGTGGGTCAGGGCCACGTCGCCGTCCGGAGCCGCCGAGTACGAGGGCAAGGTCCAGTGGTCGGGCGAGCTCGGTTACGGCGTGCGGCCGGCGGAGAGCGGCCAGTCCGGCGAAGTCCCCGCCGACGTCGTGGCCGACGTCACCGGTGAGCCCACCGTGGAGGGTCAGCACAGCCCCAGGCGGAGCCGGCGCCGTTGAACACTGCCATCGCCATCCTGGCCGTCGCCACCAAGGTCGACATAGCGGTCTTCGTCGCCTCCGCCGTGATCGTCCTTGCCGGGGCCATCGGCGTGGTGGTCTCTCGAAACCCCGTCCACGCTGCCCTCTTCCTCGTCCTCACCCTCTTCGGCGTGGCCGTCCTCTTCGTGGCCCAGGAGGCACACTTCCTGGCCGCGGTCCAGGTGATCGTGTACGCCGGCGCCATCGTGGTGCTCTTCCTCTTCGTCATCATGCTCCTCGGCGTGGACCGCCAGGAGAACGTGATGGTGGAACCGTTGCGAGCCCAGCGGCCGCTGGCGTTCCTCCTGGGCGTCATCGCCCTGGGCGAGATCTTCCTCCTGGCCCAGGGCACCCACTGGGCCACGGGTGCCTCCCAGGTAGCGGGGCCCGCGGGTGGGCCGGGGAGCAACGTCGAGAAGCTGGCCCGCATCCTGTTCACCCGGTATCTACTGGCCTTCGAGGCCACGTCGGTGCTGCTGGTCATCGCCGTGGTCGGCGCCGTCGTCCTGGCCAGGCGGTCCGAGACCACGGCCGCGGAGTCACCCGCCGCGGCCCGAGTCGAGAACCCGCTGTCACCGACGTCAGAGGAGCCCCTGTCGGCCGAGCCCCTGTCGGCCGAGCCCCTGCCGGCCGCCTCAGACGAGCCCCACTCTGCGCCATCCGGAGCGCGATGAGCCTCGACGGTTCCTGGTACCTGTGCCTGGCGGCTGCGGTCTTCACCATCGGCGCGGTGGGATTGCTGGTGCGGCGCAACGTGCTCGTCATGTTCATGTGCGTGGAGCTCATGCTCAACGCCGTCAATCTCACCCTCGTCACCTTCGCCCGCATGCTCGACGACATCGGCGGCCAGGCCCTCGTCTTCTTCGTGCTCGTGGTGGCCGCAGCCGAGGTCGTGGTCGGCCTCGGCATCATCGTGGCCATCTTCCGGCGCCGGGCGGGCGCCACCGCCGACGACCTCCACCTGCTGCGGGGCTAGGCGGTCGTGGCCGATCTCGCCTACCTCATCCCGGCCCTCCCGCTCGCCGGCTTCCTGGCCCTGGTCGTTCTCGGCCGCCGGGCCGGTGACCCGGGAGCCGGCTGGCTGGCGACCACGGCCATAGGTCTCGCCTTCCTGGCCACGCTGGCCACGTTCTTCGAGCTCCTGGGCCAGGACAGCCATCACCGTGAGGTGACCAAGCCGCTCTTCACCTGGATCGCGGCAGGAGGATTCGAGGTCAAGGCCGCCCTCCTGGTGGACCAGCTGTCCATCACCATGGCCCTGTTCGTCACCGGGGTGGGCACCCTCATCCACCTGTACTCCGTCGGGTACATGAAGGGCGACGAGCACTTTCCCCGCTTCTTCGTCTACCTCAACCTGTTCGCCTTCTCGATGCTCGTGTTGGTCCTCTCCGACAGCTTCCTCTTCACCTTCCTGGGATGGGAGGGGGTGGGGGCGTGCTCGTACCTGCTGATCTCGTTCTGGTTCGAGCGGGATACGGCCGCCACCGCCGGCAAGAAGGCCTTCGTGGTCAACCGGGTGGGCGACTTCGGTTTCATGATCGCCATGTTCCTGCTGTTCAGCACCGTGGGCACGCTCACCTACAATGAGGTCTTCGAGGGACTCGAGGGCGTGTCGCACGCGGCGATCGTCGCCATCGCCCTCCTGCTGTTCGTGGGCGCCTGTGGGAAGTCGGCGCAACTGCCGCTCTTCGTCTGGCTTCCCGATGCCATGGAGGGCCCATCACCCGTCTCGGCCCTCATCCACGCCGCCACCATGGTCACGGCCGGCGTCTACCTCATGGCTCGTGTCAGCCCCCTTCTCGCCGAGGCCGGTGGCGCCCTCACGGTGATTGCCGTGGTGGGGGCGGTGACGGCGCTGGTGGCGGCGGTCATCGCCTGCGCCCAGAACGACATCAAACGCGTCCTGGCCTACTCCACGATCTCCCAGCTCGGGTACATGTTCCTCGCCGTGGGCTCGGGGGCGTACATCGCGGCGGTGTTCCACATGGTCACCCACGCCTTCTTCAAGGCCCTGCTGTTCCTCGGCGCAGGCTCGGTGATGCACGGCATGAACGACGAGCTGGACATGAAGCGCATGGGAGCCCTCAGACGCTGGATGCCCATAACGGGGGCGACCTTCATCGTCGGTTGGCTGGCCATCGCCGGCGTCCCTCCGTTCTCCGGCTTCTGGTCCAAGGACGACGTCCTCTTGGCCGCCTACGACAAGAGCCCCGTGCTCTGGGCCGTGGGACTGTTCACCGCCCTGCTCACCGCCTACTACATGGGCCGACAGGTCTTCCTCGTGTTCTTCGGGGATGAGCGTTGGCGGAGGGAGGAGCAGGAAGGGGTCCACGGTAACGAGCCGTCCAGGGGGCGCCCCGAGGAGAGGTCCGAGGCCGAGCCCCCCGCCGAGGGGTCACACAGTGAGCCGCATGAGTCACCGCGGTTGATGACCGTGCCGATGATCGTTCTCGCCGCCCTGGCCGCTCTGGGCGGCCTGCTCAACCTGCCCTTCGGGAAGCTCAAGTTCTTGGAGCACTGGCTGGAGCCGGTGTTCGAGGAGGCCGAGCACAAGCTGGCGCCGGGCGTCGAGGACCTGCGCCTCGTCCTGGCGTTGGTGGCCATCGCCGCCGGAGCGGGCGGCATCGCCCTTGCCTACGCCATCTTCATGCGGGCCAAACGCCTGAACGCCTTCGAACCGGCCGTGCTGCAGCGGGGCAGTGGAGGCTTCGACGATCTCTACTCCTTCCTCGTGGAGCGGCCGGGGCGGGTCATCGCCAACTTCACCGCCTTCGTGTTCGACGCCCGCATCGTGGACGGTCTGGTCAACGGCGCCGCCTCCGTGGTCCGTATGGGCGGCTCGCAGCTCCGCAAGGTTCAGACCGGCTACGTTCGCAACTACGCCCTCGGTGTCACCTTCGGTGCCGCCCTGCTCCTGGGCTACGCCTTGTTGCGCATGGGGGTTTAGCGGTGGAGGGCTTCTCGATACTCACCGCCATCGTCCTGGTGCCGGTGATCGGCGCCGCCGCCGTGGCGCTGATCCCGCGCTCGCGAGAGGACGTGATCAAGGCCGTGGGCCTGACGGCGGCGGTCTTCGTGGGCGTGGCCGCCATCAGCCTGGCCTTCGCCTTCGATTCCCACAGCGCCGAGTACCAGTTCGTATCCGAGGCCAGTTGGATCGAGGAGTTCGGGGTGTCCTGGCTCCTGGGTGTGGACGGCATCTCGCTGTTCCTGGTCGTGCTCACGGGCATCCTGTTCCCCATCGCCCTGGTGGGCACCGACCCTCACCGCGACGTGAAGGGGTACACGGCGTGGATGCTGCTGCTGGAGGCGGGCTGCCTGGGCTCGTTCCTGGCGCTTGACCTCTTGCTGTTCTTCCTCTTCTTCGAGCTCACCCTTCTCCCGATGTACTTCATCATCGGAGGCTGGGGTTACGAGAAGCGCGTCTACGCCTCGCTCAAGTTCTTCCTCTTCACCCTCTTCGGCTCGGCCTTCATGCTCGTGGGCATGGTGGCCCTGGTGTTCCTCTCGGCCAAGGGATCCGACCCGCTGACCTTCGACATCAGAGTGCTGGCCGAGCGGGGGGCACTGGCCGAGGACACGGCCCGGTGGGTGTTCCTCGCCTTCACCATGGCCTTCGCCGTCAAGGTGCCACTGTTCCCGGTGCACACCTGGCTGCCGGACGCCCACACCCAGGCGCCCACCGCCGGTTCGGTGATCCTCGCCGGCGTGCTCCTGAAGCTGGGGACCTACGGCCTGGTGCGCTTCGGCCTGACCCTCTTCCCCAAGGCCGCCGTCGACCTGGCCCCCGTGCTCCTCACCCTCGCCGTCATCGGGATCATCTACGGAGCCGTGTGCGCCACCATGCAGACGGACCTGAAGCGGCTGGTGGCGTATTCCTCGGTCGCCCACCTCGGCTTCATCGTCCTCGGCACCTTCGCCCTCACCACGCAGGGCCTGTCCGGCGGGGTGCTCCAGATGGTGAACCACGGCCTCTCCACCGGCGCCCTCTTCCTCCTGGTGGGGATGATCTACGAGCGTCGCCACACGCGGGAGATCTCCGAGCTGCACGGGCTCCAGCGCTCCATGCCGGTCATGGCCGTGGTGTTCACCGTGGTGATGTTCTCCTCGATCGGCCTGCCGGGGCTCAACGGCTTCGTCGGTGAGTTCCTCATCCTCATCGGCTCCTTCGTCACCCGGCGCTGGTGGGCGGTGGTGGCGACGGCGGGTGTCATCCTGGCTGCCCTGTACCTGCTCTGGGCCTACCAGCGGGTCTTCCACGGAACGCCGGAGGGCGAGAACGCCACCCTCCCGGACATGACGCTGCGGGAGCGGGCCGTCATGGCCCCTCTCCTGGTTCTCATCGTGTTCCTAGGAGTCTATCCCCAGCCCGTTCTCGACCGCATCAACCCCACCGTCGAGAAGCTCATGGAGCACGTGGAGGAGAAGGGCCGGTACGAGCAACCGGCGGTGGCGGTAAACGGTGTCGAGGGCGTGCGTGAGGAGCGGGAGAAGAAGGAGGTCGAGGAGAAGGAGGCCAAGGAGCAGGAGACCGAGAGAAGACTGTCCGAGTTCAAGAAGGCTGAGGACGAGGCAAGGGAAAAGGCGAGGAGCGGCGGCGGATGAACGGACTCTTGCTGGCCCAGGGCGAGCAGCCCGGCGCCCTTCCGCCCCTGGAGCTGCCTCACGTCGAGTACTCGGCCATGGCCCCTCACCTGATCCTGATCAGCGGTGCCCTCGTGCTCCTGGTGTGGGCGGCCATGACCCGCCGGCGCCCGCCGTGGGCATGGGCTGCGTTCACCGTGGTGGTAGGGGTTGCCTCGCTCGTCGCCTCCTGGCTGATGTGGTTGGAGCTCGGCCGCAACGGGCCGAGGACGGCTGTTGCCGACGCCGTCGTCGTGGACGGTTACTCCGTCTTCTTCATGGTGTTGGTGAGCGCCATCGTCGTGCTCGCGGCTCTGATGGGACACGCCTATCTCGAACGGGAGGATGACCGCGGGCCCGAGTTCTACGTGCTCATGCTGCTGTCCTCTTCGGGGGCCATGTTCATGGCCTCGGCCAACGACCTGGTCATCACGTTCCTCGGCCTCGAGATCCTGTCCATCGCCCTCTACGTCCTGGCCGGCTTCAACAATCGCCGGATGGAGTCGAAGGAAGCGGCCATCAAGTACTTCGTCCTCGGGGCCTTCTCCTCGGCGGTCTTCCTCTACGGCGTGGCCCTGGTCTACGGCGCCACGGGCTCCACCAACCTGGGCGAGATCGCCGGCTACCTCCAGTCCACGGTGTCGCCGGCCAACGGCATCCTGCTGGCGGGGGTGGCGCTGCTGCTCGTGGGCTTCGGCTTCAAGGTGGCCGCCGTCCCCTTCCACACCTGGACCCCCGACGTGTACCAGGGAGCGCCGTCCCCCGTCACCGGCTTCATGGCCGCCGGGGCCAAGGCGGCGGGGTTCGCAGGTCTGCTGCGGGTGTTCTTCTCCACGTTCGACACCCTGAAGCTCGACTGGCAGCCCATCGTCTGGGTCCTGGCCGTGGCCACCCTCCTGGTCGGCTCGGTGCTGGCCATCGTGCAGGAGGACATCAAGCGGGTCCTCGCCTATTCGTCCATCAGCCACGCCGGCTTCGTGTTGATCGGCCTGCAGGCGGCCAACGACAAGGGCCTCGCCGGCTCGCTCTACTACCTGCTCACCTACGCCTTCATGGTGTTGGGCAGCTTCACGGTGGTCACCCTCGTCGGGCGCAAGGGCGACGCCCGTCATGATCTCAACGCCTACCGAGGTCTGTCGTCACGGCGGCCGGCCTTGGCGCTGGCCTTCACGGTGCTCTTGTTGGCCCAGGCCGGCATCCCCTTCACCACCGGATTCCTGGCCAAGTTCTACGTGATCTCCGCTGCGGTCGAGGGTCGGTCCTACTCGCTGGCCCTCATCGCCATGTTGTCCTCGGTGGTGGCCGCGTTCTTCTACCTTCGGGTCACGGTGCTCATGTACATGAGCTCGGACGAGGAAGAGGCTGAAGAGGCCCGTACTGAGCCTCTGCCGATCCCGCGCTCGTTGGCGGCGGTCCTGATCTTCTCGGTGGCCTTCACGGTGGTATTCGGCCTGCTTCCGGCGCCGGTGATCGACTTCGCGCGCGACGCCACCCTGCTGCTGTAGGCCCGAGTGACACCCCGGTTGCGTCGGCGGTCAGTGGTTGGCGCCGGCATCGTTCTGCTGGCCGGAGCGCTCGTGGCCGGCGTGCTGGCGACGAGAACCGGTGACGACCGGCGCGGTGCTTCCGGGCGTGGTGGTCCCGACGAGCGCTTCGACGTGGCCCTGATCGGCGACGCTCGCTACCGGCCCGACGAGTACCCGAAGTTCCTTCGTGTGCGAGATGCCATCAACGCCGCTCAGGTGGCCTTCACCGTCCATATAGGTGACATCAAGGGCGGTGGTCCGTGCGCCGACGAGGTCTACGTCGACACCCTCGAGCTCTTCGACGGCTTCGCCTCCCCCGTGATCTACACGCCGGGCGACAACGAATGGACCGACTGCGGTGACCGCAGGCCCACCGAGCGCCTCGGGTTCCTGCGCCGGGTGTTCTTCCCCGACGACCAGTCCCGGGGAAGGCAGCGCCTTCCCCTCGAGCGCCAGAGGCCGGCCTACCCCGAGAATGCCCGCTGGCGAATGGGCAAGGTCACCTTCGCCACCTTGCACGTGGTGGGCAGCAACAACAACCTGCCCGACCCGAGCCGTCCGGAGGGAACGGACGGCGACGAGGCCGAGTACGCGGCGCGCAACGCCGCCGACCTGACGTGGCTGGCGCAGACCTTCGAGGCGGCCCGGACCGACGGCAGTGTGGGCGTGGTCTTCGCCATGCAGGCCGACCCCGCCTTCGAGCGGCCGGCCGCGCTACGGCCGGGGTACGCAGACCTCTTGGCCGCCCTCGCTCGCGAGACCACGGCCTTTGCCAAGCCGGTGGTGCTCGTGCACGGTGACAGCCACGTGCCCCGCGTCGACCAGCCCCTCGAGGATCCGGCCACCGGTCGGGCCCTCGAAAACTTCACGCGGGTGGAGACCTTCGGCAGCCCCGACATTCAGTGGGTGCGGGCCACGGTGGACCCGAACGACCCGAAGGTCTTCAGCTTCCGTCAGGAGCTGATCGAGGCCAATCGGGCGCCGTGAGCCGTCAACGCGGCCGGTGCCGGCTCAGCCTTCGCCTTCGGCCATGAACTCGCTGGCCCGCTTGGCCATCTCCGCGGGCGGCACGTCCTCCACGTGGCTGGCCACGCTCCAGCGGTGCCCGTACGGGTCTTCGAACTGCCCCGACCGGTCGCCGTAGAACTGGTCCTCCACGGCGCGCAGGACCGTGGCGCCCGCCTTCACCGCCCGATCGAAGGTCTCGTCCACGTCCTCCACGTAGACGCTGATCGTCACGGGGGAACCACCAATGCTCTTGGGGCTGCGCTGGCCCATCTCCGGGAACTCGTCGGCGAGCATGATGATTCCGTCGCCGATCTGCAGCTCACAGTGACCGATCTTGTCCCCGGGTGCCGGCATGCGCATCCGCTCGGTGGCGCCGAAGACGGTTCCATAGAACCCGATGGCGGCACCGGCCCCGTCAACGATCAGGTAGGGCGTGATCCGGGGGTACTCGTCGGGGATGGGCTTCACCTTTGCCATGGGATCTCCTGAGTCGAGGCGGACGTCTTCCGTCCAACCTACCCAACCGCGTCCCTCCCAGGGTGTTCCGGTCTGGGGAGTCTTGCGGACGCCTACCGACGGTCAGATTCCCCAGACGGGACGCCGGCGGAGCACATTCCGCCACCAGAACCGATCCCGGCTTCTTCCGTCAGGTGAAGTCGGCCCAGAACCTTCCAAACAGCAGGCGGCCAACCGTCGCTACCACCCAAGCGCGGTCCGAGAGGTCGTGGGCACCAGTTGGTTCCAATGAGGACACCGTGCGGCGCACATCTCCCAGTCCTGCCCGCAGGCTGCCCGACGCCACCACGGCATCGGGCGGATCCTCGTGCAGGGTGAGGTGCAGCGTGGTGGCGTCCGACATCAGGTCGAAGCCGGGATCGTCGTGGAGGCGCTTGACGCCTCGTAACAGCAAGGCCCGGCCGCCGCGGCGGACGCGGGCCTCGTAGGTCACCTCGGTGGTGGTGTCGCCGTCAGGCCCCGTGGTCACGACCCCGAAGCGGCCGCCGGCCAGGTGCATCGGCTCGCCCCACGGGGCGAAGTGGATCCGGCCGACCAGGTCTCCCGAGGTCGCCTCCAGGTCGTGGATCTCGACACCGACGTCCAGCGTGAGCTCGCCCTCGGCGCCGTCGAGGGTGACCGTGCCCGAGAAGCGCTCGGTGAAGCGCACGCCCAGGGGAGGCTCGCGCATCTTGGTGGC
>Ga0208612_1001129_pt1 | contig 11224 bp, 12 predicted proteins | sample AntDryMetagUQ889_FD_188089 | JGI IMG/M metagenome (GOLD analysis project Ga0208612, IMG submission 188089) | Polar desert microbial communities from Antarctic Dry Valleys - UQ889 (SPAdes) | ecosystem: Environmental > Terrestrial > Soil > Desert | place: Antarctic Dry Valleys | collected 2008-12-31 | reverse complement strand
TCTCGCGCAACCGCACCGAAACAGCAGCGACTTGAGTGGCGTCGCGGCCGGGACGGCAACCCAGCCTGCTGATTTCGCCGGACTAGTCATTCAAGGAAACACCGGCCGCTGCCGATAGTCCGAAAGAACTAGTTACCCAGGACCGGCGAAGGCAGGTGCAACGTGAGATCGGTGGCTAAAGGGTTTCCCCGCAGACTCGCTGAAACGCTCCAAGCGAAAGACGATCTCGAAGCCGCCTGGAAGACACTCGATTCCCTCGTCGCGGCCGTCAACGATCACGACTCCTATACAGGAGGCCACTCGGGCCGCGTCTCGCGCATCGCGAGTGACCTCTCGCGCTTGCTCGGTTCGTCGAACGAAGACCGCCTACTGGTCCGGCAAGCGGCCCTGGTGCACGACGTCGGGAAGATCAGCATCCCGGACCCAGTGCTGCGCAAGAGGGGCGCCCTCACCGACGAGGAACTGCATCTGGTCAGGCTGCACCCGATCATGGGGGCCAGCATCCTGTCGCGGATGCCCGGCATGGACAGATTGGTCACCATCGTGCTCCATCACCACGAGCACTGGGACGGCAGCGGCTACCCGAGCGGTCTCAAGGAGATCGAGGTCCCACTGGAGTCGCGCATCATCGCAATCGCCGACTCTTTCGATGCCATGACTGCGAAAGGGGCGGGGGGGTCGCACATGAGCACCGAGGACGCCTTGGCCGAGCTCCGGCGCTGCTCCGGTAAACAGTTCGATCCGCTGCTGGTGGACGCGATGCACGAGGCGTACCGAAGTGGTCTCCTCGACGACACGCCCGGCGCGATCGTCCTGCCACAGTCGGGTTGGAGCATGTCGCTCTAGACCTCGGCCTGTGCCGGCGACCGCTAGTAGGGGTTGGCCCGGCCCACACCCTTGCCTAGCTCGGCCAATCGCATCTTCACGGAGTCCGGCTCCAGCGATGGCGTATCGATACCTTCCCCCTCGCGCATCCCCTTCAACAGGTCCAAGAGAGCATCCCTAGAGGTGTGCGTCGGCTGCCACCCCAGCTCCGTGCGGGCGCGGGTCGTGTCCATCACGGGGGTCTGCAACGCGAGGTCTAACCAGCCCGGGGGCGTCGGGTGGAGGCGCAGTTTGTAGCTCGCGTTCCACAGCTTGTAGATCGTGTCGGCCGTGATCCTGACGCGGCGCGCCCCGAAGAGATCGGCGAGTTCCGCCGGATCCAAGATCGGATCGGCGGCTACGTTGAACGCGCCGCGGACGTCCTTCGTTACCGCCAGCCGGTACGCCTCGCCGATGTCATAGGAGTGCACGCACTGGAAGCGAAGCCGCGGCAGGTCGGGCACGACGGGGATGGCACCGGGGTGCAAGAGAGAGCCGGGTAGGAACGGGCCGGCGAACAATCGACGTTGCTCGGTCGAAGACTCGCTCTTGAAGATGAGGCCCGGACGCAATCGAACGACCCTCATCTCGGGGTGCTCGGCCTCGAGCTCGTCGAGCATCCGCTCGGTCGCCGCTTTGTGTCGCGAGTAGAAGGACGTGGCTACCCCTTGGGTGGGCCATGTCTCATCGACGGGACGGTCCTTGGGGCCGAGTGAGTAGGCCCCGACGGAGGATGCGTAGACCAGCGCGGGGACCTCTTCGCGCACCGCCGCCTCGAAGACGCGCCTGCTTCCTTCGACGTTGGTCTCGTAGAGAGCGGCCAGATCGCGCGAGGGCTGGATCAGCCAAGCCAGATGAACGACCACGTCGGCGTCGCGCATGAGTGGCCCGAGGTCGTCGGTCGTGATGTCCGCCGAGACCCAGTCGGTCTTGGGCATCGGGGCGGTCGGCACCCGGCGAGCCACACCGGTGATCGAGGTGATGTCCGGGTCGGTCGCCGCTGCGCGGATGAAACTTGTCCCCGCATTGCCGGTAGCGCCTATGACCACAACTTTCATGGTCGCTTGCTTACCCCACCGCGATCCTCACAACCGGCCGTTACGGTGACGCCGATGGCAGACGCGTTGATGGTGACCTCGTCCTTCCTCCCGGGGCGGGGAGGCATCGAGAGCTACCTGGCCGAGCTATGTGAGCTGCTAAGCCCCCGGCTTGCCGTGTTGGCACCGCCGGAACGCGACGGGGTCCCGCTGCCCTCCGCCCTCGCCTATCCCACCGCGGCGGGCCCGAACTCGATGCTCGTCCCGACTCGAACGGTGGTTGCGGCGATCCTCGAACAGGCAAGAGCGCACGAGACCGACAAAGTCTTGTTCGGCACGCCCTGGCCACTCGTGCTGCTCGGCCCCCGATTACGCAAAGCTGGATTGCGCTACGCGGTCATCGTGCACGGTGCGGAGTTGGTCGTGCCGGGCGCGGTTCCTCTCTTGCGCAAGCGGATGGCCGAAGCTCTCGGGGGGGCCGAGCTGTTGTTGCCGGTCAGCGACTACACCGCTGGTGCCACGACCTCGTTGCTGCAGCGCATGAAGGTCTCGGTCCCACGGATCGAACGGCTGCGTGCGCGCGTCGACGTAGCGCAGTTCCAACCGGGGCTCGACGCTACGGCGGTGCGCACCAGGTTGGGGATCGCCGCCGAGGCGAAGGTGGTTCTCTGTTTCGGACGACTAGTTCCGCGGAAGGGTGTGGATCGGTTGATCTCGGCGATGCCAGAGATCGCGCGTTCGATCCCCGGAGCGACCCTCGTCGTCGGAGGTACCGGGCCCGAGGAGGCGAAGCTGCGACGACTGGCGGAACGAACCGACGCAGCGGTCGTCTTCGCCGGTCGGGTGCCCGATGAAGAGGCCGGCCCCCTCTATGCGACCGCGGACGTGTTCGCGTTGCCGGTCGTCGACCGTTGGTTCGGGCTCGAGATCGAGGGCCTGGGCGTCGTGTTGCTGGAGGCATCCGCCTGTGAGACGCCATGCGTGACCGGAAACTCCGGGGGGACCCCCGAGGCCGTTCTCGACGGCGCCACCGGGTACGTGATCGACGGCCGCAGCCGCGCCGCTTTGGTCGACCGCGTCGTGCGCCTACTCGCCGACGACGGGCTCAGATCGTCCCTCGGGGCCGCAGCGCGACGGCACGTGAAGGAGAACTTCTCCGCGTCGCTGCCCCCTACGCCTCTGCTTGAGTGGCTGGCATGAGGGCATAGCATCTATGACGTCGCCACTCGAGGAGGAGATCTGATTGAACCTTCGTGTTTCGCACCCGGGTCATGCCCTTTCGGAGCAAGACAAACAGCAGATCGAACGGGACCTGGAGAAGATCGACCGGCACCTGAGCAAGTTCAAGCAAGAGGTCACTGCCGACGTCCGCATCTCGAACGGTAGCGGGGCTCCTCGGAAGCACGTGGTCGTCGAGCTCAACTACGGGCCCAACCACTTGGTCGCGAAAGCCGACCATGCGGACTGGGGCCAGGCCGTTCGCGAAGCGCGTGAAGAGCTGCTGCGTCAGATCAAGAACCGTTCTCGCGGCGGACACAGCTCGCAGGCGAAACACTCCTAAGAGCAGGGCGCAACTAGATGCGAGAGCCGCACCACACGCGGCGCGATCGCAGGGAGGACATCCTCGCGGCGAGCTTGCATCTGTTCGCTACGAAAGGGTTCCACGGCACCTCGATGCGCGACATCGCGCGCGAGGCCGAGATCACCGAGGGCTTGATCTACCACTACTTCGAATCCAAGCGGGACCTGTTCCGCGCGATCATCGACGAGTACTCGTTCCTCCCGCTGCTGCGAACCCTGCCGGACCTAGCGGACCAACTGGATCTCCGCGCGCTGCTCATCGTGCTGGCCCGCGGTTTCTTCGACGTGCTGAAACAGAACACGGAACTGACGCGGCTGCTCTTGCAAGAGGTGCAGGTCTTCCCCGAAGAGAAAGAGGTCTTCTTCGCGGATGCCGTCAACCAGTCGATCTTGGAGCTCGCAAAGATCCTCGAAGGCCGCATGAACGAGAAGGCTCGCTCGCAGGTGGATCCCGAGATGGCGGCCCGCTTGTTCTTCAACGCATTGCTCGCGTTCTTCGTCGAGCAGGAGATCCTCGGCGGCAAGCACATGCTTCCCGCGGACGAGGGCAGCTACATCGAGCACCTCGTCGACATGTTCGTGAAAAGACTTGGGCCCGGCAGGTCGAAACCGGCCGGGCCCAAGGTCGTGCGCTGACCGTTCTGTGCTAACTGAACCCCTCTGGAGCGTAGGCCAGTTAGCAGAGAAGGGTTAGATGAGCGAGTCGATCTTGTCGAGGATCGTGACCCGGCCCTTGCTGTCGGCCTCGTAACGACGGATCGCCTTGAGCTCGTTGACCTCGAGCTTGTCGAGACGGTCGTTGATCTCCTCAACGGTAAGAGCGTCGTAGGTCGGGATCGGGAGCTCGACGAACTTCGACTCGATCGCGTCGAGGATCGTGCGGCGGTTCTCGTGCGAACGCTCCCACTTGTAGACCCTGGCGAGCTCGGTCTGAGTGAGGCCGGGAAGCTCGCTCACGATCTCGCTGGCGGTCAGCGAGGCGTAGCTCTTGATGGCCAGGTCGCTGGCCTTCTTGGGAGCCGCCACGCGGGGAAGCTTGGGAGCAACGGCGTCGGCGGCTGCGGTCGCGCGCTTCGTCGTCTTGCGAGCGGTCTTGGCGACCTCACGCTGAACGTCTTCGATCTTGTCCTCGGCCTGACGGGTCCGACGACGGACGAGACGCTCGACCGGCTCCATGCGGTCCTCGCCACGCTCGATCAGACCGTCGAAGGCCTTGCGGATGCGTCGGCTGTTCAGCTCCGAGAGCTCGTCACGGACCTTCGAGTAGGCGCCGAGCGGGAGGTAAACGCCGAACTCCAGCGCCCTGTCCCTGATCGTGCCGAGTGATTCAAGCCTGCTGGCCATGTGGATCCTCCTGTAGTGGGCTTCTCATGCTCTTGCTTGCAACTGTTATACCATTGCTAGCAAAGATATAAACAGCCCGGGCAACCTGCTTCCGATCTCTCCGGGTTCCTGCCGGCCGTCTGTCCGCTCCGGCGGCGTCGGACCCGCAGGCGAGCCGGTTACCGAGCGGGGTCAGATCTGGGCTAGGACGCCTTGGGGGATGTCTCGGAGGGCCTGGGTCCACTCTGTGTCCGGGAGGTCGCTTATGGCCTCCAGGGCGGTCTCGGCGTGGGTGCGGGCCTCTGCTTGGGCCCCCTCGATCCCGTGGCCGGATCGGATCAGGGGAAGCAGCTCGGCCAGGTCCCGTTCGCCCGATGCCAGGCGCTCTTTCAGGAGAGGTTCCCTCCCGCCGGCGATCAGGACCGGCAGCGTGAAGACGCCCTCTCTGAGGTCGGTGCCCAGGGTCTTGCCGGTCACGTCGGGGTCGCCGACGAGATCCAAGAGGTCGTCGACGATCTGGAACGCAAGCCCCAGGTTGCGGCCGTAGGTGCGCAGCGGTTCGCGCAGTTGCTCGGCCCCCGATGTCGCCGCCCCCAGCTCTCCCGCCGCTCCAAACAGGGCGGCCGTCTTGAGCTCGATCGTGCGCAGGTAATCGTCCGGTGACCGGGTCGGCTCCCCGACCGTCGTGGTTTCGATGATCTGGCCCTCACAAACCTCGGCGATCGCCTGGGAAAGGATGCTCGTGACCGCGCCTCCCGCGGTGGCCGCCAACACGCAGCCTTTGGCGAAGAGATAGTCGCCGGACAGGATGGCCACTTCGAGGCCCCATTTCGAATGGACGGTGGGTGCGCCGCGGCGTGTGTCGGTCTCGTCGATGACGTCGTCGTGATACAGCGTGGCGAGATGGACGAGCTCGATCGCGGCCGCCGCCAGGTCGGAGTCCGGCTTGCCGCACTCTCCCGCCCGAGAGCTGATCATCACGAGAGCCGGCCGCAGCCGTTTGCCGCCGGCCTTCAGAAGATGCGTCGAGGCCTCGCCGACCAACGGCGTGTCGGAAGAGCCGGCGGTGTCGAGGAGAAGCTGCTCCACCCGGAGCATGTCCTCGAGCAGCCAGGTCGGCCCGATCACGTCGAACGGGAGCCGTTACCCAGGACCTGGATGCAGTAGCGGCGTTCCCGGGAGGAGTCGAGCTCGACGAACAGCACCCGTTGCGTCGGACCTAGGACCAGCTCGCCGGCGGCCACCGGGATGCACTCCGACGCCTTGCCTGCCAGCACCTGGAAGATGTGGGCGGGTGCGTTGGCGGGCTCGTCGTCTACCAGGTTCTGGGTCCGGACCGTCAGGTCGTCGTGCGCGTAGTAGGCGTCTTCGGGGGCAAGGCGGTCGAGCGTCGACTGGAGAGCGTCGCGGGTCTCGGGCCCGGGCGTGGCCAGCAGGACGCAGCACGTCGTGTGGGGAGAGAAGACGAGCACGCTGCCCTCCTCGACGCCTGACCCGGCCAGCGTCTGGACGACCTCGTCGGTGATGTCCAAGGTGTCCAGGCGGCCCCCGGTCTTGGTCTCGAACTCCTGGAAAACGATCACGCCACTATTGTCACGCAGGCGGACGACTAGTGGCTTGGGCGCTTGCCCGGGGCCTCTGAACGCCCGTTCAAGAGGTTCGCCGGCACCGTCCTTGGGTAGGTTGAAGAGACCCGACAGCAACTCCTAGAGGAGGTTCCGATGAGCCCGCTACTGAAGAAAGCCGCCACCGCCCTGGCCCTGAAAGAGGTCTTCGAGCGCGTCCAGGCAGCACGTCGTCCCCAGCAGTCCTTCGCGGCCCGCAACAAGGGCAAGGCGCTCTGGGGCGCTCTCCTCGCCGGCGGCGCGTACCTGTACAAGAATGGGAAGCTGAATGGCGTCGTTACCAAGGTCAAGGGCCTGGCGGGCAAGCCCGGCTCGAGCGAACCCGCCGCCTACCCGTCCGGCCCGACCCTCGAGACCCACGGCCCCGTCAGCGACCGGGTCGAGACCGACCGCCCACTGGAGCCGTCACACAACTAGCCGAAAGGCAAGGCGAGGGGGCTCATTATCCCGCCAACTGACGAGGTAGGAAAAGGGACGAAAAGGGCGAACCTTCTCCCCATGCCACCTGAGGGGGTGTCCTCGACTCTCGACCGCGTTCTAGTCACCGCGTTCCAAGCGGGAGACGACCACGCCTTCGATGAGATTTTCAAGCGCTACCACCACCGCGTCGCCGGCGTCTGCAGTCGCATGCTGCGCAGCCCTCAGGACGTAGAAGAGGCAACACAGGAGACCTTCCTGAAGGCCTACCAAGCCCTGGGCCGCTTCAACGGTAGCTACTACCTGGGCGCGTGGCTGGCCCGGATCGCAGCGAACGTGTGCGTCGACCACCTGCGTTCGAAGTCGCGTTCCAACCTCGTCGCCCTGCCCGAGGACCAGGACGACATCTCCATCGAGCCCGGACCCGAGGACCTCGTCGTCGGCGCGCACCCCCGGCTGGAGAGGGCCATCCAAGACATCCAGCCGCTGCACGCGAGCGCTCTGGCTCTTCGCGCCGTCGAGGGGCTCTCGCATCAGGAGATAGCGGGCCGGCTCCGCATGACCCCGTCCCAGGTCAAAGCCTTGCTACACCGGGCACGCGGTTCGCTGCGTCGGGCGTGGGACAAGGCCGAGGGCTGGGCCCTGGCCCCCCTGCTCGGCTTCCGTCACCTCTTCAACGATAGAACGACAACCGACGCTGGACGCCTCGCGTCCATATCCCCGTCGGCCGCGCCCTTCCTCCTCGAGCGCGTGGCAGCTTCCGCGATGCTTATGGCCGCGGCGCTCGGTGGCATCCCGGCCAGTCCGGATGTCAAGGCACCAAGCAGCACCCGGCCCCCAGCTTCGGTCGCAGCTGTTCCCCCGCGCTTCCACCACGTCGAGACGGGAGCGGACGCCTCACGCGTCACGGCCTCCGCGCAGCCCGCCGCATCGTCGGTAGACGCAGCCGAAGAAGGATCCTCGGTGGACCTGGCCGCGCCGATAAACCTAGCGGCCAAGATCGAGAAGGCGCTGAAGGACCGGCCCTCCCCGGAAGCCCCGAACCACAGCTCCGACGAATCGAAGGGCGGCGGACCGATCGGACCCAGCGCCGCCGAGGGCGAAAAGGCCGTGAAGAAGGTTCGCAAAGCGGCCGAGACGATCAAGGATTCGGTCCTCCCGTAACGCTTTTCGCGCCTCGCCCTGGTATATCCACCAGATGAGCTCAGGTCACGACTCGGGAGTACCGCAGCCGCCGGCCCCTCCTCCATCCTTCTTAGAGGACGGTCCCTTCCGTGTCCTGTGCGAGATCGAACCACCGCGACGCCCGGACATCGAGCACGTACGTCATCAGATCGACGTCCTCAAGCCCGTGACCGACGGGTTCCTGATCCCCGACAACCACCTTGGTCGCGCAACGGTGTCGAGTGTGTCGGTCGCGCACGAGGTCGCCTACATGGGCGGCCTGCCCATCGCCTGCATGAACGCTCGTGACCGGAACCTGCTGGGCTTCCGTCGTGACCTGCTGACGGCTGCCGCCTACGGCGTCGATCACTTCCTGTTCGTGTATGGAGACCCTCCCAAGGAGGGCCGGCGCACCGAGGACCTCACCGTGCGCGGGATGATCGACGAGGTGCGCTCCTTCGGGACCGGGCCCCTGTTCCAGGGTTATCCGGACTTCCGCATCGGGACCGTCGCGAAGATCAACCGTCCCCTGGCTTGGCGCGCACGCGCCGACTTCATCTTCGTGCAGATCAGCTACTCACTGGATCGACTCGTGCGCTGGCGCGAGGCGTTGAGATTCGACGGCAAGATCTACGCGGGCGTGTTGGTGTTGGCCAGCAGCCGCATGGCCCGCAGCGTGAACGCCTCGATCCCCGAGATCCGAATCCCGGGCGCGATCATCGACAAGCTCGATGACGATCCGCAGATAGGAGTAGAGATCGCCTGCGAACAGATCGCAGCGATCAAAGGATCGGGCGCCTTCGACGGCGTACACCTGGTCCCGGTAGGACGCTTCGAGGAGATGGCGGAACGCTTGAAGTCGCGCTCCTGACCGCTCGCCCGGCCGATCCGCGACCGCTTTCTTCAAGAAGAGCTGCGCTTTTCGACCTCGATGTTGAAGAAAGCGGGAGTTAAGAGAGGGCCGGCGAAGGCTGTCATGGCCACAGGGCTACCCGGGCGACCTACCCCTAAACGTGAGCGAGGGCCCGCAAGCGAGCCCTCGTTGGATCGATCTCTCGTTCGCTCAGTAGCTAGGTAGCGCGCACCCGGACAGTGCCAGACTTGGCCGCCTCACACACGCCGTCTCTGGGAGCCACCGCCCTGTAGTCCTTCGTCTTGCGCACTCTGACCCGGAAGGCGTACTCGCCGCTTCCGGTGGTCACGCGACTACCAACCGTGCGGAACCGGCCGCCGGGACTGCGGGCCTTCAACTTCACCGTCTGTCCGCCTTCGCAGGCATCGGATCCGGAGATGGCGCCGAATAGGCGCACGCGACGTCCCGCCGGAACTCGACGACGACTCGCGTCCAGTGAGATCGAGCGATCGCCGTTGACACCGAACGAGACCTTCGTCCCCGTCGTCGGCTCGTTCGAGAACGTGTCGTCGTCGGTTTCGTCGAGCCACGCGGTTACATTCGTCTCGCCCTGGGAGCCCGACATCACACCGAACACGAACTGTCCTGACGAGTTGAGCTCACCTTCACCGTGCCGGGTCCCGTCGCTATGCACGCCGGCGACGTGCTCTCCGCTGTCGGGGTCACGTACGGCGCTGCCCCCGGTGGGGGCGCAGAAAGAGACCGTCGAATCAGGGCCCTGCAGATGGATGTCCACATTGCCGCCCACCAGCGGGTTGCCGCCCTCTCTGACGGTAAGGGTCATCCGCACGCAAGATCCCACGGTTGCCGAGGGGTTCGTTGGCTCGAGGAAAATCTGCTTCGCCGGCGGAGGCGGTGGTTGCCCCCAACCCACTCGGGCGCCGCCGCTCGCCTCCGACGGGTTCTGTACATCGTCGTCGTTGGCGTCCGCCCAGGCGATCACGTTCGTGCCGCCCGCGGTGTCTGAGAAGAGAGCGAAGGTGAAGGCTCCCTGGTTGTTCGTTCCAGGGTTGGTGACACCCGTGCTCCGAGATTCGATGTGCTTCTCGTCGTTCTGCCCGATACGGTTGGTCTCGCCCTGTTTGCGCTCGGCGGCGAGGTCGTCACACAGCCGCGCATCTTCGGTGCTGTGGGGACCCTTGTCAGAAGCCTGAAAGTCCGTTGCAGTGCCCCCGGATCCGAACTGCAGCTGATCGGTTGGCCCGAAAGCGTGCACGTCGACGTTGACGGCGGAGAGCGGTCGACTCATCTGGTCGAGGACCCTCGCCGTCAAGTAGGCGCACTTGGTCACCTCCGCCTGACTAGCCTCTGGATCGATCGTCACGCGGCTAGGGATCGCTGTGTAGGTGGAGACGCGGTGCGCATCGCCCGAATCGTCTGCCGCCGCGTTGGCCGTTCCTGCCGTAGGTGCCTGGTTGGCCACGGCCGCCACCGCAGTCACCGCAGAGGCAGAGACGCCCTCCGGAAGGGTGCAACGAACGCTAGCAAGCTGTCCCGACTGGCTTGCTGCACCACACTGCTGCCACGCCGGTTCGGCGCCGGGCCGCGACGTCGTGATCAGCACTCGCACTTGGCGCGCGCTGCTGCTCGTACGGACCTCCACGATGGCTCGAGGAGCCAATCCGACCGGACTGTAGAAGCCCAGCTGACCTCCGTTGGTCGGGTGCTGGATCTCGGCGGTCTCCGATTGCGCAACGCTGCTGTTTTGCACCGTCACCACTTGGCGGTCCACGCCCTCGTCGACCTGATCACCGTTGCTGTAGAGGAGCACCGCGACGCTGTAGGTCCCGTCGGGAAGGCCGGCAAGATTGTCGAAGGCTTCGAACGCATCACTCCCCACCCTCGTAGCCGTGACCGTCCGCAAGGAGTTGCCCGCTGCCGTTTGGATCTCGAACTCGACGATCGGGTTGGCGGGCACCGACGCAACCCAAGCGACGAAGTGGTAGGGCTGCTCCTTAGCCGAGATCTCGACCGTTGTGTTGTACGCAGATGGGTTGAGCAGCTGTATCGCGGGCGCCGCCTGCGCGGGCGACAACGGTAAGAGCGCACCGACGACGGCACCGATGATCAACAGGATGAGCTTCTTCTTCATGGCCTACTTCCCTCGTGAGAACCGTTTCCCTTTAGAACGGCGCCGGGGTCCCAAACGGTTCCCCGGCGCCCATTTAGGACTCGCAGTTGACCCTCGAGTCGCGGCCGCGTCCTGGTCGGCAGCGGTCACGGCCCCGGCCGCCGTTCAAGCGGTCCGCACCCGGTCCCCCCTTGATCAGGTCTCCTCCGGAGTTCCCACGCAAGATGTC
>Ga0208612_1001128_pt1 | contig 11225 bp, 10 predicted proteins | sample AntDryMetagUQ889_FD_188089 | JGI IMG/M metagenome (GOLD analysis project Ga0208612, IMG submission 188089) | Polar desert microbial communities from Antarctic Dry Valleys - UQ889 (SPAdes) | ecosystem: Environmental > Terrestrial > Soil > Desert | place: Antarctic Dry Valleys | collected 2008-12-31 | reverse complement strand
ACCCGCCCCGGACTGGGCGCGTCACCTCGTCATCTACGAGGTCAATCCACGCGGCTTCACATCACCCTCGGGAAGCGGCGACGGCAGCGGCAGCGGCACCTTCCGGAGCTTGGCCGACAAAGCACCGTACCTGGCCGAGCTCGGCGTCACGGCTGTTTGGCTCGCGGGCTACCACGAGTCGACCGACCACTTCTACGGCATCTGGAGCGTCTACGCCGCGCGCCGCTTCGACCACTTCGACCCGGCGCTCGGCAGCGAAGACGACTTCAGGCATCTCGTCGAGACCCTGCACGGGCACGGAATCCGCGTGCTTCTCGAAGTCGTCGCCCACGGCGCCGTCGACGACAGCCCACACGTCGCCGAACACCCGGACTGGTTCCTTCCGGACGGCTCCTGGGGCATGAGGGACTTCGACTACGCGAACCCCGAGTTCCGCAGCTGGTGGGTCGACCTGTGGCTCGAGTATGTCACCGAGCACGGCGTCGACGGGTTCCGGGTCGACCTCGAGCTCTTCGACGTCGCTCTGTGGGACGAGATCGCCCGACGTGCCGCCGACGCCGGCCACCCGATCGTGGTCATGCCGGAGCACGGGCGCTACCACTTCAGCCAGCAGGACTGGTTCGGCCTCAGCCCCGATATCGCCGCCGACTGGAACGCGAACCGACTTCGCTTCGCGACCCAGCAGATCACTTGCCACGACGCCGGCTGGTCGAGCCCGCCCGGGAGCTACTATCGGTTGCACGGAAGCCGCGCGCGGTTCGGCTACTGCGCCGCGTTCAGCCACCGCATCCCGCTCTTCTTCGCGGGCGAGGAGTTCGACGCCCAGCAGGAGAGCCTCCCCGGCCTCCGCCGCGGCATCTTCGGCGCCGGCGGCCCGGGCGGCTGGCTCTACGGCTGCCAGGTGCCGTGGCACCAGCTCGAGGACCCGGCCAGACAGGCCTATTTGGACGACGTGCGCCGCATGCTCGCGATCCGTCGCGAGCACTCTGACCTCCTCAATGCCGACCGCTGGGAGAACGACATGGTCGCCGTCGCGGCGCAGCCCGAGCCGCTCCTCGTCCCCTACGCGCGCTTTCGGCGCGGAGAGAAGGCGATCGTCGTCGCCGGCAACGAGGAGCCCACGCCGTTGGAGCTTCGGCTGCAGCTCCCGCTCGAGCGGCTCGGGCTCGCCGGTGCCGGTTCGCTCCGCCTCGACGACCTCTGGCGAGGGAGCACGCGTACCGTCGACGAGTCCGAGGTCGCGGAGGGGTTCCAGCTCGAGCTCGCCCCCGACTCGGAGCCCGGCGGCGGTCTCGCCGTCATTTGTATCCGCACCGTATGAGGCGGCTCCGGACCGGCGTCCTCGGCTGCGGGCTGATCGCGCAGGTCATGCACCTCCCGTACCTGCGCGAGCTGGCCGAGCGCTTCGAGGTCACCGCGCTCTGCGACCTCTCTCCCAACGCGCGCGCCGCTGCGGGATCCCTCTTTCCCGATACCGCCAGCTCGAACGCTCGTCCGACCTCGTCAGCGAGCCGCTCGACGTCGTTATGGTGCTCACGGCCGGCAGCCACCCCCCCGGTCGCCCTCGCCGCGATCGAGGCCGGTCTGCACGTATTCGTCGAGAAGCCGCTCGGATCAACTGGGCAAAAGGCGGCTGATGCGTGATCATGACAGTGCCAGCGTGGTGATTCAAGCGGTCGCAGCGATACGCACCGCACTCGTGCGTGATGTCCTCAATTGCACTCGCGTGCGTTCGCAGGCGCTCGGGTGCGGACATCTGCCCGCTTCGACATGAGGAGACCGACGACGGCGAGCCGGTGGCGATCGACGGGGTGGTCGTCTCGCGTGGCGACTTCGTCGTGGCCGATGATGGAGTTCGACCTCGGATACAACATCCGCGCCTCGGTTTTGCATCACGTTCTCATGTCGCCGGAGGCCTACATCGTGCTGTTCGAGCGCGAAGCAACAGGTCCCCAGACGACCAGCTACGGCGACCTCGCACCCACGATCATTGCCGACCCAAACTGCCGTCTCGGCGTCGAAGCATGACACTTCTCCCTGCTTCGAGCCATCGGGCCGTGAGCGACAGTCGTGCCACGACCATGCATCGGCTGCGTACCGAGCGGTTCGACGTCCTCGTGGTCGGCGGCGGCATCATTGGTGCCGGCATCGCAGCACTCGCCGCTGAGCTCGGCCTCAACGTCGCTCTCGTAGACCGCCGCGACTTCGCCTCCGGGGCTTCGAGCGCATCGTCCAAGCTGATCCACGGTGGACTCCGCTATCTCCGCATGGGTGACTTTCGGCTCATCCGCGAAGCGCTGCACGAGTCGGAGACCCTTGTCGCTTCCGTTGCTCCCCACCTCGTCCACCGCCTGCGCTTTCTGCTACCCGTGTACGAAGGTGCTCCGTACGGACGCGGGGCGGTGCGTACTGCGCTGTGGCTCTACCGCACGCTCTCCGGGAGCGAGGCAGCCAATACTCTCCTGCCCAGCGACATCGCTGCGGCCCTCGTCCCGTCGCTGAGACTGGAAGGTTTACATGGCGCAGGCGTGTACAGCGACGCGCAGACCAACGATGCTCGCCTCTGTATCGCCAACCTCCGAGCCGCCGCTGACAACGGCGCGGCGATCGTCAACTACACGGAGGTTGTATCCATCGACAGCGGCCGGAGAGGGCAGGCAGCCAGAGTGGAAGTCATCGATCGCGTCGCGGGCGAGCACCTTGACGTCGACGCTCGTACCGTGGTCAACGCTGCCGGCCCATGGATCGATCACGTCAGGCGATTAGACGACTCGTCCGCGGGAACCTCCGTCCTTCTGAGCAAGGGCGCTCACCTCGTCCTTGTCGCCCCGCCCGGCTGGCATGCCGCCGTCACAATCCCAATCGATCGGTCGCGCGTCTCCTTCGCGATTCCCTGGGAGGGAGCGCTTCTGCTCGGAACCACGGACGAAGCCTTCGACGGAGACCCGGATAACCTCGACGTGACAGAGGCGGACGAGCGGCAGATCCTCGATGAAGCGGGGAGGGCACTCGAAAGCGAGATCCTGCGACATGACCGCATCCTCGGGCGGTTCGCGGGCCTACGTGTGCTTCCTGTCGCCACCGGGAGGACCGCGGCGGCACGGCGCGAGACCATGATCGTACGCGGGCGGGGCGGGATGATCACGGTCGCAGGTGGCAAGCTGACCACCTATCGAAGGATTGCCGCGTCCGCGCTCGACGCGCTGCGACCTGAGCTCGGCCTCCGCACGATCGACACCACGCCGACTCCCCTCCCCGGGGCTGTCAACCCGAAGTTCCAAACCGCGACGATCCTCTGCGACCACCCCGAGCTCGACCCGAATATCGCCAACGTGTTGTCGCGGACATACGGGTCTCTGGCCGGTGAAGTGCTGTCCCTGGCCAAACTCGATCCAGCCCTCATGAACGTGGTTGCCCCTGGCGCCAACGTGGTGGCTGCTCAGATACTCCATGCGCGAGACCACGAATGGGCGGAAACCGCCGAGGATGTTCTACGCCGACGGACCACGCTGAGCCTGCGTGGCTTCAACTCCGACGAGATCTATCGCCGGGTCGAAGCGCTTCTCTTGCGCGACGTTGCCACACATCCGCTCGAGCCATGATCCTCGCCATCGACCAGGGAACGACCGGTACGACCTGTCTCGTAGTCGACAGGGGACTCCGCCCGGTTGGCCGCGGCTACCGAGAGATCAGGCAGCACTTTCCGCGCCCGGGATGGATCGAGCACGATCCCCAGGAGATCTGGACGAGCGTCCAGATCGCCGCCGACGAGGCACTCAAGGACGCCGGCCTGCACGCCCGTGACCTCGCAGGAATCGGAATCACTAATCAGCGGGAGACCACGGTTGTCTGGGAGCGCCGAACGGGCCGCCCCGTGCACAACGCGATCGTCTGGCAGGACCGTCGCACTGCAGCGCGCTGTGGCGACCTCCCAGCAGACCTGCTTCGAGAACGAACGGGCCTCGTTCCGGACCCGTATTTCTCGGCCACGAAGCTCGAATGGATTCTTAGCCGCACGCTGCTCCCGCAAGCGCAACTTGCGTTTGGGACGATCGACTCATGGCTCGTTTGGAAGCTAACGGGCGGCACGGTGCACATCACAGACGTGACCAACGCGTCGCGCACAATGCTCCTCGGCCTGGCCACCGGACAATGGGACGACGACCTACTCGCCATCTTCTCGGTCGACCGGTCTGTTCTTCCGACGGTGGTCGGGTCGTCGGGCATCGTTGCCGAGGCGTCGCTGCTCGGTGCGACGATACCCGTAGCCAGCATTGTTGGCGATCAGCAAGCCGCGCTCTTCGGTCAAGGCTGCTTTGCACCGGGTGAGGTGAAGGCGACGTATGGAACGGGCACGTTCGTCCTCGCAAACGTCGGCGGAATCCCCGCCGAGATGCCACACGGTGTGCTGACGACCGCGGCGGCCGTCGTCGCCGGCTCGCCGCGCCAGTTCGCTGCCGAGGGCGCCGTGCTCGTGGGTGGCGCTGCACTCCAGTGGCTACGCGACGGGCTAGGCGTGATCGAGAGCGCTGCCGAGTCTGAGTGGCTTGCCGGCGAGGTGGAGTCGACTGACGGCGTGTACTTCGTCCCGGCGCTCACCGGTCTGGGCTCGCCACACTGGAACCCTGGAGCTCGCGGGTTAATCTGCGGCCTTACCCGAGGTACGACCCGCGCCCATCTCGCGCGTGCAGCACTCGAGGCGATTGCACACCAAGTCGCAGACGTACTCGCCGTTCTACCAGTTCAGGTCGGCGTCCTTAGAGCCGACGGTGGAGCGACCGCCAACCGCTTTCTAATGCAGTTCCAGGCGGACATCGTCGGTTCTACGGTCGATGTCGCCGCGAACGCCGAAGCGACAGCGCTTGGCGCCGCGGCTCTGGCGGGCCTCGGCCTAGGTGTGTGGCGTCAGCCGGTCGACATTCTCCGCCTGATTCGCACTGGAGCGACGTATGAGCCAACCATGGATCGGTCCACCGCGGCGCAGCATCGCGAGAACTGGCGGCGGGCGCTTGAGCGCGCGTTGTAGCGGTCAGAACCTCGGGACCCTCGTGGCGCGGAAGCGACGCCAGCTCTGCTGGGCGCACCTGGTCAGGGACTTCACCGCCCACGGCGAAGGCAAGGGGGCGCTCAGAAGGAGTTTGGCGAGCCGGGCTTGCGATCGCAGCTCGACTGTTTGCAGCTTGGGATCGTCCGACTCAAGAGAGGCAGGACCTCTAGACGTATGGTGCCTTCTACTTTGAGACCGGTGCGCATGTCAACGGCGCAGCTGGCGCGTTCTCTTCCGAAGAGCTCCTCGATGAAAACGGGGTCGCCGACCGAGGCCGTCTTCCGGATCGCGCCCGACCGCGTAGGGTGCGCAAACTCGGTCAGGGCGCTGATCTCGGCGTTTCGGAGCGGAACGAGGGCAGGGTACCGAAGTAGGTGTGGTTCTAGAAGGAGGTTTCACGCGCGCGCGATTACGAGAAGTGGCGCAGGGCCGCAATTTCGCTCGTCGTTGCGAGCGCGACACGATTGCAGCGGTCGCGGTGATTAGCCTCGGCCTCCGTCGCCCACTTGGAGGTCGTGCATGGTCTGGTCGTTGGTCTATCTGGCCGTTTGCAAGCTGTTGGCGCTGGTCGTGCTGGTGGGTCGCTCGAATCGGTCGAAGGAGCTGGAGATCCTGGTGCTGCGTCACGAGCTCGTGCTGTTGAGGCGCCAGTCGGGTCGGCCGAGGTTCGAGCCGTCCGATCGTGCCTTGTTGGCCGCGCTAAGTCGAGCGCTGCCACGCCGCGTGTGGCCTGCGTTCTCGGTGCGGCCAGAGACGTTGCTGCGCTGGCACCGTCAGCTGGTGGCGCGGCGCTGGACGTATTCGCACAGGAAGCCTGGACGGCCGCCGCTGGAACGGCCGCGTCGGGACTTGATCCTTCGTCTCGCCCGCGAGAACCCGCACTGGGGCTATCAACGCATCGCCGGTGAGCTCAAGCGGCTCGGGCTTGCGGTTTCCCCGACAACGGTGCGCAAGGTGCTCATCGCCGCCGACGTTCCGCCAGCACCCGAGCGCACACGTCAATCGTGGCGGTCGTTCCTGCGCCAGCAGGCTGCCAGCACCCTTGCCTGTGACTTCTTCACAGTCGAGACGCTCGGGCTGCAGCGGATCTACGTCCTCTTCTTCATCTCACTGGCGACGCGCCGGCTCGAGTTCGTTGCCTGCACGCCCAGCCCAGACGGGGCCTGGGTGACGCAGCAGGCTCGAAACCTTGTCATGCAAATTGGGCCAGCAGGAGCGCCGCTTCGGGCTGCTGATCCACGACCGCGACACGAAGTTCAGCCGCGCCTTCGATGAGGTCTTTCGTACCGAGGGGATCGAGGTGATCCGGACGCCTGTGCGAGCGCCGAACGCAAATGCGTTCGCTGAGCGCTGGGTGCGCACCGTCCGCAGCGACTGCCTCGATCGCATCCTCATCCTCGGGCGCCGACACCTCGAGCGAGTCCTGCGCGTGTACATCAAGCACTACAACGAACACAGGCCGCATCGTGCGCTCCAGCTCGCACCACCGAACGGCGGCAACAGCATCACTGTCGATCACACGTCCGACGCGCCCACCGTCCGTCGACACGACCTCCTCGGCGGACTGATCCACGAGTACCGACGAGCAGCATGATCGGGTTTACGCACCCTACGCGCCCAACGTGTGGTCGACATCGCGATCCAGGTCCACGGGGCCGTCGCGCTTGAGCGCGGCCACCTGCTCGAGCACCTCTACCGTGACGTGCGCGCGCTTCGCATCTACGAGGGCGCATCGGAGCTGCAGCGCGAGATCATCGCGCGGGATCTCTATCGCTGATCGGGGACGACGGCGATCGCCTGGAGTTCCACGAGCGCGGCCGGGTCGAACAGCGCCTCCACCTCGAGCAGGGCCATCGCCGGGTAATGAGATCCGAGGCGGCCCCGGTAGACGCGCCCGATCTCGCTGAGCGAGCGCCGGTAGGCGGCGAGGTCGGTGACGAAGATCTGCATGGAGACGATGTGCTCGGGCTGGCCACCGGCGGCCGCGAGCGCCTCGACGATGTTGGCTGCCGCACGGTCGAGCTGCTCCGCCATCGTCTCGCCCACGATCCGGCTGTCGGCATCGTGCGCCACCTGCCCGCCGAGGTAGACGGTGCGTCCGGTTCCCGCCACGACGGCGTGAGAGAAGCCGACGGGTCGGGCCAGCGAGCCGGGGTTCACCAGCTCGTGCGGCGTGCTCACCGCCCGCTCCAGCGCGGTGGCCGCTTCTCGCCGAATGCGCGGTGGAACTCGCCGTGGTCGCGGCTTCCCATCAGGAGCGCTTGTGTCGTCGCGTCGAGCTCGAGCGCGCCTGCGAGGTCGAGGTCGAGCTCGCGGGACAGCAGCAGCTTCGTGCTCGCGTAGGCTAGGGTCGGCCCTTCGGCGAGGCGGCGCGCCAGCCGCTCGGTCGCCACCGGCAGCTCGTCGTCGTCGACGAGCTCCGTAACGAGGCCGAGCTCGAGGGCCCGCTCGGCGTCGACCGGGTCTCCGAGCAGCAGAAGCTCGGAGGCGCGCCCGAGCCCGACGAGACGCGGCAACAGATACGCGCAGCCCATGTCCGCGCCGGCCAGGCCGACCCTGGTGAAGAGAAACGCGAAGCTCGCCGAGCGTGCGACGACGCGGAGGTCGGCCGCGAGCGCGATCACCGCCCCGGCTCCCGCGGCGACGCCGTTCACCGCTGCGACGATCGGCTGCGGGCAGGAGCGCATCCCCTGGACGACGGCGCCGGTCATTCGAGTGAACTCGAGCCGCTCGCCGGGGCTCATCCCCTGCAACCTGCCAATGATCTCGTTGACGTCACCGCCCGAGCAGAACGCCCGCCCCGCCCCGGTGACGACGAGCACCCTGACATCGTCCCGGTGGGGCAATTCTGCCAGCAAGTCGCGCAGGTCGGCGTACACGTCGAACGTGAGGGCGTTCAGTGCAGCCGGCCGCTCGAGGGTGACGGTCGCCACGCCGTCCTCGACCCCGAAGCCGAAGTGGTCCCAGTGCTCGGTCTGCCCGCGGGAGGCCGGGAACGGGCTCATCGCTGGAGCCCGCCTCCGTCGAGGACGATCGCCTGGCCGTTGATCGCGGCCGCCGTGTCGGAGGCGAGGAAGAGCACGGCCGCGGCGACCTCCGCCGGCTCCAGGAGCCGCCCGAGCGGAGACATGGCCGCGAGCGCAGCTGCGCCCTCCTCTCGGCTGCGCCCGGTCGACGCCGCGATCCGGTCGACGGCCCGCTCGATCATCGCGGTTCGCACGTAGGTCGGACAGACGGCGTTGGCAGTCACCCCGGTCCCTGCAACCTCCGCGGCGACGACCCTGGTCAGGCCGACGACCGCGTGCTTCGAGGCCGTGTACGCCGCCGTGTAGGCCGAACCCTCGAGTCCGGCCGTGGAGGCGATCGTCACGATCCGGCCGGAGTCCCGCGCCAGCATGGCCGGGAGCGCGGCCCGGATGCAGAGGAACGGCCCGGTCGCGTTGACGTCGAAATGCCGCCGCCAGTCGTCGAGGGTCGTCCGGCGCAGCGGCGCGCTCTCGGCGATGCCGGCGCTGTTGACGAGCACGTCGACGGGCCCGAGGCGCTCGAAGAGCGCGGTGACCGCCTGCTCGTCGGTGACGTCGCAGACCTCGGCCGCGACTCGGACGCCGGCGACCTCGGCGAGGGCCCGCTCGTCGCGTCCGACAGCGATCACCCCGCACTCGGACGCGGCGAACTGCTCGGCAATCGCCCGACCGATCCCCTTACCGCCACCCGTGACCACGACGGTTCGCTTGCTCACGGCTCGCTCATCCGGGTGCATTCATAGCGCGAGCGTCAGAACGCAGAGGTCGGCCCGGCCAGCACCGAGGATCGTGTTGGCCTGATCGACGGTCGTGAGATAGCCGCCGACGACGACCGGGATGCCGGAGCTGCTCCGAACGAGGTCGGCGAGCGGGGTGAGGAACCCCGGGCCGAAGCGCGGTCTCGCCGAGGCAGTCGTCTGTCCTGCGACGGGCTCGAGCAGCGCGCAGCCGTGCTCGGCGAGCGCCGAGGCGATCTCCACCGCCTCCGCCTCGGTCACGCCGCCCGACAGGAGGTCCGCAGCCGTGAACTTCGCGGCGAACGGCCGCTCTCGCGACCAGGTCTCCCGGACGCTCTCGATCAGCTCGAGCGGGAAGCGGAGCCGGTTCTCGAACGTGCCGCCGTAGTCGTCGGCCCGTGCGTTCGTGAGCCGAGAAAGAAAGCTCGCAGGTAGGTAGCCGTGGGCGAGGTTCAGCTCGAGCAGGTCGAAGCCCGCCTCCACCGCACGCCGCGCGGCCGCGGCAAAGTCGCCGCGCACACGTGCCATCTCCTCCACGGTGATCTCGGCCGGCCGGCGCGCGGAGGACGTGTAGGGAATCTGCGACGCCGATACGAGCGGCCAGCCGCCCACCGTCAGCGGCAGGTCGACCCCTGAAGTGCGCGGCCGGGTGGCGCCGCGCCGCCCGGCATGGCCGAGCTGAACGCCGATCCGCGCTCCGGGGGTGCGGTGCACAGCCTCCACGATCGACCGCCAGGCCTCGACGTGCTCGTCGCGGTACAGTCCGAGACAGCCGGGCGTGATCCGGCCGTCGGCCGAAACGGCGACCGGCTCGGTTAGGACGAGCCCCGCACCGGCGCGCGCGGCATGATCGAAGCGGGTACGGTCGTCCTCACCCGGCATACCGGCCTCCGCGTCGTCGCGACCACCCGGGACGAGCACGATTCGGTTCAAGAGCGTGATGCCGCCGAGCTCGAGCGGCGCGAAGAGTGGCGGAGGCGCGAGGCGGAGTGCGGACTCAGCGCAGTCCGGGGACGCTTCCGCGAACCACGCGTCGAGCCGCTGCACGACTGCGGCATCGCGCAGCGCGAGGTTCCCGTGCGTGATCCGGCCGCTGCGGGTGAGCAGGTTGAACGCGAACTGGACAGGATGGAAGCCCGCGTAGCGGATTGCATGCTCGAAATAGTCGGCGCTCAGTCGTGCCGCAACCTGGAAGCGCTCGACGACGGGCTGGCGCTCCAGCTCGTACTCGGTGAGTGCCGTTTCGAGCTCGCCGGTGCGGCCAAGCGCCGCGGCCAGCGCGACGGCGTCCTCCATCGCGAGCTTCGTCCCGGAGCCGATCGTGAAGTGCGCCGTGTGCGCGGCGTCGCCCAGCAGGACGACGTTGCCGTGGTGCCACACCCGGTTGCTCACCTGCACGAAGGCTCCCCAGTTCGACCGGTTCGAGAGCAGTCGGTGGTCACGAAGCTCCGGGCGGAAGAGCTCCTCGCAGAAGGCGAGCGTCGCGTCCTCGTCGGCGCCGTCGAGACCGGCTCGTCGCCACGTTGCCTCGTTGCACTCGACTATGACGGTCGAGAGCGAGGCGTCGAAGGGATAGGCGTGCGCCTGGAACATGCCATGCTCGGTCGGGCGGAAGACGAACGTGAACGCGTCGAAGACGAGGTCTGTCCCGAACCAGACGTAGCGCGACTCGTACTCCTGAAGGCGCGGCTCGAAGGCGTCCGCGAACCGGCCGCGGACCGTGCTGTTCGCGCCGTCCGCGCCCACGAGCAGGTCGTATGCCTCAAGGGCCGAGAGGTCGTCCAACTCCTCCAGGAATCTCAGCTCGACGCCGAGATCGGACGCGCGCCGCTGCAAGAGCGCGAGCAAGCGCTTTCGCGCGATCGCCGCGAAGACGTGACCGCGCGAGCGGACGGTGCGGCCGTCGAGGACGATGTCGATAGAACCCCACTTGGTGAAGCTCACCTCGATATCCGCGTAGCTGGCGTCGTCCGCGTCGCGGAGTGCCCCGAGCGTCTCCTCCGAGAACACGACTCCCCAGCCATACGTCGCGTCCGGGGCGTTCCGCTCGACCACGACGACCTCGTGGTGCGAATCCGCCTTCTTCATGAGGATCGCTAAGTAGAGCCCCGCTGGCCCGGCCCCGATCACCGCGATCCTCACGCCAGCCTCCTAGCCGATCGCGTCGGCGAGCCGGTCGAGCTGTTCGAGGTCGGAGACGGTCGGCAGCAGCACGAGCTCGTCGCAGCCCTCCTCCTCGTAGCCACGCACCAGGTCCCTGATCGCGGCGGGGCTCGTCAGGTTCGCCGCGGCGACCTTCTCGGCAAACGGGCCTGTGAAGGCGTAGTAGTCGCGCAGGTAGGCAGCACCAGCATCGGAGCGGCCGAGCGCGAAGTAGGCCTGTCCCCAAAGGGCCGGCTCGCCGCGGCGGCCGAG
>Ga0208612_1001127_pt1 | contig 11226 bp, 18 predicted proteins | sample AntDryMetagUQ889_FD_188089 | JGI IMG/M metagenome (GOLD analysis project Ga0208612, IMG submission 188089) | Polar desert microbial communities from Antarctic Dry Valleys - UQ889 (SPAdes) | ecosystem: Environmental > Terrestrial > Soil > Desert | place: Antarctic Dry Valleys | collected 2008-12-31 | reverse complement strand
GGAGCCCCCGCGCGTCTGAGTTCTTCCGACGGCTTCCCCCGATGGCGCCACCCCTCGCTCCCGAAGGAAGCGAAGCGTTAAACGCCAGTCTTCTTGGCGAGCAGGCCCTCGAGGGCGCCCTGCGCCTCTCCGAGGTCGGTGTTGATCCGATTCAGGACGTGCTCGGCCGGGGCGACCTTGGCCGGGATCTCGGCGACGGCGGCGATGACCACCTGCAGCCGGCGCGCTACCTGGGCGAGGATTCCGGCGACCGCGATGAGGGCACCGGCGATCGCTATCACCGCGAGGGCCACCGCGATGAGCGTGACGACTGCTGCGGGCTCCATGGCTTCTACCTATCTCTCGGAAGTGGGCTCAGGAATGATCACGTCGAGGGCGGCGCCGTACCTGCCGATCCCCGCTCCGGTGAGCCCGACGAGTCGCTGGGTCTCCAGGAGGTCGTACACCGCATCGAGGTTGTGGACGATCGAACCGCCGACCACGATGAGCTCGTCCGAGCGCTTCTTGATCGACGCGGCCGGCTTGATGACGCTTCGCAGGATCAGCAGCACCACCGGGATCACCACGGCGAGAAGCACGATATTTCCGATCCACCACAACGCCATTGGTCCTCCTAGCTCCGGCTCGGCTCGATGCCGGCCAGGTGCTCGGCCTTCCCGGCAATAGAGGGAAGGGCGCCCACGATGTCGGTGAGGGGCTGGTTGATCTGGACCGCGGTCGGCCTGATGGCGGCGACGTGCCTGTCCACTTCTTCCAGGCCCGTGCCGAGCACCTCGAGGTGTCCGTCGATCGACCGTAGCCGAGCAGCTATCAGTATCAGGAAGATGGCGAGCACGGCAACGAGAAGCACTATCTCGAGCACGCTCAGGAAGATCAGCAGCTCGGTGCTCATTGCTGACGTAGGAAATCGCGGTGAATCAAGGCTTCCTCCCTTATGTCGCTAAGAACCGCCGCGGTCTTGGGCAACTCCATGATCGCGGCGGTATTTCCCGCCACGCCGGTGGCCGTCTCCGTCAGGATCTCCACCCCGTCGTCGATGTCCTTGACCAACCGAAGGAGCAGCGCTAGCAGGGCGATCACCACGAGCACCACGACCGCGCCCATCCCGAGGGCGATCAGCCAGAAGGCGTGGGTATCCGAAGCCGCGATCAGCATCATTCCCTCCAACCACGATTGATTAGGGCTCGCCGTCGCCGAAGACGGCGAACTTGCGGGGAGCTGTCCGGTTCGACTGCGCTAGCCGGATTGGACGCCACCTGGTCCGGGCCGCTCTGGGGCGGATAGCGATCGCTCTCCGGATCCGGCTCGGCCGCGGGCTCCGCGGCGGAGGGGCTGGCTGGGCTGGCGGGTGCCACGCCCCTCGGCTCGGGACGGGGCGGCTCCGGCTCCGACGGCTCGGGGGGCGCCGGCTCGCGACGCAGCGGCTCGGGGTGTGAGGGGGCGGGCGGCACCGGCGCTGTGCCCGTCACGGTAGCGACGACCGCCGCGCGAGCCGTCCGTGTCGCCTCGAGGATCGCGATGGCCGCTCCGTTTGTCTTCCGCACCTCCCAAAGCGGAGCGGTGCCGTCACGCACCTCCTCGAGTCCCGCGTTCGCGACGAGCGCGGAATCGGCGATCCGGCTGGCGTAGGTGAGGATGATGGCCACGACCACCACCACGACGACCACTAGAACGAACCCGATCGTCAGACCCAGGTACCAGTCAGAATTCGCGCTCCCCGCCAGCAGCATGGAGGAGGTCTACCACCTTGCGCACCTCGGGACAAAGTGTCGGAGGCACAGTGCTTGACACACGGTGTTCTTCACACAGGTGCCGCGCGCGGCACCGGCGAGCTTGAGCTACGTGCTCCCCGCCTCACTTACCGTCGATGATCGGGCGAGCCCCGAGCGCTACCGCGTGGCCTGGGTGAGGGCGCCGGCGACCTGCTCGAGTGAACCGTTGATCCCCCGCACGTCGGAGGCGATCGGCTCCACCTGCGAATCGATCGCCTTCACGCCGATCGTGATCAGCTTGAGCGATTGCAAGGTCCTGCTCAGCATCGAGGCGATCGCGATCAGGTATCCGGCGAGCACGGCCACCAGGAGAAGGACCTCGATGACGGTCACGATCACTAGAACGGTATTCACGTCTGTTGCTCCTCTCCGCGCCTCAACGGTGATGTCCGAGCTCTTCGACCAGCTCGGTACCACGCTCGCGCGTAGATTTGAGTGCATGGCTCATGATGGTGTTGTGCTCGACGCGCTTGCCGGCCTCCCACACGCCGCGTACGGTGTGCTCGACCTCACGAACGGACCGCCGGAGCATCTCGAGCAAGGCCCAGACGACAAGCGCCACGATAAGCCCCACGACGAGGGTGATCGACCACGCGGTCTGATTGCTCGACAGCGCGATCACCGTGTTCATGGCTTCCCTCCGCTGATGAGTCCCTCGAGTCCCCCGCGTGCGGGTGCCGGGGAGGGAGAGGACGCCTCGGGGGTCTCCACGGCTGGGCCCCCCCGCCTCATCTTGGCTAGATAGGCCAGGGCAAGCGGTGGAACCTGGCTGCACAGGTCGCGCGTCCGCCTGAGCTCTTCCACGCCTTGCACCCCGTTTGTCAAGAATGGGGCGACATCCGGCGCCTCGCGGGCATGGCGGGCAATCTGACGCGTAGGGCTCAGCACGGCGCTGAACAGCATGATCACGACTCCGAGTACGACCAGCCCGATGACCAGCCCGATGATCGCGAGGATCGTAAGGCCGGTGCTAATCGCCAGCAGGCTCACCAGACCTGCCCTCCTGTCCACACGTCGGGGCCTATCCCGCCCTGACGCTTGCCGAGATTGCTGTCGCCTCGCGCGTGGCGGAGGCTTTCCGTGATCTCCGCCACGGCGTGTTGGGTGCGGGTAACGTCGCGGAGCGATCTGGTCTTCCCGGCGACTCCATCGAGGCCGGTGATGATCTGGCGCGACTCGTTGGTGATCCTGCGCGCGAGCGAGTTGACCAAGAGGAGCAGCACCGCCGCAATAACGACTACGGCCGCACCGACTGTCCAGCCAACCGTCCACCAAGTGGATAGTCCCACGCTCACGGCCCGCCTTCCCCTGAGTTCGTGACCCCCACCATGTGCGATATGTATCACATCTTGATTGGCCGTGGTTCGAGGCCGGGGGATGTTAGAAACACTGTGTTAGGGACACGGTGCTGGCTGCATTGGTGGCTGCTGCACGCCCCAGACGGCCAGGTCGCTCCGCGATGGGGTCCGCTCAACCCCGCTGCCAACGCGGTGGTGGGGTGACGGGCGTCCGCTGGGTTTGAGTTAGGGGCGCCCGTTGCCGGCAGCGCGCGCGGGGCCGTTTGTGGCGACAGCTTCGCCCTCGACGAAGCGCCGCGCGACGTTCTCGATCGCGAGCACCGCCGGTGTGTCCGGAGCGAAGTCGAACGGAGACTTCCCCGCCCGCTCGGCCTTCTGCATCGAGTCGTCGTGGGGGATGATCCCGCCTATCTCGAGCTCGTTGCGCGCGGCGAACTCCTGCACCGCGTCGAGGTCGCGATCCTCGCGCATCTTGTTGGCGATCAGAGCGACTCGCTCGAGCCCGAGATCCTTTGCGAGCGCGGCCATCCGCCGGCCCGTCTCGAGCGACTTGAAGTAGGGCTCGACTACCACCAGCATCACGTCCGCGTACTGGGCGGTCCCGCGTGAGAGGTGCTCAGGGGAGGCCTCTGTGTCGAGGATGCAAACATCCTCCTGCCTCTCCGAGGCCATCTCGATCACGCTACGGACCGTAGCGTGCATGGAGCACAGTCAGCCGGTGCCCGCGTGCTGAGGATTGGCCATCACGAGCAGCGTGACGCCATCCGGCCCCTGGAGGGAGTGCGAGTCGCTTATCTCCTCCAGGGTCTTCGAGAGCTCGACGCCATTCTCCGTTCGCCGCAGCAGGTTGTTCGGCAGCGTCGGCATGTCCCTCATTCGCGCGAGCGGAATTCCGAGCGTGACCGCCAGGTTGGGGTTCGAGTCACCGTCGATCGCGATCACGCGGTGCCCGCGACGGGCGAGCAGGCGCGCCATCGTGCCCGAGAACGTCGTCTTGCCGGATCCACCCTTGCCAGCGATTGCGAGCTTCATGTCCTCGTAGGGTACAGGGGCGGCGGGGCGGGCGCACCGCGAAGCCGGCGAAGGCGCTCGGTGAGCCACGGTCGGCGGCTGACTAGACTGCCCGCAATGGTTCGGCCGCTGGCCTATCTGTCGATTCTGGGAGCCCTTTCGGTCACGCCCCCCTACCTAGGGCCACTCATCGGCCTCGAGCTGGACGGGATCGAGTCCACCGTCGAGATCGTCGACCATGTCGTGCCCGGGATGGTCGTGTTCCTGGCCGCGGGAGCCTCCTTTCTCCTCCTTCGCGCGGGACGGATCAGGAAGGACAGCCTCCTGCTGGCGAGCGCGGTGGCCATCTGCATGCTGGCGGGTGTCTGGGAGACCAGCAGCCACGTTCCGCTGGTGCTCGACGGTGGGCGCCCCGAAACGCCGTGGGGAGCCGTCATCCTGCACTCGACGCTCGGCCCGGTGGTCGCCGCGCTGTCGCTCTGGCTGGTCCTCCGCGCCCTTGCGGTGGAGCCGAGCGAAGCGACGACGGGATAGGGCCGGGGGCTCGCGCCCCCCGGAGCCCCCCGCGGCTCTCGCCCTACGGCTTCCTCTGAGGGGCGCCACCGGGGCCTCCCCGGTCCCTTACCGGCGCCGGACTCGTTCGCAGTTGCGTGAGACGCGGTCGATTCTGTCGGCGGTGACGGTGTCGCGTCCAGAGCCGCAGTTGATCGTGTCGCGGGTTCTGTCGCGGGCGCTGATGCGGTCGCGGCCGCTGCCGCCTGAGATCGAGTCGCGTCCGGATCCGCCGTTGATGCGGTCAGAGCCAGAGCTGCCGCCCAGCCGGTCGTTTCCGGAGTTGCCCGATACGCGGTCGTTGCCCTGGTCGCCGGCGATGCGGTCTGCCGAGCTGCCGCCCGCTACCCGGTCCCTGCCCGAGCCGCCGTTGATGCGGTCGCGCCCGGAGCCCCCGGAGGCGGTGTCGTTGCCAGAGACCCCGTGCAGCACGTCGTTGCCAGAGGCCCCCGCGACGCGGTCGTTGCCCGCGTCGCCGAACACGCGATCGCCGCCGGTGCCGCCGTCGAGGCGGTCGTTGCCGGCGTTGCCGCGGATCCGATCGTTGCCCGCGTCGCCTCCAATCCGGTCAGCGCCGAGCCCGCCCAGCAGCAGGTCGTTGCCGGTGCCGCCCAGACCCAGATCCACACCCGGGCCCAGATCGACGCAGTCATCGCCCGGCAGCGCGTTAGATGCATCGTTGCCCGGGCCGGCGAAGATCCGGTCCCCCCGAACGGTTCCATTGAGGTTGTCGTTACCCGCGCTACCGAGCACCAGGTTCGTGCTCGAGGCCGGACAACCCGCAAACGGCACGAGCGGCAACACGTAGGGCCGCGGATAGGGCCGCGGGTAGGTCGGCGGCTGAGGCACGGGCGGCGGCGCGATCGATTGCCAGGAGCAGTTGTTGAAGATCGCAACGTCGGCGACGCGCTGCAGGCCGCCCACCTCGCCGGTCTCGGCGTCCATCGTGAAGATCGTGAACCGGTCCGCGACCGGAGCGGTCTCCGAGGTCTCCCGGCCGCTGTTGAAGAGCACTCTGCGCCCATCGGGCGACCAGTGCGGTGCGCTGTCGAAGTCCCGGTCGTTGACGGGGCTGTCCGGAAGGGTATGCGCGGTCAGGCGCCTCTGGTCGGTGCCGTCGCGGTTCATCCGATAGACCTCGGTGGGGGTGATCCCGGCCGTCAGCGTGTCTCGGCTGCTGGCGAAGGCGATGTACTTGCTGTCAGGCGACCACGTCGGGAAGTTGTCGAGCGCTGCCGAAGCGAGCGCCGGCGTGCCGGGGTTGTCGCTGACGTTGACCTTGCCCGAGCCGTCGGGATTCATCGTGAATATCTCGAGGTTGAAGAAGTTGGTCCCCTGGTCCTGGGCGCTCTGGTAGACGATCTTGGTGCCGTCCGGCGACCACTCGGCGGCGGCGTCCTGCACCCTGTTCTCGGTCAGGCGCTCCAGTTGCCTTTCGACGCCGGGCGCACCGGGAGTGGCCCTGATCTTGTAGATCTCGAAGCGATTGGGATTGCCTGTCCCGAACGGGAAGGTGGCCTCTCGACCACTGTGGAACACGATCTCCGTGCCGTCGGGCGACCAGCTCGGTGATGCGTCCGTCGCGGCGACGCCGTTCAGAGCGCCGGTGCTCAGCTGGCCCCGGTTGTAGGTCAGGCGCTGCACGTCGGATCCCGCGAGGTCGCCGTCGTTGTTCGCGACGTAGATCTCGGGGTTGCTCGGCTCGCCAGCCACCGTGTCGCGGGCGCTCGCGAACGCGATCTTCGTGCCGTCGGGGGAGTAGACAGGATCGAGGTCGGTCCGCTGGTTGCTGGTCAGGACGTCCTCGTCGCTGCCGTCGGGATTGACCGAGAAGACCTCCTGACGGCTGAGACCCGTGGTCGGCGGCGGGACGGGGAGCTCGGGCCCGCGGTTGCCCGAGCAGGCGATCCTGCCGTTCAACCCGGGGAAGGCGGCATCCGCGGGGGCGCTCGTCAAGCTCAGGCCGACCAAGACCGCAACGGCGAGGAGAGCGGCCGCGGAGACGAGAACGTGCGTGGTCGCCGAGCGGGCATAGTGCTCGTTCCTTGGGTGACTCCAGGCTTCCATGCTCGCTCCTCCTGCTGTTGGTGTCTCGTGCCCCTTTTGTCGAAGGCCATACCTAGCACCGGTATGGGGGCCGCGCAAATAATGAGACTCGCAGACAGGGCTCGCGCGTGCGGCACTCTCCCGACCCTGTCACCGTAACCTCCGCCAGATGAGGCTCTTCGCCATCCTCCTTGCGACGCTCGCACCCACGCTGACCGCGGCGATCGTCGGCACGCCCGCCGGCCACGCGGCATCGCGGACGAAGGTGGTGCGACTGCCGCTTCCCAAGTACGACGGCACTCTCACCCCGTACACCTTCGAGCTGGGCTATCCGCTCGTCACGCTCGTGTACGACACCCTCTTGTGGCGCGACTCTGAGGGCGTTCCGCGCCCCTGGCTGGCGCAGTCGGTGAAGCGCAGCGACGACGGGCGGAGGGTGACGATCCGGCTCAGGAGCGGGGTTCGCTGGCACGACGGCCGGCCGCTCACGGCCGATGACGTCGCCTTCACCTTCGACTTCGTCGCACGGCGGTTCCACCCGCGCTTCACCCCCCAGCTGACGGATGTCTCGACGGTACGGGCCACCGACCGGCGCACGGTCACGATCGAGCTCCGCCGGCCCTCGCTGGGCTTCGACGACCAGCCACTTGCCGACCTGCCGATACTGCCCAGGCACCTGTGGCAGCGCCTTCCGGTGGGAGCCGCGCCCCCCGGGCCCGCAGTCGGAAGCGGCCCTTACAGACTGACCCGGGCCCGGCCGCGGGTTGGGTACCGCTTCCTTGCCTACCTTGGGTACTTCAAGGGACGCCCGCGAGTGGACAGGATCAGCGTGCCGATCATCCGTGAGGAGTCCCGTACCTACACTGCGCTTCGAAGGCGCAAGGTGGACATGCTTCCCGTGAGCCTGCCCGAGACCGCGACCAAGAGCCTTGGCGGGGCGTTTGGCATCAACATCCGTAGCGGGCCCTCGTACTCGGGAACCGCGCTGCTGCTCAACCTGAGGCGTCCGCCGTTCAACCGTACCTCCGCCCGCAGGGCAGTGGCCTCCTCGCTCGAGCTGGGGCGAATCGTGAGGAACGTCGGCCCAGGATCGGCGGCCGAGCGCGGCTACCTACACCCGGAGTCGCCCTGGGCGTCGCGCACGCGTCTGCACCGCTTCGATCTGCCCGCCGCGCGCCGCGCCTTCAAGCAGCTTCGCCTCTCGCCCATCCGCGTCCTCGCACCAGACAATGACCCGGTGCGCCTCGAGGCCGGCCGGCAGGTGGCTCTGGCGCTGAGGCGCGCGGGCGCGCAGGCTGAGATGATCGAGGTTCCGCGCGCGCGGCTCGGTCGGTCGATCGGCGAGGACGGCTCCGCGGCGAACTTCGACGCCGCGATCGTAAGCACCCCTCCGCTTGCCTCTCAGGACCCCGACTTCCTCAGGCGGGTGTTCGGATCCGACCCGCGCCAGGCCCCGCTCAACTACGCCGGCTACCGCAGCCGGGCGTTCGAGGGGCTGGCGGATCGAGTGGCCTCGGCGCCCAACCGGGGGTCCCGGCGGCGCGCGGCTACCGCTGAGCTGAGACAACTCGCGCAGGACCTGCCCGTCGTCCCGCTGTTCTTCTCCGAGGGGAGGTTCGCCTACCGCCCCGCGATCCACGACGGCTGGGTGTTCGTGAAGGGCGCCGGGATCCTCGACAAGCAGTCCTTTCTAGGCTCACGCTCTCCCTCGCCCGAGCCATCGAGGGTGGAAGACGAGGGGAACCCGGATGAGCCTGGCTCCTTCCTCGACATCCTGCGCGTAGCCTCGCTGGCTGTCCTGGCGATCGCTCTCCTGCTCGGCGCGGCTGCCCTTCTTCGGCGCCGGACGGGCGACGGCAGCGAGAGATAGCCAGCCGAAGCTAGGCTTGGGCTCGATGGTGACGTACCTGGCCACTCCGTTCTTTCCCGCCTACGTGTCCGGGCACTCCACGTACTCGAGCGCGGCGGGCGAGGTGCTCCCTCACCTCTTTCCCCAGGACGCCAAGTTCTGGCGGGCGCGAGCCCGCGAGGCTGGGGTCTCGAGGCTCCTGGGCGGCATCCACTGGCCGATCGACAACCGGGAGGGCAATCGCATGGGTACGAAGATCGGGCGCCGCGTCGTGGGACGGGCCAAGACGGACGGGGCGCAGTGATGCGCCGCGCGACGGGCATGGTCGTGACCGGGCTCCTCGTGGCGTCCACCGGATGCGGCGGCAAGGATGAGGAGCGGGCCGACCCGTTCGCGAAGGTCGATCCGCAGATCACCAAGGTCAAGGATCGCGCGGCGCCCCGCTGGGAGCCGCTCGCGATCATGAGGGGCACCCGGGCGGAGCAACGCACGATCGAGGTCTCCAAGCGGGCGATCCAGTGGCGCGCTCGCTGGCGCTGCACGAAGGGAAAGAGGCTGTCGATGTCCGTGGCGCCCAAGCCGCGCTCGGCGCCGGAGCGGCCGGGTGGCCGCTGCCCCGGCAAGGATGAGGCCGAGTGGATCCAGAGCGGGAAGCAGCGGCTGAAGGTGAACGCGGTGGGCCGCTGGCGGGTGGACGTGGAGCAGCAGGTGGACACACCGCTGAACGAGCCGCCGCTGCGCGCGATGCGCTCCGAGCGCGCGGAGGTGCTTGCGCGCGGAAGCTTCGGCCCCGTAGAGCGGCGCGGAAAGGGCAGGGTGGCGCTCTACCGGCTGCCGAGCGAGCGCCTCGCGCTGCGATTCGAGGACTTCAGCACCTCCTCCAACACCGACCTCTTCGTATGGCTCAGCCAGGGCGCGCGACCGAAGACCACGAAGCAGGCCGTGAAGGCGCCTCACAACCAGATAGCGGTGCTCAAGTCGACCCTCGGGAGCCAGAACTACGTGCTGCCCCGATCGGTGACCGAGGATGACTTCCGCTCGATAGTGATCTGGTGTGAGCCCGTCCGGATCGCCTACACGGCGGCCGGGCTGAGGCGCTGAGGGGAGCGCGGACCGATGCGCGGTCGGCAGGCTCTGAGAGCTAGCGGCCGGCCGTGGCGCGTTCGGCAACAGGCTCGGGCGCGGGCTCCCGAGGCCGGTCCAGTGCTACGAACTCCTCGTAGCGCCCGAGAAACGAAGCCAGCGTCTGCCGCGTCTCGGCCAGCGCCTTCGCGCGCCAGTGAAGCTCCTTGCGGCCCGCCCGGCTGAGCTCGTAGATGCGGCGGTCGGGTCCGGCGCCTGAGCGCTCCCATGCCGACGCCACGAGTCCCTCGCCCTCCAACTTGCGCAGCGCCCGGTACAGCCCCCCGGGGTCGGACCCCTCGAAGCCGAACGCGCGCAGCCGGTCGAGCAGCTGGTAGCCATGGGCCGGCGCCTCGCGCAGCAGCAGGAGCAGGCACGGCCGCAAGAAGTTCTTCGGCAGCGCGGGCTGAGATGCGTCAGTGCTGGTGGACATGCTCTCCGGTCTGCTCGAGGCAGCTGGCCGCAGCGTTGGGGTCGCTGTTGCAGAAGGTGCAGTCCGCCCCGCAATCGCCGTGGGTGGAGCCGGTCATGTCCGAGAACTCGTCCGCGAAGCTGCGCTTGCCCGCCTCGGTGCCGGCCTCGGTGAGCCGGAAGCCCGTCGCCGTGGGCTCCAGATGCCCCTCGGCGGTGAAGCGCTCGAGATAGACGTCCAGCATGTCCGCGGGCACGGCGAGGAAGCTCGACAGGTTGCGCGCCGATGGCTCGTCGGCGATTCCCTCTGCGCGCATCCAGTACATCGCCTGCAGTACCTCCTCGCGTACCTTCAGCACCTCCAGCTCGCTCACGGCCTGTCCTCCAATCCCGTTGGTCGAAGTCTTGCTCACGAGGGCACCTTGTTCAAGTTGCCGTTCGCGAGGACCCCGTCGATCAGATCGTTGATTGCGCTCACCGCGGGCGCTTCCGCGTCGAAGTCGAAGGGTGAGCGGCGCTCGCGCTCGGCCTCCTGCATGCTGGCGTCGAACGGAACGACCCCGGCGATCGTGAGCCCGTTCTGCTCGGCGAACTCCTGCACCGCCTCGAGCTCGTATTCGTCGCGCACCTTGTTCGCGACGATCCCGATCTCCGGGATGCCCAGGTCGAGCGCGAGCGCCGCCATCCGCCGGCCGGTCTCCATCGACTTATAGTAGGGCTCGACCACCGTCAGCACGCCGTCGGCGTGCTGAGTGGTGCCTCGCGAGAACTGCTCGGGCGATGCTTCGGTGTCGAGGATCGTTACCTCGCGCTCGCCTGTCGGCGCCGCCTCGATCAGCGTCTTCACCACGGCGTGCATGCTGCAGAGACAGCCGGTGCCCGCGTACTTGGGAAGCGCCATCACGAGCAACCGGACGCCGTCCGGCGCATCGAGGGAATGAGTGGATGCGATTTCGTCGAAGGAGCGGGTGAGCTCGATTCCGCCGCCGCCCGTGCGCCGGAGCAGGTCCGGCGGCAGCGTCGGCACGGCGTCCATCAGGTCCGGGTCCACGCCGAGCGTGAGCGCCAGGTTGGGATTCGAGTCGCCGTCGATGGCGAGCACGTCATGGCCCCGGCGCGCGAACAACCGCGCCAAGGTCCCCGAGATGGAGGTCTTGCCTGATCC
>Ga0208612_1001126_pt1 | contig 11235 bp, 10 predicted proteins | sample AntDryMetagUQ889_FD_188089 | JGI IMG/M metagenome (GOLD analysis project Ga0208612, IMG submission 188089) | Polar desert microbial communities from Antarctic Dry Valleys - UQ889 (SPAdes) | ecosystem: Environmental > Terrestrial > Soil > Desert | place: Antarctic Dry Valleys | collected 2008-12-31 | reverse complement strand
CGGCGCGTCGCGCGTGGCGAGCAGCTCGGTGGGGTCCTCGCCGCGCCGATCGGGCGGCAGGTCGTCCGCTGGACGCTTGGCGCGCTCGCGGGCGCCGGCCCCGGCGAGGATCGCGGCGCACGCAAGTGCGAGGACGCTCTGGCCGAGCTCCCGGTCGAACAGGCGCACCACGATAAGGAGCGCCGTCCACAGGCCGGCGGCGAAGATCACCGTGCCGTCGCCGAAGGGGAGGTGAAAGCGCTTCCGGTCGGCCCGCTGCTTCACCAGCGCCAGCACGCCGGCGGCGGTGAGCACGATCGCGGCCTCCACGAAGGAGAAGGGCCCGAACGTGCTCACTATCAGCAGCAGCGCGGCCACGGTGGCCACGCGCTGCTCGAAGTTCAGCCGCCGCCAGGTCTCGGGCAGGCTTCCGGCGGCCTCCGGGGCTCGAGGCCTTGCCCGTCGCGAGCGCGCCGCGCGACCCGCCTCAGCCATCCTCGGGGCGGGCCGGTGCCCTGCTCGTTGCGAATCGGGTCACGCCGCCGTGGCGGGTTCGCCGGCGGCGGCGCGGATGCGATCATCCAGCAGGCGCGCGTCGCTCCCCGACACGCGGCGAAGCTGGCCCTGGAAGGCCAGGTGCCAGTGCTCCGGCGGCCACTTGGCCACGTGCTCGAGCTCCCCCACGAGCTCCACCGCCGGGACGAAGCGCTCCTCGTCGAGCACCACGACCGCCGTGGTCTGAAAGCGCCAGGGATACGGGTCTGCCTTGCCGGGCTTTCCCGGCCACACCTTTGAACGATCCTCGAACATCTCGGAGGTCACCCGGACGACGCCCCCGAATGCCTGCACACCGGTCACGTAGAAGACGATCGCGTCGCCGGGCTGGATCTGCTCGGCCATCGCCCGCCGCTTCTCCTTTGCGCCGATCACGCCGAAGTCGCGCTCGCGCGTGGCCCTGAAGTTCTCGAGTGAACCCGTGAGGACCCAGGTCTGCGGCTCGCCTCCCATGCCTACTCCTCCTCCGGTTCGATGGGGATGTCCTGCACCTCCGGCTCGCGCGGCCTGCGGTCCAGGCGCTCGAGGTACCAGTCGATCAGCGAGCGCAGGGTCAGGAGGCCCTCGCGGATCAGGCCGGTGAGCCGATCCTGCAGCTCCGCCGGCGCCGCGCGGCGAAGGCCGTCCAGCAGGATGAAGAGGGCTGAGAAGTCGGGTCCGGAGCGCGGTGGCGGGGGGGGCGGCGCGCCATAGCGGGCGCTCCAGCGGGCGCCCCAGTCCTCGCCCCCCCAGCGCTCCTCGTCAGAGCCTGCGTCAGGGGGTGTGGTCGGCTGTGGCTCCATCGTTCCTTCGCTCGAAGAGCACCTCGAGCGCTCCATCCCGCAGCCGTGCTCCGCTCGTATCGTAGGCCGCCATCGAGGGGGGGAGCATGATAGTGCGCTTCTGGCCGGCGACCTTGATGATCACCTCGAGCCCCACCTTCTTCAGGTCGACCTCCTCCCGCGCGGCGAACGGCAGGGCGAGCCGCAGGGTTGCCTGCCCGTTGGTCGCCGACAGCTCCTGGGAGAGCTGGGCGTGGAGGACGGAGGCGGCCGAGCGGTCGCCGAAGACGGCATCGCCGAGCGCGTCGAGCATCGTGTCACCCATGACCTCCCGTGAGAAGTAGGGGGCGGTCAGGATCGGCACGGGGGAGAAGGCGGAGCGGACGAGCTCCATCTGCTCCACCTGCACCCTTCGCCACTCGGCGAAGTAGCCGTCCCGGGTCTCCTCGGGGAGCAGGCGGTTGACTACCACGGCATCGGTCAGGTAGCCGTAGAGGTTCAGGTAGGTGAAGGTGCGCATCGCCTCGCGCACGACCATCCGGTCGGGGCTCATCACCAGCCGGACGGACGTGGACGCGGGATCGCGCAGGATCTCGTTCATCGCCACGAGGTTGCGCACCAGGCGCTCCACGTCTTCGAGCACCCCGTCCGGAGGCAGCGGCACGTCGAGCACGTTGCGAGCGAACGGGCGGGCGGCCGCCAGCCACCTGCCCTGCCACGGAAACACCTTCTCGAGCCACCATGTGCAGACTTCGGGGAACGACAGCAGCCGAAGCGTCTCCCCGGTCGGCGCGCAGTCGACGACGATCACGTCGAACTCGTTCGAGTCATGGTGGCGCTTGATCTGAAGGAGTGAGAACAGCTCGTTCATCCCGGGCGGGACCGTCAGCTCCTCGGCCGAGATCCGATCTACCCCCTGCTCTGCGAGGAGGCTCCCGAGCCAGCCGGACACCGCCTCCCAGTGGCGCTCGATCTCCTCCTGCGCCTGCACCTCCTGACCGAAGAGGTTGGGGCCGACCGGCGTCGGGAGGCCCGACAGGCTCGTGCCGAGCGAGTCCGAGAGGCTGTGGGCCGGGTCCGTGGACAGGACGATCGTGCGCAGCCCATCCGCCGCGCAGCGTCGCGCCGTGGCCGCTGCGACGCTGGTCTTGCCAACGCCGCCCTTGCCGGTGTAGAGGATGGTCCGTGGCGCCACGGGAGGCATGGTAGGCGCGCGGCGCGCCCGGGCTGACCTGGATAACGGCCACCGATGAGCATCGTGTAGGCGCGAAGCCATAGGTCACGGAAGAATGCGCGCCAACCGAGGAGGACCGTGATGCGGAAGTTGATCTATTCGATGGGAGTGTCGCTGGATGGCTTCATCGCCGGGCCCGACGGCGAGATCGACTGGTCGGCGCCGGACGACGAACTGCATCGGTTCCATAACCAGCAGGCGCGGGAGACGGGCGCGCACCTCTGCGGACGGCGGCTTTACGAGGAGATGCTGTACTGGGAGACCGCTGAGGAGCAAGCGTCGGTCCCAGAGCACGAGCTCGAGTTCGCCGGCATCTGGAAGGCTACGCGGAAGATCGTGTTCTCGAAAACCCTCGAGAGAGTCGAGGGCAATGCCAGGCTGGTCAGGGACGGCGTTGCCGAAGAGGTCGCCAAGCTGAAGCGACAACCAGGAAAGGACCTGGCCGTCGGCGGCGCCGGCCTGGCCTCCACGTTGATCAAGCTGGGCCTCGTCGATGAGTACCGGCTCTTCGTCAGTCCGGTCGTGCTCGGCGGGGGCACGCCATACTTCCCGGCCCTGGGCGAGAGGATCAACCTGGAACTGCTCGAGACACGGACGGTTGGCTCTCGCGTCGTTTACGTTCGCCACCGGCGTGTGTAAGACGGCCCCAAGGTCCGTCCTCGCGTGCACCCCTGATCGGATCGGCGACCGATCGGTTGCCCGCCACGGACGACTCAGTCGTAGCCAATCCAGTCGTGGGCCCCGTCGGCGCGGGGCGTGAGTGCTCCGCGCTGGAAGCCAGTCGCTGGTGTGGCCGGCGGGTTCGCTTCTGCTTCGGCCATCGGAGCGTCGATCATGCGGTCGGGCTGGACAGATTACGTACGCCGTCCGTACGCTTCCCGCGTGCGTTCCCAACGGTTGGAACTGAGACCCACCGCTGCCGAGCGTGAGTTCGACAATGCCGCGGCGGCGGCGGTGGGCGAGACGCTGAGCGACTTCTTCCGCCGGGCCGCAAGTGCACGCGCGCACGAGGTGCTCGCCGATCAGAGCGAGATCGCCCTAAACGCGGACGAGGCCGCGCGGTTCGTTGAGGCCCTCGAGCAGCCTGACCCGGAGACTGTCGCCCGTCTGCGCGAGCTGCCTCGCCGGGCGTGAGCGCCCGGTCGGTCGCCACCGAGCGCTACGACCCCGATCGCCACGACGTGGCACAGTTCAGCTGCGGGCACGAGCGCTCGACCGCTGGCTCACCCGCTACGCGGCTACTTCTGCGGCAGCGTATTGACGAAGGTGACGCTGCGCTTGACTCACGCGGCGAGCTCGCGTTTGCACTTCAAGGCCTCAGGGGCGACGATAATCCCTCCGTCCATCGTGCGCCCGCCCATCGGCGGCGTAGCTATCGCTGCGCAGCTCGATCTACCTGCGTCGCACCCCGAAGTCGACCGTGTAGGTGGCGCCACGTGCGTTTGGGCGGCCCGGTATTCCCCTTACCACTCCCAGGCCGACATCGGTGAACCTCCCGCTCAGCATCGTCAATCTGTGTGGCGTGCTGCGCATCCAGGAACGGACCATCCCCGCCGGCGCCGAGGCCCGTCCGCGGCCGAAGCCGAGGTTCTCGCCAGCGAGGAAGACACGCGCTCCCGCTAGATACCCGGTGCGCCGCAGCCGGCTCAGGAGGTCGACGCCTCCGGGCTGTACGTGCGAGAAGTAGCGCCTGTGCACCATCGAGTTCGAGTGCCCGGTGGCCGCGCGCAGCAGTCGACCGTTCGCGCGTAGCGCTCGCAGCCCGTGGACCCGACGTTGCGCGTTCAGTAGGCACAGGAGGGAGCGCCGCGCCTCTCGCAGCGCGCGGGCGGAGCGACCGACCCGCCGGCTCGCTCCGCTACAGCCAAGCGCCCGGCGGGCGGGCTGTGCCAAGGCCGCGAGGACATTCAGCGGAAGCAGGGGACCCGCCCCGGAGAGCGGCGGCAGCCGGGAACCTGGCAGGGGGACACCAAGCATGGTGGGGGCGACCGGCCTCTCACCTGGGCGGGTCGCCGTAACGGTCAGGCGCTGCGAGGCGGTCTGCGTCTCTTTGGAGCAATCTCCCGCAGCGAGGCGCACCAACGCAGGCCGAGGGCCGGCCTCGCGAAACACGTGGGGCACGGCGAGCCGAACCGTGCGACCCGGCGCGAACGGTCCTTTGGTGGGGGTGGGCCGGGGAATGCCGGCGCGGCAGGCGCTGAGCCCGAAGCTGTCTCCATCGCCGAACCTCACAACCATGCCCGACACGGGAGCCTCGGGGGCGCGTGCGACTACCCGGAGCTCTGCGGACCTGCCCACGATCGCGGGCGGGTCGAGCGCGACCGAGATCACACGGGGGGCGGAGCGATCCGTGGCAACCGCATCACGGCTGGCACAGACGAGCGTGACCGGAGCGGCCAGCAACAGCGCAATCGCGCCCGAGTTTCGTGAAATCCGTTTCACTATGATCGGCCCATCCTGGGCCGGGGCACCCGAGCCGTAAGCTGCCCACGAACAGACAGCGTACACCCGACTCTGCATCCTGGCCATCGTCGCGGCGCAATCCCGATGATGTTGAGGCCCCGCCGGCCTAGATTCCACCAACCGGCAGCGAAAGCACGTCCTTGGCCAGCACCGTCCGGTCGCCTCCGGCCTGCTTTGCCTGGTAGAGCGCCGTGTCGGCGCGCGAGATCATCTGGTAGGCGGTCTCGCCCGGCTCCCATGGCGCCAGGCCGGCAGAGCACGTCATCCCAGCAGGCACCGCGGCGCGCAGGCGCTCGATCACGGCGAGCCCCGCGTCGAGCGACTGCCCCGGCAGCGCCAGCGCGAACTCGTCTCCCCCAAGGCGCACGAGCAGGTCGGAGGTGCGCAGGCACGCGCCCCACGCGGTGGCCGCGTCTCGGAGCAGGTCATCACCGGCCGGATGGCCGTGTCGGTCGTTGTATCCCTTGAACCGGTCGAGATCGACGATGGCGACGCAGAGGCTCGCGCCCGCTCGCTCGGCGCGTGCGATCTCGCGCTTCAGCCCCTGCTTCCATGCGCGTCGATTCGGCAGCCCGGTGAGCTCGTCCGTGAGTGCCAGGCGCTCGAGCTTTCTGCGCAGCTCCTCGCGCTCGCCCACGAGCGCGAAGAAGCGACCGATCAGCGCCGTGAGCGTCTCCATCATCTCGATCAGCTCCGGCTCGGGATAGCGCGCGCCGCGGCTGAAGAACTCGATTACGCCGCGCACCTCGCCCTGGACGCACAGCGGCAGAGCCACGGCGGCAGAGAGCCCAACCTCCGTGGCGGCACGCTCGCGGGGGAAGTCGGCGTCTACACGTACGTCCGCCACGTAGCGGCCAGCTCGCGTCCCATGAGGCTCCTCGGACGGCCAGCCGAACGTCGCCTCCGCCTGCGGGCTGCAGTCGGTGATCAGGCCGCGAGCGTCGATCGAGATGAAGGCGTCGTGCGCCGTCTCGAGGATCTGGCGAGTCTGGCCCTCGCTCGCCTCCAGGGCCGCCTCGGCCGCCTTGCGCTCGGTGATGTCGCGTGCGGCCGCATAGATCAACTCTTCGTCGGGCGCCACAATCGCGTTCCAGTCGAGCCATCGGTAGCTCCCGTCACGCGCCTCGTAGCGGTTGACGAAGTTGAAGGTGATCTGGCCATCGGCGAGCTTCTCCACCTCGGCGAGGGTGGCCGCGCGGTCGTCGGCGTGCACCATGTCGATGAACGGCCGTGACAGGAGCTCCTCGACGCTCCAGCCCAGGATGTGCGTCACGGCCGGGTTGACGCTCTTGAAGTAGCCATCGAAGCTCAGCGTGACCGTTAGATCGCGCGAGAGCTCGAAGTAGCGTGAGCTGCGCCTGAGCTCCCCTTCCACGTCGCGCCGGGCCCCATCGTCGCGGTCCAGCCGGCGGGCGAAGTGCCACAAAAGTGGTTCATGAGGGCCGGAATTCCAGCTGCTCCCTGAGCATCGACCCCGGCGCGGCATCCCTTGAACGCTGGGAGCGTCTGGGTAACTACTGCGGGAGCGAGAGAATGGCGCCGGACACCAGCGTGCGCAGCCCGCGCCCGGTACGAAGCTCCTTCGAGGCCAGCCGCACCGAGTACGTGCCCGCCGCCTTGGGCGTCCATGCGAACGAGCCGCTGCCGCGACGGAAGGTGATGACCTTGTCGAGCGCCGTGCTGCCGTTGAGGGTGATCGTGAGCTGCACCGCGGAGAGCTTCGAGACCGAGAAGCGCACAAGCGTCGCCTGGTCCTTGACCACGGTCCCCGGTCCGAGCAGCGCGAGCTGGGCGGGCTCCGTGGTGTACCGGCGGAAGTTGCGCGCGGTGGTGCAGTACACCGGCACGCGCACCCGATCGCAGAGCGAGGAGAGGAGCTCGCGCAGCAGCTCGTGGTACTCGGCGGTCGATTCGCGGCCGCGGAAGGAGTAGGTCGACCAGTCGCCCGTGTCGTTCTGTGGCACCTCCAGCCGGGCTTCGGGCTCGGCGACCGCGAAGAGGCGCCGAGCGGTGGTGTCGCCGGTGATCGTCGCGTAGTCGTAGAGGCCGATCAGCGCCTGGACGAAGGCGTTGATGATGAACAGGCGCGGGGCGAAGGAGTACTGCAGGTAGTGGGTGCCGCCGAAGGGCCCTCGCGCCGCGACGCCGGTGGCAGGGGGACGCTGGAACGCCGTGAAGCCCTCCCGCGCCGTGACGAGGAAGCTTGGATCCCGCAGTAGTTGCCAGGCGCGCGCGAAGGCCTGAATGCCCGTGGCCTGGGCCATTCCGCTGATCCACGGCGGGCGGCCCCCGCCGAAGGTGAAGAAGTACTCCCACGCGCGGAAGCCGCCGCGCACGGACGAGGTCGCGGTCATCTCTCTCAGCAGCCGGCGCAGGCGGTCGCGGCTGCACGTTTCATAGGTGGGCTTCACGCACGCGGCGTGGAGCAGGTTCGCCTTCGTGAAGTTCACGAGCGGCTGGAGCTGCAGGCCGCTGCCGCGGTAGTACTCGAACACGAGCTCGCTCCCGCGGAAGCTCACGCGGCCTCGGTTGGCAGGGAACGTGCGCCTGGGCCAGTACTCGAGGTTTCGCCTGAGGATCAGGAACAGCGGCCGCATTCGCGACCCCACGAGCTGCCGCCTGAGCGCGATGGCCTCGACGGTGGCGATCACGCTGCCCAGCTCCCGGCCGCGGGCGCCGCGAAGCTTCTTGCGCGTCGCCCGGGAACGGGTGACGAGGCGGCGGTACCGGTTGAAGTCGGCACGGGTGATGCGCCCGGCGGCGAGCGCGCGGCGCAGGGCGAGGCTGACTGCCTTCTGACCGCGTGTCGGTCCCTTCCTCCGTCGCGCCGCGGCGCGCGACCGGGCGCTCCCACGGCCGGCGGACCTGGCGGCGCCTGCGCGCGGCGTCGACCGCGTCAGGGGGACGCTGGGCTCACGGCCGAGATCGGAGTCGATCCTGTCCGGCACGAAGGGATCGTCGATCCGGGTCACGCGCGGTCCGTCCACGGCGAGCAGATCGCCGGCGAGGGCCGGCGCGGGGGCCGCGCACAGCACCGCACAGGCCACCGCGCACAGCACCAGCCTCGAAGTCTGGGGGTCCATCTCCTCATCAACCTCCTCGGCTCTCCGGAGTTGCGTGTGGTTGCGGTATGTCCCCCGCTACTGTGCGCCCCCGCTCCGCTGCGCCATGGAACCGGTCCTCTCTCGAATCTTCCTTCGACGGCTTCCCGCGGCCCTCCTTCCGGTCACGCTCGTCCTGGCGTGTGGGGCTCTGCTCGGTGCGTGCGGTGGAGATTCCGCCGAGGGAGACGTGGAGGGGCTGCTGGACCGGGCCTTTCGGAATTCGATCACGAGCGCGAACCTCAAGATCGACGCTCAGCTCAACCTCGATGGCCTGAAGGGGTTCGAGCGTCCCATCCGGCTCGAGGCCTCTGGCCCCTACATCGGGGGCGGGCGGGGCCTGCCAAAGCTCGACATCGACCTGAGCCTGGGCGCCCAGGGAGCGGGCCAGAGCGTGCAGTTCGGCCTGCTGCGTACCGCCGACCGCGCGTTCGTGAAGTTCGGCGGAGAGTTCTACGAGCAATCCCGTCGCGAGGTCGAGCGCGCCAACCGCGAGCTGGCGGCGCGGGGCGGGCGCCGAGGGGGAACGCTGCGGGACCTGGGCCTCAGGCCGCGCACGTGGGTCGTCGGCGCCAGGGAAGAGGGCGAGGAGACGGTGGCCGGCGCGCGGGTCCAGCACGTCTCGGGCAGGCTCGACATCCGCAGCCTCCTGCGCGACCTGAACGAGCTGGTGAGGCGGTCGGCAAGCCTGGTCGGTCGCGCACCCGGCGGCGCGCCGGAGCCCCTCTCTCCCCAGGAGCTGGATCGGATCGCGGAGACCGTCCGCAATCCGAGCTTCGACGTGTACGTCGGCAAGGAGGACGATGTGATCCGCCGGCTCTCGGCGCAGCTCGACGTACGGGTACCTGAGGGCGACAGGGCAGGCATCGGGGGCATCGAGCGCGGGGCCATGCGCGTCTCGATCGAGTTCAGCGACCTGAGGGGCGCCCAGACGGTGAACGCGCCGCCGAGCGCGCGGCCACTCGGCGATCTGACGAGGCAGCTCGGCGGCCTCAGCGCGCTGGAGGGGGTGGGCGCGCCAGAAGGCGATTCAGGGCAAGGCCGCGCCCGACCGCGCAGGCCCGCGGCGCCGACGGGCGAGCAGGGGACCGGCCAGGCGGACCCGGGCGCCGAAGGGGTGGAGGCGTTCAGGCGCTACTCCGACTGCCTCGACCGGGCGGGTCCCGATGACACGAAGGCGCTCTCGCGCTGTGCAGAGCTGCTGCGGTAGCCGGCTGCGCGGACGTCCCGGCCCGATCGCCCCGCCAAGTACCGTGCACCCTCGATGATCTTGTCCGACATAGGCCCGTGGGCGGCGCTCGTCGTGTCCCTGGTGGCCTTTCTGTGGTTCGACCTGAAGCTCTTCGCTCGCGGGCGCGAGCCCGACTTCCGCGAGGCCGCCATCTGGTCGGTTGGCTGGCTCGTCCTCAGCCTCTTGGTGGCGCTGCTCGTGTTTGCCTCGGGCGGCGGAGAGGACGCGGTCCTCTACACGACCGTCTACCTGATCGAGCGCTCGCTCTCGCTCGACAACCTCTTCGTGTTCCTGCTCCTGTTCGCCTACTTCGGCGTGCCGATGGAGCACCGCCCGCGCCTTCTCTTCTGGGGAATCGTGGCCGCGCTGATGCTGCGCGGGGCGTTCATCCTCGGGGGCATCGCCCTGATCGAGCAGTTCCACGTCGTGGTCTACCTGCTCGGCGCCGCGCTGCTGGTGCTCGCCTATCGAATCTTCCAGGGGGTCGACGAGGGCGTGGATCCCGATCGCAACCTCATGGTCCGCCTCGTGCGGCGGATCTACCCGGTGACCGGAGAGTTCCGCGGAAAGGACTGGTTCGCCAAGGAGGGCGGCCGCCGGCACGTCACGCCGCTGTTCCTCTGCCTGGCCGCGATCGTCTTCGCGGACATCGCCTTCGCGATCGACTCGATTCCCGCGGCGTTCGCAATTACGCGCGATCCGTTCCTGATCTGGATGGGAAACGTCTTCGCGCTGCTCGGGCTGCGCGCGTTGTTCGTGCTCGTCGAGGGCCTGATCGCGCGCTTTCGCTACCTCGACGAGACGATCGCGATCGTCCTGGGAGTCGTCGGTGTAAAGCTGTTGATCGAGGATCTGGTCAAGATCGGACCGGTCGCGAGCCTCGCGATCATCGCCGTGCTCTTCGCGGGCGGCATCGCCGCCTCGCTGGTGGCCGACAGCCGCGACCCCGATTCCGAGCGCAAGCGCGAGGAGCGCGGGAAACGCACCGAGCAGGGGGCCGAGGAGTCCGCCGAGGCGGACACGGAGTCGCCTTCCCAGCCCGCGAGCTCTTCGAAGTAGCCTGGTCTCAGCGCCGCCGTGGACACGGCGATCGGACCACCGTGCTCACGGACGGCTGCCTTCGTCGGCCCCGCGCAGCCACTCGGCCAGCCGGGTGCCGGCGCTCGCCACCTGGTCGCCCGCCGAGGCGACGGTGTCGCTCGCGTCCTTGAAGATCGTGCGGAAGCGCTCGGTGTAGAAGTCAACCGCGTCACCGGCCTCGGCGCGGGCCTCCGGCTCCTCCCCGCGGCGCATGTACTCGCCGGAGAGGATGCTGTCCATGTCGCCGGACTGGACCCAGCTGACGACCTCCGACACCCGGCGCACTGCGTAGGAGTGGGTGAGGCCCAGCTCCGTGAAGAAGCGCCGCACGCGGTCGATGCTCGAGTCCCACTCCTTGTACTCGTTTGCCTGCTTGACGAACGCGTCGAGGTTCAGTCGCTCCGAGGGAACGCCGCCCGCGATCACCATCAGGGTCCGGCAGGTCACGAGCGGATCGCGGTTCACGAGCGTCGCCGCGCGGTCGCAGGACAGCTCAGCCGCGCGAAACCATTCGAGCAGAGCCGCGCGCACGGCCATCAGAGGCAGACCCGAGAGCACGGGCACGCGCACCGCGGACCCCATCTCCATGAGGATCACGAGCGCCGTGCGGTAGAGCACGTGATCGGAGAGCACGTGCCCGATCTCGTGCGCCAGCACCGTGCGCACCTCGTCGGCCTCGAGCAACTGCTCCAGGCTGGAGTTCAAGAGGATCATCGGAGTGCCGGCGCCGATCGTGTACGCGTTGGCCGCGGGATCCTCGGCCACGTAGAGGTCGTAGGTCTCCGGCATGTCCAGCACCGTGAGGCCGCGCTTGTACTCCGCCCACACCCC
>Ga0208612_1001125_pt1 | contig 11236 bp, 6 predicted proteins | sample AntDryMetagUQ889_FD_188089 | JGI IMG/M metagenome (GOLD analysis project Ga0208612, IMG submission 188089) | Polar desert microbial communities from Antarctic Dry Valleys - UQ889 (SPAdes) | ecosystem: Environmental > Terrestrial > Soil > Desert | place: Antarctic Dry Valleys | collected 2008-12-31 | reverse complement strand
TGGGATCGGCGCTGGCCCTCTCGCAGCGGGGGCACGAGGTCACCGTCGTGGAGCGGGACACCACCAGCGTTCCCGACTCTCCCGACGCCGCCTTCGAGGAATGGGAGCGTCGGGGGGCCCCACAGGTCCGCCACTCGCACGCCTTCCTCGCACGCCTCCGCAACCTCCTGCGGGACCAGGCCCCGGACGTGCTGGCCCATCTTCATGACGCCGGCGCCACCGAGGTGCGCTTCGTCGACCAGCCCCCGGTCACGCTCGAGGATCGCACCCCGCGCCCGGGCGACGAGGATCTGGTGGCGCTGGCATGCCGGAGAACGACATTCGAGTGGGTACTTCGTCGAGACACGCTGGCGGCCGGGAACGTGCGTCTGGTGGAAGGGTCGGTTGAACGTCTCGTCTCGGAAGGGACCCGGATCCCCCCTGCCCCCCACGTCGTCGGGGTTGGGCTCGCCGGCGGCGGCGAGCTGCGCGCCGACCTGGTCATCGACGCCTCGGGGGTGCGCTCCCCGCTGCCGAAATGGCTGGCAGGTATTGGAGCCGGCCCAGTTGCCGATAAGGAGAAGGACACCGGCATCGTCTATTCGAGCCGCTTCTACCGCCTGCTTCCCGGCCAGGAGCTGCCGATCCAGGAAGGCCCGGTCCTCGGCGATCTCGACTACCTCAAGTACGCGGTGTTCGTGGGGGACAACCGCACCTTCTCCATCACCTTCGGGCTCCAGGCAGGAGATGCCGAGCTCCGACAGCTGCTGCGGCCCAGTCCGTTCACCGTCGTGGCCGAGTCCCTTCCCGGGCTCCGGCCATGGATCCAGCCCACCCGCTGTGAACCCATCACCGGTGTCGAGGTCATGGCCCGGCTGGTCAATCGGCGGCGCCGCTTCGTCAACGGCCGCCAACCCGTCGCCACGGGCATCTTCGCCGTCGGGGACAGCGCCATCTGCACCAATCCCCTCTACGGCCGGGGCTGTTCCCTCGCCATGGTGCACGCCTACCTCCTGGCCGACGTGTTGGACGAGCACGTCCATGACCCGGTGGTGGCCGCCCTGGCCTTCGCCGCCGTGACTCGCGACGAGATCGAGCCGTGGTACACGGCATCCGTCGCCCAGGACCGCCAGAACCGCACCGGGCTCGACATCCCCCTCGACGACGAGGAGGAAGGGGAACAGCCCGTGGACGCGGAGACCATGCGTTCGATCATGCGAGACGGCCTCCTTCCCGCTGCAGGAACGGACCCGGTCGTGTACCGCGCCTTTCTCCGTGCCTTCAATCTGCTCGACCAGCCCAACGCCATCATGGCCGACGCCGACGTGGTGGGACGGGTCCTGGCCGCCTGGCAGGTGCGTGACCAGCGGCCCCCTCCACCACCCCTCGGGCCCGACCGCGAGGAGATGCTCCGCATCCTTGCCCGGTCTGCCGCGGCGTAGGCCCCCAACCGCCGGCCGTGCCATGTACGGTCCTCGACACGACAGCAGCAAACGTTCCTGCCACGGTTGCCCCGAGCCGGGCTCACTTGGGGGATCTGACCACTCTGCGTGCCAATGGCACTAGCATCGCCGATGGGGGCGGTGCTCCGGTGCCACTCAGGCCGGTGGTTCGGAAGGAGGCTGGGGGCATGTCAGGAGGGCCATGGGACGGGAGCGCGGCGATGGCCATCCTCGACGCCCTCGCCGCCCACGCCGCCATTCTCGACTCGAACGGCCAGGTCTTGGCCACCAATCGGGCTTGGGTCGCCTTCGCCAAAGAGCATCCTGCAGATCCGTGGCGTCCCGACGTGGGTCGCAACTACCTGGAGGCGTGTGAACAGGCGGCCCGCGCCGGGTCGGGGGAGGCGACGGCCGTAGCCGACGCCGTTCGCTCGGTCCTGGCGGGGACACAGGCGAGATTTCACGTCGACTACGCCTCGTCCACCCGGGACGACGATCTGTGGTTCAGCCTGCGGGTGTCCGCGCTGGCCGTTGACGGCGGTGGGGCGGTCGTAACCCACAACGACATCACGGGTCGCAAGCGTGCGGAGATGAAGCTCGCCCACCAGGCCTTGCACGACCCCCTGACCGGACTACCCAACCGCACCTTGTTCCTCGACCGCCTGAGCTTGGGACTGGCGCGGATGGAGAGAAGCCAGGCCGCGGTAGCCGTCCTGTTCCTCGACCTCGACAAGTTCAAGGTGGTCAACGACAGCCTCGGCCATGACGTCGGGGACCAGCTCCTGGTGGCCGTGGCCAACCGCCTGCGCGCCGCCCTGCGGCCCGGAGACACCGCCGCTCGATACGGCGGTGACGAGTTCACGGTCCTCTGCGAGGGCATCACCTCGGAGAACGATGCCGTGGTCATCGCCGAACGGGTGAGTGCCGCCATTGGTCGCCCCTTCTCATTGGACGACGCCGAGACCGAGCTCACGTCGAGCATAGGAATCGCCATCGCGACCGGGGACGAGGACAGCCCGGAGAACCTCATCCACGAGGCCGATACCGCCATGTACCGCGCCAAGCAGCGGGGCAGGGCCCGCTACGAGCTGTTCAGCGGCGTCATACGCCAGCGCGCCATCGAACGCCTCGAAGTCGAGAACGCCCTGCACCGGGCCCTGGAACGAGAAGAGTTCCGGCTCCACTTCCAGCCCGAGATCGACCTTTCCGACGGCAGCATGAACAGTGTCGAGGCACTCCTGCGCTGGGAGCACCCCGAGAACGGGTTGCTGTGTCCGACCGACTGGCTCCCCCTGGCCGAGGAGCTGGGTCTCATCGTTCCCATCGGCGCCTGGGTAGCCGGTCGCTGCAGCCGACAAGTCAAGGCGTGGCACGGTGACGAGAAGTACGGACAACTTCGCGTCACGATGAACTTCTCCCAACGTGAGCTGGTTCAGCCGGGCTTGGTGGAGAGCTTCCTCGACGCGGCAAGAGCCAACGGTGTCGACGCCACGTGCCTCGGCGTCGAGGTTCGCCAGGCGTCCTTCTCACGGGGTGGTGAAATGGTTGCTGCAACACTGAAGCGTTTCCGCTCCAGCGGGGTGAGCGTGGCGGTGGACGACTTCGGCACGGCGTCGGCGTGGCTGGCCCACCCCGTCGACACGGTGAAGATCGACATCTCGACCATCCAGGACGACCCCGAAGGACGGGTGGTCAGCGCGCTCATCGGATTGGGACATGCCCTCGGGATGCGGGTGGTGGGGAAGTGCGTCGAGACGGCGGAACAGCTCGACCGGCTTCGAAGCGCCGGCTGCGACGCCGCCCAAGGCTTCTATCTCGGCCGTCCGCGGCCTGCGAGCGAATTGGCGAGTCCTCAGCCCCGGTAAGATCCCGGCTCCCGGCCGGTCAGCCGTGACCGGCGGCCCACGCCACGAGGTCATCGGCGCCACGGGTGTTGACCACATGACTTGGATCCACTCCGCATTCGGCGGCGCGATCACAACCATGGCTCAGCCACTCCAGCTGACCGGGAGCATGGGCGTCGCTGTCGATTGCGATGGCGCAGCCCGCCTCAATGGCCAGGCGTAGCAGCCGCTTCGGCGGGTCCAGACGCTCCGGTCGCGAGTTCACCTCCACGGCCTTGCCGTACTCGGCGGCGGCGGCGAAGACCTTCTCGGCGTCGAAGGTGGACTCCGGACGGCCTCGGCCCACTACTTTGCGACCGGTACAGTGACCGAGGATGTCCAGGTTCGGGTTGCGCAGCGCCTCCACCATTCGATGGGTCATGGCCGGCCGCTCCATACGCAGCTTCGAGTGAACGCTTCCCACGACCACGTCCAGCCGCTCCAGGAGGTCGCCATCCTGGTCGAGGGAGCCATCCAGCAGTATGTCGACCTCGATACCGGTGAGCACCCGGAAGGGCGCCATCTCCAGGTTCACCTCCTCGATCAGCTCCAGCTGGAGCCGCAGACGTTCCGATGACAACCCGTTGGCCACCTTCAAGCTCGGCGAGTGATCGGTGAGCACCATGTACTCGTGGCCCAGGTCCCGGGCCGCTCGCGCCATCTCGTGCACGGGGCTGCCACCGTCGGACCAGTCCGAATGGGTGTGGCAGTCGCCCTTCAACGTCCGCAGCAGCTCGGATCCCGGTCCGGGCGCCGTCTCAGAGGCGTCTTCGCCCTCCAGGCGAGCCAGGTAGGAGGGTACCGACCCCGCCAAGGCCTCGACGATCACCCCCTCGGTCTTCTCCCCTATGCCGGGAAGTGACCGCAATCGCCCGGTATCGGCCCGGGCGACCAACTCGTCGCCGTCCAGCGCCCGAATGGTGCGGGCAGCAGTGCGAAAGGCCCGAACCCGGTACGTGGGTTCTCGCGATCGCTCGAGCAGGTAGGCGATGCGCTCCAGAGCGGCGACAGGGTACACGAGGGAGTCTGTTATCGGCCGCTCAGGACTCATCCCGCTTCGGGGACGCGGAGAACGACGATGGCCAGGTCGTCGCTCGGGCCGCTCTCCTCCTGGAAGGCCATGATGGCGTCCTCCAAGCGCTGGGCGATCTCCGCCGCCCGAAGTCCGGTGCAGGTGCTCACGATGGCGCGTAGCCGGTCCTCGCCGAGGAGCACTCCCCTGCGCTTGGCCTCGGTGGCGCCGTCGGTGAAGAACACCGCCGCGTCGCCGGGGCCGAGCTCGACGTCGGTGTCGGTGAGCTCGGTCACCTCGAACAACCCCAGCAGTGTTCCGGGGCTGCCGGCCGCCTCCACGGAGCCGTCCGCTCGCAACATGAGCGGGAGCGGGTGTCCCCCGCACGAGAGCGACATGCTGACTCCGTCCACTCCTGGGAGGACCCGGGCGTAGATGGCGGTGCAGAAGCGCTCGCCGACGTCCTGGTGGAGCACGGCGTCGTTCAGCTGGACAAGGACCCCGCTCGGCTGTGGCTCTCGCATGGCAGCGGCGCGGACCGTGTGGCGAGCCACCGAGGCCAGGGCCGCCGCCTCAGGCCCCTTCCCGCACACGTCACCTATAACGACGCCCCACCCCTCTCCCCCTCCGGCCGCGCTACCGAGCTCGAACAGGTCGTAGAAGTCGCCCACCACCTCCAGGTCGTTCTCGGCGGATCGGTACCGGGCGGCCACGTCGAGACCGGGGATCTCGGGCAGATGCGGAGGCAGGAGGCTCGCCTGGAGAGTCCGGGCCAGGGAGGCGAAGCGCTGGCGGCTCTCCCACAGCACGTGCTCGGCCCGCTTGCGCCGGGTGACGTCCACCATGATCCCTACCAGGCGCTCTGCCTTGCCGTCCTCGCCGACGTCGACGAAGACCAGATCCTGGAACCAGACCTTGCGGCCGTCGGCAGCCACCATGCGGTACTCGAGCTCATGATCACGACCCTCACCGGTGGCGACGCGCCGGTAGCTGACCGTGTAGTCGCGGTCGGCGGGGTGGATCTTGCCGGCCCAGAAACCGGGCTCTTCGAGCCAGCGTTCGACTGGGAACCCCAGCAGCTCCTCGGCTCTGCGGCTGACGAACGACATGGCGAGCGTGGCCGGGTCCGCCTCCCACAGGATGGCACCCAGGCTGTCGACGAACGAGCGGAACCGCCGTTCGGCAACGCCGAGAGACTCGTGGGCGCCGGCGTTCTCCACGGCCAGACCGCCCAGGCGACCGACCTCCTCGGCCAGCGCCAGCTCTTCGGCTCCGAAGGGGTCCCGGTACTCGCCTCGGACCAGGGTGATGGCGCCGACCATGCGACCCCGTCCCACGATGGGCACCACCATGGAGGAACGCAGACCGGCGTGGCGGATGAGCGACGCCTGGTCGGAGTTGCCCCCACTCAGGTCCTGTTCAGCCTCGGACACCCGGGTCACGAGCCGAGACCGCCCGGTTACGATGGTGAGACGGACGTGCGCCTCGGGGCCGGTTCCCGGAGGCAGGTGCTCCGTGAGTGCCCGGACCGCCTCCTCGCACGACGGGTCGGCGGTAGCCCACGCCACCCTGTGGAAAGCACCCTCGTCGTCGAGCGTGACAACCGTGCACCAGTCGGCCAGGCACAGCGCCACGACCCGAGCCACGCCTACCAGCGTGGCGTCGACCTCCAGGGAGCCGAGCAGCACCCGGGCCGTTTCGGCCAGCACGCTGGCGCGGTCGACCGCTACTGTCACGACGGCGGCGGAGGCCACGGCGTCGGCACCGTGGCCCTCGTAAACCTCTTCCAATGTGGCCTTCCCCCTTGGCGTGAGGCTACCGCTCCCTCTCGCGGCAGACTACCGAGCGGACGGGTTGCCACTTTCTCGCCTTCATTCTCGGCCTGACGCGGCCGATAACTGTTTCGTGGCAATGCGTGAGATGGACATGCCGCGGACCTCGACACGGCAGCGGCTGGGCGACCTTCTCGTTGCCGACGGGATGGTGAGCGAGGAACAGCTCGACGCCGCCCTGATCGAGCAGCGGGACACCGGTGAGCGACTGGGGAAGATCCTCCTCGCCAACCGGGTCATCAGCGACGTCCAGCTCGTGTCCGTCCTGGCTCGCCAGTACGGCCTCGATTTCGTCGATCTCGACGAACACGTGCCCGACTTCACCGCCAGCCGCCTCGTGCGGGAGTCCTTCGCCCGCCGCCACCGGGCGCTCGCCATCGGATGGGACGAGAACCGCCTGATCGTCGCCATGGTCAACCCGGTCGACGTCTTCGCCCTGGACGACATCCGGAGCATGACGGGCCACGAGGTGAAGCCAGTCATGGCCGAGCCCGGCCAACTCATGCGGGCCATCGACCGGGTCTGGAACTCGAAGGCCGAGGACATCATGCGCCTGGCCTCGGACACCGCCGAGGAGGAGGCGTCCGACAGCCCATTGTCCAACCTCCGGGAGGCCGCCGAGGACGCTCCCGTGGTGATGTTCGTCAACGAGCTCATCACCCGAGCGGTGCACGGGCGGGCATCGGACATCCACCTCGAGCCCGGTGAGCGCGAGCTGCGGATCCGATTCCGGGTGGATGGGGTGCTCCAGGACGTGATGACCGTCCCACGCGCCATCCAGGCCAGCGTGGTGAGCCGCATCAAGATCATGGGGGACCTCGACATCGCCGAGCGCCGCCTTCCCCAGGACGGGCGCACCACCATCCCCCTGCCCGGCGGGAAGGTCGACCTCCGGCTCGTCACCCTTCCGACGAGCCAGGGCGAGGCGCTCGTCATCCGCATCCTCGACCGCTCCAGCGGCCTGCTGAGCATCGCCGAGCTTGGTTTCCTCCCCGAGACGCTCGATCGCTGGCGGGCCAGCTTCAGCCAGCCCTGGGGGGCCGTCCTCGTGACCGGGCCGACCGGTTCCGGCAAGTCGACCACCTTGTACGCCAGCCTGAACGAGCTCAACGACCCCCAGCGGGGCATCATCACCGTCGAGGATCCGATCGAGTACCACCTGGCCGGCATCAAGCAGGTCCAGGTGAACCGCAAAGCCGGTCTCACCTTCAGCAGCGCCCTGCGCTCGATCCTCCGTGCCGACCCCGACGTCGTGCTCGTGGGTGAGATCCGTGACCGTGAGACCGCGACCATCGCTGTCGAGGCTGCCCTCACCGGCCACGTCGTGCTCTCCACCCTTCACACCAACGACGCGTCCTCCACGCCTGCACGGCTGCTGGACATGGGCGTGGAGCCGTTCCTCGTGACCTCGGCCGTGACGTGCATCCTCGCCCAGCGACTCGTGCGCCGGCTCTGCCAGCGCTGCAAGGAGCCCTACCAGCCTCTTCCGGAGGAGCTGGCCAGCGCAGGATGGAACGAGGCCATCGCCGCCACGGTGGAGGCCCCTCAGTTCTTCCGGCAGGTCGGGTGCGGGAGCTGCTCGCGTTCCGGCTACCGCGGGCGCTTCGCCATCCACGAGGTCATGCCCCTCACCGAGGACATCACGCAGCTGGTCCTCAACCGGTCTTCGTCGGACGTCGTGCAGCAGCTCGCCATCGACCAAGGCATGGTCCCGCTTCGAGAGGACGGTCTCCGCAAGGTGGCCAGCGGGAGCACCACCCTGGAGGAGCTCTTCCGAGTGGTCACCTGACCGGCTCGCTGAACCTCTCTCAGCGGCGGGGCGGGGACTGGTCCCCACCAGGGGGCCGCGGAGAGCGTCCCCGGCCTCGCAGGCCCAGATCGTTCGCCAAGCGCCGGCCCGCCGTCGTGGCTCGGCGGCCGATGACCGTCGCCGGATCAGAAGCGTCCGGGTCCGGTGCGACCTCGTGGCTGGACGCCTCCAGCGCGCTGGCCAGGGCGGCCAGACGGCGACGCACGTCATCCACCCTGACCCCGACCCCCTCCATCCCGGCACCGAGCGTCTCCAGCGCCTCTCGGGCCAGGCCGTCGCCGGTTGCCTGCGGCAGGGCGTGGAGATCCTCGATCCTCACGATCACCCGCTCCACGGAATCCGCCATGAGCTCCTGGTTGCGGATCACATGCTCGAGAGCGTCGCCCACGGCCAGCTCGTCGAAGCCACCTCCGTCGAGGATCCCTTCTATGCGCTCCCACGTCTGGCGCACGTAGGCGGCGTGGGTGCCGAGCAACTCGGTGAGGGCTTCCGTGCGCTCCTCGAAGCGCTCGGCCAGTCCCGCAGCCACCATGGCTACGGCGGCGCCGGGGCCGGGTTGACTCGCCAACAGTCTGTTGAGGAGCGTCAGCTGGCCTTCGAGTCGCCTGACCGTGCCGCGGAGCTCGGCAACCGGCTGAACGTTCAGGTCCTGCCGCAGCTCAACGACACCCTCCCCCAAGGCGAGGAGGGCTGCCCAAAGCCCCTCCGGCAACTCCAGCCGTCCTTCCGAGGGTGCCGAGGGCGCGGTCACCAGGTCCGCGATGCCGGCCATCCCATAGCCGATGCTGTCGACCGCAGTCGAGAGGTCGTCGAGACGGGACACGGCTTCCTCCAGGCCGAGCTTGGCGGGGTCCCGCTCCTCGAGCTGCTCGAGCCGGTGACCGAGCCCCTCCAGGGCGGCGAGGACGCTAGTCATCTCCCGGTTGTGCTGCCCCGCATTCTCGCTGCCCTGCGCCGCCAGCTGAGATCGCAGACCGGCGAGACCCTCGCCGAGGGCAGTCATCGAGGCCTGCAGCCCGTCCGCCCACTCCTCTTCGGCTTCCGACGGCGCCGTCACGATGTCCGCCAGCCCTGCCAGGCGGCGACCGACGTCGTCCACGGAGCCCGACAGGTCAGCCAGGCGGGTCATGGCTGCCTCCGTGGTGATCCCTTCCGGCTCCCGCGCCTCCAAGCGCTCCAGGCGCTCGGAGACGCGTTCCAGAGCGGCGGAGACCCTTTCGTCGCCGGCGTCCGGACGGATCACGGGTGGCGGGTCTTCTCGCGCCGCCAGCGTGCGCTCCAACGAGGCCAGGCGACCGTCCACCCGATCGAGCACCTCGCCGAGCATGGACATCAGCGCCTGGAGGAATGCGGTCGTGCCGCTCGGCGTGTCGTCGCCGGCGAAAACCTCCCGTGGGTTCAGATGACCATCATCGGGCAAGAGCCGTGTCCTCCTTCGAGCGCGCCTTCCTCATTCTCTCGTCAGGCCTTCCAGACCTGACCGCTACGGAGCTCGGTCACCAGGCAGTCGACCACGTCAGCCAACGAACCTCCACCGGCAACGATCTCCCGCTGGCGAAGGTAGCTCGGGCGCTCCGACATGGTGAAGATCCCGGCGAGCTCGTTCTCGCAGCCGAGCTGGCGGGCCACGGGGCTCAGCTCGTCCGTGAGCCGGTGCAACGCCTCCCGAAGCGGCACCACGTGACCCTCCCCGTCGACGATGATCTCCGCCTCCACCCCGTACCGGGCGGCGCGCCACTTGTTCTGGCGCACGATCCAGTCCGGTTGGACCTCCAGCCTTTCCCCGCGCTCGTGGCGCTGGTCCATCCACTCCACCAGGCACTGGCTCAGGGCGGCGACGCTCGCAACCTCACCGAGCGTCGGTATCCCATCGCAGATGCGCAGCTCGACGGTCCCGAAGACGGGGTGGGGACGAATGTCCCACCAAACCTCGCGGATGGTCGTGATGGCGTTGGCGAACATCAGCGCCTTCATGAAGCGCTGGAACTCCTCCCAGTTCTCGAATTGGTAGGGGAGGCCCGCTGTCGGCAGTCCCTCGAATACCTTCGAGCGAGCTGACGCCAAACCCGTGTCGTGGCCCTGCCAGTACGGGCTCGACGCCGAGATCCCGAGGAGATGGGGGATGTACACGCCGAGGGCATTGGATATGGCGATGGCCTTGGCCGCAGAGCGGACCCCGACATGGACGTGGATACCGAAGATCTGAAGGCGGCGCGCAGGCCATTGAACCTGTTCGATCAAGTGGTGGTAGCGGGCGTCGGGGCTGACCTGCTGCGCACTCCAGCTCGAGAAGGGGTGGGTTCCGGAGCAGAGCAACTCCAGCCCGGCGTCGCCGGTATGAGAGCGGAGCTCGCCGAGTGTCTCCTCGAGGTCGGAACGGGCGTCGGCAGCCGTCTGGCACACACCGGTGATCATCTCGATGGTCGACTCGAGAAGCTCGTGTTTGGCCTTCGGGTGTCGTCCGTCCGGATGGCCTGCGCCCATCTCGGCGAGGATCTTCGATGCCGCGCTGCTGAGCTCGCGGGTTTCCCGGTCGACGATCTGCAGTTCCATCTCGACGCCGAGGCTCGAACGCTGCGAAGAGTGGAACTCGATCTCCATGTCACCAGATTCTGCCCGGCCGATGCCCGGGCACGCCGCATCCCCCGCTGGAGTGCGCTCTGACCGGGTTCCGAGGTAGTCAAGACGTGAATACCTCGCGACGGAGCTATCGACGACGAGAGCGCGCGCTCCGACGAACCGAGCGCCGCTTCACAGCCTTGCGCCTGGCCTTGGTGCAGCGCCGCGTGCGGACCACACGCGTCACGCGCCGACCGTTGACCCTCCGAGTCACCCGGCGGGTGCGCCTGCTGCAGCGACGGCCGGAGCCGGCAGCAGCGGGGGCCGCCCTGTTGGATACGACTCCCGGCGCACCACCACCGGTGCGGGCGAAGAGTTGGGCGACCCACACCCGTCCGTCTCCCCCCACCGTCACTCCAACACCCGCGGTGCTGAAGTCGCCGAGGATTGCAGAACGGTGAGTCGGGGATCCCATGAAGGACCTCGTGACGGTTGCAACTGACTGACCCTGACCGATGTTCTCGGCTGCACCCGTGAACGACGGCAGCACGGAGCCGACGGTGCCTCCGAGGTCGCCGGTATGGACCAGATTCCCGGTCGCTGCCATCTGTGCAGACTTCTGCTGGGCCAATGCGCTGAGCCCTCCGTCCTCGTACACCGGAGGCAGCCCTGCCGCAGTCCTTTCCTGGTTCACCGCGCTCACGTCGGCGTCTGCCATC
>Ga0208612_1001124_pt1 | contig 11250 bp, 9 predicted proteins | sample AntDryMetagUQ889_FD_188089 | JGI IMG/M metagenome (GOLD analysis project Ga0208612, IMG submission 188089) | Polar desert microbial communities from Antarctic Dry Valleys - UQ889 (SPAdes) | ecosystem: Environmental > Terrestrial > Soil > Desert | place: Antarctic Dry Valleys | collected 2008-12-31 | reverse complement strand
CTATGACTGAAGCAGGTCAACTCCGGCGCTCGGCGATCGTGTAGCGCGACCCAGCATGAGAGCTTGCTGCTGCTGCGACCAGCGCACGAGGAGAGGGCAGGTGACAGAATCGTCCGCACGATTGGACGGCCCTCATGAAGTCGCTCATGCGGTTCCTCGCCTTGCTGATCGTCGTCACCGGGGCGGTGGTCTGGCTGGCGCTGTACGGCACCGAGCCGTCCGTCGCACCAAAGCCTGAATCCCCCACTACCGCCACGACCGTGGCCGGCCTACCTGCCGCCAACCCGTCGTACCCGTGTGACACGGCCGATCGACTTCGACTGACCGACAGCCGGGCCGAGGCCCGCAAGGAGTACGAGGCGGTGCTCCGCCGGCAGCATTCCGACTACACCTGCGCTGCAACAGGGCTGGCCGAGCTCTCCCGTCCGGAGACGACCACCACGACGCAGGCACCGGCGCCCGTGGGAACGGGCGCCGGCCACGGACTCCGCAAGCTCATCGGGGACGGTCGCCTCGGGCGGCTACGCCTGGGCGCCACGGAATGGCTGGTCCTCGTGATCATGCTGGCCGTCCTCGTCCGCCTCGGAGCCCTGGCAAGAGCCCGCCGGTCCCGCGATCCGGGACCGGTGGAGGTTGCCGATTTCACCAACGCAACAGGAGACGAGACCGTCGAGCCGGAAGGCATGGCCTGGTTGATACGCGAGCGCCTGGCCAGGGCCGACCTGAAACCAACGCTCCTACCCGGGGACGCCGGCGGGGACGAGATCTTGAAGGTCGTGACTGAGAACCCACTCGCCGCAGCGTCGCCGGTGGCCAAGGTCTTCACCTATCTCCGCACGCTCACCAAGGTTTCCCGCGGTTACAGGGTGACCGGTGGTTTCCTGCGCCGGACGGAGACGCCCTCGTGCGGTGTCAGCATCCAGATCACCAACATCGGCCGTAGGCGGGTGGAGGCCGTGCGTGCGCTCTGGGCCACGACCTACGAGGAGGCAGCCATCGAGGCGGCCTACCTTGCCGCTTCGGTCGTATCTCGAGACGTCAAGACGGACTACCCGTGGGAGCGCTGGAGATCGGAGGACGGGCGGTCCCTGCGCCTCTACCACGAGCTCAAGCAGTACGCCGCGAGCACCGAATCCGACGCCCACGACCGCGCCTTCACTCTGGCCTATGACGCGATCGCCTGCGACCCGGGCAACGCGTTGCTTCGCCTCGAGCGGGCGAAGCTCTCCGAGGTCGTCGAGGGCTTCTTCGACTCCCTTGACGTCTACTTGACCATCGTGGCCCGGTGGCCTGACTTTCACATGGCCCGCTACCGGCTCTCGGCGGTGCTGAGCTTCGTGGACGATTGGGTGAAGGAGTGGGAGGCCTCACGCTCACCCGGTCACGGGCACCACAGCCAGCACATACAAGTCCTTTGGCAGCTGGCAGAGCTGGGAGAGCCGGCCGGCGACGTTCAGCGTGCTCAGCTCGTCGAGGATCTCGACCACTTCGACACCCAGCGCTTCAAGGCAGCGATGCTCCGCCTCTCCAACGATCAGCGCCGCCGCATCGAGAATGACCCCCAGGTGGGAAAGGGTTCGCTCGGATCGCTCGCCGTCACGGCGCGACTGATCGGCGAGCTCCAGCTGTGCAAGCTGGACGTCGACGGGAGTCCGGCAGAGGAGATGAAGCGCCGGGCTGAGCGGCTGGAGGAAGAGCTGCGGGCCGAGTTGGGGAAGAAGCGGGCCAGCTGGCAGGCGCACTACAACGCAGCCTGCTTCTACGCCCACCGGACGGAGATGAAGGATCCTGGCGCCAAGGAGGCCCTTCAGCTGGCCCTGGAGGAGCTGAACGTGGTGGTGGTGGACGAGGGCAAGCTGATGACTCCGGCTGAGCAGACCTGGTTACGGGAGAAGGATCCCGACCTGAGGCCGCTCCGGAACACCGAGGCCTACCGACGTTGGGCTCTCCGGGCGTTCGGTTTTCCCACTCCGCCGGAGATGCCCGTTGAGGCGGTGGAGGTGGTGAACCAGCGAGCCGTCTGGAAGGCCTTGGCGAGTGCAAGGCTCGAGCGGTGGGAAGGTTGGTTCCAACAGCTCGCCGAGAGCGGTGCCCCGCAGACGTCCACCCTCCACGATCTCGAGACATCGTGCCGCCGCGAGGAAGAACTTTGGCGGACGCTTCAGGTGCTCTGTGCAAACCCGGGAGCTGAGGCGGGTCGCGACCGTCTGGCCAAGGGCGGCGGCAACCCGCCCGACCTCCCATCCATCCGGCGCAAGGTCTTCGGCCTTGATGCCGCTGCGCTGCGCTCCGAGCTGCGAAGCAACAAGACCTACCTGACGGCGCTGAAGGAGATCAGCGGCGTCCAAGGTCAGGTGTGGGAGCAGCGAGCGCGAGAGGCCCGTGACGCAGCACTCGGGCTCGTGCCGCCGCCGGGTGGACCCCGTAGCCGGGCCTGGGCGATGGACGGCGAACGCACCTGGTTCGCCGTGTCGGCTGTCGTCGGGGCCTTGCGGACCGCGACGCCGCCGGACCACGAAGCAGTGACCGATGCGCTCGAGGCTCTGCGCCGATTGAGCGAGAACCTCAGTTCATGAGGGCCGGCGAGATCGAACTGCTTGGACGAATCCTCACGACCCGCCTGGCGACTACCGTCATCGCATGCCGCTCGACAATGAGTTGCTGGCCGAGCTGAAGCAGACCAAAGCCGAGATCGACCAGCTGCAGGTGCAGCTCAAGGACCTGGTGACCCGCCTCCGGGAGAACGGGGCCACGACGCAGGAGATCACCCAAGCGCTCCGGGGATGACCGCCCAGGCGTAGTGGGCGAGCGGTTGGTCCCCGATCGGCCCGTCGGTCCACGCGCCAAAGAAGGCCAGATGACCAGATGGCCCTGAAATCTTCGCCGTGGCGACCGCCAACCGCCGCAACCCGTTCACCTTCGCCTGCTGGAGTTCTGCGACATGACTCCTGTGCACCTCGACCGGCGTCGCTTCCTCGGCCTGGGGGCCGCGGGCGTAGCCACCCTCGCCACCGTCCGACTGACTCCGGCGGGAGCCCAGACGCTGCCCGGGCCCCAGCCGGCCGCCGCCGCCGCCAGCGCCCCGTTCACCCTGGGCGTGGCCTCTGGTGACCCCACGCCGGGCGGCGTGGTGTTGTGGACCCGGCTCGCTCCCGACCCCTCTGAACGGCGGCGGCATGGGGGACCAGCCGGTGACGGTGGAGTGGGAGGTCGCCGAGGACGAGGCCATGCAACGGGTCGTCGCTCGCGGCAGCGAGCAGGCCACGCCGCAGATGGGCCACAGCGTCCACGCCGAGGTCGGCGGCCTGAGCCCCGGCGCGTGGTACTGGTACCGGTTCAAGGCGGGCAGTGACCTGTCACCGGCGGGCCGCACCCGCACCGCTCCCGCCCTCGGCGCCCGGATCGACCGGCTGGCCTTCGCCCTGACCTCCTGCCAGGTCTACGACGGTGGCTTCTATACGGCCCACCGCCACATGGCGGGCGAGGACCTCGACCTGGTGGTCCAGGTCGGCGACTACATCTACGAAGGTGCTCCGGTGGCCGCCGTCCCCGCCTGCACGAGGGCGACGGCGAGCCGGTCACGCTGGTGGAGTACCGAAACCGCTACGGCCAGTACAAGGGTGACACCGACCTGCAGGCCTCCCACGCCGCTTTCCCGTGGGCGGTCGTGCTCGACGACCACGAGATCGACAACAACTGGGCCGACGAGGTGCCGCAGGATCCGGCCACCCAGTCCCGAGAAGCCTTCCTGGCCCGCCGGGCCGCCGCCTTCCAGGCCTACTACGAGCACATGCCGCTGCGGCGGTCGTCGATACCGTCGGGCATCGACATCTCCCTCTACCGGCGCCTGACCTTCGGCGACCTGGTCGACGTCCACCTGCTCGACACCCGCCAGTACCGCAGCGACCAGGATCCGGCTCGACGGACCGACCCGGCTCGCACCATCCTCGGCGACGAACAGGAGCGCTGGCTGCAGCAGAGCCTGGCCGGTCCCACGGCCCGCTGGAACGTCCTGGCCCAGCAGGTCTTCTTCTCCCAACGGGACTTCACCGAGGGTCCGGGCACCCGATTCAGCGACGACGCCTGGGACGGGTACGTGGCCGACCGCGACGGCCTGCGCGACCACATCGCCGCCGTCGGCCCCTCCAACCCGGTCGTGCTCACCGGCGATGTCCACGCCAACTACGTGTGCGACGTCAAGGAGAACTTCAACGACCCGGCGTCGAGGACGGTGGCCACCGAGCTGGTCGGCACCTCGATCACCACCGGCGGCGACGGCATGGACCAGGCCACCGCCGACCGGGTCCAGCTGGCCGAGAACCCGCACATCAAGTTCCTCAATCGCAACCGGGGCTACGTGCGCAACGTGCTCACCCGCAGCCAGTGGACCGCCGACTTTCGGGTGGTCGACATCGTGACGACTCCGGGGGCGCCGATACGGACCCGGGCCAGCTTCGTCATCGAGGACGGCCGCCCCGGAGCCCAGCGCATCGACGAGCCCACCCCCGTGATCCCCGAGGTCCCGGCATCTGCCGTGCTGCCACTGGCGGCGGGCGGGCTGTTCGCCGGCGCCATGGCCCTACGCCGCCGTCGCGGCGAAACGTCCGACGCCGCCGGCTGACCCTCGCCGTCTCCCCGTCGCTGCACGCTCAGTCGAGGAGCAGCGTCATGAAGGCGCTGTTGGGACTCTCCCGGTAGTCGCCGAAGGGTTCGCAAGGGGTGAATCCCGATCGCCTGTAGAGCGAGCGTGCCGGCTCGTAGACGCCCGTAGCCCCGGTCTCGAGACTGACTCGGCGGTACCCGCGGTGCTGCGAGTGCGTGTACGTCTTGCAGTGGGGTGTGGTGGATGTTGAACGCCAGATGTTGCTCCAACAACGCCTGAACGTCGTGGGCCCCAGGATCGTCGATGTCGATGACGAAGGGATGGATCGTTCGAGACTACGACCGCGCTGCCCTCTTCGGAGACCTCGTCATGCCGGCTGGACCTCCACGTCGAAGGCTCGCCACATCTCGGCGTAGCGCCCTCCTCTGGCCAGCAGCTCGGCGTGGTGACCCTGCTCCACGATGCGCCCGCCGTCCACCACCACGATGCGGTCGGCGCCCATGGCCGTCTGCAGGCGGTGGGCGATGAGCAACGTGGTGCGCCCCTCGGCCACCACGCCCATGGCCCGCACCACCCTGGCCTCGGTGGACAGGTCCAGGTTGGCCGTGGCCTCGTCCAGCAGCAGGATGGCGGGGTCCACCAGGCGGGCGCGGGTGAGGGCGATGAGCTGGCGCTGGCCGCCGGAGAGGGAGCGGCCCCGCTCGCTGACGTGGTGTAGGTACCCGCCGGCGAGGGTGGCGATGAACTCGTGCGCACCCACCGCCCGAGCGGCACCCTCCACCTCGGCGTCGCTGGCGTTGGGGCGGCCGTAGGCGATGTTGTCGCGGATGGTGCCCGAGAAGAGGAAGGCCTCCTGGGGCACGTACCCGAGCTGGCGGCGGTAGGCGCCGAGATCGACGTGACGAAGGTCGACGCCGTCCACCGAGACCGTGCCCTCCGTCGGGTCGTAGAAGCGGGCGACGAGCTTGACGATGGTGGACTTGCCCGCACCCGTCTCCCCCACCAGGGCAACGGTCTGCGCCGGCTCCACCACCAGATCCACACCGGTTAGTGCTTCGTCGGCCGCTGTCTCCTCGGCCACCGTGGGGTAGGCGAAACGCACACCGTCGAGGCGCACCGCACCCGAGAGCCGGCCCAGCGCCAGCGGCTCCGCCGGGGGCGGCGTGGAGGAAGGCGTGGCCAAGAGCTCCCCGATCTTGGCCGTCGAGGCTCGGGCCTGCTGGTAGCTGTCGAAGACCTGCGAGAGCTGCTGGATGGGTGGGAACAGCTGATTGAGGTAGAGCAGGAAGGCGATCAGCTCCCCGGCGGTGAGGCTTCCGCCGCCCACCAGCCCCGAGCCCACGCCGAGCACCACCACTGTGGCCACTTGTGACAGGAACTCCACGAACGGGAAGTAGGTGGCCACCAGTCGCTGGGCGCCGAGCCTGGCCTCCAGATGGTCATACGAGACCCGGCGGAACTGGTGCAGGTTCTCGTCCTCGCGGGCGTAGGCCTGGGTCACCCGAAACCCCGAGATCCCCTCCTGCAGGTTGGCGTTGACGGTGGCGATCCGCTCCCGCGCCGTGTCGTAGGCCCTCGCCGACCGCCGCCGGAACCACACCGTGGCCACCACGAGGGGGACCACCACCGCCATGGTGGCGAGTGACAGCGGGCCGTTCATCACCACCAGCACGACGGCCACACCAGCGAAGGTGAAGACGTTGACCACGGCGTTGATGAGGCCTTGCTGGAAGAGGGTGGAGAGCGCCTCCACGTCGGTGGTCATGCGGGTCATGATCCGTCCCGCCATCTCGCGGTCGTAGTAGTCGAGGCCGAGACGTTGGAGGTGGGCGAAGATGCGCACCCGCAACGCGAACAGCAGGCGCTCCGCGGTCCTGCCGGTGTACCGCTGCTGGGCCCAGAGGTTCACTCCCTGGAGAAGGGTGATCGTGAGGAACACCAGCGATGTGGCCCAGAGGGCGCGCTCCGAGCCCGCCACCACCCCTTGGTCCACACCTCTGCGGACGAGGGACGGTCCGGCCAGCGAGGCGAGGGCGTCGATCACCACCAGCACGAGGCCGCCGGCGAGCGGGCGCCGGTAGGGACGCAGGAAACGGCGCAGGCTGAAGTGCGGGTCGTGGACGGCTTCCCGCTCGGTATCGACTCTCGGCGACTCGTCGGCCGGCGGCAACGAGGCCACGGCGGCCAGGAGGTCGGACGTCGGCGTCAGCGTGCCCAGATGCCCGACGCCCATGCCGTGGGCCATACCCATCCCCGGCCCACCGCCCATCCGCCGACCCCTGCCCATGCCCCCACCGGCCATTCCACCACCGAAGCCAGTCCCGCCCAAGCCTTCATCGCTCCCACCTGTCAACGCCTTCGGACGCGGCGCCTCACCATCGAGCGGCCGCCACGCCGACGCCGTCACGCCGTCACTGCCGTTCCCGTCCACGACGTCGGCCGCCAGGTCGGCCGTCAGGTCCACGTGAGGAGCATCGGCATCGTCCACCCCCGTCAGGTCGACCTCGCCCGAGGGTCCGGCCAGGAGTGTGCGGTACTGCGGCGAACGGGCCATCAGCTCGGTGTGGGTGCCGATGTCCACGACCCGTCCGCCGTCCACCAGGGCGATGCGATCGGCCAGGCGAAGGGTAGAACGCCGGTGGGCCACGAGCAGGGTGGTGCGCCCCGCCATCAACCGCCGGAGCGTGGCGTGGATCTCCTCTTCCACCCGGGAGTCGATTGACGACGTGGCGTCGTCGAGCACGAGGACCCGGGGGTCGGTGAGCAACGCCCGAGCCAGTGCGAGGCGCTGGCGCTGGCCGCCCGAGAGGGTGAGTCCGCCTTCGCCCAACACCGTGTCGTAACCGTCCGGAAGGGCGGTGACGAACTGGTGGGCCTCGGCGGCGCGCGCCGCGGCCACGACCTCCTCCTCGGTGGCGTGCGGCCGGCCGTAGGCGATGTTGGCCCGCACCGTGTCGGAGAAGAGGAACGGGTCCTCGAAGACGACGCCGATCTGGCTCCGCAGCGACTCGAAGGTCACGTCCCGCACGTCCACGCCGTCCACCCGCACGGCACCGCTTTGCACGTCGTAGAACCGGGGAAGCAGCAGGGCCACCGTGGACTTGCCCGACCCGCTAACGCCGAAGAGGGCCACGGTCTCCCCGGCTGCCACCGACAGGGAGAACCCACGCAGGACCGGCTCCGACCGCAGGTAGCCGAAGGTGACGTCGTCGAAGGTGAGCCGGCCCTCTACCGGCGCCAGCTCGGTGGCGTCGGCCCGCTCGGTGACGACCGGGTTCGAGTCCAGGAGCTCGAAGATCCGCTCGGCGCTGGCGCGGGCCTGCTGGCCCTGGACCAGGAGCCCCGAGAACGCCCGCACCGGCGCCACCATCTGGAGCAGGTAGGACGAGAAGGCGAGGAACGTCCCGAGGGTGATGCGGCCCCGGATAGCCAGCCAGCCGCCAAGGGCCAGCACGGCCACCTGGCCGAGGGACGGGATGACCTGCAGGACCGAGGCGAACCTGGCCTGGATCTGCAGGGCCCGGAGCTTGGACGCGAACAGGTTCTGGCCGGCCTGGACCAGGCGACCGAGCTCACGCTGCTCCTGCCCGAACCCCTTCACCACCCGCACGCCGGTGACGGCCTCGTCCACCACCCCGGCCACCTCCCCCGCCTTCTGCTGGGCGTCCCAGCTGGACGGGAGCACTGTGGTTCGCAACCGCATACCCGTCAGGAAAACGGCGGGCACCACGAGGAGGGCAACGATCGTGAGGAGCGGGGACAGCACGGTCATGATGACGAGCGACACGACCAGCATCACCACGTTGCCGCTCACCAGCGGCAGGAACGCCAGCAGTCCCTGCACCACGTTGACGTCGGAGATGGCCCGGGAAACGAGCTGGCCGGTTCGCATCTCGTCGTGGCGGGCGAAGTCGAGTCGCTGGAGGCGGTCGTAGATGTCGTTGCGCAGGTCGTACTGGAGGTCGAGCGCCACCCGACCACCGACGTAGCGGCGGAGGTGGGCAGCACCGAAGCGGAAGAGGCCCGCACCGAGGAGGACGATCAGCCAGGGGGCCAGCGGGCGACGCCGGCTGAGGATGACGTCGTCGACGATGAGCCGCTCCAGGACGGGAGTGAACGAGCCGACCAGCATCCCCGCCACGGCGGCCCCGAAGGCGATGATCACGTTGCGCCGGCGGGGAAGGAGGTAGCTCCTGATCAGCCGGCGGATCCAGCCTCCTGAGGGAGCTGGGGGTTCTGCCTGGTCGGTCACTGCACCGGGTGGGTCACCCGGCGCCGGTTCCTCGACACGATCACCCATGTGGCCACGGCGAAGCTCACCGAGATCAAGGCCAGCACCACGTGGACGGCCTTGAAGGCGAAGCCCCGAGCGTCGTCGCCGATCACGTTCCAGATCCGGGTGCCCCACACGTACACCGTCCACACCGCGAAGGCCCGCAACACGAGGGCGTGGCTCTTGGACATCACACCTCCTCGAGCATCGGGTCGCCAGGGGGACGCTGCGGCCCCCACGGCAGGCTCTCCATGAACACCCACGTGCGACGGTGAATGGTGGTGGGGCCCCACGCCTTCAGTGCCATCTTGTGGCGAGGGCAGGGATAGCCCTTGTTGAGGTCGAAGTCATAGGCGGGGAAGTGGGGGGCCTCGGTGCGCATGATGCGGTCGCGCGTGACCTTGGCCAGGATCGACGCCGCGGCGATGGACAGGCACGTTGCGTCTCCCCTCACGATCCGCTCGGTGCTGCCGGCGCCCACGAAGTCCCAGCGGCCGTCGATGAGGACGTGATCGGGAACGAGGCCCAGGCCGTCGAAGGCTCTGCGGGCAGCCAGCTTCTGCGCCGCGGTCATGCCCAAGGCGTCACACTCGGCCTGGCTGGCATGGCCCACGGCCCAGGCTCGACACCACGAGGCAACCCGGTCGAACAGCCGCTCGCGCTCGGCCTCGGTGAGCATCTTCGAGTCCCGCACCCCATACACACGCCGGTCGCGGGGCAGCACGGCGGCACCCACGCTGATGGGGCCGGCCCAGGCGCCCCGGCCCACCTCGTCGACGCCCACCACCACGTCGTGGCCCACGTCCCACGAGGCCCGCTCGAACGTGAGCGACGGAGCCTTGGGCCGCAGCGAGGGACGCAACCCTCAGCCCAGCTCCACCGACGCCGCCCCGGCAACCACCTCACCGATCACGGTGAAGCCGGCGGACGTGAGGGCCTGGGCGTGCACCGGGCTGACGGCGGCCAGCAAACCCCCCGACGTCTGGGGGTCGAAGCCCACCGCCTCCATGGCCGGGCCGGCCGTGGAGCTGACCTTGCCCTCCAGGTGGGTGCGGTTGCGGGCATCGCCCCCGGTGCGCACGCCGGTCTCGGCCGCAGTGAGCACGCCGTCGTAGAGGGGCAGGGCGGAGGCGTCGATCCGCAGGCACGCGTTCGAGCGCTCGGCCATCTCCCAGGAGTGACCGAGCAGTCCGAACCCGGTCACATCGGTGACGGCGTGGGCCGCCCCGTCACCGAGGGCGGACAGCGCCTCGGCAGCGGCCCGGTTCAGGGTGCGCATGCCCACGATGGCGGCCGCCTTCTGATCCGGCTCCCCGCCGGCCAGGATGAGGCCGGTGCCGAGGGGCTTGGACAGCACGAGGCTGTCGCCGGGACGGGCTCCCGCCTTGGTCCAGACCCTGTCCGGGTGGACCACACCCTGCACGGCCAAGCCGAAGATGGGCTCCTCGGAGCGGATGGTGTGGCCGCCTCCGATCACCCCTCCGGCCTCGGCGACCACCTCGAAGGCGGCGCCGAGAATGGCCTCCACCGCGGCAACGGGCAGGTTCTGGGGAAAGGCGGCGATGTTGAGAGCCAGCACCACCCGAGCGCCCATGGCGAACACGTCGCTGCAGGCGTTGGCGGCGGCGATGGCGCCGAAGTCGGCGGGGTCGTCAACGAGCGGGGGGAAGAAGTCGGTGGTGGAGACGAAGGCGATGTCGTCGGTGAGGCGGTAGACCGCAGCGTCGTCGAACGGCGCCAGGCCGACGAGGAGCTCCGACGTCGACTCGGCGAGCGACCGCACCAGGGCGTTCAGGGGAGCCGGTCCCCACTTGGCGGCGCACCCCCCACATTCGGTCCATTCGGTGAGCTTGAGGTCCGTGGCGAGGTCAGCAGACATGAGAAGCGAACCTAGTTCAGCGCAGGCGGGCCACTTGTTCGCCTTCGGCTTCGTCCGTCTCGGTGGTCATGAAGGCGTCGAGCATCTCCTTGGCCACCTCCGGCGCGGTGAGGCGCAGCCCAACTGCGAGGACGTTGGCGTCGTTCCAGCGGCGTGCTCCCCGAGCGGTCTCGGCGTCGGTGCAAAGAGCGGCGCGGACGCCAGGCACCTTGTTGGCGGCCATGGACACACCGGTGCCGGTCCAGCAACAGACCACACCCCGGTCTGCCCGGCCCTCGGCGACCGCCTCCCCGACAGCTCGGCCCACGTCGGCCCATTGCTCACCGTCGGCCACGGTGCTGACGTCACAGCCATTCCCACGCAGGGTCGCGATGATGACGTCAGTGACGGGGGTGCGCTCGTCGGTCCCGAAGACCACACGCATCATGGCGACGACGCCGGGTGGGCCCGCCCCTGCTCGGGGGTGAGGCCGTCCAGCTCGGGCTTGGTCTCTCG
>Ga0208612_1001123_pt1 | contig 11254 bp, 8 predicted proteins | sample AntDryMetagUQ889_FD_188089 | JGI IMG/M metagenome (GOLD analysis project Ga0208612, IMG submission 188089) | Polar desert microbial communities from Antarctic Dry Valleys - UQ889 (SPAdes) | ecosystem: Environmental > Terrestrial > Soil > Desert | place: Antarctic Dry Valleys | collected 2008-12-31 | reverse complement strand
AAAAAACCTCCTCGGCTTTAGCCTCAGGCTCAAATGCATCTGGCCCGGGGACTCAAGCTGGAATATCCCCGCGTTCCTACCCGTCCTTATGAGGGCGTAGGTCTCTTTGTCCTCCGGCGGAAGGTTGTAGGGGTCCATTCTGCGTCCCAGCCGCTTCGAAGCCAACTCCCCGGCTTTGTGTAGCGCCGTGTGCATCCGCAAGCCCAGGAGATCCAGCTTCGGCAGGCCCACACGCTCCAGGTCGTCCTTGTCGTACTGGCAGCGCAGGAGCCCCTCCTTCCCAGAAGGCTCCAGCGGCACCAGCTCCGAGAGGTGATGCTCGGCCGTCCCGAATACCATCCCTCCGCTGTGGGTGCCTCCCTCCTTGATGCGCCCTGCGAGCCTGGCCGAGAGCTCGAGCAGGAGCCGATACCTCTCCCTGTCCTGCAACGGATGACCTTTCATCGCGGGTTCCGCAAGAGACTCATCCCAGCCTGAGAGGCCGGCGTAGACCCTGTTGCGGTCAGAAAAGCGGGTAGGGACGTTTCTCGAGAGAACGTCGATCTCACCCGGTGGATGCCCGAGCGCCCGCGCCGCGACCCGCACGGCCCCCCGCAGCGACATCGTCTGCACCGTCGCTGCCTCGGCGACGCCTCGACGCTCGTAGCGATGGATCATCTCGAAGCGCACCTCGTCCCGCCGCACGGAACAGAAGTCCAGATCCACATCAGGAGGGTCCTTGCGTCCCTCGTGCAAAAAACGCTCGAAGAGCAGTCTGTTGGCGAAAGGCTCGGGCTGGCTCAGCCCCAGGCAATACGAGACCAGGCTGTTCGCCGCGCTACCCCTGCCCGTGACGGGGATATCCTTTGCCCTGGCGATCTCTTTCGCCTCGTGCGCGATCAGGAAGTACGGCGCGAACCCGAGGGCGTCGATGCAGCGAAGCTCGCGCCCCAGACGACCCTTGATCTCCGCCGTCGAGGGTCCCCCCTTCTTCCCATACCGTCTCCTGGCCCCTGCGACGACGAGTTCGAGCAGCGTTCTCCCCGCGGCCTTGCCAGCGGGCAGGTTCGCCGCCGGCATGTGGACATCACCCGACAACTCCACCGTCCCCGAGCATCTCTCCGCGAGGGCCGCAGCGTTCGCCAGGGCCTCGGGGCAGTCTCTGAACAGACGCCGCATCTCCCTCCCTGACCTGAGATGCAATCTGTCGGTCGGCCTGTACCCCGGGCCTGGTAGCGCCGTGAGGTTCGCCGCGGCGATGAGGACTTCGTGCAGCCTGTGGTCGGCGGGGAGGAGGTAAGCCACATCGCCAGTGGCGACGACCAGTACGCCGGCGTCCCGTGCGAAGGCCGCCACTTTTCTCGAACTCCGCCTTCCTGTCGCCGTCTCGTCGTCGGTCAGCTCGACGTAGAGCCGGTCCCCGAACGCCTCCCTCAGGCGGCGTAGAACCTCGGTCGCCTCCTCCCTGTGTCCGTCCAGGACCAGGTTGGGGATCAGCCCGAACGGAACGGCCCCAGTGAGGCAGATCAAACCTTCAGTATGATCCAGGATCTTCCCCAGCGGGCAAACAGGACGTCGCCGGTCCTCCGAAAAGGTCCTGTACGCCGTGATGAGCCTGCACAGGGAACGGTACCCTTGCATGGACTCGGCCAGCAACACGAGGTGCCCACCCGCAGTCGAGACCTCGGCCCCGACGATGGGAAGGATGCCGGCTCTATCCGCGGCCTCGAGGAAACGGGGTATGCCGTAGAGTCCGTCGCGGTCCGTGAGCGCCAGAGAGGACATCCCCACTCTCGCCGTCACCTCCACAAGCTCCTCTGGCCTCGCGACCCCAAAACCGAAGGAGAACCCGCTCCTGACGTGCAGATGGACGAAACCGTGCGAGGAACCTCCGTTCAATCCGTCACCCCTACGAGAAACCACTCCCCGTCGTTCTCCCGCGCCAGGTCGACGACCGAGCTGTCGGAGAGGAGGACCCTCACGAGGCTCCTGTCCTTCGCCCGCGTCTCGTCCCACCACGCCCGGACTTCCCTCCAGCGTCCAAGGACCTCGACGACGTGGCGTCTCTTGCGGCACCGTCTTCGGCCCGAAGACCATACGATCCGCACGCGCCCATGGCGATTCTCCAACTCGACCGGCTCGCGCAGGATATGGGCCGCCTGCCCGCTAGTGTTGCTACCCTCCATCTCCGAGGCCAGCCAGAGCCAGGGGGCGCGCAGCAGGTGATCCAGGACCGCCAGCCTCGACTCGCGGGTCGGGAACAGCGGCTCCTCGAAACCCTCGGGCCGCAAGGGGTAGCAGTGTATCTCCGAGACGCTCGCTTCCATCGGTCTCCTCCCTCCTGGGAGCGCCAGAGCCGGGGGATGAGAAACCCGCATCTCCGGATATAATCCAGAGAGCAGGCGTCCTCGCCTCCTTCTAACCCTCGCAGGCCGGTGCTGGTTGGACGCCGGTCGGCCCGCGAGGCCCGGGGTGGGGGCGCTCCTGCTTTGTAGTTCTTCTCTTTACGCTACCACAAACTATTGTTTGCAGTCTACGGCAAAATCGTATAGAGTGTCATCGCGAGGCGTTCAGAGGAGACGATGGTGGTCCCTGAGAACTGGAAGGTAAGGATGGAGATGCTCCGGCGCCTGGCCCGCGCTGGTGCGAGGGGAGAGGGGCCTCCGAGCGTGCGCGAGGTGGGGGAGGCCGTTGGCTTGAGGAGTTCCCAGACCGCGTACAAGCACCTCAAAAAGCTGGAGGAGGCAGGGTACATCGAGCGGGAGGGTAGGCGGGCGCGCGGCATCAGGCTGACGGAGAAGGGTTGGGAGGCCGCTGGCGAGATGCCCCTGTTGGGTAGGATCGCCGCCGGGCGTGGGCTCGAGGCCGTGACGGTCGGGGATGAGGCCTACTCGTTGGCGGCGGAGCTCGTGGGGTCCCGCTCGGGCAGACGGCGATACCTCTTGAGGGTCGTTGGGCAGTCCATGATCGGGGCCCACATAGCCGACGGGGACCTCCTGGTCGTAGAAGAGGACGAAGCCCCGCCCGACGGCGCCGTCGTGGCAGCCCTTATCGGGGATGGCGAGGAGGTCACCGTCAAGCGGCTCTACCGAGAGGGGGACCTCCTGCGGCTAAGACCCGAGAACGGGGACCACGAGGACCTGATCATGCCAGCCGAGGATGTAACCATACAGGGACGTGTAGTCTACGTCGTACACCCCCCAAGGAGCAGATATTAGAGCGGTTTGCTTGTAGGGGCGGTTCGCGAACCGCCCGCACGAACCGCGGCTTCAGGCTCCCCGCCGGGGAAACCGGCAGCCCTGGCAGGTAAAGTAAGAGGTGTGAACGGGTCCGCACAAACGACCGGAGACCCGGAACGGGAAACCTTGCTGACCCGGCCGGTGATTCTTCTTACCCTCGTCGCTTTCGCCGCCCTCTTCGGTTTCCAGTTGCTGCTCTCGGTCGTGCCGCTCTACGCCGACGAAGCAGGCGGTGGCAGCTCCGGTGCCGGTCTTGCGACGGCGGCCTTCATGCTCTCGACGGTGCTGACCCAGATCCAGATGCCTCGCATCCTGACCCGTTACGGCTACCGGCGGGTGCTCGCGGCCGGACTCCTTTTCCTCGGGATTCCGGCGCTGTTCTACGCGTACGCCCAGACGTTGGTGCCGATACTGGCCGTCACGCTGGTTCGTGGCGTGGGGTTTGGGATCGTGACCGTGATGTTCGCGGCCCTGATCGTCGAGCTCGCCCCTCCCCATCGCAGGGGAGAAGCCCTCGGGCTCCTCGGCGTCGCTATCACGTTGCCGACCATCTTCTGCAACGCGCTGGGGCTCTGGCTGGCGGGAGGATTCGGCTACGAGGTCGTCTTCTTGCTCGGGGGCTTAGCCCCACTGCTCGGGCTCGGCATGATCCCCTGGATTCGTTCCCCTTCACCGTCGACGGAACAGGAAGAAGAGAGCGGGGCCGGTTTCTTCGCTGGGCTAGGACGAGCCCCCCTACGGCGCATCTTCCTCCTCTTTGCGATAACTACGATGGCCGCCGGGGTGGTCTTGACCTTCCTGCCCCTGGCGGTGCCTGGCTCGGGGGTTTTCTCCGCCGCGAGCGCGCTCCTCGTCGTCGGTATAACAACGACCGCAAGCCGCTGGTGGGCAGGAAGGTTCGGCGACCGCAAGGACCCTCGCCTCCTGCTCGCCCCCGGACTCATCGCCTGCGCGATAGGGATGGTCTGCCTTCCGTTCGGGGGTGTGATCCTGCTGTTCGGAGCCTTGCTCTTCGGGGGCGGGTTCGGGCTGCTCCAGAATGCCACCCTCATCCTGATGATGGGGCGTGTCTCGAAATCAGAGTACGGACTCGGCAGCACGCTCTGGAACGCGGCTTTCGATACGGGGACCGGCATAGGAGCCTTCTCGTTCGGGTTCGTGATCTCTGCCGTCGGGTTCTCCTGGTCCTTCTTCATCTGCTCCGCCCTGCTGGCATCGGCCCTCATACTCGTGCTCCTCGACCATTCCTCGACACAGGACTGACTTCTGTTGTGATCGTGCCGGACAGCAAGGCAACGCCGCGCCCATAACCGCGCCCCTTCCTTCCACGCTCCTAGGACGCCGCGAGGGTGTAGCCGGCCTCCTCGACGGCGCGCCCGAAGTGCTCTTGGTCCGTCTTCTCCTTCTCGTAGGAGACCTCGACCCTGCCGGTCACGTGGTCAGCCTCGACGCTCTCGACGCCAGGGAGCCCGCCCAGGGTCTCCTTCACGCTCATCTCGCAGTGGCCACAGGTCATGTCCGACACCTCGAGCACGGTAGTCTTCGTCATCTCGTCGTCCCCTTTCTTGAGGCGATTGCCCACATACGTTCGTCCGGTCCGGCTCAGTCGAACTTGACGAACCGCTCCACCGCCTCGGCGAGCTCCTCTATCTTCTCGTCCGCCTTCGTCCCGTCCTCTACCGCCTCCCTCACACAGTGGTCCATGTGGTCCCTGAGGACGAGGGAGGCTACCTTCTCGGAGGCGGCGATGTAGGAGCTTATCTGCGTGAGGATGTCCACGCAGTACTTCTCTTCCTCGATCATCCGCTGCACCCCGCGAACCTGGCCCTCTATGCGCCTCAGGCGGTTCCTGAGCTTCTCCTTGTCGCCTTCCTTTATGTAGCCGTGCGTAGGGCCGTGCGCCTGCTTCACCCGCTCCGCCATCGTCTCCTCGCCTCCTCGGAAGGGGGAGACGTCGCCCGACTCCCCGGTTCCCCGAATTCTACCTATACCCTGTGGGGGTATCAAGGGTTGGCGTTCGCCGTCCTGGCGGGAGTGCCGAAGGGTATGCTGGCGGTCGGCGCGGCGTCTCACGGCTTGACCTCGACGACGAAGGGGGCGGTGATGACGCGGCCGTCGCGCTCGAACTGGGCCCACAGCTTGTGGAGGCCGGGGCCTTCGAAGGTGTGGTCGGTGTGGACGCCAGGTCCGAAGGTTTCGGGCACGCTGTGGGCCACGTCTTCGTGATCCCCTCCGCCGTGTGCTGCCTCCTCCGTGTCCTTCGCCTCGCCGTGGCCGTGGGCAAAGACCTCGCCGTCTTCGGAGACGATGGCGACGTGGGCCGCGGCCCCGAGGTAGGGGGAGAGGTCGGTGACGGGCTCGCCGTCGTCGGTGAGCTCGAATTCCAGGTGGACCGGCTCGCCGGCCCGGATCTTCTCGGGCACGTCGAGGACTACGGTGGTCCCGCGTACCGTCTTGGGCGAGAGGTTCGGGGAGAGGTTCGCCCCCTCGCGGTCGCCGCTTCCGACGGCGAGCTCGCGCCGGTCGAGGACCTTCTCGCCGCCGCTGACGAACTCGGTGTAGAGCTTGTAGGTCCCGGCGTCAGGCGGCGTCGTCTGGACGCGGTAGGAGCCATCGTCCCTGGCCCTGGGGTGTATGTGGGCGAAGCTCTTCAGGTCGTCCCCGACCAGGATCGTGTGCATCGGCCGCTCGTGGTCGAGGGGGAGGTTTGTTATGGGGTCCCCGCCCTCGGCGTCGCGAACCGTGTAGGAGAGCTCCACGGCATCGCCGGGGTCAGGGCCTGCGGGGTCGGTCCCGAAATCGACGCGCACGCCGGCCGCCTTCTCCTCGGCACCGTGGCCGTGTCCGGCGGCGTTCGCCGGGTCGGAGCCCGCGGTCATGTCGCCGTGTCTGGCCGGAGCCAGGAAGAGGGCTGCGGCACCGATGCCGAGGGCGACGACCGCTATGCCGCCGAGGTAGGCGACCTCGCCGACGCGGGCGCGCAGGGGCGGATGCAGTATCTCACGGGCGCTCTCCGGGCGTTCGAAGGAGCGGAGCCTGAGCGCGTTCGTCACCACGCTCACCGAGCTCATAGCCATCGCAGCCGCGGCCAGAACCGGGCTCAAGAGCACCCCGAAGAACGGGTACAGGACGCCAGCGGCGACCGGGATCAGGGCGACGTTGTAGGCGAAGGCCCAGAAGAGCCCCTGCTTTATCTTGCCGACGGTCCTCCGGGAGAGCGAGATCGCGGCGACGATGTTCCTGAGATCCCCCCCGATCAGGGTAATGTCAGAGGCGGCCATGGCGACGTCGGTGCCCGTGCCGATGGCGATGCCAAGGTCGGAGCTGGCGAGCGCCGGCGCGTCGTTGATGCCATCGCCGACCATCGCCACGGTCTTTCCCCGATCCTGCATCTCTTCGACCTTCGCGGCCTTCTCCTCCGGCAGCACCTCGGCTAGCACACGATCCGGGCTTATCCCGGCCTCTGCGGCTATGGCCTCCGCCGTGGCCCGGTTGTCGCCCGTGAGCATCCAGACCTCGAGGCCAAGAGCCCCGAGCTCCTCGACGGCCTCGCTTGATTCGAGCTTGAGGGTGTCGGCGACGGCGATCAGGCCCGCGATCTCCCCGTCCACGCCGACGTACATCGGCGTGGCTCCTCCGCGCGCCAGCTCCCCGGCGCGCATCTCCAGCCCGTTCGGGCTCGCGCCGGCTCCTTCCATGAGGGCGCGGTTGCCGACGAGGACCTCGCGACCGTCCACCGTCGCCCTGATCCCCTTGCCCGTGACCGACTCGAAGGCTTCGGCCTTCGAGAGGTCCAGGCCCCACTCCTTCGTCCGCGCCACGATGGCCTCAGCGAGCGGGTGCTCGGAGCCCACCTCGGCGGCGGCGGCCAGGCGCAGCAGCTCCTTCTCGGTGAACCCACCGGCCGGGACGACGCCCGTAACGGCGGGCTTTCCGCGGGTGAGGGTCCCGGTCTTGTCGAGTACGATAGCGTCTATCTTGCGTGTCGTCTCCAGCGCCTCGCCGCCCCTGACCAGCACGCCGTTCTCGGCGGCCTTGCCGGTGCCGACCATGATCGCCGTCGGCGTGGCGAGACCCAGGGCGCAAGGGCAGGCGATGATGAGGACGGAGATCGCGGCCGTCAGAGCGAGTATCGGGGAGGGCCCGAACAGCGCCCACACGAAGAAGGTGATCGCCGCGAGAGCCAGCACCGCAGGCACGAAGTAGGAGGAGATGGTGTCGACCATCCGCTGCATCGGGGCCTTCGATCCCTGCGCCTCCTCGACCATCCGAACTATCTGGGCGAGCGCCGTCTCAGAGCCGACTTTCTCGGCCCGCATGACGAAGCCGCCGGTCTTGTTGATCGTGGCCCCTATAACCTTGTCGCCGGGCGCCTTCTCGACGGGCAGCGACTCGCCGGTGAGCATGCTCTCGTCGAGGGCGGAACGTCCCTCGGCCACCACGCCGTCCACCGGCACCTTCTCACCAGGACGGACGCGCATGAGGTCGCCGACTATGACCTCCTCGACCGGCACGTCGGCCTCAACCCCGTCACGGATCACGCGCGCCATCCTGGCCTGCAGGCCCATCAAAGCCTTTATCGCCGCTCCGGTTTGCTTCTTTGCCCGCGCCTCCAGCCACCGCCCGAGCAGGACCAGGCCGACGACGATGGCCGCCACCTCGAAGTACAGATAGAACGGGAATCCCCACGCGGCACTGAGGTCGGGCCACAGCGTGACGAACGCGCTGTAGCCGTAGGCGGCGCTGGTCCCGACCGCGACCAGCGTGCTCATGTTCGTGCCGCCGTGCTTTGCCGAAGCCCACGCCACCTTGTAGAATGTGGATCCAGCCCAGAACTGGACTATGGTCGCCTGGATCAACAAGAGCGGCGCCACAACCTCCATCCCAGGCCCAAACGGTGCATACATCTCCAACATCATGCCCGCGCCGAGCACCAGGCTCACGATCCACTTGTTCTTGAGGTCCTTAAGCTCAGCCTCACGCTCCCTCTCGCGCGGGTCAGCCTCCGTCCCGGCATTGGCCCGCGTCCACGACGCCCGCCGCGGCTCCGCCACCTCCCCGACCCCGTAGCCGGCTTTTTCGACGGCGGCCCGAAGGTCGTCGAGGATCGGCCCCTCCGCCGGGTCCAGCGTAACCTTCGCTTTCTCGGTGGCGAGGTTGACCGCGACCGACTCCACGCCAGACACCTTCCGGAGCGCCTTCTCTACCCTGCCCACGCATGACGCGCACGTCATGCCCTCGACCGGTATCTCGACCGTGGCCCGATCCCGTTCTCCGAGCACCGTTCCTTCCTCTCTTCTCAGGTACTATACCCCCCTACCCTATATCTGGATTGCTGGATTGTCAAGGTCCTCTTCGAGTCGGGCCAGGGGCCGACTGAAATGCTTGGCGGCCGGGGCCTAAGAGAGCACGTCGCGGCGAGTAAAGACGGCCCAGGCGGCGGTTAGGAAGCAGGTTCCCCAGAGGAGGCTGACCCAGATGGAGCGTGCTATCGGTTCCCAGGCTATAGGGTCGCGGGCGAGGTTTAGCCAGGCCTCGAACTGGTTCGTGAGCAGGTAGGGGTCCAGGGGGCCTGCGAGGCCGAGGCCTGAGGCGAGCCGGAGGAGCAGGACGAGGACCACGGCGCCAACGCCCGAGCCCACCGAGTTGTGGGTGGTGACGGATAGGAAGATCGCGAACGCGGCGAGCGCCATCAGGGGCACTGAGACGAGGCCGGCGCCGGCCCACACGAGCGCGATGCCGCGACCGACGCTTATCGGCGTCCCGCCGGGCCCGGCGAGCGGGGCGAAGCCGCCAGCCAGGTAGCCTGCGGCGAGGCCGACGCCGGCGAGGACCGCCGAGGCGGCGAGGCAGTAGATGCCGACCGCAGCCGCCTTGGAGAGGAACAGCTCCGTGCGTCCCACGGAGCGGCTGAGGACCGTCTTCAGGGTGCCAGCCGAGACTTCGCCGGCCACCGCGTCCCCGGCGACGAAAGCCACGACGAGCGGCAACAGGACGAAGGTGGCGAAGGCGAGCGTGACGAGCGGGACCACGAGCCCGTTCTCCAGGAGTTGCGTGGCGAAGGGAGCCTCGCCCTCCGGTGGGCCCTCGCCTGTGATCTCCAGCGCCGCCACGAACAAAACGGGTACGAGCGCCGCCGCCCCTAGCCCGAATAGCGTCCGCCGCTGGCGCACGAGCTTGTAGAGCTCCCAGCGGATCACGCCGAATCCCGGTGGAGGGTTAGCTGTTCGTGAGGGGCGTGGAGTGTCAAGAGATCTCCTCCGTTAGCTCCAGGAAGAGGTCTTCGAGGCTCGGCCGCGAAGGGACGAGTGCCAGGACTGCCACACCCCCGGCCACCAGGTCCCGCACGACCGGTCCAGGTCCCTCAGGGCCGACCGCGAGCCTTATCTCCTCACCCCCGAGTCCGTCTGGTGGCTCGGCGACCGATGCGCCGGTGACGTGAGTTGTGCCTTGGAGTATTCGCAGCGCGCTCATTGCGTCGTCCACAACGAGCCGGTATCCCGGGCGTCCGTTGTCTCCTCCTACGACCTCGGCGATGGTGCCTTCGGCGAGGAGGCGGCCGTGGCCGATCACGGCCACCCTGTTGCACAATTGCTCGACCTCGGCGAGGAGGTGGCTGGAGAGGAAGATCGTCAGGCCATCCTCGTTGAGGCGGCGGATGAGCGCACGCACGTCGCGCATCCCCCCAGGGTCCAGCCCATTCGTCGGCTCGTCCAGGATCAAGACCTCAGGCTCCCGCAATAGCGCGGAGGCTATCGCCAGCCGCTGCTTCATCCCCGTCGAATACGTCTTGACCTTGTCCCGCTCTCGCCCGAGAAGACCGACTGTCTCGAGGACCCTAGTCATGGGTGGTTCCCCCTTGCGCCGGTCGGCGGCGGCGAGGACCTTGAGGTTGTCGCGCGCCGAGAGGTAGTCGTAGAAGCCGGGCATGTCCACGAAGCCGGCGACGCCCTCGCGGCCGCCTGGTCCGCCGGACGGACGCCCGAGGAGGCGTATCTCGCCCTCTGTCGGCTCGACGAGGCCGAAGATTGCCCGGATCGTGGTGCTCTTACCGCTCCCGTTGGGACCGAGGAACCCGTACACGTCCCCCCGCCGCACCTCGAAGCTCAGGGAATCCACTGCGACGAAGTCACCGAACTTCTTGGTGAAGCCCAGGACCTCCAGTACCGAAGCTCCCCGACGGGCTCCCACCGTCTAACGGGCCAGCAGCCCGCGCGCCGCCTCCCTGAGTTCGGCTGACTGCACGCTCCCCGCGAGTGTGTACGACACGCCCTCGTCGCTCCAGGAGAGGACCGTGCCCACGGGCGTGGAGAGCTCGCGCGCCATGACCCCGTCCCCGAGATCCACGACCGGAACCTGCAACTCGCCTCCCCGGCCCCCGGCGCTCTGGAAAGGTCCGGCTCCTTCCTCACCACCGGCCTTCTCGGCGAGGACCACGGCCCCCCAGCCCGACCCGTAAGTGAGGACCGCGCCATCGCCGGCGACCATTATCTCCTCCAGCTCCCGGCCCCTGGGCGCCTCGGGTAGCTCTTCTACGGTGAACCCAGCGAGCTCGCTCGCCTCCTCCACCGAAGCGGCCTTCCGAGGCTCGTCGCCTTCGCTGTATCCGTCCGCCCGGTCGTCTCGGGGTTGCAGCTGCTCGACCGTGGCGCCCGGCGGCGTCTCGAACTCGAAGCGCGCTTCCGGGACGGGGCCGACCTGGAAGTCCTTGGCTTCGTAGCGGGCCACAGGCTCGGGCCTCTCCTCGGCGTAGAGCTCAAAGAGGAGCGGAACGAAGGTCTCCGCGTCGACGAGCGCCTCGGCGCGCTCGACGAGAGTCGTGCTCTTGTCCCTGGGCTCCAGGGTCAGCGGGTAAGCCCAGCGCCCGGCTACCTCGACCGGCGCCCCGGTCGTGAGTTTGCTGGACGGCGCTATCTCCGCGAGAAGTTCGTCTATCTCCTCAGGCGATGCCCCCGGCAGCCCGTCCGCCTCGTCCGCACCGGACAGCGCGGCCTCAGGCTTCTCGCCGGTTTTGAGAGTGTTAGACGCGCCGTCGT
>Ga0208612_1001121_pt1 | contig 11255 bp, 12 predicted proteins | sample AntDryMetagUQ889_FD_188089 | JGI IMG/M metagenome (GOLD analysis project Ga0208612, IMG submission 188089) | Polar desert microbial communities from Antarctic Dry Valleys - UQ889 (SPAdes) | ecosystem: Environmental > Terrestrial > Soil > Desert | place: Antarctic Dry Valleys | collected 2008-12-31 | reverse complement strand
GGTCGACGAGCTGGCCCGACGTATCGAGCCGGACGCCCCACAGCCTGGAGCCGAGCGCCCGCGCGACCTCGAGCGCCGTCCGGACCGAGTCGTTCTCGAAGTCGACGAGCACGACGATGTTCATGTCGTCACCCGCCCACTCGGCGAACTTGGTCGCAGCGAGCACGGTATTACCGCCGTACGACGCGATCAGTGCGTGCGGGACGGTGCCGACGCCCCGGCCGCCCCACCAGGAGGCCTGCGCGTCGGAGGTGACGCCGATCGGCGAGCCGACCATCGCGCCCGCAATGTGGGCCGCGTAGCCATCGCCCGTCTGCACGCGATGGTGGTCGTGTCTGGCCGGCATGAAGATGATCGGCTTGCCGCGGGCGGCCGCAACGACGCGCGCGACGTTGGTCGTGATCAGCGTCCGCCGCGTGAGCACGCCGAGGAGGACCGTCTCCAGGTGGGCGAAGAGCGTGTAGTCGCCCTCGATCGTCAGCACGGTCTCCCACGGCCCGATGCGATCGCCGTCGTGGAGGGCATGCACGGTGAGCGACTCCCAGTCGTGGGAGCAGAGCTTGAGCACTGCGATCGCCTCGTCGATCCCGCCGAGCATCGCCGGCTCGCGCTGGAAGACCTGCATCACGACGCGCGGGCGACGGTCGTCGGCGAGCAGCGTCGCGCGCGTGTGGTTGAAGTACGCGTCGGTGTAATACCCCTCCCGCATCTTCTCGACGGGGAGGTCGAAGACCGCCGGGTCTAGACGCTCAGCGCGTTGCCTGGTCGCCATTCTCGATCTCCAGGCACGCGGCGAGCGCCGCTTCGGCCACCTCGAGCTGCTCGGCCGAGGGCTCGGCAGTCGCCAGCCGGTGCTGCAGCTCGTGCCCGGGCCTGGCGAGCGCTCGCGCCAGGGGATGCTCCGGATTCCGCGTCATCCAGCCGAACACCTCCACCGCCGTCCCGATCGCGCCGAGGGAACCGGCGATGCGCGCGGCGCCTCGGACGTTCGGCGGAGCGTGCCCGGTCAGGACGTTGGCGGCGCTCGACGCGGCGAGGAGCGGACCGATCAGGTGGGAGCCGCAGCGCTCGTGCTCGCGGGCCCGAGGCTCGTCGTGCTCGTAGCTGCCAATCGTGACGTGCTCGGCGCCGTGATAGGACGCGAGCTCGCCGCCGCGGAGGGCCATCAGGGCTGGTGCGAGCGAGATCGCGCCGGCCGCCAGCTCTCGTGCGGCCACACCGAGGTTCGGCGCACGACGGACGACCTGCACCGTGACGGCGCTCGCGACGGTGGCAGCCAGGACCGCCGGCCGCTCGAAGGGGAGCCGGGCTTCCGGCAGGCGACGGCGCAGTTCAGGGAGGAAGGCGAAGCTCTCGAGGATCCGCAGCGGGCCTCTGAGGAACGGCAGCTGCACGCGCGCGGCGAGCACCTTCTTTCGTGCCGCGACGACCTTCAGCTCGCCCGACTCGGTGCGCACCGCTGCCGCCCACGCAGTTGGTCCGTGGACGACGACGCCGTTCGACAGCGCCATCCCACCAAGGCGCACCTTGCCCGTAGTCCCGTCGCTCACCCTTGCAGCGTAGCCTGCCGACGCAACGCAGCCTGAAGCTCGTCGCCGGCTGGGCCCCGTCCGATCGGGACGGAGTCGAGCTCGACGATCGGCATCACCTCGCGGACGGAGGAGGTCGTGAATGCCTCGTCGGCGCCCACGAGGTCGCCGAGGGGGTACGAACCCTCCTCGAGCTCGTACTCGAGCCCCTGCGCCAACTCGATCGCCGCTGCCCGGGTGACGCCCGCGAGGATGCCGAGCTCGAGCGCCGGCGTACAGAGCGTCCTGCCCCGCCGCCACCAGATGTTCGTCGTCGGGCCCTCGAGCACGATTCCCTCGCCGTCGACGAAGACGGCATCGTCGGCCCCTCGCCGCTTCGCCTCGGCCTCCGCTGCCATGTTCACGGCGTAGCTCGTGGACTTGACCCCCGGTAGGAGCCAGGGCTCATCGGCCCGCACGCCACGTAACGAGATCAGGCGCTGGCCGCGCTCGCGCAGCGCGTCGAGATGGCCCGGAAGCTCGCTCACGAGAGCGAGCGAGGTCGGAGTCGGAGTCCAGAACAGACGCAGAACGGCCTCGGCCACGCCTGCGGCGTCCAGCGCCTGCCTCGCGAGCTCCTCCAGCTCTAGGCGGTTGACCGCCGGCAGCCCCAGCCGCTCGGCCGAGCCCGCCAGGCGGTCGAGATGCTGGGCGAGCGCGAACGGTATCCCTCCGTAGACCCGCAGCGTCTCGAACGCCGCCCGCCCGCGCACGAGCGCCTCGTCGTCGCCACGCAACACGGGCTCCGCAGGGTCGACGACACCCCGCCCTCCGACGGCCAGCGCCAGCGTCGGGGTCAGACCCTCGCCTCCAGCGGCGCGCCGATGGCTTCCAGCAACGGGCGTGCCTTCGTCCACGACTCCTCGATCTCCTCCTCGGGCTCCGAATCCCAGACGATTCCGCCCCCGACCCAGAGATGGATCCGCCCGTCGGCCACCGCGAACGTTCTGATCGTCAGCGCTAGCTCGAGGTCGCCGTTGCCGCGCACTGTGCCGAGAGCTCCCATCGCGGCGCCACGGCCAACCGGCTCGAGGCGCGCGATCGCGTCGAGCGCGGCGATCTTCGGCGCTCCGGTGACGGAACCGCCGGGAAAGGTCGCCTCGAGCAGCTCCGCGAGGCCGACCTCCTCCCGCAGTACTCCCTCAACGGTCGAGACGAGGTGCGTGACCCCGGCGAGCTCGCGCTCGGCCATCAACTCGGGCCACCTCACCGACCCCGGCACGCAGACGCGCGAGAGGTCGTTGCGCTCCAAATCGACGATCATGGTGTGCTCCGCCTCGTCCTTTTCGCCCTCCACGTGCTCGCCGAGCGGCCGCGTGCCCTTGATCGGCATCGTCCAGAGGCGCCGGCCACGGCGGCCGAGGAAGAGCTCCGGCGAGGCCGAGACGATCGACCAGTGCTCGCCCGCGAGCAGCGGTGCGAGCGGGCGGAATCGGGCGAGCAGTGCTGCAACCGCGTGAGGATCTCCGGCGAACGGCGCAGACAGGTGCTGTACGAGGTTGACCTGGTAAACGTCCCCGCGCTCGATCCCAGCGCGAACTGCTTCGACCGCGGTGGAATAGTCCGCTTCCGACCAAGTCCGCTTCCACTGGCCGATCCGTACACGTCCGGGGCTTAGGAGCCTGTCGTGAGAGTCGCGCACACCGGTTGGCGGCTGCGATACGGCGCCGGATCGCCACCCTCGCTCTTGACCAGGCGCCCAGCCTGGCCCGCGAGCGAGTGCGGCGCCCGGCTCCATCGCAGCCGTCCCCGCCCGCACGCGACTCTCACGACAGGCTCCTAAAGCCTCGGACGTGGCTCGAACCGACACTGCGGCAAGCGGCAGGCTGCACGGCTCCGGCGGCGCTGGTACGGAACTGCGCCGGAGTTGTTGCGAGAGTCCGTAGCCGAGGTAGAGGGTCGCCTCGAGCTCCTCACCCCCGGGCGCGAAGAAGCCGCGCTCGCGCAGATAGTCCTCGACCCGCTCGAACGCCCCCTCCGCCGACCAGAGCTCGAGCACCGGACTATTCCAGCGAGCGAGCGACGTGCCGGAGAAACTCGACCCCGAGCTCGAGGTCCTCGACGTGCACGCGCTCGTCCGCCGAGTGAATCAGTCGCGTCGCGACCTCTCCCGGCATCGTCTTCAGCGGGAAGAACCCGTAGGCGACCGTGCCGAAAGCATCGCGCAACCAGTGCGAGTCCGTGAAGCCGGAGCAGCAGAGCGGCGCTAGACGCGCGCCGGGCTCGGTCTCCTCGACCCACGATTCGATGGCCGCCCAGAGGGGCGTGTCGAGCGGCGAGCGGGTGCCTCCCCATTGCTCGAGCGTCTCGAGCTCGTAGTCGCCTGGCCCGAGCACCGAACGCAAGATCGGGTCGACGTCCTCCGGCTGCTGCCCGGGCAGCAGCCTCCGGTCGACGACCACGTCGCAGGTGCCCGGAACGACGTTCCGCCGCTCGGAGGCGGAGATCATGGTCGGCGAAAGCGTGAACGAGAGCAGCGGCTCGATCAGCTCGACAGCGACGGGATCGACGGCCCGTAAGCGCTCGAGCACCTCCGTCGGCGCCGGCTGCTCGCCCAGCACCGCCTCGAGGAAGCCTGCAACCTCCGGCCCGATCTCGGGCTCGGGCCGGTGCGCGGCGAGCGCCTCGATCAGCCCAGCTGCCTTGATGAGCGCGTTGTCGGCGATCCCCGGCATCGAGGCGTGCCCACTGCGGCCGCGGACGCGCAGTCGAAACGGAGCCGACATCTTCTCGGCGGCGGCGCAGAGGTAGAAGATCTGGCCGCCGAGTCGCTCGCGGTCGCCGCCGCCCTCGTTCACTGCATAGTCGACCCGCACGGCGCCGGGATGCTGCTCGCACAGCCACTGGAGGCCGAACGCCTTGCCGACCTCCTCGTCTGCTGCGGCGATGAGAACGATGTCCCCCGGCGGCTGGAAGCCTTCGCGCGCAAGCGAGGCGAGTGCGACGGTGCTCGCGGCCACCTGGTTTTTCATGTCGAGGGCGCCGCGCCCCCAGACCTCGTCGTCCACGAGATCCCCCGACCACGGGTCGCGCTGCCACTCCGCTGGATCTGCGACGACGGTGTCCGTATGACAGAGGAACGCGAGGCTCGGGCCGTCGCCGCCGGGGATCCGCGCGACGAGATTCGCCCGCTCCGGCGTCCGCGCATAGAGCTGCGACTCGACGCCGTTGGCCGCGAGGTAGTCGCGGAGCACCTCGGCCGCAAGCGTCTCGTTCCCGGGCGGGTTGACCGTGTCGAGCCGCAGCAGCTGCTGCAGGAGCCCGACGACCTCGTCACGCAACGAGACGGAGACCACCTAGAGCCCCTTCCCCCACATGACGCTCCGCTTGGCCTTCAGCTCCTCGAACACCTAACCCTCCGCTTGCGAGCGCGCCGTCAACTCGTTCCGGGAGCGCCAGAGCTCGGGGAAGAACGTGTGGTGGATCAGCCGCCCGAGCACCTCGACGGGAGTGCCCTGCGTCCCGACGACGGAGTCGCCGATCACCCGCGCGACCACCTTGTAGTGCCGAACGCGCCACATCGTGATCCGCTCGTCCCACTCCATCACCTGCTCGGCCAGCTGGTAGAGCAGCTCGTGGTCACGGCCCTGGACGTAGAGGTCGACGAGCGACAGGCCGGCCTCCTCCCGCAAGGCATGAAAGGCCTGGCCGAGCATGGGCGTCACGCGCCGGATCTGCCGCCAACCCGGCGAGTCGAACCCGCTGCCGTGGCCGAGCACCTTGCGCACCTCCTGGTACTCCCACGGCGACATCTGCTCGAGCATGTCGAGCTGGGTCGTGGCATAGGTGAGGCAGATGGCCGAGCGGCGCAACAGCCGTAGAGCCGCCCCGATCTCGCGGTCCCCGAGGTGCCCGACGGCGGCCTCGACGTCGTTCCAGCCGAGCTGGAGCCACAGCTCGGACGACTGATGCACGGTCTGGAAGAGCAGCTCGTCCCGGTGCACCCAGGTGTCGGAACGCTTCTGCAGCGCGAGCAGCTCGTCGGTGCGCAGGTAGCGCTCGTAGTCGCTGCCGCCGCCGCCCTGCAGGACCGGCTGGGAGTAGTCCTCGGCCTCGTGGGTCGCCACCACGGGAGCATACTTCCACCGATGAGCGACCTCTTCGCGGATGCTGCTCACGAACGTTCCGCCGCGTACGCACCGCTCGCGCAACGCGTACGGCCACGGACGCTCGACGAGCTCGTCGGCCAGCAGCACGTCCTGGGCCCGGGTTCCGCGCTTCGCAGCTCGATCGAGCAGGACCGGCTGCGGTCGCTGATCCTCTACGGGCCGCCTGGGGTCGGGAAGACGACGTTGGCCCGAATCGTGGCGGAGACAACGGGAGCTGCGTTCGAGGAGCTGTCGGCGGTGTCAGCCCGGGTGGAGGACGTCCGCCGCGTCCTGCGGGATGCGCGCGACCGGCTCGGCGGCAACAGCCAGCGAACGATCCTCTTCCTCGACGAGATCCACCGCTTCAACAAGGCCCAGCAGGACGCCCTGCTTCCCGCCGTCGAGAACGGGCTGCTGACCCTCATCGGCGCGACGACCGAGAACCCCTACTTCGAGGTCAATTCGGCTCTGCTCTCGCGCTGCCAGGTGGTCGAGCTCGAGTCGCTCGGCGAGGACGAGCTCCGGGAGGTGGTGCGCCGGGGCGCCGCCGCGATCGGCGCCGAGGTGCCGGCTGAGGTCGGGCAGGCGATCGTGCTGAGAGCGGGCGGAGACGCCCGCACCGCCCTGAACACGGTCGAGCTGGCGTGGGAGACGGCGCAGGCGGAGGGGGTGCCGCTCTCGGAGCGGCACGTGGAGGACGCCGCGCGCAAGCGTCCATTGCGGTACGACAAGGGGGCAGATCAGCACTACGACTTCGTCTCGGCCTTCATCAAGTCGATGCGCGGTGCGGACGCGGACGCTGCCGTCTACTACCTGGCGGCCATGCTGGAGGGCGGCGAGGATCCTCGTTTCATCGCGCGCCGGATGATCGTCCTCGCCTCGGAGGATGTGGGCAACGCCGACCCGCGCGCCCTACTCGTTGCCGTCGCTGCGGCCCACGCGCTCGAGCACGTCGGCCTACCGGAAGCGCAGCTGAACCTCGCCCAGGCAGCGATCTACCTCGCTCGCGCGCCCAAGTCGAAGGCCACCGCCAACGCGATCTGGACGGCGCGCGACGAGGTGAGGAAGGGCGGAAACCTGAGGCCGCCGGCGATGCTGCGCGACGCCCACTACGCCGGCGCGAAGAAGCTCGGGCACGGCGAGGGCTACCTCGATCCGCACCTCGATCCTCGCGGGTTCGAGCTCGACCTCCTCCCGGAGGAGCTGCGTGGTCAGCGGTACTATCGGCCGAGCGGCAACGGGGAGGAGGAGGCGACCGGTGGCGATCGAGAAGGGGATGGCAGCACCTGAGTTCGACCTCGAGCTCCTCCACGGCGAGCGTGTGCGGCTGCGAGACTTCCGGGGCCGGCGAAACGTCCTCCTCGTCTTCCACCCCTTCGCGTTCACCGCAGTGTGCGAGGAGGAGGCGCTCGACCTCCAGGAGAACCTCCCCGCCTTCGACAGTGCTGAGACGGACGTGATCCTCGTCTCGTGCGACCCGCCGCCGGCGCGCCAGGCATGGAAGGAGAAGCTCGGTCTCACCTTCACGCTGGCCTCGGACTTCTGGCCGCACGGCGAGACGTCGAGAGCCTATGAAGTCTTCGACGAGGACAAGGGCGTACCGATTCGGGGCACGTTCCTGATCGATCGGGATGGCAGCGTCGTGTGGTCGCTCGTCCACGACGCCGACACGAGACGCGAGGAGCTGGTCTCGGCACCGCTCGCAGCCGGCTCGACTCGTTGAACGGCCCGAATCGTTGACCGGCTTGGCTCGATGAGCCTTTCCGCTCGGTGACGCTCGCCCGCCACGAGTGGGGAAACGACTCCCTGCCGCCGCTCGTCTGCCTGCACGGCGTCACGAGCCACGGCCGGCACTTCGCCAGGCTCGCCGAGCGGCTCGCGCACCGGTTCCACGTGATCGCGCTTGACCTGCGCGGTCACGGCGACTCTCCCTGGGAGCCTCCCTGGCACCTGGAGCAGCACGTCGCCGACGTGCTCGAAGCGGCTCCGTCCTCGGCGGCTGCTTGGCTCGGCCACTCCTTCGGCGGCCGCGTCGCCTTCGAAGCTGCCGCTTCCGCACCCGGCCGCGTCGAGCGCCTCGTGCTGCTCGACCCTGCGATCAGGATCCCGCCGCACGTCGGCCTGAGGGCCGCCGAGGCGGCCCGCGGCGACCGGTCGTACGAATCCTTCGAGGAGGGGATCGACCGCCGCTACAGCGAGAGCGTGCTGACGAGTGCTCCGCGCGACCTCGTCGAGGGGGAGTTGCAAGAGCATCTGCTGCCGCAGGAGGACGGCCGCTACCGCTACCGCTACTGCCAGAGCGCGGTCGTCACCGCGTACGGCGAGATGACCCGCGAGCCGCCGGCCTTCGAGCGCGTGCGGATTCCGACGCTGCTCGTCCTCGGCACGACCTCGTACCTCCCCTACGACGCCTTGCTCGACGCGCACACCGAGGCGCTCGGCGACCTGCTTCAGCTCGTCCGGATTCCGGGCGGCCACACGCTCCTCTGGGACGCACTCGACGAGACGTCGAGCGCTATCGAGCGGTTCCTGGTCTAGGCGGCCGCTGCGGCGCGTGCCTCGACCGCCGCCGCGAGGGCGCTCACGACTGTTCGGAGCTCGTCGCGGAGCGTGGCGTCCACGCCCTCTGCGAGACGCTGATCCGCCTTCGGCACGCTCACGGTGTCGTCGAGCGTGCGCGCGCCGAGCGCCCCGAGCACCTTGCGTGTCTCCGCAGCCGCCCAGACGCCGCCGAACATGCCCGTGCTCGACGAGAGCACGGCGACCGGCTTGTTCCGCACCGGTGACTCGACGAGCGGACGGGATGCCCAGTCGAGGGCGTTCTTCAGCACGCCCGGGATCGACGAGTTGTACTCCGGCGTCGAGATCAGCACAGCGTCCGCCTCACGCAGCGCCCCCTTGAAGCGCCCGACGGCGAAGGGCTGGTCTCCCGGGACATCGTCGTCGGCGTCGTAGGGCGGGACGTCCTTCAGCCCGTCGAAGAGCTCGAGCTCGACACCGTCGGGCGCGACCGCGGCAGCCGCGCGCAGCAGCTCGGTGTTGTGCGAGTCGTCGCGCAGACTGCCGCTGATCGCGAGGATCCTCACCCTGCGTCGGCCTGGGTCAGGGCCAGGTTCGCGCCGACCGTGACCTCGTCGGCCAGCACTGCGCCGCCACCGGGTAGATCGGCGTTCCAGCTGACACCGAAATCGTGCCGGTTGACGACCGCCTGCAGGTCGAGGCCGAGGCGCTCCTTGCCATACCCGTCCGTGATGGGACCTGAGACCGTGCCCGACAGCTCGACGGGCTGCGTGGCGCCCTTGATCGTGAGCTCGCCGGCGATCGCGATCCGGTCGCCGTCTCGCTCGATCGAGCTCGAGACGAAGCGGAGCTGCGGGAACTGCTCAGCATCGAAGAAATCCGGGGTTTGGAGGTGCCCGACGAGGTTCTCGTCGTCGACGCGAACGCCCGAGACGTTGGCAGAGCCCTCGAGACGGCCGTCAGCGAGTGTCGCCTCCCAGTCTCCGAAACCGCCGTTGAAGGTCATGACCGTGCTGTGCTTCACAGCGAAGCTGATGCTCGAGTGCACCGGATCGTGCTGCCAGGTGCCGGTCGGAATCGAGGTGGACTGTTCTGTCGTACTCATGCGGCTCTCCTCTTCGCTCGTGGATCCAGGTCCTGAGTTCCCGAACCTGATAACTTGTGTGCGCAACTAACGTAGAGGATAAACGTTGAGCCGTCAAGTATTGAGACCACAAGCACCTGAGCTGGAGGCTTTCGCTCGCCTCGCGCGGGCTCACACGATCCTGCGCCGGGAGCTGGAATCGGAGGTGCTGACCCCGCGCGGCCTGACCATGAGCGACTTCGAGGCGCTGTTGCACCTCTCCAAGGCAGATGACACGAGACTACGGCGGATCGATCTCGCCGACCGGCTGATGCTGACGCCGTCCGGCGTGACGAGGCTCCTCGACGGCCTCGGAGCGGCAGGACTCGTCGAGAACGTCCATTGCGAGGACGACGCCCGAGTAACGTGGGCCCGCCTCACCGAAGAGGGCGTCGAGACGATCCAGTGCGTCGGGGTGAGTCACGCAAAGCGTCTCCGAGAGATCTTCGAGGGCGCCCTGAGCGACGCGGAGGTCGGCCAGCTCCACGAGCTCCTCGGTCGCCTCCCAGGTGTCGGCTCCGGCTCCTGCACGGGCTGACCGATCCGGACTGACCGGCCCGGCCTAACCGATCGAACCGGATCGACCGAACCGAACCGAACCGACCGAACCGAACTGGGCCCGAGCGCGAATCAGGGACATGCCATTCGGAATCGGAATGTGGGAGCTGCTGATCCTCGGCGTCGTCGTTCTACTCGTCTTCGGGCCTAAGCGGTTGCCGGAGATGGGTCGCTCGCTCGGCCGGGGGATGCGCGAGTTCAAGGATTCGATCTCGAGCACGAAGGACGAGTTCCTCGGCGAGCAGGAGCCTGCCGCGATCGAGGAACGCCGTCCCGCCGCGCAGTCAGACCGTGCAGCGTAGGGAGCCGGTGCAGCCCAGTTAGACGGTGTGCTCGTCCGCGAGATCGAGCGCATCGTCGAGAATCGCAAGACCTTCCTCGAGCTCTTCTCGCGTAATCGTGAGCGGCGGGCAGATCATGACGACGTTCCAGTGCGTCATCAGATAGAGCCCCGACTCGAGCGCAGCCTTCATCACACGCACGACGGGGCCCATTGCGTCCCCTGAGGCGTTGAACGGCACGAGCGGCTCGCGGGTCTCGCGGTTCTTGACGAGCTCGAGCCCCCAGAAGAGCCCTAGACCGCGCACGTCCCCGATCGAGGGGTGACGCTCCGCCAGCCCCGGGAGCGCCTCAGCCAGGAACTCGCCCTGCTCCGCGGCATTCTCGACGATGCCCTCCTCCCGGAAGGCCTCGATGGACGCGACGGCGGAGGCGCACGCGAGCGGATGGCCGCTGTAGGTGAGCCCGCCGGCGAGAAACTTGTCCCGCAGCCACTCGGAGATGGGCTCCGAGACGGTCATCGCGCCCAGCGGCACGTAGCCCGAGTTGATCCCCTTCGCCAGCGTGAGGATGTCCGGAACGACGTCCCAGTGCTCGCAGGCGAACCACTTGCCGGTGCGGCCGAAGCCGGCCATCACCTCGTCGCAGATGAGCAGGATCCCGTGCCGGTCGCAGGTCTCGCGGATCGACCGCAGGTAGCCGTCGGGCGGGACGATGATCCCGTTCGTACCGACCACGGTCTCGAGGATCACCGCCGCGACGGTGTGCGCGCCTTCGTACTGGAGGAGCTCCTCCAGGTGCGGCGCCCCCGTGCAGACCGGACAGGGGTCGGGATGCCCGGCGGGGCAGCGGTAGGTGTACGGGTCGAGCATGCGCACGATTCCCGGGATGCCCGGCTCGGCGTGCCAGCGGCGCGGGTCGCCGGTCAACGTCATCGCCCCGGCCGTCGCGCCGTGGTAGGAGCGGTAGCGGGCGATCACCTTGTGCCGCCCGGTATACCAGCGGGCGAGCTTGATCGCGTTCTCGTTCGCCTCTGCGCCGCCGTTCGTGAAGAACGACATCTTCAGGTCGCCGGGCGTGACCTCGGCGAGCAGACGGCCCAGTTGGGAGCGCGGCTCG
>Ga0208612_1001119_pt1 | contig 11259 bp, 7 predicted proteins | sample AntDryMetagUQ889_FD_188089 | JGI IMG/M metagenome (GOLD analysis project Ga0208612, IMG submission 188089) | Polar desert microbial communities from Antarctic Dry Valleys - UQ889 (SPAdes) | ecosystem: Environmental > Terrestrial > Soil > Desert | place: Antarctic Dry Valleys | collected 2008-12-31 | reverse complement strand
AGCCCGCGGCCCGAGCCGATACCCATCAGCGACGCGAGAACGGCGGCCACGACCAACGAGATCATTGCTACTCCGAGCGTGAACGGCTCCCTGAGCACCGCTATCACGACGATCGCAGCGAAGGCGAGGAACGCTGCGGACAGAGCCGGCACCATCCCGAGCGCCTCAGCGAAGTCGCCGTCGGGAAGCAACACCTTGAATGCGATAAGCCCGGGGATCAAGAGCAGCAGCAACCCGCCCACGACCCTCAGCAAGTGACTGACGGGGTTCTCGTCCACCAGCACCAATGGCGCCGTGATCTCCACGGCCTCCCCGCCCATCATGACCCGGCCATCGGACACGGTAACAACGCCAGCGTCAACCGCGGCGGCGTTGACCGCCGGATTGCTTACGTTCTCTCCGGCCGGGTTAAAAGCGGAGGCCAGCACGACGATCGGCTGCTCACCACTGAGCTCGATCCCCTTCTCGGCGTCCTCCAGGAGTGCAGGCGAAAGCTCGTCATAGGTCTTGTCACCGCGCTCGGTCGGCTGACCCCCGAGGTAGTTCTGGAGCGAGCCCAGATACAGGTAGCCCTGGTCGATCATTCCCTCCGGCAAGCCATAGCGCGATGTGTTGCCGGTCAACTTGGCGAAGGCGTAGATCTGGAAGGGCAACGGCGGCTCGTCGTCCGCGATGAAAACGACGGGGCGGTTGGGGTCCTGTGTTGCGAGGAAGGCGCGCAAGACCTCCATGTCCTTCTTGGTCTGGGGCTCGATCCACTGGTTGCCGGAGTTCGTCCAGCCTGAGAGCTTGAAGCCGGTCGTGAAGTTCGTCGCGAGGATGAACACGATGGCGAGCACGCCGACCCACGCCAACAGGTTGATGCCGCCGAGCCGCGCCCGGTCGATGAAGAAGCGAAGGGCGAAGTACGCGCCGACACCGACCAACAGGACCCAGGCCAGGGTCGTGTTGAAGAATCGGTAGTAGGTGTAGGCAACGCCGGCCAGGAACCCGAAGATGCCGACCAGCGGCGCAAGCCAAGCCACCGAAAGTCGAGCGAAGTCGTCCTCACCCAACCGTTGCCACGGTCGCCGAGCAAGTATGCCCACCAAACCGATGATCAACAGGGGCCCGTTGAGCACCGGTCGCATGGCGTTGACCCACAGCACCAACCGGTCGAAGAAGAAGTCGACGCCGTAAGGGGGCAACAGCGCGGCCTCCGCGAGCGACACCGACCTGCCCCAGATACCAACCGTCCAGATCGCAACCGTGAGTACGGTCGCCAAGAAGGCCGTGAGCAACATCGGTCCGTCGTCACGGATGACCGAGCGCAGATCGAACTTCCGAACGAGCAACCGCATCACCGCCATCAGCCCGAGCACGAGGCAGAAGATGACGAGAGTCGTCGGGTGCGTGAGTCCGCAGAGCAACAGCAACAGTCCCAACACGATCCGAGCGGGCCAGGAGTCCCGCGACGGCACCAAGAACGGCAACGCGGCGGCCAGGAAGAACAACACCAGGATGTTGTCGAGGTAGCCCACGAAGGGCGGGGTGAGCATCAGGCCGCCCGCGGCAAAGGCGACGGCGTGGAACATCAACGGATCGCGGCGCTGCCGATAGGCGAACCCGGCCAACAACAGAGCCGTGAGCACCGGAAGGCCGACCATCATGAACGTGACCGAGGAGAGCTGGGCTACGTCGGGGATCTGCCGCAGGAAGGCTCCCAGCACCGGCGCCGTCACGCGGTAGCCGGCGGCGAACATTCCATCGGGGCCTTCGATGGCCAGGAGCCGGGCGGGCTCCTCGGTCATCAGCGCCTCGATCCGCCACGTATAGAAGGCGGGGTCGCGGGTCGGCGCTACCCGGTCCTGGTCCGACAGGAAGGGCCAGGCGAACAGCAGGAGCAAGACCAGCGCCGTCAGCAGGAAGGCCAGGGGGTTCCCGAGAACACGTTCCCAACCCTGCCTGGGGCTGGTGGGGGCCTCCGGGGCCCGGGCGCGGTCGCTCAAGGTCGAGGTAGCCATCGGTCGCCGCATCCTACCGAAGCGGCCCACCATGGCCGGAGTGGCACCGGCACCCCAACCCGCCCTAGGCGTGCGATGGGCCCGGGCCGTGACCGTCGCACGCGCTCCGGCGACGTCGGCACGGGCATCGCTGGGCACGGTCGGGGGGCGCCTGAACGGGGCCACTCCTCCCTCCGTTCCGGCGCATGTCGCCAGTGCTCCTCGGGTGAGGAGCGACATGCGCCTCCAAGGGCCCTGCTCAAACCCGTACACGCCGCCGCCTCCGCTCGTTCCGCAAGAGGTGCCCACCCCAGGGCCTGGATGGGTGACAGCTCCCTTCACAACGACCGCAGCACGAAGTGCGCTTCAGCCCGGACGACCTCTATCGGGAGTGGGTCCGGGTCGGGTTCCGGAGGGCGCCTGTGGGTTTGGCGCCCGGAGTGTCCCGGGCCGGACCCACCACCAGCTTGCGGGGGAGTGATGCGAGGTCGGGCGCTAGCAGGTCAGTTCGGGCAGGAGGGTGGCGGGGATGGACATCGAGAAGATCCGGTCTTGGGAGTGGAAGCGGCCGGCTCCGCCGAGCAGCATGTCGGGGCGTTGGGTGTTGTCGGCCAGGCGCATGTCGCCGACGAAGCGGGCGATCTCCGCGACGGTGACGCCTTGGCGTTCCATCTCGTCTTCGAGCAGGAAGATCTCGGTCGGCCAGACCGCTCGCACCACCTCCCCGAACTCGTCTCGGATGTCGGCTTCGACCTCGCGTGGGTCGATGCCGTAACCGTCGATGTCGGCTGCGTCCGGTTGTTGCCCGTGGTCGGCGGTGAGTACCACCGCCCACTTGCCCTCCCCCACCTCTTCGTCCAGGAAGGAGAGGGTCTCGCCTAGTTGACGGTCGGTCTCTTCGACCGCGTCGCGCACCTCGTCGGACTTCATGTTGAAGTAATGACCCAGGCGATCGATCTGTTTGAAGTTCGTGAACAGCAGATCGGTGATCGCGTCCCTGCCGTAGCCTTCTTCTTTGATCATGTTCGTCATGGCGCGGCCGTGGAACTTGATGAAGGCCGGCGTCTCCTCCAAGCGATCGGGCGAGTCGAGGATCTCGTTGCCGCGCCAAGAGCGGTCGACCTCTCCGTCGCGACTGTCAAGCTCGGCGATGTCCTCCTCTAGTCCTTCCGTTCCAACGACAGAGGGTGGGAGGCGATAGTGGTCGGGGTTCGTCTTCCACTCGTTCGTCTCGACGTTCAGCCAGATGCCGTCGTCTTTGTCGCCGCCGTCTTCCTCGGCCCCCTTGCCGATCATGCCGAGGTGCCAGGGCTCGTAACCGAACATGCCGACGAGAGCCTCGTTGCCGTTCTGCTCGTCCCAACGCTCTGCAACGGTTGGAACCTGGATGAAGCGGGACGACTCACCATCGAGGAACGCGTCGACCACCACGCCCTCCTCGTCTCGCATCGGAACGCCGGTGACGCCGTGCGTGCTCGGGAAGTAGCCGGTTCCGATCGTCGTGTGAACCGCGGGCGTAACCGAGGGATTCGAGCCGACGGTGGCCCGCGTGTAGGACACGCCCGCCTCCATGATCCGCTTCAGGTTGGGCCAGGCATCCGGCCACTGACGCAACGTGTTCCATCCGCCGCCGTCCCAGACGATCGTCAGGATCAGCTTGGGGCGCGGCTCACGGAGCAGTGGGCCGGAGAAGCGCGCTACCTCGTCCAGCGACTCGCCGTCTTCGGTCTGATAGGACGCTCGCAACATCGTCATGATCGTCGGCGCTATGTCCGCAGTCGTCACCGGACGATCTATCTCGCCGGACCCCTCGATCACACCAGGCCCGTAGAACACGAGGGGGACGTCCTGGAGATAGGGCCACGGGCCGGAGTGGCTCCAGCCGCCTCCGCCGCTGGCCATGTAGGCCGGCTGCTCCGGAAGGATCGCGATCTGACCGGAACGCGGCTCGAAGTACCCACGTTGCGTCATCAGCAGATAGTCGTCGGGCAACGAACACGCCTGGGCCTGGAAGGACGACAACTCGCCCTCCCGATCGAACAGCCCAATGAAGCTGGCACCGATGACCAACGCGGCCACCACAGCCGCTACAACGAGAAGCTTGCTACCGCGCAACGCTCTCGTTCGCGTTCAGCAAACCGGCTCGCTTGAAAGCGCGACCCAGGAGTGCGAGGCCGATGAGGAACACGACACCGATCGAGGCGATCAAAGCACCCCGGGTGTCGGCGTCATAGAACAGCTTCATGATGACTGCTGCCAGTACCCAGGCCAGGTTGTAAGCGATGTCGTAGAGCGAGAAGGCCCGGCCCCGGAAGTCGTCCCCGAGTGACTCTTGGACCATCGTGTCCAACGAGATCTTTCCGAGGAAGAAGCCGAACCCCAGGAAGAAGGTGAGCAGCGCGATGGACAGCTTCATCTCGAGTCCGCCCAACACCGCGACCGCCAGGCCGGCAAGTGCCGATGCCCTCAGCACCAACATCGCGGTCGTCCGCACCTTCTCGTGGAGACGCCCAGCCAGCATGAACCCGAGCACAGCTCCCACTGCGCCCGCACCGCCGGTCAGAACGAGCACCTGCAGATCGTCATCGGCCACCAGCTCCCGCGCGATGAAGGCCACGCCCACGATCGTGAAGCTCCACAAGAAGCGCAACCAGAAATAGGTGCCGATAGAGACCGCCGCCTTCGGCGTGCGCGCCACCTCGCGCACACCCGCAGCGATGCTGCGCGCGACACGGGAGACCTCCTCCATCAAGCGACCGGCCGTGTGGGGCTCGCCGGCCTTCTTGATCGCCATGGCAAGCAACGCCGCGGCTCCGTAGACGATCGCCCCGGCGAGCACGATGGGCCAGGAGGGAAGGAATGAAGATGCGATGAAGGCCACACCCGCGGCTCCCAACTGGAACAGCGCGCCCCCCAGCTGAGAGACCGCGTTCGCCTCGACGAGCGACGACCCGTCGAGCGTGGCCGGAAGAGCGGCGGACTTCGTCGCCAGGACGACGCGGGTGCAGGCGAGCGTCAACATGAAGGCCAGGAACAGCACGAGGGAAGGCAGGATCTCCGTTCCCAACAAGCCTTCGACGGGTTCCTCAGCGGTCGTCTGGACGCCCACGATCGCGATTAGGCCCACCAGCGCGGCCCGGAGGATGTTCGAGGTGAACAGGAGCTTGCGCCGATCCCAGCGGTCGATCACCACTCCCAGGAACGGACTGATCAGCGTGTAGGGAACGAACAGCACGAGCACGATCGTGATGAGCTCGTCGACGCTGCTGGCGCTCTCGACGTCGAACCCCTTCTGCCCCCCGAAGGCGACCGCCTTCGCAACCGCGGTCTGGAAGAGCCCGTCACCGGCCTGCGCCAGGAACTGCACGCCCATGAGTAGCCCGAAGTCGCGACGTCCGAAGATCAGGGCGAGGCCCCGCTTGATCATCCCCATCTAGGGGGTCACCAGACTCTGCTCGAACGGCAGATAGAGGTCGCTCTCCGGGAACTCGCCATCCCCGAATGCTCCGAGGGTCTCCGGCGTGAGCCCTTGGAAGTAGTCGGTCGTGAACGCGCCGGCGAACAGCAGCTCCTCCATCCGGCCCTCCGGGACGCGGTCTGCACCCGGCTTGGCCTCAGGGATGTTATCGCCGATCGTGTACGTGCCGACATAACGGGCTACATCGTCGAGATCGATGTCTTCCCTCTCGAGTGCATCCCGGTCGAAGTACACGTCGACCGGCGTGACCTTCTCCACGATGTCTCCGAAGCGAGCCACGATGTCTCGCTGCAGCTCCTTGGAGTTGATCCGCCATCCCCCGTAGTTGTCGGGCAAGGGTTGCTGTCCATGGTCGGCACTGATCGCAAAGACATAGTTCCCCGCCCCAACGGAGCGATCCAGCTCCCTCTTCATGCGGGCCAACTGACGATCCGTTTCCCTGATCACGTCTTCTTGCTCGGCCTCGGTCACGTTCCAGGCGTGGCCCGCGTAGTCCGGCATCTTCATCTCTACCCAGAACATGTCGGTGATGTCGTCCCCACCGATCTTCTCGTTGCGCATCACGTCGATCACTGCGTCACCGGTGAATCGGACGAACGCGGGAGTGCCGGGTCGTATCAACGGCTCCTGGAGCTGCTCGAGGGTCTTGCCGTACCAGGTGCCGTCAACCAACCCGTCGCGCCCATCCAGCTGCTCCTCATACGACTCGAGCGTCTCCAGATCGGCTTCCTGCAGGTAGGGCGGGAGCTCGTAGTAGTCCTCGTTGACGAACCATTCATTCAGGGGCTCGTCGTTCTCATCCTTGGCCTCCCAGAGCACGGCGATGTCTTTGTCTCCCCCGTCGCGCTGCGCGCCGTGGCCGATCATCCCGAGATGCCAGCCCTCGTAGGACACCGTCCCCACCACCGCTTCGTTGTCGTTCTGCTCGTCCCACAACTCCGAAACGGTCGGTACTTCGAGGTAACGGGGGTCCGCGTTCTGCAACCAGGTGTCGGTGTTCTTTCCGTCTTCTCCCCGCATCTGGTTGCCAGGGATGCCATGGTCGATCGGATAGACGCCGGTGCCGAAGGTGGCGTGCAGAGCGCCGGTGATCGAGGGAGCCGAGCCGATGTGCGCGTTCGTGTAGGTCGTCGACGTGTCGCGCAGCTTGTCCATGAAGGGCCACGAGTCCGCGTGCTGCTGCAAGGCGTTCCAACCCCCGCCGTCGATCACTACAGTGAAGATGACCTTCGGCAACCTCGCGCACGGGTCCCCTCGGCCCGGGGAGCGCAGGCAAGGTCCGCTCTGGCGCTGTATGCCCGGCAGGGGTTCGACGTCCGTCTCGACCCCTTCAACGCCACCGAGGATCTCCACGTAGGTGGGGGCAAGCGCAGCGATGTCTGTCTCGGTGTCGTCGACCTTGCCCTCCGGAGCCCATCCCTTTCCGTTCACGATGATCGGCACCCGCGCGAGGTAGTTCCAGGGGTTCGGGTGAGACGTGCTCATCGTGGGCGTGTCGGTGCCCAGCGATCGGAGGTCCCACTCGCCGATCAGGAAGTTGTGCGGCTTCGGGACCAACATCAGCTCGCCGGAGCGGCCCGGCACGTGGCCCCGGTAGAGGTTGGTCATGATGGCGCTTCCGATCTGCGCCGCCATCTCGTCTTGGGTGGGGGCTCCCTCTGGGACGCCCGTCTCCGGTCGGAGGGTGTAGGCCGCCACCGCCGCCGCGACGAGGGCGAGGGCGACGACGATCAGGACGCGCTTTGGCAAGGTCTCTCCTAGCTGGGGAAGGTGCGAACTTCGCCGTGCACCCTAGTACAGGGCGGATCATCGGCCGGGCGGCGGGAGTTACTTCGACAAGTCGTGCTGCGTCACGGATGCCTTGAGCGTCGAGGTGCGGGTCGTGGGGGCTCCGCCCGGGAGGTTCGCCAAAGACGACTGGGTCCGCGTGGAGGGGAAGGTCTATCCCGTGGGGAGCGGGGTGGTCCTGGATACGGCTTCGATCGAGGCCGTCGAGCGACCGGACAACCCCTGATCTAAACCCCCAGCGACAAGGGCCCCATGCTACCCTGACGCCCGTAGGAAAGGGCTTCTGACCTGCTCTTTCGTCTCCGGGAGGCACACCAGCATGGGCTTGAGGATCTTCGGCGCGGCCGTTGCCTTCCTCCTCGCCTATTTCGCGATCGCTCGCTACCGCAAGGGCCAGCTCCGGCGCGGTGAGATGGTTGCGATCGCGGCCGTGACGGCCGGACTTACGGTGGCTGCGGCAGCGCCGGACCTTCTCGATCCGATCCTGGGGGCCCTCGGTTTCCAGCGCGGCGGAGAGCGCCGGATCATCGGCCTGCTAGTCATCTCCAACCTCTTCACCCTGGCGCTGCTGTTCCGGGGTTTCTCACGTGACGATCAACTCTCCAACGAGCTCGGCGACCTGGTCGACTACATGGCCCTGCGCCGCCTCGACGACTCGCAGATCACGTCGCTCCGGGGCGCGGTCGCGGTCGTGCTCCCGGCTTACAACGAAGCCGACAACATCGGTGCGGTGTTGGGTGAGATGCCGGTCGAGGTTCACGACCTGCCCACGCGACCCATCGTGATCGCGGACGGGTGCACCGACGCCACCGAAGCGGTCGCACGCAACCTGGGAGCGATAGTCATCCGCCGCGACCTGCGACGCGGTTCGGGCGCAGCGGTCCGGCTCGGATATAGAGCCGCGCTCGAAGGCGGCGCGCGCGCCGTCGTGACCCTCGACGCCGACGGTCAGCACGACCCCAAAGAGATGGAAGCGCTCGTTCGCCCGCTGATCGAGAACGACGCCGACATGGTGCAGGGCTCCCGGGTACTGGGCTCGTTCGAAGTGGAATCCAAGACCCGCAAGCACGGCGTCACCGTCTTCGCGAAGCTGCTGACGACGCTCGGCCGCACCAAGATCACCGACCCATCCACCGGCTACCGCGCGATCACCGCACAAGCCCTGCGTCGCCTCGACCTGCGACAGGACCAGTTCTACGTCTCCGAGGTGATCCTCGACGCAGCCCGCAAGGGTCTACGCGTGGTCGAGGTCCCGATCACCCTGCGACGCCGAGCCGGCGGCGAAACGAAGAAGCCAACGACGGTCCGCTATGCGTGGGGCTTCAGCAAAGCCATAGTTCGAACCTGGCTCCGCTAACTTCTGCCCCAGGGTCGCCGCCGACTCCGCCGGAGCGGGTCACGGCGGCCCCGCAGCTAGGCGCTAGATGGCTCCGGTTGAGAGGTAGTAGTCCTCGGCTTCTTCGTCCCATTCGAGGTCGACGATGCCTTTGGCGGAGCCGGCCTTCACGAACTGGAGGAAGCCGCCGTAGCCGAAGTTCTTCTCTGAGAAGCCGGGGTTGCGCTTGCGAAGCTCGTTCTTGAGACCCGAGAGCGGTGGAGCGCCCGTGCGTTGCTCCAGCTCGGTCACGACGTCGCGCAGAAGCCCGAACGCCTCCTCTTCGCCGCCGCCCTCCGAGGGCAGGTCCACGACCGGGTCTCCCTCAGCGGCCCCCTCGCGCAACTCCACGAGACCGATCGTCTCGAGGTGGCGCATCAGCTCTCCCCAGGTTCTGAAGCCGAAATCGCTCTCAGAGAAGGTCGGGTCTTTCCGCAACAGGACGCGCTTGATCATCGAGGACAGCACCGGTCCGCTGGAGGAACGTTGCAGGCCGACGATCGTGGCGGTCACCTTGCGGGCGATCTGAGCGAGATCCGACACGTTCGCGTCGTCGTCCAGGTCCGCCTCGGCGTCGGCGCCGTTGCTCGCCCCCCCGCCGTCGGCCGCGGGCTTGCTCTTCTTCTTGCGGCCGAGACCCTTGGCCCCGGAGGGTCCAACCAGCCGCCCATAGAAGAGGAACTCGTCGCAAGCGCCCGGAAGAAGCTCTGAGGTGGAACCCTCGACGCCGACGCCGATCACCCGGCGATTGAGCTCCCTCAGCTTGAGGACCAAGGGAGTGAAGTCGGAGTCCCCCGAAGCGATCACATATGTGGTGATGAAGTCGCGCTCGAAGGCCAGCTCGATCGCATCGACCGCCAGCTTGATGTCCGCTGCGTTTTTGCGGACTATCCCGGTCCGCTGCGGGATCTCGATCATCTCGATCCGCTGCGCGACGACCCCCTGCCGGTGCTCCGCGAACAGGTTCCAGTCTGCGTATGCCTTGCGAACGACGATGCGTCCGCGCTCGGTCAAAGCGTCCATGATCACCGCCATATCGAGGACCCCACCGCGATCCCGCGCACCAAGCGCCAGGTTCTCGAAGTCCACGAACAGAGCGATCCGTTCTTCCTCGCTGTTGTTAACCATCTAGCTCCACCTCTTGGATGTAGGGCGGCGAGTCGACAACCTTCAGACCGATGTCGCCGCGCGCCAAGCCGATCACCGCTTCTCCGGCCAACTCTCGTCGCCAGCCTTGCAGAAGACGATGGTTCCCGTTCTCTGGTGTTCCCGATATGACGTCGGCCAGCACGGCCTCCAACTCGGAGCGCGTCATCACTACTTCGGTCGCGATGTTCGCGCGTTCACAGCGAGCGCGCACGAGGGCGTCTGCAAGGCCAGACATCATGCGAGCCCGTACCTGCACCGACTTCGAGGGCGCTTTGTCGAACTCGATCTTGGGCGCCCGGCGGCCTCGTTCGACCGCAGCCAGGATCTCGTCGGCGGACCGGTCCACCTCTTTGGGATTGAGACCCCGGATGCTGCGCAGGTCCGAGGTGGAAGAGGGGGCTCTCCGCGCCAACTCGATCAAGGTGGGGTCTTTCAGAACCCAGCCGCGCGGCAGGTCGCGTCGGGCCGCCGCTTCCTCCCGCCACATGGCGAGCTCGCGCAACACCGCCGCTTGGCCCCCCCGGAGCGTTCCCCGGCCGGTCACCTTCTTCCAGACCCTGTCGATGTCGATCCCGTAGGACTCCGGCCGTTCGAGGTTCTTGAGCTCCTCCTCCACCCAGTCGAGCCTCTTCAACTCGGTGAGCTTCTCTTTGAGGTGGATGGCCACGCCCGGTAGGTAACGCACGTCATCCGCTGCGTAGCGCATCTGCGCGTCGGTCAGCGGTCGCCTGCACCAGTCCGTGTAGGACTCGCCCTTCTCCAGCGGAAGGCCCAGCACCGACTCCACCAGCCTCCCGTAGGGAAGCGACGAGCCGAAGCCCGCGAAGGCCGCCGCCAGCTGCACATCGAAGACATTCGTGGGCACACAGCCGTAAGCCTCGAAGAAGATCTCGAGGTCTTGCTTGCCCGCGTGGACCAGGACCTCGACCTCGGGATCCTCGATAAGGCGCGCAAGGGGGCCGAGGTCGAGGGACGACAGCGGATCCAACAAGAAGATGTGATCGAGGGCGGCCACCTGCACGAGACACAGGCGCGCCCGATACGTCTTCTCACGCATGAACTCCGTATCGAGCGCCATCGTCTTCGCCGCGCGGACCGCGTCGAGCGCGTGCTGCAGACCTTCGTCGGTCGTGACGAGCGAACCCCGCCCGGCCGTCGTCTTGGAGGTCACTGTTCGGGCAGACCCAGCTCCCGGGCGATGAGGATGCGCATCACTTCCGAGGTGCCCTCGCCGATCTCCAGGATCTTCGAATCGCGGAAGTGGCGGCAGACGGGGAACTCTTCGATGTATCCGTAACCGCCGTGCACCTGCACCGCGTCCCGCGCGCAGTCGACCGCGATCTTGGACGCATACAGCTTCGCCATCGCGGCTTCTTTCTTGTAGGGCCGTCCGACGGACTCCAGCCAGGCGGCCTTGTAATAGGCCTGACGCGCCAGCTCCACCTTCGTGGCCATGTCGGCGATCATGAACTGCAGGCCCTGGAAGC
>Ga0208612_1001118_pt1 | contig 11259 bp, 14 predicted proteins | sample AntDryMetagUQ889_FD_188089 | JGI IMG/M metagenome (GOLD analysis project Ga0208612, IMG submission 188089) | Polar desert microbial communities from Antarctic Dry Valleys - UQ889 (SPAdes) | ecosystem: Environmental > Terrestrial > Soil > Desert | place: Antarctic Dry Valleys | collected 2008-12-31 | reverse complement strand
GAGCGCTGCGGCGCGGCGTGCCGGCCTACGCCCGCCTCGCTCAGAGGATGCTGGGCGGCGCACTCAAGCGCTGAGGCGGGCGGGCGGCGCGCCCAATCGCGCGGGCCGACCCCTTAGGCAGTTAGGCAGGCGCTGGCAGCGCGCCCAATCTCGCGCGGACCCCTCAGGCGGGCGGGCGGGAGCTAGGCCGCCCGCGCCGCCGGCACCCGCCGCAGCTGCCGGGTCTCGGGTCACTCCCGCTCGAGCCACCGCGTCTGGCCATGAAGTGCATCCACGGCGGGATGCTCGGAGAGGAAGGCGTCGAGCGCGCCGACCAGGCCCCCGAGGCCGGCCCGCCGGCGGGTGAAGCGGGCTGCGGAGGTAAGGATGATCCCGTGATGGGCCTGGCCGCAGCGCGCGTAATCGTGAGCTAAGGCCGCAAAGTCGGCGACGTCCTCTGTCAGCACTGCGCGCTCCTCCCGCGCGGCCGTCGCGAGTACCTCCGCGTCGGGTGCTCCCGAGAGGTCGCCCCGCTCGCCGACGGCGACCACCTCGTGGCTGCGCGTGCGGAGCGCGCGGGCGAGCTCGGGTGAGAACATCTCGTCGAGCAGTAACCTCACTCGAGCGCGGCCCGCTCACGCAGCGCGGCCGCACGAAACCGCTCGGCCGCTTCCTCGTTGCGGCGAATCAGGAGGTCCACCTCCTCTGGGTAGTCAGCGTAGTAGCGGATCGCCACCCGCACCAGTTCGGGGTCCAACTCGAGGTGCGCGGCGGTGCTCGCGACGGCCTCCTCGCCGCGCGCTCCCAGGTCGCGCACGACTGCGATCATCGTCCACACGTCGGGCCCCCCCTCGATCGCTGCGCGTCTTCCGGCCGGGCCCGGCCGGAAGACGATCCTGGGATGCTCGTCCATTCGCAGGCCTTCCTCCGCATAGCGACGAATCAACTCGGAGCGCCGCTCCCCACTGCGCTCGCTGAGCGCGTCGAGGCGCAAGAGCGTCTCGCGGTCCAGCCTCAGTGACAAGGGGTTAGTGGCTGCCATCAGCCGATTGTATCGCCGTGTAGTCTCCGGTAGTCGCTCGGCGGCTCGACCGAGCGCGCGGAGACCGGATCGCACGCCGCCTCGAGGCGGGCATGGTCTGGATCAACGACGGGCGGGCGCTACGCCGCTCGCGCGGCCGGGACCAGCCGCAGCCGGTCGGGCAGGAAGGGGATCAGCACGCGCTTGACGTACTCGGCGCCACCGGCCACGAGCGCCTTGCGGACGGCCGCCGGGGGGAGCGGTGCGAAGCCGTACTGGCGCCGGATGGCGTCCGGCAGCAGGGCGATCGTGACGAAGTTCGCGGTCTGCAGCAGCGGCTGCGCGACCCAGGGCACGGGCGGTTCGAGCACGATCGATCGAGCCCGCCGCCGGGCCCAGTCGGTCACGAGCAGGGTGTCGCCCACGAGCATCTCGCGGCGGTAGTCGTCGAGCTCGGCGAGAGTGTCCGGCATGTCCGAGCGCGCGAGGCCGAACAGCTCGCCGACGATCTTGTAGTCCTCCCAGTACGCAGCCTCCTCGGCCCGTGACATCGAGGCGACGTACTTGCGATAGACGACCGTTCCCGAGTCGACGAGCGTGAACAGCACCCACAGCAGCAGGTCGGGCTGGTCCGCTCGGTAGGGGGTGCCGGCCGGATATCTCCCCACGGGCTCACGGAGCTCGCCCTTGACCCTCCCGTGCATGGCGCGCACGGTGGCGGTGACCCGATCGGCGTCTGCACGCGGGCCGAAGCCGATCGTGCTCATCGTCTCGGCCGTGCGCGCGAGCCGATCGTAGGGCTCCTCCATCGCCGTCGAGTGGGCGAGCAGGCCCGAGACCGCGAGCGGGTGGGCCGCCTGCATGAGGAGGGCCCGGGGTCCGCTCAGGGCTATGGCGCGCTCACGGTGCACGCGGCGCAGCATCGACCCGTCGCTGAAGTACCCAGACTCCATCTGCCCAGGGTACGCCCCGCGATGGCTGAGCCCGAGCCGGGGCACGCCAGACCAAGCTGGTGGCCGCCACGCGGTTAACGCGGGTAGCAGCGCTGCCGGCGGGGGGCTACTACTCGGCCTCTAGCTCGACTTGTGCCAATTCGATGAACTTCTCTCGCAGCCGCGTGTACTCCTCCGGGTTGTAACCGCCCTCGAGCGTTCCGGTGGTAAGCATTGCCGCCGCCTCTCGGACTGCAGTGTTGGGAGCGACCAGAGCGACCTCTGCGTCGGCGGTGCGGACGATGCGGTCCTCCGTCCGGACCGCGGCGTCGTGCTCGGTCTGGGCGGCCCGGAGGAACTTCACATACGTATCGGTACGCAAGTCCTGCAGCTGGGTTGCTCGCTCGTGCTCAAACCGTTGCTCTTGGCCCTTGTTGGCCACATAGCCGCCGACCGCGGCTCCCCCCATGCCACCGAGGAGGCCCAGTACCGCAGCCAACACCGCTACCCAGCGATCAGGCATTCCTGACTCCCTCCTCCTGCTGGCATTTGCGCTTCGCAGTATCTCACCTCAGCACGCTCGTCCGAAGCGAGTCGGACCGTGCCGGTGCTGGGCGCCGTGGATCAGGATGTGAATGCACCCGGTGATTCATGAGCAGCTGAAGGAGGAGCGGCGTGACGCGCGGAGCCGCTCGCTAGCCGCGTCTCGCGGGCGTCCCGACGCCGACTTGCATCAGATCCTCGCCGATGATCAGGCGGCCAGAGAACCCGCGGCGAGCCTTCCTCCAGCGCTGGGGCGGGTTGTTGGACGGAGCGAGGTGGCTGAGGACGAGCTTGCCGGCGCCGGCTTGCTCCGCGATCGGACCTACCTGCTCGATCGTCGTGTGCGACAGGAGCAGATGCTGGATGATCGCCTCGATCGCGGGCGGGTGCGGGCCCGGTCCGAAGAGCCCGCGCACCCACGCCTCGTCGATCACCTCGTGCACCAGGATGTCAGTCCCCCGGGCCAGCTCGATCAGGTTCGGCGTTGGCGCCGTGTCCCCCGAGAAGGTCACCGATCCGTCGTCGGTGTCGAAGCGGAAACCGAACGAGGGGAACGTCGGGGGATGCTTGACCAGCGTCGCCGTCACGCGCACCCGCTCGTCCTCGAAGACGGGGAAGGGATCGACCGAGGGCGCCGGATCGCCGTTGGGATCGTCACCCGCCCCCGCGGGCAGGGGGATGTCCCGTGGCGCAAAGGTACGGCGGGGGTCGGTGAAGCCGCCGTCGCGGATACGGTCGTTGAGGTCGGCTGCGAATGCCTGGTGGATGTAGCCGGTCATTGCCTCGACACCCGGCGTCGGGTCATCGGGGCTGACCACCGGCGGCACGGGGCGGTTCCCGAACACCGGCGGCAGCACGCCCCGGTCGCCCGGCCCGTAGACGCCGACCTGGCGCGACGGATCGTTCAGGCCACTGAGGTGGCTGAAGAGCTGGAGCGCCGGGTACTCGACGGTGTGGTCGGAGTGCATATGAGTGAGAAACACCGCCCGCAGCGACGCGAGCAGGCTCGGAAACGGACCGTCGCCCTCGGGCCCGATGCCGGCCTCCTGATAGCGGCGCAGGAAGCCCAGGCCGCAGTCGACCAGGTAGACGGCGCCGCCAACCACCAGCGCCGAGGAGATCCCGTGCCGATCCTCCGCACCGGGCAGCAGCGCCGGTCCGCCCGCGGTCCCGAGTAGGACCAGACGCGTGCGGTGGTCCTTCGCGCCGTTGGCGCTGATAGGCCGGGGCTTGCCGTGTCCACCGCCACGGGAGTGCCCCCGGCGCGGCGAGGCCGCCGCCTCGCCGGCGAGCAGGCCGCCGGCGGCAGTCGTCGCGGCCGTGGCGATCCCGGCGTTGCGCAGCAATCCCCGCCGGGTCATCGATGCCTCGATGGCCATGGCCTTGCCGATCACGTCACACATGAGGCCCCCCTAACTGACTCACCGGGCGGGCCGTCCGCCCGCAGTCCTCGCCGGTTTGTGGAGCGAGAAGTCAAGCAGGCTGGGCGGCGGCGCCCGTGCGCCTGACCTTCGCGTCGCGCGGCAGAAGCGAGTCGGCCCTCACTAGAATCCGTTCGACCATGTCCGCCCAGGCCTATGCCGGCAAGGAGTGCGTCTGCCAGCTCCGCAGGGGGATCTGCGATCAGAGCTGCGTGCAGGGCATGCTCGACATCCCCTTCTACATCGCCTGCCTGAAGCTCGGGGGGCGCAGGTGCGTCGTGGTCGGAGGCGGCGACATCGGGCTCGAGAAGGTCGAGGGGCTCCTGGCGTGCGACGGCGAGGTGGTCCTCGTCGCCCCCGGGGCCATCGAGTCCCTCCAGGACCTCGCCGCCGAGGGCTCGATCCGCTGGGAGCGGCGCGAGTACCGCCCCGACGACCTCGAGCGCACCTTCATGGTCATCGCCGCCACGAGCGACACCGACGTGAACATCCGCGTCTACGAGGACGCCGAGCGGCGGGCGATGCTGGTCAACGTCGTCGACGTGCCGCCGCTGTGCAACTTCATCCTGCCGGCGATCGTCCGCACCGGCCCGCTCGCGATCGCGATCTCGACCGCCGGCGCCAGCCCCGCCCTCGCAAAGCGCATCCGCGACCAGATCGCCGAGGAGTACGGCGAGCCCTACGCAAAGCTCGCGCTGATGCTGAACGAGGTGCGCGGCTGGGCCAAGGGCACGCTGCCGACCTATCAGGACCGCAAGCTCTTCTTCGAGTCGATCGTGAACGGCGAGCCGGACCCGGTGGAGCTGCTGCGCCACGGCGAGGAGGACACGGTACGCGACCTGATCGCCGCCGCGCAAGGCATCCACGAGCCGGTAGCACGCTAGCCGGCGCGGCGGCCGAGCCGGCGGCGAAGGGCCCGCTGGGATCGTTTCCCCGCCCCTACACTCGCCCAGTGCCCGATCGGCTGTCGCACCTCGACGAGTCCGGCCGCGCCCGCATGGTCGCTGTCGGCGACAAGCAGCCGACAGGGCGCCGGGCGGTCGCCGAGGCGGTCGTGTGCATGTCGGCGGAGACCGCCGCGCTTGTGGAGCGCGGCGACGCGCCCAAGGGAGACGTGGCGTCGACGGCCCGGATCGCGGGCATCCAGGCCGCTAAGCGCACCGCTGAGCTCATCCCCCTCTGCCATCCGCTCGCGCTGTCGTTCGTGGACGTTGCTGTGGCGGTCGACGCTGCCGCAGGCCGCATAGTGCTGATCGCCGAAGCCCGCACGGAAGCGAGAACCGGCGTCGAGATGGAGGCGATGACCGCCTGCGCGGTCGCGGCGCTCACCGTCTACGACATGGTCAAGGGAGTCGAGCGCGGCGTCCGGGTCGGCCCGGTCGAGCTGATCGAGAAGACCGGCGGCGGCGAGGACTGGCACCGCGAGCCGTGAGGGCGGCCGTGCTCACGATCTCGTCCTCGCTCGCGCGCGGCGAGGGGGAGGACGCCTCGGGCCCCGCGCTGGTCGAGCTCTGCCGGTCGGCCGGGCTCGACGCGGTGCACGAGGTGCTGCCCGACGACCGCGGGGCGATCGCAAGCGCCCTGCGCAGGCTCGCCGACGAGGACGGGGTGCGCTTCGTGTTCACCACCGGCGGCACGGGAATGACGCCCGACGACGTGACGCCCGAGGCCACACGTGACGTGCTCGACCGCGAGGCGCCCGGCTATGCCGAGACGATCCGCGCCAGGTCGCTCTCGCACACGCCGCTCGGCATCCTCACCCGCGGGGTCTCTGGCATCCGCGGTCGCACGTTGATCGTCAACCTTCCCGGCAACCCCAAGGCGATCGGGCAGTCGTGGCCGGTGGTCGAGCCCACCTTGCGCCACGCCGCGGAGACGCTCGAGCGTGGCTGAAGCCGATGACGGTCCGGCGCTCGAGCTGTCCGGGCTCGAGCGCCGCTACGGCGAGCGCGTAGCGCTCGGCGGCGTGAGCGTGCGCCTCGAGCGCGGCCGGACGCTCGCCGTCTTCGGCGCCAACGGGGCGGGCAAGACAACGCTCCTGCGCGTGCTGGCCGCCCTCCTTCGCCCCCACGCCGGCACGGCGCGCGTGCTCGGCGCCGAGCTGCCCGGCGACGCGTGGAGGATTCGCGGCCACATCGGCTATCTGGGCCACGATCCACTGCTCTACCGCGAGCTGAGCGGCCGCGAGAACCTCGCCTACCAGGCGCGGCTCCACGGCGTCCCGATGGAGCGAGTGGGGGAGGCACTCGCCGCAGTCGGCCTCGAGCGGCGCGCGAACGAGCCGGTACGTGCGCTCTCGCGGGGCATGGTGCAGCGCCTGGCCGCCGCCCGGGCGACGCTGCACGACCCGGCCCTGCTGCTGCTGGACGAGCCGCGGGCAACCCTCGACCCGGCTGCCGCCGAGCGCCTCGAGCCGCTGATCGGGCGGCCCTCCGGGCGAGCGCGCGTGCTTGTGACCCACGACCTGGAGGGCGGTCTCGCGGAGGCCGACGTGGCGGTCGGACTGCGCGCCGGGCGCCAGCTGTTCGCCCTGCCCGCCCGAGAGCTCGACGCCGCCCGCGCGCGGGAGCTCTACGCGTGATCGCGGCTGGCGGGGCCTACGCGTGATCCGGGCTGGGGCGCCTGCGCGTGATCGGGACTGGGGAGCCTACGCATGATCCGCACAGCCGGCGCGATCCTGCGCAAGGACCTCACGATCGAGCTGCGCACGAAGGAGTCGGTGCCGGCGATGACCCTCTTCACCGTCACCGTCTACGTGCTCTTCCACTTCGGCCTCGACCGCGACTCGCTCGACGGCGAGCTCGCCTCCGGGGTTCTCTGGGTGACCCTCCTGCTGGCCTCGGTGATCGGCGTGTCGAGGCTCTTCGCCGCCGAGCGCGAGCAGGGGGGAATCGACGCGCTGCTGCTCGCGCCGGTCGACCGGACGGCGCTGTTCGTGGCCAAGGCGGCGGCACTGTTCCTCTACCTGCTCGTGCTCGAGCTCGTGGCGGTGCCCGCGTTCGGGCTGCTGCTGCTCGGTCCCGACCTTCTTGCGGCCTTGCCCGAGCTGCTGGCGATCCTCCTCCTGGCCGACGTGGGTCTGGCCGCGGTCGGAGCACTCGTCTCCGCGCTGGCCGCGGAGACCCGCGCCCGCGAGCTGATCGTGCCGCTGCTCCTGCTGCCCCTGCTCGTGCCGCTGCTGATCGGCGCCGCCTCGGCCACCGCACCGCTCCTGCGCGCGGGCGCCGCGCCCGAGGACCTGGGCCGCCACCTCGTCCTGCTCGGCGGCTACGACCTCGTGTTCCTGCTGATCGCGCTTGCGGTGTTCGACTTCCTGCTCGAGGATTAGTCCCGACCGCCTGAAGGCTCCAGCCCGCGAGCCGGGATCGCGACCGCCGGACTAGCGAGAGCGAGGCCACTAGGATGGAGCGGGTGTACTCCAAGGGCTTCCGGCCGCTGGCGATCGCAACCGTGCTCACCACCGTCGCCGCCTTCGCGCTGATCTTCTTCTACGCCCCGCTCGACGCCGACCAGGGCTTCATCCAGAAGATCTTCTACGTCCACGTGCCGATGGCGATCGTCGCCCTGTGCGGCTTCGTAGCGGGCGGCGTCATGGCGATCAGGCACCTGCGCACGGGCGAGCGCTCGTGGGACATGCGCTCATACGTGGCGATCCACCTGTCGATCATCCTCGGGACGGGGGTTCTGATCACGGGAGCGATCTGGGCCAAGGCCTCGTGGGGGCATTGGTGGGTCTGGGACGAGCCGGTGCTCGTGTCCTTCCTGATCGTCTTCCTCCTCTACTGTGTCTACTACCCGCTGCGCTTCTCGATCGAGGATCCCGAGCGCCAAGCACGCTACTCGTCGGTGTTCGCGATCGCCGGGGGGGCGTTCGTCCCGATCAACTTCACCGCCGTGCGCATGGCCGAGGCCGTCACTCACCCGCGCGTGCTCTCCCAGACCGGCGGCAACCTGCCGGGGGAGATGCGGCTCACCTTCCTCGTCTCGCTGCTCGCGATGGCGCTGCTCTTCGTGACGCTCTGGAAGCTCGAGCTGACCTCGAAGCACGCCTCGGCCCAGCTCAAGCGGCTGCGCTCCCGGCTCGAGCTGCGCGCCGAGGAGCACCCGGCCGCCCAGCCCGTCACCCGCTGAGCGATGCCGGCGTTGCCACTCGAGGAGGCCGGTAAGTACGTGGCCGGGGCCTACGTGGTCTTCCTCGCGCTGATCGTTGTCTACGTGGCGATCCTCGGGGCCAAGATCACGCGCATCGACCGTGAGCTCGGTCAGCTCCTGGAGCTCGAGGACGCCGCCGGGCGAGAGCCCGGAGGCCCCGCCGAGGTAACCGAGCAGTGAGCTGGGAGCTGCTCGCCCTCGGGGTCTCGCACAAGACCGCGCCGGTCGCCCTGCGCGAGCGCTTGGCGCTGCCCGAGGGACGGGCCACGGCCGTGCTGTCCGAGCTGTCCGCCCACGAGTCGATCCAGGAGGCGGTGGTCATCTCCACCTGCAACCGCACGGAGCTCTACCTGATCGCCTCCGAGGCCGTGGCCGCCGAGAGCGCGGCGCTGACGGTGCTGGCGCGGGAAGCGGAGATCCGGCCGACGGAGCTGACCGAGTGGCTCTACTCCTTCCGAGAGCGCGAGGCGGTGACCCACCTGTTCGGCGTCGCCGCGGGACTCGACTCGATGATCGTCGGGGAGGCGGAGATCCAGGGGCAGGTCAAGCGCGCCTACGAGCTGGCGCTCGTCGAGGGCGCTACGGGGCCGATCACCAACCAGCTCTTCCGCGAGGCGCTCGCGGCGGGCAAGCGCGTGCGCACCGAGACCGCCGTCGGGCGCTCGCGGCTGTCGGTCTCCTCCGTGGCCGTCGAGCTCGCGGTCGAGATGCTCGGCGACTTGACCACCCGCCGGGTGCTGGTACTCGGCGCCGGCGAGAACGGAGAGCTGACCGCGCGCGCCCTGCGCGAGCGAGGGGTCCACACCGTGTTCGTGGCGAACCGCCGCTATGACCGCGCGATCGGGCTGGCGCAGCGCTTCGGCGGCTCGGCCGTGCGCTTCGAGGATCTGCCGACGGAGCTCGCGAGGGCGGACATCGTGGTGAGCTGCACCTCCTCGCCCCACCAGATCGTCGGTCGCGAGGAGCTCGAGCTGATGCGGCCCGAGCGCGGCGAGGGCCCACTGGTGGTGATCGACATCGCCGTGCCGCGCGACGTCGACCCGCGCGTGCGCGACATCCCGGGCATCGCCCTCTTCGACATGGACGACCTGCAGCGAGCCGTAGCGCAGCGGCGCAGCGTGCGCGAGGCGGAGGCCGCCCACGCCCGCACGCTGGTAGACGAACAGGTCGAGCGCTTCGACCGCTGGCTCGCGAGCCTCGACGTGGTGCCCACGATCGCCGCCCTGCGCGAGCGCGGAGAGGCCGTCGTCGAAGCGGTGCTGCGCGAGAACGAGTCGCGCTGGGAGGCGCTGTCCGACGCCGACCGCGCGCGGTTGGCGGTCATGGCGCGCGCGGTGGTCTCGCGCATCCTGCACGAGCCGACGCTGCGGTTGAAGGGCGCGGCCGGCGAGGACGCCTCCTATGTCTACGTGCAGGCGCTGCGCGAGCTGTTCGCCCTGGACGCCAAGGCCGCGCCCGGCGAGCGGGAGCTTCCGGAGGCCGAGGTCACCGAGCTCGACTCGCGGCGGCGGCGCGGCCGCGCCTAGCCTGGTCGTCCCCGGCGAGCGAGAGCCGATCGTGCTTGGGAGGACCCGCTGAGCCGCTTGAGGCTCGGAACCCGCGGCAGCGCGCTCGCCCTGGCCCAGGCGACGCTCGTCCGGGAGCGCCTCGAGGGACTCGGCGCAGACGTGGAGCTCGTTGCGATCAAGACCTCGGGCGACGAGCGCGCGGCTAGGTCCCGGGCTCCCGAGATCGCCGACAAGGCACGCTTCGTGAAGGAGATCGAGGACGCCCTCCTGCGCGGGGACATCGACCTGGCGGTGCACTCGGCCAAGGACGTGCCCACGCGGCTGCCCGACGGGCTCGCGATCGTCGGCGTGCCCGAGCGCGCCGACCCGCGCGACGCCCTCTGCGGGGCCCCCTCGCTGGAGGCCCTCAGCGACGGCGCCGTCGTGGGGACCGCAAGCCTGCGCCGGCGCTCGCAGCTGCTCGCCACGCGGCCGGAGCTCGACGTACGCGAGCTGCGCGGAAACGTGGACACGCGGCTGCGCCGCCTCGCCGAGGGCGACTACGACGCGCTCGTGCTGGCCGCCGCCGGGCTCGTGCGGCTCGGGCGTCTCGAGGGCAGGCCGATTCCCGCGGCGACGATGACCCCGGCCCCCGGTCAGGGCTGCCTCGCGCTCGAGGCGCGCGCGGGCGATGAGGCGAGCGCCGCGCTCGCGGACGGGCTGACCGATCGGAGCTCGCTGGTCGAGCTGACCGCCGAGCGCGCCGTGGTCGAGTCGCTGGAGGCGACCTGCCGCACGCCGATGGGCGCACACGCCCGGCTGCGAGACGGGGAGCTCTGCCTGGATGCGTTCGCCGGCATGCCCGACGGCGGCACCTGGATACGCGACTCCCTGAGCGGGGACGCGGCTGAGCCCGCCGCCCTCGGTCGCGCAGTCGCCGAGCGGATGCTGGCCGCCGGGGCCGGTGCGCTGCTCGACGCCGGCGAGGGCGCTCCGCGCCCCGGGTAGCTTTCAGCGCGATGGCGAAGGGCATCGTCTACCTGGTCGGCGCCGGTCCGGGCGACCCGGGGCTCATGACCCGCCGTGCCCTCGAGCTGATCGCCGCAGCCGATGCGATCCTCTACGACCGCCTGATCCCCGCGGGCGCCCTCGACGGCGCCCCTCCCGGCTGCGACCTGCGCTACGTCGGCAAGCAGCCGGGCGAGGCGGCGCTGGCACAGGAGGCGATCGACTCCCTGCTCGTGGAGTTGGCCGCCGGCAATCGGCACGTGGTCCGCCTCAAGGGCGGCGACCCGTTCGTGTTCGGTCGCGGCGGCGAGGAGGCCGAGGCACTCGCGGCGGCGGGCGTGCCCTTCGAGGTGGTGCCGGGCGTGACCTCGGGCGTGGCGGCCGCCGCCTACGCGGGCATCCCCGTGACCCACCGCGAGCTCGCCTCTGCGGTGGCCTTCGTCACCGGCCACGAGGATCCAACCAAGCAGGAGAGCGCGCTCGACTGGGAAGCGCTCGCCCGCTTCCCCGGCACGCTCGTGCTCTACATGGGTGTCAGGAACCTGCCGCTGATCGCCGGGCGCCTGCTCGAGGCCGGGCGCGCGGCGGATGAGCCTGCCGCAGTAGTCGAGCGCGGCACGTTGCCCGACCAGCGGACCGTGAGCGGGAGCCTGGGCGACATCGCCGAGCGCGTCGCCGAGGCGGGGGTGCGGGCGCCGGCGATCACCGCGATCGGG
>Ga0208612_1001117_pt1 | contig 11265 bp, 11 predicted proteins | sample AntDryMetagUQ889_FD_188089 | JGI IMG/M metagenome (GOLD analysis project Ga0208612, IMG submission 188089) | Polar desert microbial communities from Antarctic Dry Valleys - UQ889 (SPAdes) | ecosystem: Environmental > Terrestrial > Soil > Desert | place: Antarctic Dry Valleys | collected 2008-12-31 | reverse complement strand
CGCCGGGAAGGCCATCGCGCTCGCGCTCGGCATCGGCCTCGGGTCGCTCGGCGCCGGTATCGGCATCGGCAACATCTTCGGCTCGATGATCCAGGCGGTCGCACGACAGCCTGAATTGCGAGGCGAGCTCACCGGCATCCAGTGGCTCGGCTTCGCGCTCACCGAGGCAGTCGTCTTCTACGGCCTGATCGGCGGTCTGCTCGCCTACGTCCTCGTCTGAGCCGATGCTGTTCTCGTTCCTGCCACTTGCACAGGAGGCCGCCGAGGAGTCCTCCGGGGGTCTGATCGACGTCGTCCCAGGTCTGATGATCTGGACGCTGATCTGCTTCGCGATCACGTTCTTCGTCCTCAAGCGGTTTGCCTTCGGCCCGATCCAGAAGACGATCGACGAGCGACGGGATCGGATCCGCAAGGCGGTCGAGGAGGCCGACAACGCGCGCGCCGAGGCCCGAAACTTGCTCGAGCAGCACAAGGAGCTGATGGGCCAGGCGAAGGGGGAAGCGGGGGAGATCCTCGCCGACGCCCGCAAGGTGGCGGACGCCCAGATCGCGCGCGTGAAGGTCGAGGCGGAGGAGGAGCGCCAGCGCCGGCTCGAGGAGACCCGCCGGCAGATCGACGCCGAGACCAAGCGCTCGCTCGACCTCATCCGCTCCGAGGTGGCCGACCTGACGCTCGCGGCGACTGCGCGAGTGACCGGCAAGGTCCTCGACGCCGATGACCAGCGGCGGCTGATCGACGAGGCGATCGCCGAGCTCGACTTCTCGGCGTTGGAGAAGGAGGGCTAGAGGCCGAATGGCGGTCGCGAACCGAATGTACGCCCGCGCCATCTTCCAGGCTGCGCAGGACGAGGGGAAGCTCGACGACGTCGCAGCCGACCTCGCCGCCCTCGCGAGTGCGCTCGAGGACTCGCCCGAGCTGCGTGCGTTCCTGCGCAACCCGCAGATCGATGCGCTGGAGAAGGCGCGCGTGCTCGGCGAGATCGCCTCGGGCGCCGACGAGCTCGTGCTCAACTTTCTGAAGCTTCTCGCGGAGAAGGGTCGCGCAGGTGAGCTCGTGGAGACGAACGCCGAGCTCGAGGCCCTCGTCGCCCGCGCCCAGAACCGGCTCGCGGTCGAGCTCACGACGGCGCACGAGCTCTCGGACGACGAGGCCCGCTCGATCGTGGAGCAGATCGAGAAGGCGTCCGGCCGGACGGTCGAAGCGACGCGCTCCGTCGATCCCAGCCTCGTCGGCGGGGTCGTCCTCCAGGTCGGCTCCTTCCGCGCAGACGGCAGCGTGCGCGGTCGCCTCGAGCGCCTCCGCCAAGAACTCGTCACCGCCCATGGCTAGTGCGCAAGATCGGAATCCGCTCGCGCGAATTCCGATCGCGCGAAAAACCCCTAAAGCGGCGCTTTCGCGCCGGGTCGTAACGGAGGAGCACGCGTGAAACTACGTCCCGAAGAGATCACCTCGATCCTGAAGGATCGAATCAAGGAGTTCGACGTCGAGACCGACCTCTCGGAGGTCGGCAGCGTCCTCCAGGTCGGTGACGGCATCGCCCGCATCCACGGGCTCGAGAACTGCATCGCCCTCGAGCGGCTCGAGCTCGAGCACGGGGTCGTGGGCATCGCCTTCAACCTCGAGGAGGACAACGTCGGCGCCGCGCTCTTCGGCGAGTGGCAGAACGTGAGCGAGGGTGAGCCGGTGCGCCGGACCGGGGAGGTCATGAGCGTGCCCGTCGGGGAAGGCCTGCTCGGCCGCGTGGTCGACCCGCTCGGGAATCCGCTCGACGGCCTCGGCCCGATCGAAGGCGCGGAGCGCCGCCCGCTCGAGTTCAAGGCGCCGGGCGTCATCAGCCGCCAACCGGTGAAGGAGCCGCTACAGACGGGCCTCAAGGCGATCGACTCGATGATCCCGATCGGCCGCGGCCAGCGCGAGCTGATCATCGGCGACCGCTCGACCGGCAAGACCGCGATTGCGATCGACACGATCCTGAACCAGCGGGGCGGTGACGTGATCTGCGTCTACGTCGCGATCGGCCAGAAGGGCTCGACGGTGGCGCAGGTGGTCGAGAGGCTGCGCGACGCCGGCGCGATGGAGTACACGATCGTCGTCTCGGCGCCGGCCCAGGAAGCTGCACCGATCAAGTGGATGGCGCCGTTCGCCGGGTGCGCTATGGGCGAGTACTTCCTCTACCAGGGCAAGCACGCGCTGCTCATCTACGACGACCTCTCGAAGCACGCAGACTCATATCGACAGCTGAGCCTGCTGCTCCGCCGGCCACCCGGCCGCGAGGCTTTCCCCGGTGACGTCTTCTATCTGCACTCCCGTCTGCTCGAGCGCGCCTGCAAGCTCTCGGACGATCTCGGCGGCGGGTCGCTGACCGCCCTCCCGATCATCGAGACCCAGGCGGGCGACGTTGCGGCCTACATCCCGACCAACGTGATCTCGATCACCGACGGTCAGATCTATCTCGAGTCGAGTCTGTTCTTCTCGGGCGTCCGTCCCGCGATCAACGTCGGCGTCTCGGTCTCCCGCGTGGGCGGCAACGCACAGCGGAAGTCGATGCGCAAGGTCGCGGGTCGTCTCCGCCTCGATCTCTCGCAGTACCGCGAGCTGGAGGCGTTCGCGCAGTTCGGCTCCGAGCTCGACCAGGCGACGCAGCAGACGCTCGGCCGCGGCGAGCGGATGGTTGCGACCCTGAACCAACCGCAGTACCAGCCGTGGCCGCTCGAGGAGCAGGTCGTCGCGATCTACGCCGGCGTCAACGGGTATCTCGACACGATCCCCGTGCCGCAGGTTCCGCGCTTCCACGACGAGCTGCGCGAACACCTGCGCACGGAGAGCTCCGTGCTCGCAGCCATCCGTGAGAGCGGGGACGTGCCCGAAGAGGCCGAGGAGAAGCTCAAGACCGAGCTCGACAAGTTCCTGAAGACGTTCAACGTCGAGGAGGAGAAGGGCCTCACCGGCTAAGTGGTCTCTCCGGGAAATACAGCACCGCTGCGCGCGGCTGCGAACACTTCGCATGCCGTCGTCCTCAGTCGCCCCGATATGCCTGCATATCGAGGCTCCCTGCGTCCTAGGCCTGCTCGGTTCTCGCCGGCGAATCGGCGCCGTACCCCCCGGAGAGACCACTAGTGGCCACCGTCCAGGACATCAAGCGGCGGATCCAGTCCGTCCGCAACACGCGCAAGATCACGCGGGCGATGGAGCTCGTCGCCGCAGCCAAGCTGCGCCGAGCCGAGCAGCGGATCCGCGCGCTGCGCCCGTACGCGGAGACGATGAACGAGCTCATCGCGGGAGTGGGCCGGGCCTCCGCCTCCGTGCGGCTCCCTCTCCTCGAGCAGCGGGAGCAGGTCGAGACGGTCGCGATCGTTCCGTTGACCGGCGATCGCGGGCTGGCCGGCGCCTTCAACGCGCAGATCCTGCGGCGCGCGTTCGCGCTCGAGCGCTCGCTTCAGGCGGAGGGAACGAAAGTCAGCTGGGTCGCGATCGGCAAGAGAGGGCGCTCGACGCTGCTCTTTCGGCGCCGCGAGCTCGCGGCGGCGTACATGGGCTTCACCGACCGTCCGGCCTACGAGGACGCGCAGGCGATCGCGCATCGCGTCTCCGAGCTCTTCGTCGAGGGCGAGGTCGACCGCGTGACGCTGGTCTACAACACCTACGTCTCGGCCCTGACGCAGCGCGTCACCGAGCAGGACGTGCTGCCGATCTCTCCCGACATCCTGGAGACGGACGAAGAGGAGCGCGCGGCTGACACCCTCCGCGGCGACTTCATCTTCGAGCCCGAGCCGGAGGAGATCATGCAGCGGCTGCTTCCGGTCTACGTCGAGACCCAGATCTATCGCGCGCTGCTCGAGTCGACAGCCTCCGAGCAGGGCGCGCGGATGACCGCGATGCGGAACGCCTCGAAGAACGCCGCCGACCTGATCGACACGCTCACACTGCGGATGAACCGCGCTCGCCAGGCGGAGATCACGCAGGAGATCCTCGAGGTCGTCGCGGGCGCCGAAGCTTTGACGTAGCGGCCGGGCATGCCCGGTGACGCACTCGACTCCTCGCGCCGTAGGGGCCGGGCATGCCCGGCCCCTACAACCTCTGGTGGTCGCGCCAAGTCAACGAGCCTAAGAGCGTCCTAAGAACCCTCTAACAACGCGACTCCGGCCGCGTAGAAGCACATGAAGATGCTTGATCGGGAATTCACGGCGGGCCGGATGACGGACACGACACGGCGCCGGTTCGCCACCCTCCCTCGCCGTCCAGGCTTACCAGCCTGCACGACGAGCGAGTGCGTCGCCCGGCTTGGTCGTGACCGCCCCCGGCTGCGCGTCAATTCCCGACCAAGCATCTAATGGCGATTCAGTCCCCAGATAGCATCACTCCGGTGGAATCGGCAGTAGTGGGGCCAGACGGCGAGGCGCAGCGCTTCGAGCGGGCGAGCGCGATCGCCGAACGCTTCGTCGACAACATCGAGACGGTCGTCTACGGGAAGCGCGACGAGATCAAGCTCGTCTTGACCGCGCTCACCTGCGGGGGGCACGTTCTCCTCGAGGACGTCCCGGGCACGGCGAAGACGGTGCTCGCGCGGGCGATCGCGGGAACAATCGCGGGGGCGACGCCCTCGCGGATCCAGTGCACGCCGGACCTCCAGCCGACCGACGTGACCGGGCTGTCGATCTTCGACCAGAGAACGCGGGACTTCGAGTTCCGCCCCGGCCCGGTGTTCGCGAATGTCGTGCTCGTCGACGAGATCAACCGCGCCACGCCGAAGACGCAGTCCGCGCTGCTCGAGGCCATGGCCGAGCAGCAGGTCACGGTCGACGGCGTCACGCGCGAGCTTCCCTCGCCGTTCCTGCTCATCGCGACCGAGAACCCGATCGAGTACGAGGGCACGTTCCCGCTGCCCGAGGCGCAGCTCGACCGCTTCTTCCTGCGCACGGCGCTCGGCTACCCGGACGTGGAGGACGAGCTGAAGATCCTGGAGCAGCAGCGATTCGCTCATCCGTTGGACGAGCTGCAACCGGCCGTGACGCTCGACGAAGTCCACGACCTCCGCGCCTCGACGCAGCACGTGTACGTCGACGACGTTCTGCATCGTTGGGTGGTCGAGCTCGTGCGGGCGACGCGCGAGCAGGAGGCGGTCATCATCGGCAGCTCAGTGCGCGGGAGCCTCGCCCTCGAGCGCGCAGCACGCGCGTGGGCGCTCCTCGACGGCCGTGCGTACGTGGTTCCGGAGGACATCGAGCTCCTGTTCGTTCCCGTGCTCGTCCATCGCGTCGTCTTCAGCCCCGGATTCGTCGCGCGGGCTCGTGCCACCGGCTGGACCCAGGCGATCGAGGACTTCCGCGCGAGCTGTCTCGAGTTGGCGCCACGCCCGGGCTCAGAGGAGGATCCGTTCTTCGAGAAGCCGAGCGACGTGGGGATGGCGTCAGACCCGGCGGGGTCTTCGGGCCCCACTCGGTAGCGGTCGCGTGGCGAACGCACAGCTCACGTTTCCGCTCGTTCCCCGCCGGCGGGTCATCGGTCTCTCCTTCGGCACGATGCGAAGCCTGCGCCGCGGCTCGGGAACCGACGTCGCGGGCTCGCGACCGTACCGCCCGGGCGACGACATGGACGCGATCGACTGGGCAGCATCGGCGCGTCTCTCGACTGCGAAGGGAAGCGACGAGTTCGTCGTGCGCGAGCGCTTCGCCGAGGAGGCGCCGAAGGTCGTGATCGTCTGCGACCGGCGACCGGAGATGTCGTACTTCGCGCCGTCACTCCCGTGGCTCGACAAGCCGCAGGCGATGCGGCAGGTGGTGGAGCTCATCCTCGCCAGCGCCGGAGCGGCGGGAGGCTTCGTCGGGTATCTCGACTACGCGGACGGCGACCCCCATTGGCGGCAGCCGAAAGGTGAACGGAAGCTGATCGAGCTGCGGGACGATCGCCTCTGGTCGTCGGAGTACGCGGGCCCGCCGGACTGGCTCGAGCGCTCGTTCGAGCACATGGCCGCGCACACGCGTGCCGTGACGCCCGGCACGTTCGTCTTCCTCCTCTCCGATTTCTTGCCGCCCCCTCCCAGGGAGCTCTGGCTCGCCGCGCTCGAGCATCGGTGGGATCTCGTTCCCGTGGTGATCCAGGATCCGACGTGGGAGCAGAGCTTCCCCGACGTGAGCGGGCTGGTGGTGCCGCTCCGCGATCCGCGAACCGGTCGAGTCGTGCCCGTGCGGCTCTCGAGGAAGGACGTGCGGGAGCGGAAAGCGGCGAACGAGGCGCGCGCGCGCGAGGTGTTCGAGACGTTCCGTTTGCTCGACGTCGATCCGATCCTCGTCAGCTCGAGCGAGCGAGGAGACGTGCTGGAGCCGTTCCTCGTCTGGACGAGCCTGCGCCGGACGCGGCGGGTCATCGGAGCCTGATGGCCAGGCGCCTCCTTTCGGTCGTTGGGGTCGCCGCTGCTGTCGCCCTGTTGCTCGTCGCGCTCTTCGTAGTCCGGAGCGGGGAGGACGAGCAACCGGAGGCAGATGCAGCGGTGGTGGAGATCGCCGACATCGAGGCCGAAGCCACGCTCTCGCCCGCCGTCGCGCTCTTCGGGGACACCGTCCTCGCTCACGTGGACGTCCTCCTGGACAGGACCCGAGTCGACCCCGACTCTGTCCGCATCGGTGCGGAGTTCGCACCCTTCCAGGTCGTCGGCCCGGCTCGGCGACTTCGCCGGGATGCCGGGGACAGCACCTATCTGCGACGGACGTTCGTTCTCCGGTGCCTGTCGGGCACGTGCGTGCCCTCCGGCGAGTCCGCCCGGTACGAGTTCCCGCCCGCTCGCATCAGGTTCGCCGAGACGGATGTGCAAACAGCGGACGCGAGCGCCATCACCATCCCGATGCCGCCGGTCCGCGTCTACTCGCGCTTCACGGCTTTGGGCGCGGGGACGGACAGGAACTCTGCGCCCTGGGTGGTGGACCTCTCCTCGCTCCCACCGGCGTCGTACCGGATCGCCCCCGGCCTCCTCGTGGCACTGCTCCTCTCGATCGCGGCGCTCTCCGCGATTGCCGGCGTCCTCCTCGGGTATCTGGCCTGGCCTCCGCGAGTGCCGGACCCGGAGCCCGAGCCCGAGCCCGAGCTCCCGCCGGCCCCGCCCCTGAGCCCGCTCGAGCAGGCGCTCATCCTGCTCGAGCAGTCGATCCGGGTCGACGGAGCGGCCGATCAGCGCCGCGCGCTCGAGCTAGTCGCCGAGGAGCTCGAGCTTGCCGACTGGGGCGACCGCGATCTCGCGCGAACGGCCAGAGCGCTCGCCTGGTCCGAGGGCGTTCCGCCCGCGAACGAGACGACGCGGCTGGCTGCACGCGTCCGGACGGCGCTTCCGCGCGAGGAAGAGATCTTGGAAGTGAACGGGAACGGGAATGTGGGCTAGGTTGCGCTCGCGCAGCGTGGTGGACACCCACGATGCGAATGCGTTCCCCGCCGCAGCGTGGCGCGCCCGGATCCTGCGGGTGAGTCTGGGGAGCGCAGCTGTGGCTCTCGTCGTCGCCTCGGCCGCCTCAGCGCGCGGTCTCGAGACGCGCGAGCAGGGCCTGATACCGAGCGGGACCACGGGAGTCGTCGTGGTCGACCTCTCGCTCTCGATCGCGGATGAGGACTACGAAGCGGTCAGACGCGCGTTCCGGCGACTGGTCGTCGAGAACGCGAGCATCGGTCTCGTCGTCTTCTCCGATGTCGCGTACGAGCTGCTCCCGCCGGGCACGCCGGCTTCCGAGCTCCGGCCGATGCTGAGGCTGCTCGTCGCGCCGAGGCTGGGGCCGCCGGTGAATCCGTGGACACAGACGTTCCGCGCCGGCACGAAGATCTCGGCCTCCCTCGAGCTCGCGCGCCGCATGCTCGAGCGGGACGGCGTGCGCTCGGGTGCGATCCTGCTGGTGAGCGATCTCGAGACCGCCCCGGACGACGTCCCTGCGCTTGCGCGCACCGTGCAGAGCCTGCGCCAGAGCTCGATCGAGCTGCGGGTTCTCGGCCTGGCGCCATCGACCGACGCCCAGCTGATCTTCCAGGGACTCCTCCAGGAGGACGCGTTCGCGCCGCCGCCTGCCGGAGCCGAGGAGCGCGACGTCGAAGGCGTAACACGGGTTCCGGCTCCGAGAGCACTTCTCATCCTGGGAATGTTCTTCTTCCTGGCGCTCACCGCGCACGAGCTCTTCGTCGGAACGCTCGCGGTAACCCGCGCCCGGAGCCCTGCGTGAGCATCGTGCGGCGGACCGCCCTGGCGGCGGGAGCGCTCGTCTCGATCGCGCTCGCGGTGATGCTCACCCTGTTTGCTCTCGACGTTTCCCGCTGGAACGACGCCTTCGCGTCGGGCGACGTGCGCTTCCGGAGTTCGCCGACGGACGAGCAGCTCTGGCAGCCGAGCGAGCTCGCCCCCTTCGACGTCGGACGCAAGGCGCTGGCTGTGCAGGACGACGTCGACTTCCGGCAGGCGGTGCGTGCGCTCCGCACGGCCGAGCTCGAGGATGCCGTGATCTCCGACCCGGAGGTCGCAATCCGCCGCAACGAGGCGCAGGCCCGGCTGGAGGCGGTCGTCGCGCGAGATGCCGACAACTCGAGACGATCGCGTGCCGCCGGGTTGCTCGGCGTGCTCGGGCTCGCCCGATTCGTCTACGAGACCCAGGAGCGCGAGGCGCTTCTGTCGGCCACGATCGCCAACCTCACCCTCGCGATCGCGCTCGACCCCGCGAACGACGAGGCGAAGTACAACCTCGAGCTCGCCTACCAGCGCGGACGTGGCCTCGAGCTGACGGAAGCATCGGCGGGGTCGAACGCCGCTCCCGGCGGGCAGGGCTCCAAGGGCGCGGGCGCCGGCCAGCCCGGCAGCGGCTACTAGCGGTGTCTCCTGGGACAGGGGGCTGAGTGAACCTCGTTTTTCTGACGCCGAGCGGTGTCCTTCTCGCCCTCGGCGTGCTGGTTCCTCTCGTCGCGCTCTTCCTCGTGCGAGGACGTGCCGGACGACTACGGGACGTGCTCGGCCTGGCCGATCCGCGCGTGCGCGGCCTCGTCGTCGTGATTCTGGCGGTCGTCGCCACCGGGGCGTTTCTCGGCCTCGCAGCGGCACAGCCCGTGATCGAGCGGACGACGACGCTCGAGACCCGAACCGATGCCGAGGCGTTCGTCGTGCTGGACGTCTCGCGGTCGATGCTCGCTCGGCGGGATTCGGGGTCGCCGGAGCGGATCGCGCGCGCGAAAGCGGCCGCGAGAGCTCTCCGGGCGGCCCTCCCCGAGGTGCGGTTCGGCATCGCGTCACTCACAGACCGAACGCTGCCCCACCTCTTCCCGAGCATCGACCAGGAGGTGTTCGAATCGACCCTGACCCGGTCGCTCGGGATCGAGCAACCACCTCCTCGGTCGTCGTTGGCCACCAATGCCACCAGCCTCGACGCGCTTGCCACGATTCGAAGGCAGCGCTACTTCGCGCCCACGTCGCGCAAGCGGCTTCTCATCGTTCTCACCGACGGCGAGTCGCAGCCGGTCGCCGGCGCGCGCCTTGCGTCGATCCTGCGGAGGCCGCCGGTGACCGACGTCGTGCTGATGCACTTCTGGCACGCCGACGAGCGCGTGTTCGCCGGCGACTCGCCGGAGCCGCAGTACCGACCCGATCCGGCGTCCGCCGTCGTGCTGGACGGCCTTGCCAGCTCGATCTCGGGCAACGTCTATGCCGAGAGCGAGATCGGCGCCGCGATCGCGAAGGTGCGCGAGCTCATCGGCAGCGGCCCGACCGTCGTCCGCGGCGAAGAGAGCGGTCAGGTCCCGCTCGCCCCGTACCTCGCCGCTTTCGCCCTCGCGCCGCTCGCGCTGCTTCTCTGGCGGCGCGAGCGCTAGAGCCCTCAGGCTTCCGCCTCCACGACGTCGGCCGGGATCCACGGCGCCACAGCCTCGGGGAAGCCGTTCTCGTCCATGTACGAGATCGCACGGCTCGCCAGCCACACGAGTGCCTCCGGGCTTGCTGCAGCGAGGACGACGCGAACCGCCTCGTCGCCATGCTGCGGGCCTCCGCGACGGCCGGCAGTCGCGCGCCGAAGCCGGCAGAGCGCCGACGCCGCTCGGTCGACCTCGCTTCCGGGAAGGTCGTACCACTCGACGCCCGTCGCCTCCTCGAGCAGCGGGCGCGCTGCGTCCCACAAAATCGCGGCGTCGTTCGCCGCAAGTGGTACCGGGGCCTCGCGAGGATCATCAGCTCGGGGAATGCGCACGTTCACTCTCCCTTCTAACTTCATCGACACCAGAACGTCAAAGAGTATGATCATGCACCCGATCGCGGCGTTCAGCGTGGTGTTTGTCGCGGCGTCGCGACGCGTGGATGACAGAACACAATCCCACACGGAGGGAGTACATGCGTAAGCGTTCGCTGCTGCTCTTGACGGGTCTTATCGCACTCGTCGGGAGCCTCGTCATCGGCCCGGCCGCGACGGCGACCACAGAAGGTGCCTCCGCTGGCACCGTGGTCATCGTTCACGACCAGGAGCCGGGAATTCTGAACAACTTCTTGTCCGAAGGGAACGGCTACACGGTCGCGCTGGTCATGAACACGATCCTCGCGGGCGGCACGATCTACGACGACAAGGTGAAGCTCAAGCCGTACCTGCTCGCCAGCCTTCCGAAGCTCCTGCAGAAGGAGCCGCTCAAGGCTTCGATCACGTACAAGGGCAACGCCAACTGGAGTGACGGCAAGCCGGTCACGGGCGCTGACATGGTGGCGACGTACCGGACGATCATGAACCCGAACTGGGACATCGTGTCCCGCGAGGGTTGGGAGGACATCGCCAAGATCCAGGCGAAGGGCAAGACCGTCACCGTCACGTTCAAGCCCAAGCGGGCGTACGCGGCGTGGGACGTCCTGCTCGGAACTTCCCCGGTGCCTGCGCACAAGGTCGCAGGCCAGGACTTCAACAAGCTCTGGGCGGACTCGATCGACATCTCGAGCGGTCCCTTCAAGTTCCAGAGCTGGCAGAAGGGCACGCAACTCTCGATCGTGAAGAACGCTGCCTTCAAGGCGGGGCAGTCGGCCAAGCTCGATCGGATCGTCTTCCGCTACATCGCGGGCGCTTCGCAGTTCCAGGCGCTGAAGAGCGGTGAGGGCGACGTCGTCGAGCCGCAGCCGCAGATCCAGATCGTCGACTTCTACAAGGACTCGAAGTTCAAGGTGCAGGTCGGTCCCGGCTACCAGTGGGAGCACCTCGACTTCCAGCAGGGCGCCAAGGCTCATCCGGCGCTGAAGAAGAAGTTCGTCCGGCAGGCGATCATCCAGGGCATCAACCGGGCGCA
>Ga0208612_1001114_pt1 | contig 11279 bp, 10 predicted proteins | sample AntDryMetagUQ889_FD_188089 | JGI IMG/M metagenome (GOLD analysis project Ga0208612, IMG submission 188089) | Polar desert microbial communities from Antarctic Dry Valleys - UQ889 (SPAdes) | ecosystem: Environmental > Terrestrial > Soil > Desert | place: Antarctic Dry Valleys | collected 2008-12-31 | reverse complement strand
CACCCGCCGATACGACGGGTGCCGGCGATGCCTTCGCGGCGGCGCTGATCGTCTCGCTGGGCGCAGCGTGGCCGCCCGGCGGGGACGAGGTCCAGGCGGCGCTGAGCGTGGCCGTGGGGGTGGCGCGGGAGGTCGTCGCCGTGCCCGGGGCACAGGCGCCGGTTCCGGGCGAGCGGGCGGCGCCCGCATGACGTCGGACTGGCTGATCGTCTCCGACGAGGTTCACGAGGCGCTCGCTGCCGGGCGGCCGATCGTGGCGCTCGAGTCGAGCCTCATCGCCCACGGGCTTCCGGTGCCACACAACCTCGAGACGGCGCTGGACGCGGAGCGCGCCGTCCGCGAGGCGGGTGCGGTCCCGGCCACGACCGCAATCGAGGGCGGACGGCTCGTCGTGGGTGCCGACGCGGACCTCCTCGCGCGGCTGGCGGATCCGGAGCGCCACGCGGCGAAGGCTGCGTCCCGTGACATTGGCCCGCTGCTCGCCGGTGGCGGCCTTGCCTCGACGACCGTGAGCGCCACGCTGCGGGCGGCTCACGCCGCAGGCATCGGCATCATGGCCACCGGGGGGATCGGTGGCGTGCATCGGGACGCCGGCCGCACCTTCGACGTCTCCGGCGACATCGACGAGCTGGCAGCGACACCGGTGGCGGTGGTGTGCTCGGGTGCCAAGTCCATCCTCGACCTTGCGGCCACGCTCGAGCTGCTCGAGACGAGACGCGTACCGGTCATCGGCTACGGAGTGGACGAGCTGCCGGCCTTCTACAGCATCGGATCGGGGCTGCCCCTGGGGCACCGCGTCGACACGGCGCGCGAGGCCGCGCAGCTGCTGAAGGCGCATCGGGCCATCCCCGGTGCTGGCGGCGTGCTCGTCGTGCAGCCCCCGCCCGCGGAGCTCGCGATCGACGCCGCCGAGGTCGAGGCCTGGATCGGAGATGCGCTCCGCGACGCCGAAGACCACGCTATCCGGGGCGGCGCCCTGACGCCGCACCTCCTGTCGTACGTCGCGCGCGCCTCCGGTGGCCGCACGCTGCGCGTGAACATCGGCCTCATCGTGCGCAACGCCCGGACGGCGGGGGAGATCGCGATTGCCCTCGCTTGACCCGGTATCTTCGAAGCTGAGCGGAAACGGAGGTCACGGCACGTGCGCATCTACGACGGCAGCCCCCGGCAGGATTGGGAGGAGGTACTGCGCGTCGTCGGCCAGTTCGCGGACGACGAGGGCCTCAAGGAGCTCCTGTTCCTCGAGCGAGACGGTGGCTTCGTGCTCCAGGGCCTGCGCTTCATGGACGGCGGGGCGAGCTCCGACAGCATGGGTGCGCTCGGGAAGCGGACGTACGACCTCAGCGACGAGCGGATCGCGGAGCTCATGGATGCCGGCCACGCGAAGCGGGGCTCCGGGGCCCAGGGCAACCATCGCGAGATCACCGCCTACTACGAGATGGCGCTGCGACTCATCGGCTGGTTCCTGGATTCGCAGCGACCGCACGATGTGTTCTTCCTCGAGCAGGAGGGCTCGTTCGTCGTGCGCCTGTTCGGCACGTCCGGCTCCCACGCGGGCTCCCACAGCCTCTCCGAATTCACCCGCGACGAGATGTTGGCTATGATCGAGGACGCGCGTCAGCAGCAGCGTCCCTAGGCGGCGCGACGACGCGACTCAGCACGCAGGGAGATACCCGCCATGAAGGCGCTCAAGGTTCTCGTCATCAGCATCGGGGCTCTCCTGGCCGCGATGATCATCATCCCGCTCACCATCCTCGCCGGCCTATTCGTGTGGCTGAAGCTCACCGAAGAGACCGATGACGAAGAGATGGAGCTCGACGACGCCATCTGACGGGCGCTAGCCCGTCGCGAGCCCCCAGGCCGCGGTCCAGCACACGGCGGCGACGAGCATCCCCAGCCAGAGCCGATGCGGCCCGGCGACTCCCTGCGCGACCGCCGCCAGGCCGATGACGCCGAGCACGCCTGCGGCGGGACCGATGTGTCCGCCGGCGAGCAGCACGCCGCCGACCCCGATCCCGACACCCATCGCGAGGATCCAGGCGATGGCTAGGGCACCGCTGCGCCCGAGCTCCTGCGCGAGGTTGCGCCTACCCATCGCCTCGTCCGCGTCGAAGTCGCGGAGGGCGTTCGCGAGGTGCGCGGCGGCGGCGAAGGGCGCGACGAGGAGCGGCGCGGCGGCCACGCGCTCGAGGGGCACGTTGATGCCCGCCGCGATCCAGAGCGGCAGGATCCCGAAGCTCACCAGGTAGGGGAGGACCGACAGCCGCGTGCCGGACAGCCACAGGCTGTACGCGACCGCCGACACGGATGCCGCGGCGCCGAGCGCGAGCGGCGCGACCCCGAGCGGCAGCGAGGCGGCGACCTGGAGGGCCGCGCCGAACGCGGCCACGCCGAGGGCCGCGTTCGGAGTCAGCTGGCCGGCCGGAATCGGCTTCTCCGGCTGCGCGAGCGAATCTCGCGCGCGGTCCGCCCAGTCGTTCACGGCGCCGGTGAGGATCTGCGAGCCCAGCACGGCGAGCGTGGTGAGCAGCGTTCGAGCCCCGAACGGCGGAAGGCCCGCCTGCGCCGCCAGGATCGCACCGAGCGCCAGGCTGAGCGCCACGACCGCGGCGGCGGGCGCCGGGTGCACGACTCGGACGAGGCCCACCATGGGCGCATCCTAGGTCAGCGAGCAGATTCTGCCACCGTTTATCGCCCAGCGGCACTATCTACGAGGATGTACTGCCCACGGGCCCTAGCCGGCCGGCTTCCTGCTCATCCTTTGCGATTGGCGGCAAGAGTCGGCCAGGTGGAGTCCCCTGCCTCGTAGTTCGGTGCGTTCGGTGGCAAGAGTCGGCCGAGAAGGGGCCCTGCCTCGGCGCTGGGGCGGAGGATTGCGGGAAGGATCGGGCTCGCCCGCTGAGCGGGTGCGGTATGCTTTCTCCCCGAGTAGACCAAGGCGCTCCTGCTCGCGTGCGCGCACTCCGGCGGCGACGCTCCAGCCACGAGGCGAGGTAACTGTGCCGAAGTATGTCTTCGTGACCGGCGGCGTCACGAGCTCTCTCGGCAAGGGCATCACGGCGGCCAGCATCGGCCGCATCCTGAAGGCCCGTGGCGTGCCGGTCAGCATCCTGAAGCTCGACCCGTATATCAACATCGACCCCGGCACCATGTCGCCGTATCAGCACGGCGAGGTCTTCGTCACCGATGACGGCGCCGAGACCGATCTCGACCTCGGGCACTACGAGCGGTTCATCGACGAGAACCTGTCGCAGGCCAGCAACGTCACCACCGGCCGCATCTACCAGTCGGTGATTGCCAAGGAGCGGCGCGGCGACTACCTGGGCGGCACGGTGCAGGTCATCCCGCACATCACCAACGAGATCAAGGAGCGCATCGCGCGCGTCGCCCGCGAGGGAACCGGCAGCGTGGCTACGAGCGGCCTCGCCGCCCACGGCGTCGTGATCGTCGAGGTCGGCGGCACCGTGGGCGACATCGAGTCCCTGCCATTCCTCGAGGCAATCCGCCAGATGCGCAAGGACGTCGGGCGACGCAACGTCCTGTACGTCCACGTTACGTGGCTGCCGTCCATCGGCGCCACCGGCGAGCTCAAGACCAAGCCCACGCAGCACTCGGTCAGCACGCTGCGCGGCATCGGCATCCAGCCGGACATCATCATCCTGCGCAGCGACGAGGCCATCGACGACGAGATCCTCGACAAGGTCTCGCTGTTCACCGACGTCGACGTGCATGCCGTCATCCCGCTGCGCACCGCGCGCAGCATCTACGAGGTCCCCATCCAGCTCGAGCGCGCCGGCCTCGGCAAGCTCGTCACGCGCGAGCTCGAGTTGCCAGGCGGCGACCCGGACCTCGCGGACTGGCAGGAGCTCGTGAGCCGCATTCGCGCGCCGCGTCCGGAGGTCGAGATCGCGGTGGTCGGCAAGTACACCGAGCTGCCCGACGCGTACATCAGCGTCACCGAGGCGCTCAAGCACGCGGCGCTGCATCACAAGGTCGACGTCAAGGTGCGCTGGATCCGGTCGGAGCACCTCGAGCGCGTGGACCCCGACCAGGTGGCGCAGGAGCTCGACGGAGTGGCCGGAGTCCTGGTCCCCGGCGGGTTCGGCTACCGCGGCGTGGAGGGCAAGGTCCGAGCCATTCGCTGGGCGCGCAGGAACAAGGTCCCATTCCTCGGCCTGTGCCTCGGGTTGCAGTGCGCGGTCATCGAGTTCGCGCGCGAGGCGCTCGGCACCGACGATGCGAACTCGAGCGAGTTCAACGTCTTCACCGAGCACCCGGTGATCGACCTCATGCCCGACCAGGCCGATGTCACCGACAAGGGTGGCACCATGCGGCTCGGCCTCTATCCGGCGCGTCTCGAGGATGGCTCGCGGGTGCGTGCCGCCTACGGGACCGAGATCGCCTACGAGCGGCACCGCCACCGGTTCGAGGTTAACAACGCGTACCGCGAGCGCCTGTCCGAGGCGGGCATGTGGTTCAGCGGGGTGTCCCCCGACGGGCGCCTGGTTGAGTACATCGAGTTGCGCGACCATCCGTGGTTCGTGGCCACGCAGGCGCACCCCGAGCTCAAGAGCCGGCCAAATCGGCCCCACCCGCTCTTCCGTGACTTCGTCGGCGTGGCGGCGCAGGGCATCGCCCCGCGGCCGCAGCGACGGAAGCGGGACGCGGCGCCTCTCTCGCCGGCGAGCGGGGCGGAACGCGCGTCGCTCCCCATCGAGAGCGCGGGGTGACCGCCCGCACCCGCAGGAGCCGCGCTCTCGCGCCGTCGCTGCGCACCCCCGAGTTCGATGAGGCGATCGAGCGGGCCGAGGCGTCGGCCGTGGTGATCTGGCGCGGCGAGCACGTCCCGCTCTCGGAGGTGCCGGAGCGGATCGCGGCCATCGCGAACCGGGAAGAGCGCGACCTCTACCTCACGGCCTACGTCCAGGGGATCGAGGCCATCAACCCGCTCTACGAGGAGCGCCGCGAGCAGTGGCGTTCGCTCGCCAGCGCCGGAGGATCCGCCGATGTCATCGACGCGGCGGCCGAGCCCGGGGGGGACCCACGGGCGCTCGCCGTCGACCTTGAGCGCTTCAGCGTGCACACCGAGACGCCCTACTTCGCCGCGCTGCGTCGCTACCTGGCCCTCGTGGACATCGAGCAGGGCGACGGGACCGTCGCCGACGTGTGGCACGTGGTTCGTGGGGTGAGCTGGAGCCACTGGTTCGGCGAGCGCGAGCTGCGGCGCGCCGTCACCGGCGCCGGTCGCGAGGCGATGGCGACGCTTCAGCTCCACGGCTGGCGCTCGGCGGAGGCGCTCCTCCACGGCACCCCGGCCGGGACGGATCCCACGGTGGGGGCGGCCATCAGCGAGACGTACGCCGCGCTGCCGGGGGACCCGCACTGGCTGGAGAGCGAGCTGGGGGTTACGGCCATCGACGTCGCGCCCCTGGTCGATTTCGTCGCCTTCGTTCGCCTCTGGCGCTTCCGACGCGCCATCGCCCTGCTCCACTTCGAGCTCCGCCTGTACCGCGAGGACGATGCCGTGCTGCTGCGCGCCTACTACGCGGGCATCCTGGGCCACACCATCGGCGTCGCGGTTCCCGAGGCGACCTACCTGCGTGACATTCCGGCGCCGCTGGCGAGCGCCCGCCAGCTGCGGGTGCTCATGCTGGCCGGCACCCTGTCTGAGGCGCTGGAAAGCCGCCTGGGCCCAGCGTGGTGGCGAGAGCCTGCCGCCGCCGAGCTCGTGGCCGGCGTGGCCGCCGCGTCGAACGTGGAGGACGCTCTTGCGCTACTCGGGTATGATGCTCTGCACTGGGGACCCGTCCTGCGTCACATCCGGACGCGACTCATCGGTGAGATGAGCGGTTACGGCGGGCCCAACATCACCACCCGTGCCGGGACCCGCAAGGTCTGATCGTGACCGCGCGCATGCCCGGAGCCAGGCTCACCACGTGACTGGCGCAGGGTGGATCCGTTCCCTCATCGAGGTCAGGCCCTACATGACGCACATTCCCCCGGCGGCTCGTCGATGAACGACGAGGCACGACCCCAGCAGCAGCGCCGCCGCTCGCGTAGACGCCCGGACAACGCGAACCGCGGCCGCCCGCCGCAGCGTGGTGGCGGCTACATGCCGCGGCGCCGCAACGACTACGCCCCGGGTGGCTACTCCTCGATCTACGCCGGACCGTTCCCGTCCGATGCGGAGGATGGCAACGGCCTCAATCTCGCCGACCTCCAGGCCAAGCCGATCGAGGAGCTCCGCGAGCTCGCCGGAGAGCACGAAATCGAGGGGTACGAGGAGCTGGAGCAGTCGGACCTCATCCTCAAGCTGCTCGACGTCGTGCCTCTCTCGCCGGCGCAGCCCCAGCGCAACGGCCAGCCCGGCACCGCCGAGGGCGTCCTCGAGCTCGTCGAGGAGGGCTTCGGCTTCCTCCGCGTGCGCGGGGTCATGCCGTCCAACGACGACATCTACGTCAGCTCCACGCAGGTCCGCCGCTTCGGCCTGCGCACCGGGGATCGGGTCACCGGCCAGACGCGACCGCCCAAGGACCAGGAGAAGTACTGGGGCCTGCTGCGCGTCGACACCGTCAACGCTGTCGAGCCCGATGTCGCCAGGCGCCGGCCCCACTTCGACTCCCTGGTGCCGGTCTTCCCCGACGAGATGTTCGACCTCGAGACCGACCAGAAGAACCTGACCCAGCGGCTCATCAACCTCATCAGCCCGGTCGGCAAGGGCCAGCGTGGCCTGATCCTCTCGCCGGCAAAGGCCGGCAAGACCACCGTCCTCAAGCACATCGCCGCCGGCATCACCGAGAACTCACCCGAGGCACTGCTCATGGTCGCCCTCATCGGCGAGCGGCCCGAGGAAGTGACGGACATGCAGCGCAGCGTGGACGGGGAGATCTACTCGTCCACGTTCGACGAGCCGACCGAGAACCACACCCGCGTGGCGGAGATGTGCCTCGAGATCGCCAAGCGCCAGGTGGAGACCGGCCGTGACGTCGTCATCCTGCTCGACTCGATCACCCGGCTGGCGCGCGCCTACAACCTCGCGCTGCCGGCCTCGGGCAAGACGCTGTCGGGTGGCGTGGACCCCGTGGCGCTCTACCCGCCGAAGCGGTTCTTCGGCGCAGCGCGCAACATCGAGCACGGTGGCTCGCTGACGATCATCGCCACCTGCCTGGTCGATACGGGGTCGCGCATGGACGACGTGATCTACGAGGAGTTCAAGGGCACCGGCAACATGGAGCTGGCGCTCGACCGCAAGCTCTCCGAGAAGCGCATCTTCCCCGCCATCGACGTCCTCCGCTCGGGCACCCGACGCGAGGAGCTGCTCCTCGACGAGAACGAGCTGCGGATGGTGTGGACCATGCGCCGCATGCTCAGCGCGGTCGGTCCCAACGAGGGCATCGAGCTGCTCATGCAGCGGCTCGGCAAGACGGCCAACAACGCCGAGTTCCTCGTCTCCCTCTCGAAGAGCGTCGAGTCCTCCGAGCGAACCTGAGCCGATGGGCGCCGGGCAGCGCCCAATGACGCCGCCCGTCCGTGTGCCGCGCGGCGCGCTGGCGCTGCTCGCCGCACTCCTGGCCGGGTGCGGTGCCCAGGCCACGTCATCGGCCTCGCCGAGCCCAACGACCGTTCCCGTGGGCGTGCCGAGGGCGTCGGAGTCGGTTGAGCCTGCGCCCTCTTCCGAGAGCGAGGTCTATCGGCCCAATCCCGCGGCCATCGTGGTCGCCCTCGACCCCGGTCACGGCGGCTGCCTCGACTGGGGCGTCCCGGACCCCTCGGCGCGTGGCGTCGAGCTTGCCGAGAAGACGCTCACGCTCGAGATCGCGCGCCGCCTCGGGGATCGGCTCCGCGCGGATGGCATCGTCGTTGTCATGAGCCGGGATGCCGACGAGGCCCTCGCCGGCGACGACCATCCGCCGCTCGGTTGTCATGGCGCTGCGTGGCGCGACGTGAACGGGGACGGGCTCGTGGGCTTCGGCAGCGAGCTGCCACGTGGCACGCGCACGCGCGACGAGCTCCAGGCGCGCCTCGACCTCGCCAACCTCGCGCAGGCCGATGTGCTCGTCAGCATCCACATCAACGCGCCGTCCGAGAACGGTGAGACGATCGAGATTGCCTTCACGCAGACGTACTACACCGATGAGACGCCGTGGGCCGAGGCGAACGCCCGCCTCGCCGATGCGCTCCAGTCGGGGGTGACGGCCAGCCTCGCCGGGATCGCGACCTACGAAAGGGGCGACCGGGGGATCACCGCGCACAACCTCTACCTCGTCGCGCCGCCGCTGGAGGAGCCGACCGAAGACCGCCCGAACCCGCTGGCACAGCCCGCGCGCGGCGGCATGATGCCGGTGGCGCTGGCCGAGGTCGGCTCGATCACCCTTCGCGCGGAGCATGACCTGCTCGCCACCCTCGACGGCCAGGAGACCGTGGCGGCCGGCCTGTTCGATGGGCTGATCGCCTACTTCGGCGACCGGCCGCTGGCGGCCCGGATCGGCCTGGTAGGCGGCGGGGAAGGCATCGCTCCTCGTGTGGTGGACGGCAGCGGCCCGCCGTTCTGGCCTCCGGTCGTCGAGACATCCGCGGTCGAGCTGCGCGTGACGAACACCGGCACCGCCCAGTGGGCCGAGGGCGCGCAGCTCATGGTGGGCTGGGAGGCGACCGCGCAGCCGTACCTCCGCGCCGCGCCGGCGGCGCTCACTCCGCTGGCGGAGCTCCCGGCGTTGGCCCCGGGCGAGTCCGCGCAGGTGGAGATTTCCCTCCCGGATCCGCCGGGCGGCAGGGCCGTGGCATGGATCTCGCTATGGATTGGCGAAACGAACATCGCCGATGCGGGCTCACCCGCTCTGCAGGTCTCCACCGCAGCGCCCTGAGCCCCACCGGACGGCACCGGTAGCGACCATCCCGTTCGTACGGGGGGTCGCTGCGCGTCTCGTTTGACCGTCCCTCGTCGGCGCTGGTAGCATTCAGCGGCCGGACCGGTAGCGGGCACAGACCCTCCAGTAGAGACCCCCGCCGCGGTTGGAGCACGAAATTCAAACTGCCCCCTCCACGGAGCTGGACGTTTCTATTGCCTAATCCGCGACGCATTTACCGACGCATCGCCGACAGCGCGCTTCTCGGTCGGCTGATCGCCCACCTCAGCGTCGTGGCACTCGTCGCCGTCGCATCCTTTGCCGGCATCAGCGCCTCCGCAGGCTCGGAGACCTCGGGCAGCGGTACCGGATTCCTCAATCTCGTCTCGAGCGTCCGTGGCGCAGCCGACCAGCCGGCGCCCACCACCGCGTCATCATTCACCGTCCTCCCGGCCGATGAGGCCGCCCTGCTGAACCGCGGCGCGCCCGCGCTGATGCCCGGACCGTTGGCCACCCCGATTGCCATAGACCCCGACGCCGAGCCGCTTGCCGCACCCTCCACGTCGACGGGCGGCGTGACCACCGACGTGCCGACGTCCCGTGGTGCCCAACCCGCTCCCGCCGTCGGCGGCCTCGTGTGGCCCGTACCGGCCGGCTCCATCAGCCAGTACTTCCATGGCGGTCACCTGGCCATCGACATCGCCGCCGATTACGGCTCGGCGGTGCTCGCCGCGCAGAGCGGCGTGGTCACGTCGGCCGGCTGGCGGAACAACGGCGGCGGCTACGTGATCGAGATTGACCACGGCAATGGGATGACCACCCTGTACAACCACCTCGGGTCGATCTGGGTCACCACCGGCCAGTCGGTCTTCGCCGGGCAGGGAGTCGCCGGCGTTGGCTGCACGGGCCTGTGCACCGGTCCCCACGTGCACTTCCAGGTCATCGTCAACGGCGTGATCGACAACCCGCAGCGCTACTTCTAGCAACGCCCGTCGACCCCCGCTCCCGCGCCCCGCGATATCCTCGGCTCGATGTTCGCCGATAGAGCACGCCTCTTCGTCTCTGCCGGTGCGGGCGGCGATGGCGCCTCCTCGTTCCGCCGTGAGGCCCACGTCCCGCGCGGCGGCCCCGACGGCGGCGACGGCGGGCACGGCGGCAGCGTCATCCTCGCCGTGGAGCCCGGCATGACCAGCCTGGGTGATTTCAGCCGGAAGCGGCACTTCCGGGCAGTCGCCGGCGGAAAGGGCAGCGGCCGGCGCGCGCACGGTCGCAGCGCGAAGGAGCTCGTGCTGCGGGTGCCGCCCGGAACGGTGGTGAGGTCAACCGACGGCGAGTGGATCGGCGAGCTCATGGGCGTCGACGATCGGCTGGTGGTGGCCCGCGGCGGCCGCGGCGGCCGGGGAAACGTGCACTTCACCAGCGCCACGCACCGCGCCCCGAAGCACGCCGAGAGGGGCACGCCGGGGGAGGAGCGCTGGATCGAGCTCGAGCTCAAGCTCATCGCCGACATCGGCCTCGTCGGCGCGCCGAACGCCGGCAAGTCGACGCTCCTGGCGGCGCTCACCGAGGCGCGCCCCGAGGTCGCCGCCTACGCCTTCACCACCATCAGCCCCAACCTCGGCGTGGTGACCCTCGGCGAGGAGCACTATGCGGTGATCGCGGACCTGCCCGGCCTCATCGAGGGCGCGCACGAGGGACGCGGGCTCGGGCACCACTTCCTGCGTCACGTCGAGCGCACGCGGGTGCTCGTCGGCGTGGTCGACGGGGCGGCGAAGGATCCGGTAGCCGAGTGGGCCGCCGTCGCCGAGGAGCTGCGCCTCCACGATCCCGCCCTCGCCGAGCGGCCGATGACGCTCGTCGTCACCAAGCTCGACCTGCCGGAGGTGTCGGAGCGATGGCCGGAGGTGCGAGACGCGCTGCGCAAGAGCGCCCAGTCGCCGCTGGTGGTCAGCGCGCACGACGGCAGCGGGCTCGACGCGCTGCGCGCCGCGCTGGCGCTCGCCCTCGAGCAGGCCGCTTCGGTTGAGGCCGAGCGCGCGACGTCGGACGACGAGGTGCGCGTCCACCGCTTCGACCCGCTGGCCGACGGCTGGGAGGTGGTCGCCGAAGCCGATGCGCTCCGCGTCCGCGGCCGGCGCATCGAGACCACCGCCGCCCGCACCAACTTCGAGAACGACGAGTCACGCGACCGCTTCTGGCGCCTGCTCGAGCGGATGGGAGTGGACGCCGAGCTGCGCCGCGCGGGTGCCGGCCCCGGCACCCTCGTCCGCATCGGCCGCGCGGAGCTCGAGTGGGGGGACGACGAATGACCCAGGCCGTCGCGGTCACGGACCCTGGGCTCGAGGCGACCCGGCGCGAGGCGCGCACGCGCCGCATCGGGATCCTGGGCGGCACGTTCGACCCGCCGCACGTCGGACACCTGTGGCTTGCCGC
>Ga0208612_1001113_pt1 | contig 11279 bp, 13 predicted proteins | sample AntDryMetagUQ889_FD_188089 | JGI IMG/M metagenome (GOLD analysis project Ga0208612, IMG submission 188089) | Polar desert microbial communities from Antarctic Dry Valleys - UQ889 (SPAdes) | ecosystem: Environmental > Terrestrial > Soil > Desert | place: Antarctic Dry Valleys | collected 2008-12-31 | reverse complement strand
ACTTGCCGAGGACGCCCGAGGTGTAGCGCGGCGGCGGGGGCTCGTAGGCCTTGACCCGCTTGAAGATCTCGTCGGCGGACAGGTCCACGTTCAGCTCCCTCTTCTCCACGTCGAAGGTGACGGTGTCGCCCTCGGCCACGGCGGCTATAGGGCCGCCCTTCGGGGCCTCCGGAGCCACGTGGCCCGCCATGAAGCCGTGGGTGGCGCCAGAGAAGCGGCCGTCGGTCAGTAGCGCCACGGACTCGCCGAGGCCCTCCCCCTGAATGGCCGCAGTCACGGCGAGCATCTCGCGCATCCCAGGACCGCCGGAGGGCCCCTCGTTGCGGATGATCACCACATCGCCGGGGTTCAGTGCGCTCGCCTTGACGGCCGCAAACGCCTCCTCCTCGCTCTCGAACACGCGCGCGGGGCCGCTGTGGGTCCGGCGACCGTGGCCGGCGAGCTTGACCACGCAGCCTTCGGGGGCGAGGTTGCCGCGCAGGATCGCGAAGCCGCCGTTTAAGGCCAGCGGATCCGACAGCGGGCGCACGACCGGTTGTCCGTCGGCCTCCTGCGCGGCATCGGCCTCCTCCCCGATCGTCTTGCCGGTCACCGTGACGGCGTCGCGCTGCAGGGAGCCCAGCTCGGCCAGGCGCGAGGCCACGAGCGGGACGCCACCGGCGCGCCACAGGTCGGGTGCGACGTAGTTGCCGAAGGGCTTGAGGTCGGCCAGCAGCGGCGTCTGCCAGGCGATCCGGTCGAAGTCGTCGATGTCGATATCCACGCCGGCCTCGTTGGCCACCGCCATCAGGTGCAGCACGGCGTTGGTCGAGCCACCGGTCAGGGCCACGCCGGCGATCGCGTTCTCCAGCGAAGCCTTCGTGACTATCTGGCTGGGACGCCGTTCGTCTCCCAGCACCTCCAGGATCAGCCGGCCGCACTCCTCGGCCACCTGGCCCTTCTTGCCCTCCTCGGCCGGCACCATCGAGCTGCCCATCGGCGAGATGCCGAGCATCTCGAAGGCCAGGGCCATCGTGTTGGCGGTGAACTGGCCGCCGCAGGCGCCCGGACCGGGCGAGGCCGCGCCCTCCAGCTCGTTGAGGTCGGCGTCGGACATGTTGCCCGCCGCGTGAGCGCCGACCGCCTCGAAGACCTCCTGGATCGTCACGTCCCTGCCCTTGAACCTCCCCGGGCGGATCGAGCCGCCGTACAGCATGAGGCTGGGCAGGTCCAGGCGGACCATCGCCATCACGCAGCCGGGGATGGTCTTGTCGCAGCCAGAGAGGGCGACCAGGCCGTCGAACATGTGGCCCCGGGCGACCAGCTCGATCGAGTCGGCGATCACCTCGCGGCTGACCAACGACGTGCGCATGCCCTCGGTGCCCATCGTGATCCCGTCGGAGACGGCCACGGTGTTGAACTCCATCGGGGTGCCGCCGGCGGCGCGGACACCGTCCTTGACGCGCTTGGCCAGGCCGCGCAGGTGGATGTTGCAGGGCATGACCTCGGTCCACGTGTTGGCGATTCCGATGATCGGGCGCTGCAGCTCGGCGTCCTCGTATCCGGCGCCCTTGAGATAGGAGCGCGCGGCGGCGCGGTCCGGGCCCTCGAGCTGGACCCGGCTACGACCTCGTGGGTCGAAGCTCACCCCCCGTGGGCTCCGACGGAGGAGCCGGCGCCGCGGCGGCGCTCCCACTCCGAGAGCCGCCAGAGATCGCGTCGCACCCGCGCCGGATCGAGCTGGCGGCCCACCAGGTGCATGTTGGCCTGGCCGATCACCCGGCTCTCGTCCGAGGTGAGGGCCATCCACTTGGCCAGCACGTCATCGGAGGCCGGCAGGCGCGTGTTGCCGTCGCCGTGCATGTCGGGGAACTCGACGCAGTACTCGCTGAGCAACCGTCCGCTGTCGGGCACGAACGCGACGATCGGCTTGTGGGGATAGACGAGGTAGGCATAGCCCGGGGCCGCGGGGGCCGACCCACGGCCGGCGGTCGCCCGCCCGGCGACGCGCAGGAACCCGAGGTCGCGGTACATGGCCCATTCCTCCTCGTTGACGCACGAGCGCAGGAGCTGGCGGGCTCGCTGCTCGGCCCGGCGCTCGCGACCCGGGTCGTAGCCAAGCTCCGGGCGCGGGGCGGCCGGGCTCCGACGCCGGCGGGACTGTCCCGCGGCGCGATGGGCGCGATGGGCGCGGCCGGCGCGGACGCCGAGCGGGACGGCGAGTGCCAGGGCGACGACGGCCATGACGAGCAGCGCGAGCAGCATCGGGGTCTCAGCCGCCCGATGCGCGCGGAAAGAAGATCACCCGCTCGGCCTGCGGGGGTATGTCCGCGTAGTCACGGACCATCAGCGCCTCGCGCCGGCCGCTCGAGGGGTGCTCGGTGGGCACCGCCGCCCACATGCCCTCGTCGAGCTGGCGGCGAAACTCCTCCACCAGCCTCTCCTCGTCCACTTCTGACCCGGGATCTCCCTCGGTGAGGAGCACTTCGCCGTGGCCGGGCTTCATGCGCAGGAACTTCATCTTGGTCTCCTTGGTCGAGCGACGTCCTGCCGCCCCGCGGCGATTATGGCAAACCGCCGGGGCCGCCCGACGCGGTCGGTTTCCTACGGGCGATCCCCAGCGCGTCCACCGGACCGGCGCCGCGGCCGATGTGGCGCAGGCCGTCGCGGACTGACTCCGAGGCCACCACGCGAGCACGACGCGCTGCCTCGAGTGGCTCGTGGCCGTGGGCGAGGAAGCTCGCCAGCGCCGAGGAGTGGGTGCATCCCGACCCATGCGCCGCGCCTCCGGGATGGCGTTCGCCCCCGATCTCGACAAACTCGCTGCCGTCGAAGAAGAGGTCGGTGCCCTCTTCGCGGTGGCCCCCGGTGATGACAACCACGTCGGGTCCGAGCGCATGGATGCGCCGGGCAAGCTCGTGGACATCGGCTTCCCCGCCGGCCTGGGCCAACACACGCGCCTCCGTATGGTTGGGAGTGACCGCGGCCGCGCGCGGCAGCACCATCTCGGCCAGCGCGTGGCGCGCCTCTTGGGCCAGCAGGACCGAGCCGCTCTCGGAGACCATCACGGGGTCCACCACTACCGGGGCACTGCCCGTGAGGTCCAGCGCCCGGTGCACGGCGTCGATCGTGGCCACGTCGCCCAGCATGCCGACCTTCACCGCATCCACGCCGATGTCCTCGGTGACCGCCCGTACCTGGTCGATCACCGCCTGCGGCGCCACCGGGTGAACCGCGGTCACCTCCCTGGTGTTCTGCGCAGTGATCGCCGTAATGGCGGTCATCCCGTGGGCGCCGCACCGGGCGAAGGCCTTCAGGTCGGCCTGGATCCCGGCGCCGCCGCCCGAGTCCGAGCCGGCGATGGACAACAGTCGTGGCGGTGGCTGGGCTTCCAAGGTGACCGCGGCGCCGGGCCGCGACCACAGAGGATAGGCGGCCTCATCGGGTCACGGCGCCGCGCGGGTGGGGGGCGCCGAGGGCGTCCCGGCGCACCTTGGATCACGGCGCTGCGCGGGTGTAGGCGCCGAGGGCGTCCCGGCACACCTTGGATCACGGCGCTGCGCGGGTGTAGGCGCCGAGGGCGTCCCGGCGCACCTTGCCGGCCTCCTCGAGGCGCGAGAGGATCGCCCGAACCTCGTTCACGGGGAGGCCCGCGGACACACACGCCCCGTCGATTCCCATCCCGGCCTCGACGGCTTGGATGACGGCTTGGCTCAACGGGTCACCCTCGTCGGGGCCTCCCTTCGCCGCGCTCTCTTGTACTCCAACACGGCCACCGACGCCGAACAGCTCCTCGATGACGTCCTCGACCCGGTTGATCACCGCCGCCCCCGACCGCAGCAGCTGATTGCTGCCGCGCGCCCGAGATGATGTGGCCTCTCCGGGCACGGCGGCCACCACGCGGCCGAGGTCGCTCGCGAAGTCGGTCGTGATCAGCGAGCCCGATCCTTCCGCTGCCTCGACCACCACGGTGGCCTCCGCCAGACCGGCCATGATCCGGTTGCGAGCGGGAAAGCTCCACCGGTAGGGGCGCCGTCCGGGGGGCAGCTCGGAGAGCAGCAGCCCTTCGCGACCGACCTGTCCGTGCAGCGCACGGTTCGTGCGCGGGTAGGCGATGTCCGGGCCGCCGCCGAGCACGGCGACCGCGGCGCCGCCGCCGTCCAGGCACCCGACGTGGGCCGCCGCGTCGATGCCCATCGCGAGTCCGCTGACCACCGCCACCTCGGCCCGGGCAAGGCCCCGACCCAACGACCGCGCCATCTCCAGCCCGTAGGGCGAGGGACGCCGCGTGCCGACCACGGCGACCGCCGGGCCGCGCGAGAGCACGGGCAGCAGCTCCGCCACCCGACCGGCCATGAAGAGCACTCTTGGCGGGTCGGGCAGCTGCAGCAGTCGGACGGGGTACTCACGCGAGTGGCGGCAGACCCCCACGAACCCGTGCTCCTCGAGCCCCTCACCCGCCGCACCGGCGTCGAAGGTCTCGAGGAACCGCTCCGCCTGTTCGCCGTCCCGGCCGGCGACCGCCTTGACGAAGGGCTCGTCCTCCAGCGCCAGCAGGCCCCCCGGGTTGCGATTCCTCGAGTCGAGCACCCCCGCGATCCGCGGAGCGAGCAGACCGAGAAGGAACCCGCGGCGCAGGCAGCCGGCGCACGCGCGCTCCGCGCTGCCCGGCTCGAGCGGGCGACCGGTGGCGGTCACGCAGCCACTTTCGAAGGAGTGACCAGCCGGTAGCCCAGCGCTTCGTCGATGTCGGCGGCCGAGACCGTCCCCCTTGCGTCGAGGTCGGCGATCGTCCGCGCCAGGCGCAGCACCCGATCGTGACCGCGTCCGCTCAGCGCACCGCTCTCCACGCCGCGCACCAGCCGGCCCGCGGTGGCGCCGTCGACCGGAGCGTGCACCCGAGAGAGCCGGCCGTCCATGTCCGCGTTGCACATGACGCCCATCGGTCCCAGGCGATCCCGCTGGGCCGCGCGCGCTGCGACCACCCGGGCCCGGATCGTGGCAGAGCGCTCCCCGGTGCTCGGCCTCGCCGCGACGAGCTCGGCCGCCGGCGGCGGGGAGACCTGACAGACGATGTCCATCCTGTCGAGCAGGGGACCGCTCAAGCGCCGCTGATAGCGCCTGCGGTCGCTTTCGCTGCAGTTGCAGTCCCGCGCCGGCTGGGCGCACGGACAGGGATTGCAGGCCCCTATGAGCATCGCCCGCGCCGGGAAGGAAACCGCGTGCTGGCCGCGAACGATCTCCACCCATCCGTCTTCCATGGGCTGGCGCAGGGCCTCGAGCGCCACCCGCGAGAACTCAGCCAGCTCGTCCAGGAACAGGACGCCGCGGTGCGCGAGCGTCACCTCGCCGGGCCGCGGCCGGGCCCCTCCCCCCACGAGCCCCTGTGCAGAGACCGTGTGGTGGGGCGCCCGGAACGGCCGCTCTGCGGCGAGCCCGCCCGACCCCAGGCCGGCCACGCTGTGGACCCGGGTGATCTCCAGGGCCTCGTCGAAGCTCGGTGGCGGCAGGATGCCGGGCATCCGCCGGGCGGCCATCGTCTTGCCCGCTCCCGGCGGACCGACCATCAGCAGGTTGTGGCCGCCGGCGGCGGCGATCTCCAACGCGCGCTTGGCGTCGGCCTGCCCTCGCACGTCCGCCATGTCGGGCCCGTCCTCGGGGATGGGCGACCGGCAGGAGGCGCGCTCGGGAGGATCAGGCCGCCAGCGGTCGTGGAGGAGGTCGACGAGGCGGGCGAGTGTCGGCACCCCGAGGACCTCGAGGCCCTCCACGAGCGCGGCCTCCGACGCGTTCTCCACGGGCACGATCGTCCGCAGATAGCCCGCCCGCTTGGCGCCCATGGCCGCGGCCAGCGTGCCCCTCACCGGCCGCAGCACTCCGCTGAGAGACAACTCTCCGCACAGGGCCGTGTCATGCAGGCTCTCGGGCGGGACCTGGCCTCCCGCGGCGAGCAGTCCGACCGCGATGGCCAGGTCGAAGCTCGGCCCGGCCTTGCGCACCGACGCGGGCGCGAGGTTGGCGGTGATTCGCTGAAGCGGGAAGTCCAGCCCCGAGTTCAGCAGCGCCGCCCGGACGCGCTCGCGCGCCTCGCGCACGGATGCGTCGGGCAGGCCCACGAGAGAGAAGGCAGGCAGCCCCCTGCGTACGTCGACCTCCACCGTGACCTCACGGCTGTCGACGCCGGCGAGGGCGAAGGTGGCAACGCTGGCGAGCACGTCGGGGAAGCTAGGCGGGCCCGGCGCGCAAGTGGGTTGCGCAGGTGACTGGAGCGAGACATTCAGACTGGCCGCTTGGTACGCATTCGTCACCGCCGTCACCCCGCCGTGCGCCGAACGGGCCTAGCGTCAGCGGCATGGATTCGGTCATTCCCACCGACCCGCGCCGACGGCTCGGAGCGCTGGGCGAGCGGCTGGCCCGGGAGCATCTGCGCCGCGCGGGCTACGAGCTTGTGGAGGCCAACTTCCGCAGCCGCCGCGGAGAGCTCGACATCGTCGCCCTCGACTCCCGCGCGCTGGTCTTCTGCGAGGTCAAGACACGCGTCAGTGGATCCCGGGCCGGCCCGGAGAGCCCACTGGATGCCATCGGCCCGGCCAAGCAGCGGCGGCTGCGTCTCCTGGCCCGCGAGTGGCTGCACGCCCGACCCGAGCGCCCACGGGCCCCTGCCCTGCGCTTCGACGCGATCGGGGTCGTGGTCAGCCCCAAGGGAGAGCTGTTGAGCCTCGAGCACGTGGAGAACGCGTTCTGAGGACGTCGAGTCCTCGGCGCGGCGATGGTGCCTCGTTGCGGCGGCGGTGCCTCGTTGCGGCGGCGGTGCCGGTGTCGTGTCGTGAGCTGGGCGCCGTCGGGTTTCGGACGCTCACAGCCGGCTGGGTACGAGGCAAGCAGCGGGCGTTCGGCCAAAGCTCGCCCGGGGGTTCGGCCAAAGCTCGCCCGGGGGTTCGGCCAAAGCTCGCCCGGGGGTTCGGCCAAGGCTCACCCGGGCGTTCGACAAAAGCTCGCCCGGGCGTTCGACAAAGGCTCACCCGGCGTGCGTGTCACGGCAGGCAAGCGTGGCCCGAGCTTGGCTGCCGTCCAGTGCGCAAGGTCCGTGCCTGTGGCGTCACGCAGCGTGGGGACTGCCTTGCGTGACGTGAGATGCACGCCGTGGTGTCCTCGCAGGCCAAAGGCCAAACTCCTGAGCGCCCTCCGGGGCGTTTCGGCGGGGCCTGAGTCTGCGCCTGGCCTGCGATGGCTGGGAGCGTGGCTGCCAAGGAAGTGCCCGGCGAAGCGTGCAACGCACGCGAGCCGGGCGATGACGCCGGCAGGCGCGCTCCCAGACCCCGCAGGCGTCAGGCGAGCTTCAGCTGGTGGTAGGCGATGGACTGAAACGACATCCGGTGCAGCGGGGACACGCCGTGCGCCGCGATCGCCGCCCGGTGCTCGGGCGTCGAGTAGCCGACGTTCGTTGCGAAGTCCCACTGCGAATGCACCGCAGCGATTCGCCGCATGTATCGGTCGCGTGTGACCTTGGCCAGGACCGAGGCCGCGGCGATCGCCGCGCTGCGACAGTCACCGTCGATCACGGCGCGCTGCTCGTGGTCCATGGCCGGTACGCCGAAGCCGTCCACCAGGCACACGGTCCCCGGGCACGCGACACCCAACAGCGCCGAGCGCAGCGCATCCAGGTTGCTCACGTGCAGGCCGCGCGCGTCGATGGCCCGCACCGAGCGCGACACGATCGACGTCCGGGCCGCCGCCCGCAGAACCAGGGGAAACAGCTGCTCGCGCGACTCCTCGTTGTGCTGCTTGGAGTCGTTCAGCCGCGACAGGGCGCGCCGGTCGGCCAGGGTCAGGCGCTCGAGGTCGAACAGGACGGCGGCGGCGGTGATGGGCCCGGCCAGCGATCCTCGCCCCGCCTCGTCGGCGCCTGCGACCCAGCGCGACCCGATCTCGCGGTCAAAGGCGAACAGGCGCCGCCCACTGTGTCTGCGGGCGCGCGCCTTGCGCGCCTGGCGCGACAGCTTCTTGGGGGAGGCGGCCGACGGTATGTCGGCGGCTGCTTTGTCCGGCTCTCCCACGGTCGGGCCGATCATAGGCGCGACCCCGGGCGGAAGGCCGAGCCGAGCTAGGGAGTGCCGATCCTGCCCGGCGGCCAGTAGGTGAAGAAGGCCTTGCCGATGAACCACTTCTCGGGCACCGGACCCCACTCGCGGCTGTCCGCGCTCTCGCCGCGGTTGTCGCCCATCATGTAGTACTCGCCCTTGGGAATGGTGATCGGACGCGCCTGGTTGCAGATGCTGCAGCCCGCGTCAGGACGGATGAACGGCTCTTTGCGCTGCTTGCCGTTGATGTATACGCGCCCGCGCCGCACCGAGAGCCGGTCGCCGGGAAGCCCGACGACCCGCTTGATGAAGTTCGTCTCCGAGCGCTCGGCGGTGTGCTTGGGACAGGGCGAGTCCTCCGGGTGGGATACCCCGCAGACGCTCTCGTCGGCCCCCTTGGGCGGCTTGAAGACCATTACGTCGCCGCGCGCGGGCTCCCCGAAGTGCGTGCTTACGCGGTCCACCAGCACACGCTGGCCCACCGTCAGCGTGGGGACCATCGACTCGCTTGGGATCCGGAACGGCTTGACGAGGAATGCCTGAATGCCCAGCGCCAGCCCCAGGGCCACGATGACGATCGTGACCGTCTCGGCGAGCGAGCCCCCCACGCCGAAGAACGCCTTGCCGGCGCGGTTGGCCGTCCGTGCCATCTCTCGGCGCGAGGCCCGCTAGGCGTCGCGCGGCGCTTCGGACTCGGGGTCGTCGGCCGGCGCGGCGCCGGCTTCCTGCTCGGCCACCTCGGCCTCCTCGGCCGCGACGACCTCGGCGACGCTTTCGTCACGCGGATCCTCTGCCACCTCCTCGACCACGTCGGTCTCCGGCGGCGGCATGACCCCTTCTCCGTCGGCGGACGCGGCCTCCAGGGTGGCCTGAAGCGACGGATCGACGACGTCGCGGTCTCCGCGCCCGAAGCGGCGCTCGCGGACACGCGCCCCGCGACCCACCCGGTCGCGCAGGTAGTAGAGCTTGGCGCGGCGGACGTCGCCTCGGGCAGCCACCTCGATCTGCTCGATCTTCGGCGAGTGCAGCGGGAACGTGCGCTCGACGCCGACCCCGAAGGATTGCTTGCGCGCGGTGAAGGTCTCGCGCACGCCGCTTCCCTGGCGCTTGATCACGATGCCCTCGAAGACCTGGGTGCGGCGCCGGTTGCCCTCCACCACTTGGAAGTGCACGCGCACACGGTCGCCCGCCTCGAAGGCCGGTACGCGGCGCAGCTGGGCGCGCTCGATGTTGTCGATGACACTGCTCATGCGTGTGAAGAGGGCGCAGCGAGGGGAGGCCTACGCGCGGCGGCCCATGGTAGCGAAGGCCATCGCCCCTGACCGCTCCCCGCATCAGGATCGGCGCTGTCCCCGCAGGCGACTCTTCTCTGCGCGCCACTCCCGGACCCGTCCGTGGTCACCCGAGGTCAGGACTCCTGGCACTCCCGCTCCCCGCCACTGCGCCGGCCGCGTGTAGTGGGGGTACTCGGGGGCCCCCTCAAGCGCCGGACTGAAGGACTCCTCGACCGCGCTCTCCCCGTGGCCGAGCGATCCCGGGAGCTTGCGCAGGACGGCGTCGCAGACGACCATGGCGGCCAGCTCTCCCCCGGCCAGGACGTAGGGACCGATCGACACCACGTCGGTGGCCAGCTGCTGGTGAACCCGCTCGTCGAAGCCCTCGTAGCGACCGCACAGCAGGACAAGCTCCTGCTCGGCCGCGAAGTCCGAGGCGAGGGCGTCGTCGAACTGACGGCCGCCCGGGGCCAGGGCCACCACCCGGCGGGCGCCTCTCCCCTCGACCGCGTCGGCGCCCCAGCGGGCGCTCAGGGCGGCATCGACGACGTCGACCCGGATCACCATGCCCGCCCCGCCGCCGTAGGGGGTGTCGTCCACCCGGCCGGCCTTGAGCGGAGTGGTGGCCCGCAGGTCGAGGCCCTCCACCTCGTGTCCCAGCGAAAGCGCGTTGGCCACGTGGCGCTGACCGCGAAACCAGTCGAGCCATTCGGGAAACAGGGTGAAGACGTCGATCTTCACGGGGGCGTCCCCTCGAGGCCCAGAAAGGCGCGGTCGACCTCGACCGTGCGCGCCGCGAGGTCCACCGCGCGCACCGCGTCCCGAATGAGCGGGACCAGCGTGCCGCCGGAGAGCTCGAGCACGTCACAGGACGGGCCGTCGAGCACCCCGACCACCCTGCCCAGATCCCGCACCTCACAGCCGATCAGGTCCTCGGCCAGCCACTCGCCCTCGTCCATCGGCAGCTCCTCCTCGCCTACCAGCAGCAGCTCGCCTCCCAGCGTCAGTGCGGCGTCGCGGTCGCCCACGCCCTCCAGGGCGACTATCGGCTCTTGCCCGGTGCCCCGGCGGGAGCGGACCCGGCGCTGCTCGCCGGCGACCGTCACCTTCGTGCCCCGCGAGAGGCCGTGGGCGGCGCCGAGCACGCGAAAGCTTCCGTCGAGTCCGTGGGCTCGCCCCACGCGACCCGCCGTCACCAGCCGACCGGACCCCGGAGCAGCCAAAGCCCTGGCCGGTCTCAGTCGGCGTCGAGGACGTCGACCATCACGCGCTTGTTCTCCTTGACCGACGCGGCCTTCACCACGGTGCGCAGTGCCGACACGGTGCGGCCCCCCCGGCCGATCACCTTGCCGGTGTCCGGTGCGGCCACCTGCAGTTCGAGCACGATCGTGCCGTCCTCCTCGGTGAAGGAGTCGACGCTCACGGCATCGGGGTCGTCCACCAGCGCCCGCGCGAGGTAGGCCAGCAGGTCCTCCACGGTCGGAGGAGCTAGGCGCTCTCGGCGTCGCCGGCGCCCTTGGAGGGCGGATCGGCGGCGGCGGCCGGCTCGGCCACGGCGGCGTCATCGGCCGAGGCGTCGGGCTCGGTGGCGCCCGCCACGTCGACGGGGGACTCGCCTCCCTCGACGGCGGCGTCGGCGGTCGCCTCGTCCACCACCGCGGCAGCGACGCCGGCGGGCACCCGCATCAGCTTGCGCACGCTGTTGCTCGGCTGGGCCCCGCGCTCGATCCAGTAGTCGAGGCGCTCACGATCGAGCACGACGGTCGACGGGTCGGTTTGCGGGTTGTAGTGGCCCACGGTCTCGATCGTGCGACCATCGCGCGGAGAGCGCTGGTCGGCGACGACCACGCGCCATCTCGCATTCTTCTTGCTGCCCACACGGGTGAGCCGGACTCGGACGGACATAGGCAGTGAGGTTAGCCCCTGCGGCATCCTGCCGCAGCTG
>Ga0208612_1001112_pt1 | contig 11285 bp, 10 predicted proteins | sample AntDryMetagUQ889_FD_188089 | JGI IMG/M metagenome (GOLD analysis project Ga0208612, IMG submission 188089) | Polar desert microbial communities from Antarctic Dry Valleys - UQ889 (SPAdes) | ecosystem: Environmental > Terrestrial > Soil > Desert | place: Antarctic Dry Valleys | collected 2008-12-31 | reverse complement strand
ACCGGCGCCCGCGCGAGGACGTCGGCGGCTTCGAGTCGACAGAGCTCGACCGCCGCTACATCGTCGAGGTCGCCGAGGGCCAGGACCATGCCTGGCTTCGCCAGCTATTCCCGCCGTCATTCATCGACTGGCTGGCGGCTTCCACGCCTGTCGACTTCGGCTTCCGGCTCGACAACGGCGTGTTCACCTGCGAGTGCCCCCAGTACCGGGGCCAGCATCGCGCCGACGGCGAGGTCGACGAGGAGCACCTCGACCTCTTGGCCGGGGCTGGCGGCCGGGCAGGAAGCCGGATCCGAGACGAGGTGGTGGAGGAGGCGGACGTGTCCTGGGGCGGGACGAATCCCGACTCCGCTGCGGCGCACAACGCAAGGGCCAAGCGAGGGCTCGGCGGTCGTCTCATCAACATGCTGGTGAACCTCGCCGAGGGAACCGATGCGAGCGTCCAGGAGTTCGGCAAGCGCCACGGCATGGAGACAAAGGACGCGGCCGAGTTTCATGCGAACCACATTCGCCTGCCCATGCCCGGTACCGCCGACGACGTCCTGATTGGAACGCTGCCGGGTGGCGCTCGCCAGGGGGAGCTCGCCTGGCTCAAGTTCTCGAGTCTCGTCGACATGGAAAAGAACTACGTCGCGCTCGTCGTAGACATGGGCCGCCAGCTTCCCTCGACATGGCTCGACGCGGAGGACGTGACGATCCCGGGCTTCGGTGAGGCGCTTTCCGAGCACGCCCTCGAAATCGCGCAGGCAAATGGCTTCGGCATCTCGACCGACGGATCGAAGGCCTGCGTCTATATCAAGGGCGGCTTCCCCGGTACGTGGCCGACCGGCGCCGAGGTCGAGGCGTTCGTACCGCGCGCGCTCGAGCTGGCCGACGCCCTCTGATCGGGTGAGCAGCTAGTCCGGGTCGATGGCGAGGGACGGGATCGCCAGCCAGAAGACGTTGGTGGACTCGTCCTCGGTCTCAAAGCGCGGGCCGCTAACGGCCCAGGCGCTTGATCGCTCGGCGGTACTCGGCGAAGGCGGGCTTCGGCGAATAGTCGTCTCGGAGCAGGCCGACCTGCGAGAAGAGGTCGGCCCCGTCCGAGTCGTTGTCGCGCAGGTTGAACCAGCGGTAGTCGGTGATGCCGAGGCTCTTGGCATGCGCGGCTGTCGCCTCGACGGACGAGAGGAGGCGCTCCGCCTGCCCCGCCTCTGAGTTCACCCCCGGCTTCGTGGGATATCCGTTCTCGGAGACCCAGAGATCGACCTCATCGCCCAGGCCGGCCTTAGGCATGTAGCAATCGCGGATGAGCGTCAGCGCCTCGGCGACCTCGTCGCCCGCGGTGCGCCCCGGGATCTCGACCGGTGGCCAGACCAGGCCTGGGTACACCTGAACGCCCACGTAATCGAGCGCCTTCGTAAAGCGCGCGTCCGCGAGACCACCGAGGTCCTCCCAGAGCTTTGCGTCGGACTCGGGCGTGTAGCGCCAAGCGACCGAGAAGCCGAGCTCGACGTTCGGCCTGCTCAGGTGTCGCAACTCGGCGTCGGCGACCCTGACGCCGTGGACCATGGCCTCGAGCGCTCGGTCATATGAGCCGTCCGAGGTGTTCGGTGAAACCGGGAAGTTGATCTCGTTCGTGATCGAGAACGCCGTGACGCTTCGCCTGCGGCCGAGCTTTCGAACGGCCTTGCGGACGAAGCGAGCCCAGGCACGCAGGTTGCCCTCCTTGCCCTCGGGCGGGTGGTAGCGAACCTGGATCTCACTCTCAAGACCGGCCCGCGCATAGCCGTCGACCCGCCGGGCGAACTTGCGGATGAGCTCGTCTCCGCCGTCCCAGAACAGGCGGTTGAGGCGCAGGACCAGTCTTTCCCCCTGCGGCTCGAGTCTCGTTAGCGCCTGTCGTTCGGCTTGGCGGTCGAGCGGGACGGCAGTTCCCTGCCCTACGCCGGCGCTGCCCGCGATGCCGGGCGTGATCCCAAAGTTGATAAAGCCGGGCTCGGGGGCGGGCGGGACGGCCGTCAAACAATCGCCCCCTTGCGCGGAGGCGCTCGGCACGAGGCCGGCGAAGAAGCCAAGAGCTAGGGCTGTCACCGCGACGCATCTCCTCACAGGGGAAGCGTAGGTGCGTGGCCGGTACATCTCAAGCCAGAACCCCACTCAAGGTCGAGTGCCGAGCCCCGATATAGGGGTTCGCATGGACAGCCGAGTCGAACGCGTGGTCTTCGAAACCAACCGCCACTGGAGCTGAGCCCGTCTAAGCGATCCGGTCGCCCGGCTCAGCGCCGGGGTCCGGCTCGAGCAGGATCACCGCGCCCTCTGCGTTGATCGCGCCAAGGACGAGGCACTCCGACATGAACGGGCCGATCTGCTTCGGTGGGAAGTTCACGACCGCGACGACCTGGCGGCCCTCCAGCTCCGAGCGTTCGTAGTTCTTGATCTGGGCCGACGAGCGCCGCTCGCCGACCTCGGAGCCGAAGTCGATCCGGAGCTTCCAGGCGGGGCGGCGCGCCTCGGGGAAGTCAGAGACTTCGAGCACGCGGCCGACCCGCATGTCGACGGCCTCGAACTCATCCCAGGTGAGTTCGGCGCGGCTCACGTCCCAGTGCGTCTCACTTTCGCCTCAAAGGGGTCTGACCCCTCATGGCGTGAGGACGATCTTCAGGGCTTCGCGCCGGTCGTACGTGTCGTACGCCTCGGCGGCGTCGTCCAGCTTCATGTGGTGGGTGACGAGGGGGGCCGGGTCGAGGCGGCCGGCAGACAGGGCGTCAAGCACCGGATCGACGTGCTTGATCACGTTCGCATGGCCCGTCTTGAGCGTGAGCGCCTTGATCCAGACGATGCCCATGTGGACCTCCATCCGCTCGGCATAGACGCCGGTCACCGAGACGGTCCCGCACTTCCGCGTCAGACGGCAGGCAAGGTCGAAGGCTTGCGGGTGGCCAACGGCATCGATTGCGGCGTCCACGCCGCGGCCGTCGGTCGCGGCCTTGGCGACAGCCTTGGGGTCCTCCTCGGTCAGGTGGACGGGCTCGGCACCGAACGCGCGCGCCATCTCCAGCCGCTCGGCGACCGTGTCGATCGCGATCACGTGGTCGGCGCCCGCCGCCTTCGCGGCCTGGACTGCGCAAAGACCGACCGGACCGAGGCCGAGCACGGCCACGGTGTCTCCGGCGCCGACGGCGGTCTCGGCAACGGCGTGGTAGCCCGTCCCCATGACGTCGCCCGCAAACAACGCGACGTCGTCGGACATGCCTTCGGGGACCTTGCGAAGCGTCAGGTCGGCGTTTGGGACCAGGAGCAGCTCGGCTTGCGCGCCCTGGAGCTCGCCCAGCAGCTTGCCGTGGCCGAAGACCCTGCCGTTGTCACACTTATGGAAGTCCTGGCGGAGGCAGAAGAAGCACTCGCCGCAGGCAGTGCAGTACGTGCCGAGGACGCGGTCGCCGGCCTTCACGCCTGTGACCGCGTCGCCCGCCGCGACCACCTCGCCGACGTACTCGTGCCCGATCGTAAAGCCAGGCTCGATCGCCACACGGCCGTGGTAGATGTGGAGGTCGGAACCGCAGACGCCTGACGCGTCGACTCGGACGATGGCGTCGGCCGCACCCTCAAGCTCGGGGTCCGGCTTCTCGTCGATCCGGACCTCGCCGGGCGCCTGGAAGGTAACGGCTCTCATCGCGGCGGGACTCTACCCGCGACTCTGGGCGCGCGTGAGAGTTGGCCCGATTGCGCTGAACGGCACGCCCGCTTTACTGCGACCCGTGACAGTTCACGTCGAGGTCAAGTCGGATGCCGCGCCCGAGAAGGTCTGGGATCTTTATGCGCAGCCTGCGCGCTGGAAGGAATGGGCGCCGCACATCCGCTCGCCGCACGGCCTTGGCACGCCCGAGGTGGAGCCCGGCGCGAGTGGGCGCATCCGGATCGCCGGTCTGGCACCCGTCTGGGCCGAGGTCACCTCCAAGCGCCCGGGGCGCTCGTGGACCTGGCGAGTGGGCCTGGTCGAGCTCACGCACACGGTCGAGCCCGCGAGCGGCGGCGGCTCGACGATCGGCCTCGCGATGCGGGCACCCGCCCCGATGGAGCTGGCGCTCCGCATGAGCTACGCCCCGGTCACAAAGCTCCTACTGAAGAACCTGGCCCGCAAAGCGGAGCGCTAGCGCGAGCGAAGCGAGCGCGGCCTCCCCTCGAGCCCGAAAGTAGGAAATCGCTCGCATATCGACGCTTTCCCTACTCTCGGCGGAGTACGGGGCGCGGTGCTCCAGCCATGTCCAGCCGCGAGCGAGTAATCGCCGGCCGCATCGTCGCCTCGTCCCAGCGCACGCGCAGCACCGTTTCGCCGTGCCGTTTGAGCAGCGCCTGCCGCTCGGCGTCGTCCGCCCGGGCGAGCGCGTTGTCATGCCAGCGGGCGCCGTCTGCCTCGACGATGAGCTTCTGCTCGGGCCAGCGGAAGTCGGGAATCACGACCCGGCCCTCCAGGCGCAGCGGCTCATTCACTTCAGGCGGTATGAAACCGCCCCCGACGATCAGGTCATAGACGACATCCTCGAGCTCTGAGCGAGTTGGCCGTGCACGGGCGAGGATGTGTCTCAAGTTCCTGGCACCACGCACAGGGCCCAGCCGCTCGAGGAGCGCCAGCAGCGAGCGAACGCTCACGATCTGCAACCCGAGGGCTTCGCGGACGGCACTCCGAAGCTCCTCCCGGGGAAGCACCGACGCCAAGGCAACGACGGTCCACGCGGGATTCGCGACCAGCATGCCGTCGCGAACCATCAGGTCTCTTCTGGCCATAAAGGAAGAGCGGTGAACTTGAATCCCAGCGTGGTCGCGCGTGGCGCCAGCGGGAATCGTCACTTCGATGTCCCTCTCTTGCCAGGGCGCCATCCCGAGATGGGCTGCTCTTGCCCGGTGACTGAGTGCCGCATCCGGCTTGCAGGCCTTGACCGCCGCGATGAATCGACCGGTGAGCGAGACGCTCGGGTGGCCGACCGCATAGACACCTTCGTGCAGTCGATGGAGGCGCCCTGCCCTCGCGCGACGATCGACCGACTGCTGAGTAAGCCCGCAGCCACGAAGTTCGCCGAAATCAACCACCCCCTCCGCCTCGGCGGCGAGCCGAGCCACCGCCAGATCCCGCCGAGAGTAGGAATTCACTCGCATATCGACGCTTTCCCCACTCTCGGCGGAGTACGGGGCGTGGCTCACGGTGGCGCGGCGAGGCATAGGCCGAGGCTTCACGAGCGCGCGTCACGAATCAAGACGCGGGTGTGCCGCAAGCGCAACAAGTCACGCACGAATAGGCTGCCGCTAATGGCTACTCCATCCAAGGCGGTCCTGATCACAGGCTGCTCGACCGGGATCGGGGCCGAGACGGCCCGCCACCTTGCGGCGAAGGGATGGAACGTCTACGCGACTGCTCGCAAGCCGGAGACCCTGAGCGACCTCGAGTCGGCCGGCGTAAAGACGCTCGCGCTCGACGTCACGGACGAGGCGTCGATGAAAGCAGCGGTCGACGCAGTCGCCGAGGCCGAGGGTGCCGTCGGCGTCCTCGTAAACAACGCCGGCTACAGCCAGTCCGGCGCCGTCGAGTCGATCGAGCTCGACTCGATCCGCCGCCAGTTCGAGACGAACGTCTTCGGCCTGATCCGCATGTCGCAGCTGTGCCTGCCCGGGATGCGCGACCAGGCATGGGGCCGGATCGTGAACATCGGCTCCATGGGCGGCAAGCTCACCTTCCCCGGCGGCGGCATCTACCACGCGACGAAGTACTCGGTCGAGGCGATCTCGGACGCGATGCGCTTCGAGGTCAACGGCTTCGGCGTCGACGTCGTCCTGATCGAGCCCGGCCTGATCACCACCGAGTTCGCGAACGCGGCCAACACCTCGCTTGACGAGGGCACCGCGGCCGAGGGCCCTTACGCGAAGTTCAACAAGTTCGTCGGCAAGATGACCGCAAGCGCGTACGAGGGACCGCTGGCGAAGCTTGGCGGCGGCCCCGACGCCGTGGCCAAGGTGATCGAGAAAGCGCTCGACTCGAAGCGCCCTCGGCCGCGCTACACGGTGACGCCATCGGCGAAGCTCACGATCGCTCAGCGCAAGCTGGTCACGGATCGTGCATGGGATCGCCTGATGAGAACTCAGTATCCGACGCCGAAGGCGTAAAGGGGCTAAGGTTTTCCCGTCGGCGTCTCCACACGCCGCTGAGGAGAGAAGGGTCAGGACGGCCCGACCAATCAAAAACGTCTCGTACCGACCCGCCCGCAACAGGCGATGAGAGGAGTTCGACTTTGAGACTTGAGGAGAACAGGCCCCGAGCGAAAAGACGGGGCGCAGCCCTGCTCTCGATCCTGGTGGCCGCTGGCGCAAGCTTTGGCATTGCCGCATGCGGCAGTGACGACGAGGATGTCGCGACGCAGGAAGGCGGCGAGATCACGATCTCGCAGACCTCCCAGCCCGACTTCCTCGATCCCGCGCTTTCCTACACCGTGAACGGCTGGGAACCGATGTGGATCGTCTACACACCGCTCCTCACCTACGCGCACGAGGAAGGCGCCGCCGGCTCCGAGCTGATCCCGGGACTCGCCGAGGACCTCCCCGAGGTCTCCGAGGACGGCCTCACCTATGAGCTGACGCTCCGTGAGGGCCTCACCTACTCCGACGGCACCGAGGTCGTGGCATCAGACTTCGAGCGCACGATTCAGCGGGTCCTGGCTCTTGAGTCGGGCGGCGCGCCCTTCTATCAGGGCATCGAAGGCGCCGAGGACTACCTCAAGGCCGAGGACGACGAGGCTGACATCTCGGGCATCGAGACGGACGACGAGACCGGCGAGATCACGGTCACCCTCGTCGAGCCCGACGCCACCTTCTCGAACGTGCTGGCGATGAACTTCGCCGGCCTCGTTCCCGGCGATACGGAGTTCGAGAACCTCACCGAGTCGCCGCCCCCCGGCGTCGGCCCGTACGAGCTGACCGAGTCCGTGCCGAACCGCCAGTTCGTGATGGAGAAGGTCGACGGCTTCGCCGACCTCGAGATCCCCGACATTCCGCTCGGGAACATCGACACGATCACGACCGTGATCGAGAAGAACCAAACGGCGCAGGCCCAGGACGTGCTCTCGAACGAGCTCGACTACATGCAGGACCCGCCGCCGGCCGACTTCAAGCCGACGGTCGTGGAGCAGGTAGGACCCGAGGGTTCAGAAGAGCAGCGCTACGAGGAGTTCACGACGACCTCCACGTACTACTTCTTCATGAACCACGACGTGCCGCCGTTCGACGACCCCGCCGTGCGCGAGGCCGTCAACATCGGCATCGACAAGCCGGCTCTGGCCCGCCTCTTCGGCGGCGAGCTTGCGCCCGGCTGCTCGTTCCTGCCACCCGGCATGCCGGGCTATGACGAGGCGCTCGACGTTTCGGACTGCCCGTTCGGCGATCCGAATGCGGCCGGCGACGTCGAGGCGGCGCGTCAGATGATCGAAGACGCCGGCGCGACCGGCGAAGAGGTCACGGTCTACGGAAACAACGACGATCCGACCGACAAGGTCACCGAGGCATACGCCGAGCAGCTCAACGAGATCGGGCTCGACGCGACTCCGGAGATCCTGGACGGCGGCGTCTACTTCCAGACCGTCGGTAACGCCAAGACGGAAGCCCAGACCGGTTTCGCGAACTGGTTCCAGGACTTCCCCCACCCGTACAACTTCTTCTTCTTGGTTGACGGGGACACCATCCAGCCGACGAACAACCAGAACTTCGGCAACGTGGATGAACCGGAGATCACCGACACCATCGACGAGCTCCTTGCCGAGCCCGACCTCGAGGCTGTCACCACGGATTGGGAGGACCTCAACCGCACGCTCGTGGAGTCCGCGGCCATCGCGCCGTACGGCCACCGCAAGCTGGCGACGTTCGTCTCGGAGCGGATCGATTTCGAGGCGACGCAGTTCCACCCGGTGTACAACAACGACTACACGAGCTTCGCCCTCAAGGAGGGCGAGTAGTCAGAAGGCCGACGAAGGGGGCGCCGAAAGGCGCCCCCTTTTAGTTTCGGCCATCCAGTCGCGAGGCCTTCCGAAATGCGCAGAAGTCCGAACTAGGTGGCGGCGCGGGACCAGGTAGCCACGGCGGAAGCCGGCACGGACCTATCGCTGGATGTCCCGCCCGAGCTCACCGGTCAAAAGGGCAAGGGCACGAGTGGCGCCAGCCCCTGGCGGCTGGCGGGACGCCGCCTCAAGCGAAACAAGACGGCGCTCGCATTCGGAGTCCTCTTCCTGCTCCTGGTCGGGGTGTGCCTCGCGGCCCCGATCTACTCCGACAAGATCGCGAACCGCACCGCGACCGACCAGCCCGCCTCCGACGAGACCGTCACCGACAACGGCGAGGAGATCCTCGTCGTGGGCCTCGACGGGATCCCGATCGGCCCCACCTATGAGAAGGAGTACTTCCTCGGCGCTGACTCGTCTGGGCGCGACGTCGCGGTCCGACTTCTCTACGGCGGTCGCAACTCACTCCTGATCGGCTCGCTCGCGGCCCTCGGAACGATCATCTTGGGCATTGTGCTCGGGCTCCTCTCGGGCTATTTCCGCGGCTGGGTCGACGGCGTGATCTCGCGGATCATGGACGTGATCTGGTCCTTCCCGGTGATCCTGATCGGGATCGCGCTCGGCACGGCCCTGGCCCTCGGCGGCCTCGACTTCGGCAAGTTCAGCTTCGGCCTGATCCCGATAACCGTCCAGGGCGACTCGCTCGCGATCCCGATCATGATCATCGCCGTCGTCTACGTCCCTTACCTGGCCCGGCCCATCCGCGGACAGGTGCTCGCCCTGCGCGAGAAGGAGTTCATCGAGGCCGCGCGAGCCCAGGGGATGAGCTCGTTCCGGATCATGTTCGGCGAGATCCTCCCCAACGTCGTCACCACGCTGATCGTCTTCTTCCCGCTCCTGATCGCGAACGCGATCCTGCTCGAAGCCGCGCTGTCCTTCCTCGGTGCGGGCGTTCGAGCTCCGAACCCTTCCTGGGGAACGATGATCAACGACGGCGTCGACCGCATTGTCACCGCGCCGACCCTCGCGATCGTCCCCGGCGCGATGCTCGTCCTAACCGTCCTGGCGCTCAACGTCTTCGGCGACGGCGTCCGCGACGCGCTGGATCCAAGAGCGAAGGTGAGGATCGATCACTGATGGGCAGATTCGTCGCGCGCCGAATCGCATCGATGCTCTTCGTGATGTTCGCGGTGTCGGTGCTGACGTTCCTGATCTTCAACGTCATCCCAAATGGCGACCCGGCCGTCCGTATGGCCGGAAAGCAGCCGACCGAGAGTCAGATCGAGGAGATCCGAGAGGAGTGGGGCTTCGACGAGTCGATCCCCGAGCAGTACGTAGTGACGATGCGAAAGCTGTTCACGGGCGACATGATTTCCTACTTCACCCAGCTCGACGTGGTCGACGAGATCATCAAGGGCATTCCCAGAACCTTCTCGCTTGCCGTCGGCGCCGCGCTGATCTGGATGGCATTCGGCGTGGGCCTCGGGCTGTACACCGCGATGCGCGCGGGCAAGCTCTCGGACACGTTCTTGACCGTGCTCGCCCTGATCGGCATCTCGATGCCCGTGTTCTGGGTCGGCGCGCTCATGAACCACTACCTCGGCTTCAAGCTCGGCCTCTTCCCGAACGGCGGCTACGTCGAGTTCGCCGAGAACCCGCTCGACTGGGCCTACCACCTGATCTTGCCGTGGACGGCGCTTTCGATCCTCTTCATCGGCGTCTACTCGCGCGTCCTTCGCTCAAACGTGCTCGACACGATCAACGAGGACTACGTCCGCACCGCGCGCGCCAAGGGCCTATCCGAGCGGCGAGTGCTCTTCAAGCACGTCCTGCGCAACAGCCTGATACCTGTTGTCACCCTGTGGGGTCTCGACTTCGCCGTCGTCATCGGCGGGGGCGCGATCCTGACCGAAACCGTCTTTGGCCTCCAAGGGGTCGGCCAGTACGCGGCTGATGCGATCGGTCAGCTGGACGTGCCACCGATCTTGGCGGTGACCATGTTCGGCGCGTTCTTCGTCGTCTTCGTGAACGCAATCGTTGACATCGGCTACGCGGCGCTCGACCCGCGCATCAGGCTCGAATCCGACTCGGCGAGCTGATGAGCGCCGCCCCCTTGCTCTCGGTCGAGGACCTTCGCGTCCGCTTCCAGACGGAGGACGGGGTGGTGCGAGCCGTCGACGGGGTTTCCTTCGAGGTGGGCCGCGGTGAGGTGCTTGCGATCGTGGGCGAGTCGGGCTGCGGCAAGTCGGTCACGGCGATGAGCCTGATGGGGCTCACGCGAGGACCCAACGCCGAGATCACGGGGCGCGCGATGCTCGGCGGCACCGAGCTCATCGCCGCGCATGATTCAGAGCTTCGCCAGGTTCGCGGGAACGAGATCGCGATGATCTTCCAGGACCCGATGAGCTCGCTGAACCCGGTGCATCGGGTCGGAGCGCAGATCGTCGAGCAAATCCAGGCCCACGGCGACATCTCCGACTCAGACGCCGAAGCGCGCGCGGTCGAGCTCTTGAAGGCGGTCGGCATTCCCGGCGCGGAGGAGCGAGTTGATTCTTACCCCCACGAGTTCTCGGGCGGGATGCGCCAGCGCGCGATGATCGCGATGGGCCTCTCGGTCGAGCCGGACCTCCTGATCGCCGATGAGCCCACCACAGCCCTCGACGTGACGATCCAGGCTCAGATCATGCGCCTTTTGCGAAAGCTGAACGAGGATCGCGGCCTGGCGACCATCTTGATCACCCACGACCTCGGCGTGGTCGCGCAGGTCGCCGACCGGATCCTGGTCATGTACGCAGGCGAGGTGGTCGAGTCGGGAACGCTCGAGCAGATCTTCTACGACCCGCAGCACCCATACACCTGGGGCCTCCTCGGGTCGGTCATGCGCCTGGATCGGGACCGTTCCGACCGGCTCGCACAGATCAAGGGGCAGCCGCCCTCGCTTGCCTCTCCGCCCGAGGGGTGCAAGTTCCGCCCACGATGCCCCCACGCTTTCGGCAAGTGCACGGAGCATCCTGGGCTCGAGAATCGGGCCGGCGACGGCGCCCACCTGGATCGCTGCTGGCTCGACGCGGAGCGAAAGCGTTCGGTCCGCACGATGGAGAGCGGCGACATCGGCCTCGAGGTCGCATGAGCGAGGCCACCGCCACTCACTCGACCCCGGCGGCCGAGAACGGTGCCGCTCCGCTCTTGGAGGTGAGGGACCTCGTCAAGCACTTCCCGATCCAGGGTGGTCTCCTCTTCAACCACAGCGTCGGGGCGGTGCAAGCG
>Ga0208612_1001111_pt1 | contig 11288 bp, 13 predicted proteins | sample AntDryMetagUQ889_FD_188089 | JGI IMG/M metagenome (GOLD analysis project Ga0208612, IMG submission 188089) | Polar desert microbial communities from Antarctic Dry Valleys - UQ889 (SPAdes) | ecosystem: Environmental > Terrestrial > Soil > Desert | place: Antarctic Dry Valleys | collected 2008-12-31 | reverse complement strand
GCACAGCGAGCCATGCGCCTCTTCTCGTACTCGATCACCTACGTCACCCTCCTCTTCTCGGCCATGGCCCTCGACCAGCTCCTGGGTCTCCGTTGACCGCCACTTCGCCGATCACCACTCCGCCGATCACCACGTGGCGCTGGATCGCTACAGCCGACCACAAGCGCCTCGGGGTGATGTTCCTGGTCGGGGCCCTCGTGTTCCTGCTCGTCGGTGGCGCCGCCGGTGCCGTATTGCGAACCGAGCTGGCGAGGGAGGGCGTGGATCTGGACATCCAGTACGGTCGCCTGCTCTCGCTCCACGCCACGGTCGCCACCCTTCTCTTCCTCCTCCCGGCGTGGATCGGGCTGGCCTCCTGGTTGGTGCCCCTGCAGATCGGGGCGTCCCGGCTGGCATTCCCCCGGCTGCACGCCCTCGCCCTGTGGCTGTTCCTGCTCGGGGGAACACTGGTGGTGGCGGCGTACATCCTCGGGCGTCCGGTCTTCGAGCTGGCCGAGGGATTGCCGAAGCCAGGGCCCGACCAGGGCGCCAACGAGGCCACCAGCCTGGCCATCATGGGCCTTGTGCTGGTGGCCGTCTCCACCCTTTTGGCGGCCATGGACCTGGCCGTAACCGTGCTCAAGCTGCGCACCACGGGCCTCACCCTGGTGCGCCTTCCCATGTTCTCCTGGTCCGTGCTGATCACCTGCCTGGCTCTGCTCCTCGCCACCCCGGTCTTCCTCGCCGGCCTGGCCCTGCTCTATCTCGACCGGCACTTCGGCGGTGATCTGTTCCTCGGCAATACCGCCGGCAACGCGGTGTGGCGCCACACCCTGTGGCTCTTCGGGCGGCCCGAGGCCTTACTGGTCCTTCTCCCGGGCCTGGGGGCGGCGTGCGACATCGTTGCCACCCACGCTCACCGGCCCTTGCTGGGTGGAGCTGCGGCCCGTCAGGCCATGGTGGTGTTCGCCGCCATCTCCTTCGCCACCTGGACCGCCGGTCCGGGGGTGGCCGACGCCCTGGTGTTGCCCACCTACTCCATGCCCACGGCCCTGGTGGTCCTGCCGGTGGCGGTTGTGGCGCTCGTGCTGCTGGGCACCACGGTGAAAGGGCGTCCTCAGCTCCACATCAGTCTGCTGTTCGTGAGCGGCTTTCTCGTCCTTGCCGGTCTCGGCGTGTTGAACGCCGGGGTGGCCGCCGTCGTGGGGGTGGACGGCCGAGCCTGGACGACCGGTCACCTGCACATCGTCGGCTTCGGGGCCCCCACCATGCTCTTCTTCGCCGCCCTCTACCACTGGGCCCCGAAGATGACCGGCCGCCATCCCTCGCCCAAGCTGGGAGGTGCCGCCTTCCTCGGTCTGTTCGGTGGCTTCGCCCTTCTCGGTCTCGGCAGCTACCTCCTGGGCTACGACGGCGGGCCGGCCCGTCTTCAGGACTATGAGTTCACGGCCGGGGCCACGACGTTCAACCCTCTGGGTTTCCTCGGAGCGTTGATGGCCGTGCTCGGCCTGGCAGCCTTCGCCCTCGACTTCCTGCGCATCGCCCTCTTTGGCGGTGGCGAGGAGGCCGGCGACGACCCCTACGAGGGGCTCACGCTCGAATGGGCCGCTCCATCGCCGCCGCCGCCGCAGAACTTCGAGAGCGTTCCCGAGGTCCGCTCCGCCCAGCCGCTGCTGGACCTGCGCACGCCGGTGAAGAGTGGCAGCCGTGGCTAGCACCACCCTGACCTCTCCGGTGGCGGCCCTGCCCCCGGCCGGCGTCGAGCCGCCCCGCAACGTGATGCCGATGGGTGTGCTCCTCCTTTCCGCCAGCGGCGCCATGCTCTTCGGCGCCCTGGTCGCCACCTACCTCCACCTGCGAGACGTCACCGAACCGTGGCCGCCCGAGGGCGTGAAGCTCGACCTCTACCTCGGGAACCTCCTGATCATCACCATGGTCCTTTCGGCCGTCACCGTGGAGTGGGCCTGCGTCGCCGTCCGTCGTGACAACCGCTCGCAGGCCTCGGCCGCCCTGGGCGTGACGATCGGCCTGGGAGTGGCGTTCTTGAACCTGCTCAGCTACACCGCCGATCAGGTTCCCTTCGACGCTGCCAGCCATTCCTATGGCCTCGTGGTCACGGCCATGGTCATGCTCCTCGGCATCACCGTCGGAACCGGCGTGGCCTTCGTGACGCTCACCCTCCTGCGGGTGTCGGGACGGCAGCTCTCGGCCGCCGATCCGTCCCAGGTCCGGGCCACCGCCTGCTACTGGCACTTCACCGTCGCAGCGTCCATCGCCGTGTGGTACACGGTCGCCATCCTCAAGTAGGTGTTGGGATGCTGAACCTCGTCTCTCGAGCCCTGCTGGCGCTGACGGCGGTCAGTGCCGCGCTCGCCGGCGCCTATTTCATCGCCGACGGGGACCGCACCGGCGTGGTCCTACTGGCCTTCCTGGCCCTCGCCGCCTTCGTGGGCGGGCTGAGCACCGCAGGCAACGCCGTTCAGGACCTGGCGCCGACGGTGGAGGCCGACTCGCCGCCCCCCGGTCGTGCCGCCATGAGCGCGGCCGTCCCCGCCGGGAGCGGCTGGCCACTGGCGGCGGCGGTGTCGCTGACCGTCCTCGCCGTCGGCGCCGTGATCGGCGTGCCCGTGGTGCTCGCCGGCCTCCTCCTCCTGTTGGTCGCCACCGCCGGCTGGTTCGCCCGGGCCTGGAGCGAGCACCCCAGTTGGACCTCTCCGGTGCGCCAGCGGGTGAGCAGCCGGCTACTGGCTCCTATCGGCCTCCCGGTAGGCGGGTTCCTGCTGGCCGCTCTCATCGCCGTGAGCATGTCCCGGATCCTGCTCGCCGTCTCGAAGGAAGCGGCCACCGGGGTGGCCATCGTCGCGGCCATGGCCATCTTCGCCGCGTGCTACTGGATTGCCTCCCGCCCCCGTCTCGGGTCCTCGGTGATCGTGGCCCTGTCCGTGCTGGCGGGCACCTCGATGGTGGGTGCCGGCATCGCCGGGGCGATCGGGGGCGAGCGCAAGTTCGAGCAGCACCACGAGGAGGAGCATCCGCTCGCCATCTCGGCCAAGGAGATCAAGTTCAACACCGACACCATCACGGTCAAGGCCGGCGAGGAGGTCCACCTCGAGTTCGTGAACGAGGACGAGGAGATCTTCCACAACGTGGCCGTGTACGACGGGAGCGGCCCCGACTCCAAGCCCGTCTTCAACGGCGAGGGCTTCGCCGGCGACGACGAGCGGAGCTACGAGTTCAAGGCACCACCCCCGGGGAGCTACAGCTTCGTCTGCGACTTCCACCCCAACATGAAGGGGACCTTGGTGAGCGAGGGATGAGCTCGATGACCCGCGCCCGGCGGCTCCGCGCCCTCTCGATGATGGTGGCGGCGGCATTGCTGCTCGTTTCCTGTGGCGATCAGGAGCTCCCCCAGAACGCCCTCGACCCCCAGGGCCCGGTGGCCCAGAAGCTGGCCAACCTCATCAACCCGGTCTTCGCGGTTGCGGCCGTGGTGTTCGTGTTGGTCCAGGGTCTCGTGCTCTATTCCGCCCTCCGGTTCCGGCGCCGTTCCGACGACGAGGCGCCCCGCCAGGTGCACGGGAACGCCAAGATGGAGCTGGGCTGGACCATCGCCCCGGCACTGATACTGCTGGTGATCTCGGTGTTCACCGTGGGCACCATCGCCGACATCAACAGCAAGGCCGAAGGGGCCGACGTCGTCTCGGTCAACGTCACCGGCCACCAGTGGTGGTGGGAGTTCGAGTACCCCGACCGCGGGGTGGTCACGGCCAACGAGCTGCACATTCCCACAGGCCGAGAGGTGGCCCTCAGGCTCACCTCGGACGACGTCATCCACAGCTTCTGGCCCCCCAAGCTGGCCGGCAAGCTGGACGTGATCCCGGGCAGGGCCAACTTCATGACCCTGGAGGCCGACGAGCCCGGCACCTACTTCGGTCAGTGCGCCGAGTTCTGCGGCCTGTCCCACGCCGACATGCGCCTACGAGTGGTGGCCCACACGCCCGAGGACTTCGACGAGTGGGTGCGCACCAACGCCGCTCCCGCCGAGCGCCCCACCGAAGGGGAGGCAGGGGAGGGAGCAGCGCTGTTCCGCCAGAAGGGCTGTGCCAGTTGCCACACCGTGAACGGCTACTCGGCCGGCGAGCTGGGACCCGATCTCACCCACCTCCAGCAACGGAAGGTCTTCGCCGGCGCAACCTTCGACCTCAACGAGCAGAACCTTCGCGTGTGGTTGCGAGACCCGCCGGGCGAGAAGCCCGGCTCGCTCATGCCCAACCTCGAGTTGAGCGAGGATGAGATCACCAAGCTCATCGCCTACCTGGAGACCCTGAAATGACCACCGTCCTCGAGCCACCGAGCCCGGAGGCTCTCACCACGGCGCCCGCCGACGACACCGGCCTCATGCGCCGGCCCACCGAGCCCCAGGGTGTGTGGTCGTGGATCACCACCGTCGACCACAAGCGCATCGGCATCCTCTATGGCGTGACCGCCTTCATCTTCTTCCTCGCAGGGGGGATCGAGGCTCTCCTTCTCCGGCTCCAGCTGGCCAAGCCCAACGGCACCGTGCTGGGGGCGGCGGCGTACAACGAGGTGTTCACCATGCACGGCACGACGATGGTGTTCCTCGTCGTCATGCCGCTTTCGGCCGCCTTCTTCAACTTCATGATGCCGCTGCAGATCGGCGCCCGGGACGTGGCCTTCCCGCGCCTCAACGCCTTCAGCTACTGGGCCTTCCTGTTCGGGGGCCTCTTCCTCTACTCGAGCTTCCTCCTCGGAGGGGCGCCGGATGGGGGCTGGTTCGGCTATGCCCCCAACACCAGCATCGTGTTCTCACCCGGCCACGGCATCGACTTCTGGGTCTTCGGCCTCCAGATACTGGGCATCGCCTCCACGGTGAGCGCCGTCAACTTCATCGTGACCATGCTCAACATGCGGGCGCCCGGGATGACCCTCATGCGTATGCCCATCTTCTCGTGGATGACGCTGATCTCGTCCTTCCTCATCCTCTTCGCCATGCCGGTGATCACCGTGGCGCTGTTCCTGCTCGCCTTCGACCGGAACTTCGGCGCCAACTTCTTCAACCCTGCCGCCGGCGGCGATCCGGTGCTGTGGCAGCACCTGTTCTGGATCTTCGGCCATCCCGAGGTGTACATCCTGATCCTCCCGGCCATGGGCATGGTCTCCGAGGTCCTGCCCGTGTTCTCCCGCAAGCCCCTGTTCGGCTATCCGGTGATGGTCTTCTCGGGCATCGCCATCGGGTTCATGGGCTGGGGCGTGTGGGTCCACCACATGTTCTCGGTGGGGTTGGGGCCGGTCGCCGTGAGCGCCTTCTCACTGTCCACCATGTTCATCGCCGTCCCCACGGGGGTGAAGATCTTCAACTGGATCGCCACCACGTGGAAGGGCTCGCTGAAGCTCAGCACGCCGATGCTCTTCGCCATGGGCTTCGTGGCCATGTTCACCATCGGGGGTCTCTCCGGCGTCACCCACGCCGTGGCGCCGCATGACCGCCAGCAGACCGACACCTACTACGTGGTGGCTCACTTCCATTACGTGCTGTTCGGCGGGGCCCTGTTCGGGATCATGGCCGGCATCTACTACTGGTGGCCCAAGATCTTCGGGACCATGCTCAACGAGCGGCTGGGCAAGCTCAACTTCTGGACCTGGTTCCTGGGCTTCAACCTGGCGTTCGGGCCCATGCACATCCTCGGGCTCCAAGGCATGCCGAGGCGCATCTACACCTACGACGACAGCCTGGGCCTGAACGTCTGGAACATGGTCTCCACCGTGGGCGCCTTCATCATCGCCTTCTCCGTATCGGTGTTCATGTTCAACATCTGGCACTCGCACAAGCGCAACCGGGTGCAGGCTCCCGGCGACCCGTGGGACGCCCGCACGCTCGAGTGGTCGATCTCCTCCCCGCCGCCCCATTACAACTTCGCCGAGATCCCCACCGTCCACGCGCTGGACGAGTTCTGGCACCGCAAGTACACCGAGGACGACGACGGCCGGCCTGTGCGGGTGGCCGGTTCTCCCGGGAGCGAGGGCGACGACGCGGCTCATGACGATCACGGCGATGACGATCACGGCGATGACGATCACGGTCATGGCATCCACATGCCCTCGCCCTCGTACTTCCCGCTGGTGGCCGCCTTCGGGCTCCCGGTCATGGGCTACGGCATGGTGTACGGCCGCAGCTCGGGACAGAGCTACGTGGTGGTGGTACTCGGCGCCCTCATCCTCCTGGGCGGGCTGTTCGCATGGGCCATGGAGCCCTCGGCCGAGCCGGAGGAGGAGGGCCATGAGCCGGCCGAGCCGGCCACGGACGACCAGCCGGCGTTGGTGACCGCCGGTGGCGAGGAGCCCTCTCCTCCTGCTCCTGCTCCTGCTCCTGCTCCTGAAGAGTCAGGGACCTGACGGTGGCCACCAAGGAGAAGTCGCTGGCGCATGAGGAACCGGTCACCCCTGCCCCGGAGCATCACCACGCCACCAACACCGGCCTCTCCAACGAGAAGCTGGCCATGTGGGCCTTCCTCGGCTCCGAATGCCTGCTCTTCGGTGCCCTGATATCCACCTACTTCCTCTACCGCGGCCGCAGCCTCTCGGGACCCACCACCGAGGACATCTACGACATCCCCTACACCTCGGTGAGCTCGTTCGTCCTGTTGATGAGCTCGCTCACCATGGTGCTGGCCCTCGCCGCCATCCAGCGTGGTGACTACCGGCGACTGCGAGTGTGGCTCCTGGCCACCGCCCTCCTCGGGGCCAGCTTCATCGCCGGGCAGGTCTACGAGTTCACCTCGTTCATCCGCGAGGGCCTCACCATCAAGACCAACCTCTTCGGCAGCAGCTTCTTCGTCCTCACGGGGTTCCACGGCGTTCACGTCACGCTGGGCATCGTGATGCTCCTCTCGCTCTGGAACCTCTCGCTGCGAGGGAGCCTCACCCAGGAGCGCTCGGAGGTGGTCGAGATCGCCGGCCTCTACTGGCACTTCGTGGACGTGGTGTGGATCGTCATCTTCACCGTCGTGTACCTGATCCCGACATGACCCAATCCAGATGACCCAGCCCAGATGACCCAGCCCACGCTCGAAGGCGTCGACCACCCCGCTCAGGACCAGGAGGCCCAGGTCGAGCACGGCGCCCATCCCACCGAGGCCAAGTACGTCAAGGTCGCCCTCGTCCTGGCCTTGCTCACCGCGGTCGAGGTCGGCCTCTTCTACACCAACTTCTCCGAGGCAGCCACCAACGCCGCCCTGATCGGCCTGGCTGCCATCAAGTTCGTGATGGTGGTCGCCTACTTCATGCACCTGAAGTTCGACAACAAGCTTCTTCGGCGGCTCTTCATCACCGGCTTCGTGCTGGCGTCGTTCGTCTACGTGGGCTACCTGCTCACCCTCGGGGTCTTCCTGCCGTGAGCCTCCTGGCCCACGCCGGCGCCTCGCCGTGGGCCTGGCATGCCCATCCGGACGTGTGGGCGCTGGTGGCGGTCCTCGCCGGTGGGTACTGGCTGGCGCTCACCCGCCTCGGGCCGGCACGGGTCGCACCGGGCATGGCCGTGGCCACACGTCGTCAGGTGGTGTGCTTCGCCCTCGGGGTGGGGGTCCTGTGGCTGCACGCCGACTACCCCATCCACGACATCGGCGAGAACTACCTGTTCAGCGTGCACATGTTCCAGCACATCGGCTTCACGCTGGTCGCCGCTCCTCTCCTGCTGCTCGGGCTGCCGGTCTGGTTGGTGCGGTGGCTGGTGGCGCCCCGGGCCGTGCGCCTGTTGGTGTCCAAGGCGGCCCGGCCCCTTCCTGCCGCCGTGGTGTTCAACCTGGTGGTCGTGCTCACCCACTGGCCTCTGGTGATGCAGGCGTCGCTCAACTACCACCCTGTGCACCTGGTGATCCACACGGTGATCTTCACCGCCGCCCTGCTCATGTGGTTCCCGGTGGTGAACCGTGTCCCCGAGCTGCCCACCATGGGGTACCCGACGCGGATGGTGTACCTGTTCCTCCAGTCCGTGGTCCCCACCGTGCCGGCGTCGTTCCTCACCTTCGGGAGCACGGTGATGTACCGCTTCTACGCCGAGGCGCCCCGGCAATGGTCCTTCTCGGCCATCGACGACCAGCAGCTCGCCGGAGCGTTGATGAAGATCTACGCCGGCTTCCTCCTGTGGATGGTGATAGCGGCCATGTTCTTCCGCTGGTACTCCGCCGAGCAACACCAGGATCGGGTACCGGACGTGCTGACCTGGGACGACGTGGAGCGCGAGCTCTCCACCACGGAGCCGGCCGGCCCCTCACTCTGAAGAACCAGTCTCAAGGCGCTGCGCCCAGGATCCGATACCGCTGGTGTGCGGTCCGCCTCTGGTCGAACACCCAGACCGAGCCCGCGCCCGAGGTAGGCACGCCCTCGCACGGTACCGGCACACTGATGCTCGTCCCCATGCCGTGCTGCTGGTGGACCTCGACGGCTTCAAGGCGATCAACGACAGTCTCGGCCACAGCGCCGGTGACGAGGTCCTCTCGGAGTTCGCCGGCCGTCTACGGACCATGATCCGCCCGGGTGACACCGCCTCTCGACTGGGAGGTGACGAGTTCGCCGTGCTGCTCGAGAACAGCTCCCTCCAAGAGGCGGCGGTGTCGCCCGCTCGCTCCTGGACAGCGTCCGGGGCCCTGTCGTGCTCGATGGTTTCGTTGCCCTCCAGGGCCAGGAGGTCTTCCTGACGGGCAGCGTGGGGGTAGCCCTGACCGAGCCCGGCCAGGACGCGGGTGAGCTGTTGCGCAACGCCGACGTGGCCATGTACGCGGCCAAGGCGGCAGGCAGGGACCGATACGAGGTGTTTCGGTCGGAGATGCAGGTGGCCGCGCTCAAGAGCCTCGACCTGCAGACCGCGCGCTGCGACGAGCCATCGAGAACGAGGAGCTCGTCGTTTACTACCAGCCGATCGTGGCGCTGGACACCGGAGAGATGACCGGCGTCGAGGCCCTCGTGCGCTGGAATCATCCCGAGCGCGGCCTCGTGCCTCCGCTGAGTTCATACCGGTGGCCGAACAGAGCGGCCTCATCAAGCCCATGGGCACATGGATCCTCGAGCGCCTGAAGAACCTAGGCGTCCAGTTCGCCATGGACGACTTCGGGACCGGGTTCTCGTCCCTCAGCTACCTGCGGTCCCTTCCCATCGACCAGTTGAAGATCGACAAGGCCTTCATCGACGGTGTCACCGGAAGCCCCGACCAGTCGGCGCTGGTCCGGGCCGTCATACAGCTGGCCCACACCTTCGATCTCAAGACCGTGGCCGAGGGAGTGGAGCGAGAGGACCAGTGCAGGGCGCTGCAGATGCTCGGGAGCGACTTCGGGCAGGGGCTACCTCTTCTCCCGGCCACTCGACGCCCCGAGCCTGGAGGTTCTACTCGAGCAGGCCGATGGTCTCGTGCCCGCCACGCTCGACGACGCTCATAGCACCGCCGCTTCCTCCAAGCCCTGCCTTTCTGAGAGCCCCCCGCCAGCCGGCGGCCCGGCCTGGCTGCACTACCGTCTCGCCAGCGATGATCGACATTCGGCTGGTGCGGGACGAGCCAGAGCTGGTCACGGCGGCGCTGGCTCGAAAGGGTGTCGACGGCGCCGAGGTCGAGCGGGCGGCGTTGCTCGACGCCCACCGGCGGGAGGCCGCCAGACGAAGGGACGAGATCAGGAGCGCCGTCAACGCCATCTCCAAGGAGGTGGGCATGGCCAGGCGTTCCGGCGAGGAAGCCCGTGCGGCGGAGCTGGCAGCCGAGAGTCGCCGCCTGGGTGACGAGGCCCATGCTGCCGATGCCGAGGCCGCCGCAGTCGAGAGCGAGCTGCGCGACCTGATGTTGCGCATCCCCAACCTGCCGGCCGGTGATGCTCCCGACGGCGCCTCCGAAGCGGACAACGTGGTGGTCCGCGTCGAGGGGTACGACTCGGAGGTCTACGGGCCCCACCAGCGAGTGCCCCACTGGGAGATCGGCGCCGCCCTGGGCATCCTCGACCTGGAGCGAGGCGCCAAGATCTCCGGCTCCATGTTCGTGATGTACCGCAGCGCCGGGGCGCTGCTGGTGCGGGCGCTGTGCCAGCTGGCGCTCGACCACAACTCGGACGCCTTCGAGGAGATCCGGCCCCCGACCCTGGTGCGCACCGACACCCTCACCGCCACCGGCCAGCTTCCGAAGTTCGCCGATGACGCCTACCACCTGGAGCGGGACGACCTCTGGGCCATCCCCACCGCAGAGGTGCCGCTCACCTCGCTGGCCCGCGACGAGCTTCTCGACGAGGACGACCTGCCTGCCCGCTTCATGGCCCACACCTCGTGCTTTCGTCGCGAGGCCGGCTCGGCGGGGCGGGACACACGAGGGCTCTTGCGGGTGCACGAGTTCGACAAGGTCGAGATCCTGGCCTACACCACCCCCGACCAGGCCGAGGAGGTGCACGCCGACCTGCTCGGCCGGGCCGAGGCGGTTCTCTCCGAGCTGGGTCTGCCGTACCGCGTGGTGGACATCTGCACGGGCGACCTCGGCCAGTCTCACGCACGCACGTTCGACCTCGAGGTCTACGCCCCGGGATGCGACCAGTGGCTCGAGGTGTCGTCGGTCAGCTGGTTCTCGGACTACCAGGCGCGCCGGGCCAACATCCGCTACCGCCCCAAGGTGGGGAAGGGCACGGCCGTGGTGCACACCCTCAACGGCTCGGCCCTGGCCGTGCCTCGCGTCTGGGCCGCGCTCGTGGAGTCGAACCGCCGACCCGATGGATCGGTCGTGATCCCGGAGGTGCTCCGGAAGTACACGCGGGGCCTCGCGGTGATCACCCCCCGCCACCTAACGTCGCGCCCATGAGCACGGCGCAGATCGTCTTCGCCATTGCCTTGGGTGCCGTCAGCCTGGCGGTGGTCGTCTTTGCCGTGTACGTGCTCTCGTCGGCGGCATGGGGTGACCGGTGGGTGCGGCATCGGGACGCGGGAGCCGTGGATGAGCCCTAGGAGGGCTGGCCGTTCACTGAGCAGCGTCTACCGCGGCAAGTCCGGGCAGTGGGCCTTCCTCACCCATCGCATCACCGGGTTCCTGGTGTTCGCCTTCCTCCTGCTGCACATCGTGGACGTCTCGCTCATCGCCTGGCCCAGGCTCTACGACCAGGTCCACGAGCTGTACGGCAACGTCCTGCTCCGGCTGTTCGAGGTGGGCCTGCTCTTCGCCCTCGTGTACCACTCGTTCAACGGGCTGCGCATCGTCATGATCGACTTCTTCCCCGGCAGCATCAAGAACCAGAAGGCGATGCTGGGCGCGGTCACGGTGCTCACCGTGGGCG
>Ga0208612_1001110_pt1 | contig 11293 bp, 6 predicted proteins | sample AntDryMetagUQ889_FD_188089 | JGI IMG/M metagenome (GOLD analysis project Ga0208612, IMG submission 188089) | Polar desert microbial communities from Antarctic Dry Valleys - UQ889 (SPAdes) | ecosystem: Environmental > Terrestrial > Soil > Desert | place: Antarctic Dry Valleys | collected 2008-12-31 | reverse complement strand
GGCTGCTCCGCCGCCGGCCCGGGCGGCCACCACTACGCACGTGCTCCGCGACCTCGCGGCCATCTTCGGCGACGTCGAGTCGAGCCGCGTCGGGCGCAGACGCATCCGCGTGTGCGTCGTCGACACCATGCTGCAGACCGGGGGGGCGGAGTGGTTTGCGGCGCAACTCGCGCTCGCCGCCAATCCCGAGGTCTTCGAGTTCGTCTTCGTGACCTACAACTCGCGGGAGTCGCAGATCGCAAAGCAGCTGGCTGCACGGGGCTTCCGCGTGCTGTCGGCGACGGCCCTGCGCGCCGGCTCGTTCAGATACTCGGAGTGGCTCGACGAGGAGCTCTTCGAGCTGCTTACGCGCCTGAACCCCGACCTGGTCTTCTTCTCCTCGCAGTATCTCTTCGAGCAGCTCCGCAAGGAACAGCTCGAGCAGTTCGCGGTGGCGGTGCGCATATCCAACTTCCACGCGGCTGAGCTCGCGGCGGTCGACTTCTCGGCCGCCACAAAGGTCATCTGCTGCACGGACGAGCAGTACGGCGTCGTCCGGCGTACTTCCCCCGACAAGGCGGTGCTGATCAAGACGGGGGTCAACACGGACCTTTTCCGCGAGGTCTCGGCCGGCGAGAAGGCCGAGATCAAGCAGGCTTACGGACTCGAGGGGAAACAGGTCGTCCTCTTCGTCGGCCGGCTGGGGTCGCCGCTCAAGCGGGTGAATGTCTTCCAGGACGTCGTCCGCCGGATCAAGGCACAGCGCACCGACGTGACCTTCGTCGTCGTCGGCTACTTCTCGAAGCACGACGGCGCGGACGAAGAGACCTTCCGCGGGTTCGTGGAGGAGCAGGGCCTGATCTGGAAGGACGACGTGCCGCCGTGGGAGATGCCCGCGTTCTTCCAGATGGCGGATGCCCTCCTGTCGACCTCGGGCGAGTACGAAGGGCTTTCCAACACAGTGCTGCAGGCGCTCGCGGCGGGCGCCATACCGGTCACCACTGCGTCCGCCGGGATGCACGAGCTCATCGAGGGGGGTGACGTGGGCTTTCTGGTGGAGGACTTCGGCGACGAGGCGATCGCGGCGGCCGTCTCCGAGGCGCTCGACAGCGAGGCGACGACTCGCGAGCAACTTGCCCGCAACGGCCGGGAGAAGATCACCGAGCGCTTCTCCTTCGCCGCCTGCGCCGAGGATTACCAGCGCGTGCTCGTGGAAAGCTACCGCCGGGCCCCGGCGAGCGTCGCCATCACCGACGGCTCGTTCGGAACCGGCGGGGCGGAATGGCTGGCGGCTCTCCTGGTTGTCAACTCGGAACCGCGTGACGTGCGCTTCGAGATCGTTCTGAACCGCTCCGGTAGCCCGCTCTCGGGCTGGCTCGCGGACCGTGGCGTCCGCGTGCACGCGGCCCCGGAAGGCATGACGTACGACGAGTGGCGATCAGAGGGGCTCGCGAGCACGTTCCAGGCGCTGCGCTCCCACGTCGTCATGCCCTGCACGATCATGAGCTGGCCCCAGCACGAGCCCTTCTACCGGTTGCTCGTGATCTCGCAGAACGCGGCGGACGCGCGGAAGCTCACAACGCCGCAGTACGAGCAGGCGGACTACATCCTCTGCGTCTCCCAGGAGGTGCTGGACCAGCTCGACCCCGCGTATCGCTCGAAGATGTCGGTGCTGAGGAACAGCATCGACGTGGAGCTGTTCTCGCCGAGCCCGCAGGCCCGGCCGCGGGTGCGCGAGGAGCTCGACATCCCCCGGGACGCGCCAGTCGTCCTGTGGGCCGGCCGCATGCACGAGCCGCACAAACGGCTGGACGTCCTGATGGACGTGGTCGACGCGACCGCCGACGACGACGGCCTGCACTACCTGGTCGTCGGCTACTTCCGCGAGGGCGAGCAAGAGGGTCTGGCCGCCTGGCGCGCCTTCCTCGACTCCCACCCAAACGTGTCATGGGTCCCCGAGGCCCCGCCGTGGGAAATGCCGCGCTACTACTCGGCCGCCGACCTGTACCTCTCGACCTCGGGGTTTGCCCGCGCCGACTTCGAGGGCCTTTCCCTCACCTCGGTCCAGGCCCTCGCGGCCGAGCTCCCGATCGTCACGACGACGTCGGGCGGGCAGCGTGAGGTAGTGGACGACGGGATTAACGGCAGGCTCGTCTCGCACGGGGACGTGGAGGGCCTGGCCGCCGCCCTCAGGGAGACCGCGTCGCTGGACGCGGCACGGCGGCAGCAGATTCAGGCCGCCAACCGTGCGAAGGCGCTCGAGCGCTTCGACATACGCGAACACTCACGCCTGTACGGGAGGATCGCCCGCCTCCTCAAGAACAACGTCGGACCGGCTCTGACGGCGGACCCCGAGCTGCCCGCTCCCGGCTTCGAGTTCTCGGACGCCAGGGAGAGCTCTGCCCACGACATTCGCCGGGCGTCGAGCTTCCTGCGCTACACGTGGCCGCTCCTCGCAAGCGCCGTCGACGAGGGGGCCGCGGCCGACTGCGTCACCGAGCCCGCCGACCTGCGGCCACTCGCCGGCTCTCTTCAGCCAGGCCAGCGCGTGATCCTCAGTGAAATCGGCCCAAACCACGAACCCTTGGCGCGCCACCCGCGTTACAGCGCCCGGAGGATCAATTGCCTCCTCGACCACCTGGAGAGGTCGTTCCCCATGTGGTCTGCCTGCGAAAGACGTGGTCCCGACCTGCTTATGACGAGACGGTGATGGCTGTGCGTAGTGAAAACTCGGAGCTGGCGGTCTCGCCGGAGGTCCTCAACGAAAGGATCAAGACCCACGTCGAAGGCAACTGGCTACACAGGTTCGAGGTGGACGCGGACAAGAACATCTTGGCTGCGGAGTCGTATTCCTATCGCTGGCGGATACTCGAGCCTGTCTTCGCAAGTCTCTTCTACGACCGCTCCGTCCTCGTGCTCGACGAGGCCTCCGGCATCTATCCGGCCCTGCTCAGTCGCGCCGGCGCTCGTGTCGTCTCGGCCTCGAGTCCCAACCAGCGCACCTGTGACCTGATCAGCGAGGTAACCGGCTATCTCGAGACGCCGACGAACGTAGTGCGATCGAAGATGGTCGCCTTCTACGAGAACGAACCGTACGTCGACATGGACCACGGCGGCGGCCACGAGTTCCTCCTCGCGCTCGGGCAGGTGTGGCCGATGTTCGGCGCTGCAGGTCAGGACTTCGATGCGTTGGTAGAGGCCTGCGCCTTCTTCGTGACAGACGGCATCGTCCTCGACTGGACCAACGCGGAATGGGCGACGCCGCCGCCGCCGGAGCACTACGACATAGAAGGGTTGTGCGACGCGCTGCGCCTGAAGTTCGACTACGTCATCTCCTACGACGACTGGCTGGTGGTGGCGACGGGCAAGCTGCCCACTGGCGACGAGCCTGCCCCGACCGTCAGAGCATCACGGCCGGTAAGGCGCCGGCGGCCGGCTGCGAAGGACCCGCAGAAAGCCGCTTACCGCCAGTTCCTTCCGAGGTTCCGCGAGCTGGTCTGCCGGGCGATTCCGCCGGACGGGACGGCCATCGTGGTCAGCAAGGGGGATGCGGCGCTGCTCAACCTCGAGGGACGAACGGCCTGGCACTTCCCGCAGGGGGAGGACGGCGACTACGCGGGCTACTACCCGGCTACGAGCGGAGACGCAATCGAGCACCTGGAGGACCTGCGGGCGCGCGGAGGTGATTTCCTCGTTTTCGCCGAGCCGGCCCTCTGGTGGCTCGACCACTACGAGGATCTCCGCGTGCACCTCGAGAGCAGGTACGCGACCGTGATCCGCGACGACGAGACCTGCGTGATCTTCGACGTCCGAGCGACGACGAGCAACACGCGCTGACCATGGCCGCCGACTCCGCCGAAGCCCGAATCCGGCGTCTCAGAGAGAAGCCGTGGGGCGAGTTCGACTTCCGGAGGAAGATTCCCGAAGACGAGATCTTCGCCGTGCCGGGGATGCTCTGGACGTGGGAGAAGCGCATGCTCTACTACCTCGCGCGGGAGGAGTTCACCGGCAGGGGGGCGATCGCCGACATGGGCTCCTTCCTCGGCGGATCGACGATCTGCCTCGCCGCGGGGCTCAGCGACCGGGGGTTCGAGGGCCGGGTCATCCACTCCTATGACCTCTTCAAGCTGGGTGAGGCCGAGCGACAGCGTTACTTCCCGGAGCGTTCTCCCGGCGAACTCGGCGTGCGTGACGTCTTCGATGCGAACCTCGGGAAGTACCTCTCGCTGGTGGAGGTTCACGAGGGCGACGTCCTCAGCTTCCCGTGGGAGAACGGGCCGATCGAGATCCTCTTCGTCGACGTCGCGAAGAGCTTCAAGGTGATGGACCACATCGTTACGGGATACTTCCCCGCCCTGATGCCGTCCAAGTCGGTCATCGTGATGCAGGACTACCTCTCGCCGCAGACCGGGCCGTGGCACCACATAGTGCTCGAGAAGCTCAGCGACTACGTCGAGTACGTGGTCGACGGCGATACGGCGTCCACCATCTTCATGCTGCGAGAGCCGATCCCCCAGGAGGTCCTGGAGGCCTGCCGGTGGGAGGAGATCCCGCCGGACGAGAAGCTCGCCCTAATGGACCGGGCGATCGAGAAGCTCGACACGGAGGAGAAGAAGGACTTCCTGCGATCGAACCGCGAGATCCTCGTGTCCGGCAGGGACCGGACGTGGGGCATGCACTACCACGCGCTCTAGGGATGACCTCGCCCTCGGATGCGGTTCACGCCCGGCGACCCGCATGGGCGGGCTCCGGCTCGATCGGCCTCTATGACGCGCGCTACCTGTTCGAGCGCATCCATGCCGCCGGCGTAGAGACAATCGTCGAGCTCGGGACCGCCGCGGGTGTCTCGACGGCCATCCTCTGCGAGGCGCTCGCCGCCGCCCACGACGCCGGGGCGGTGGGTCCCGAGTACAGGGTGGTCTCGTACGACAGGCGCGCCACCGCCTACATGGATCCGTCGAGGCCAACGGGGGACGCGATTCACGAGATGCTCGAGCCGCAGCTGGTGGAGCGGATCGAGCTCCGATGGCCCGCCAACGCGGTGACCGTCCGCGAGGAGCACGGCGCCGACGAGATCGGCTTCCTCTTCATCGACGCCAGTCACAGGCACCCGTGGCCGGCGCTTGACCTGCTCGCGACATTGGACGCACTCCGGTCCGGAGCCGAGGTCGTCTTCCACGACATCAGCCTTCCGGAGATCTCGGAGGCCGGCATCGGATGGGGCCCGAAGTACGTGTTCGAGGGCCTGGACGTGGAGAAGCAGGTCGACGCGGGGGGGAGCCCGCCCAACATCGGGAGCGTGTTCGTTCCAGAGGACAAGCGCCCGCTCCGCGAGCAGCTGGTCGCTCTCGTGGAGGCCCACGAATGGGAGATCGAGGTCCCGGACGAGTACTCCGCGCCACTGCTCGGGAGGTGAGCCGGACGCCCGGGCCACCTGAGCAGGCGCTCCACGACGAGCTGCTTCCACGCTTCCGGGCGCTCGTGGAGGGCGCGGTCCCGGGTGGCGCGACGGTGGCGATCGTCAGCAGAGGGGACGATGAGCTGCTCGAGCTGCCCGACGAGCGCCGGGGCTGGCACTTCCCGCAGCGCGCGGACGGCGTGTATGCGGGCTACTACCCGGCCGACAGCGAAAACGCGATAGCGCACCTCGAGGCGGTTCGCTCGAAGGGCGCCGAGTTCATCGCGTTCCCGGCCGCGGCCCTCTGGTGGCTGGAAAGCTACCCGGAGTTCGGGCGCCATCTGGACTCGTGCTGCCGGAGGATCGCGCACGACGACCAGGCCGGCGCGGTCTACGCCCTCGCGGGCGCCCGTCACGCCGCCGCGCTACCCGCGACACGACCGCGGGAGAAGGACGACGGGGACGACCCCGTCGCCCCCGAGCAACTGCACGCGCTCGTCGACGTCCGCTTCTACGGGGACCAGGTCGGGATGCGGTTCGCTCGCGCAGAGGACGCCGTGGCCCACTACCTCGAGGTGGGAGCCACGGCGTACGCGGATCCCCACCCGCTGTTCAACACGGCGTGGTACCTGAGCCGCAACGAGGACGCGCGGAGCTCGGGCGAGAGCCCGCTCGTGCACTTCCTGAGGCACGGGCGCAGCCGGCGCCTCGACCCGCACCCCCTCTTCGACGCGGGGCACTACTACTCGCAGCACCCCGAGCTCCACAGCAGCGGAACGAACGCCCTCGTGCACTACGTCGAGAACGCACTCACGAAGAGGGCGGCCTCGCCGAACCCCCTCTTCAGCGACTCCTTCTACCTGTCCACCTACCGGAACGTCCCGCGGGAGGCCGCGACGCCGCTCGAGCATTTCGTCCGGCACGGCGCCGGCAGGCGCCGGTTCGGGTCGTCCCTGCACCGCAACATGTTCCTTGAGGCCCAGCGGACGACTTCGTCACTCACGCGCGGGATGTGGCAGTGGGGCATCGTGGTTCTCTTCACGCGGGGCGAGCCGGCCGGCCGCGACGCCTTCTCCGCGCTGGCCCGCCTGCTGAGGGACGAGCACCGCACGGGGCCCTTGCTCGTGGCCTGCTCCTGGCCCGGCCGCCGCGCTTCGGACGGTGCCGGACCTTCGCTCGTCCTCGAGGACTACGAGCTGGCCGCTCCAGTGTTCCGCGAGTCCTCCCTGCGGCTGCTCGCACGCAGCCTCGCGGCGCTGCGGCCCCTCTTCGCCGTCTCGGACGTGTCGCAGGTGCTCGTGCACCTCCGCGCGGGTGGAGCGAGGTCGTACGCCCCTGCGGACCTCGACTTTTCGCCCGGCGCCATGGTCGAGCTGGCGGCGAGAGATCCGGAGGTGAGCTTCCCGAGGGCCCGCTCCACGGCGCCGGGCCCGACGAGCAGACCGAAGATCGTCGTCCCCGCCTCCGACTGGGCCGTTAGCGGTGTGAACGTCGCGCTCGAGGGAGTCGGCAGGGAGCTGCGGGAGCTCGGCTGGGACGTCGAGATCGTGTTCACCCGGCCCCGGGAGTCCGTCCTCGAGAGCGCGGATGGCGAGGCCCATCTCCCGTCGCTACCGCATCGCTTTCTCGAACGGCGCAAGATCGGCGTCCTGGGGATGTGGGAGGAGCTGATAGGCGACCTCGAGAGCGCCGCGCCCCGCATCCTCCTGATGTCTTACGACTTCCTCGCGAACAGCGTGGCCCCCGCGCTGACCGAGTCGGTGGGCGTGGTCTCGTGGGTCCAGGCCGACGACGGCGACTACTACGAGCAGGCGTACCGGCTCGGCCCCTACTGCAACGCCATCGTGTGCGTCTCCGAGCAGATAAGGCAGAACGTCGTCCGGCTGAACCCCTCCCTGGGCGATCGCGCGAGCGTCATCCACAACTCCGCGCTCCGGCAAGCCGACGTGGCGGCGCAAGGCCGCGCGCCGGGGCCGACGATGCGCCTCGTGTACGCCGGCCGGCTCGTCCAGTACCAGAAGCGGATACTCGACTTCGTCGAGCTGGCACGCTCGCTCGATCGCACCGGCGTCCCGTACGAGATATCCCTGATCGGCACCTTCTCCCGCCACGAGGATGCCGAGCAGCGCTTTCGCGAGCTGGCGAGAGAGCACCTCGAGGACGGCCGAATCAAGTTGCGCGGGCGGATGGCGCCGGCGGCCGTGCACGACGAGCTCACGTCTCATGACTTCTTCCTGCTCCTGTCCGACTTCGAGGGACTTCCCCTTTCGCTCGTCGAGGCGATGGCGAAGGGCTGCGTTCCGGTTGTCGCGCAGAGCCGCAGCGGCATCGCGGAGCTGATCGACGACGGCGAGAACGGCGCGATCGTCAGCGGCCGTGACTACGGCGTGTGGGCGGAGCTGCTCGTCGCGCTGTGGCGGGATGGGGAGCGCTACGGCGGGATGTCGAGCCGGGCGCGCGCGAAGGTCCGGACCGAGTTCAGCGTCGAGCGCATCGGTCGGCAGTTCGCGGAGCTGTTCGCCGCCGTGGCGGATGAGCTCGCGACCGGGACGTATCGCCGGCCTCCGTCGCTCAACTGGGGGCCCGGGAGGAGCAGGACGGGGGACGTGCTACCTCCTCCCTCCATGCACGAGCCCGCCGCCTTCAACTGGGTCTGACCGCGCGCTCCTCGAGAGCCTCTTCCCACAGCCGCGTGAAGAGCCAGCGGTTGTAGCGCCGGTTGGCCGCCCGCGCCGCCGGCGGATACGACTGCGCCTCGAGGTGGTAGAGCGAGACCTCGGGGACGTAGAGGCACGTCCGCCGGTCCTTGGCCAGCCGCAGCGAGAAGTCGGCGTCCTCGAAGTCGCCTTGGACGTAGCGCCAGCTCATGCCGCCGAGCCCGGCGTAGAGCGCGGCATCGACCATCATGCACGCCCCGCTGAGGCCCGGGACGGCTCTCCCCTCGCGCACGGCGGGCAGCTCGGCGTGCATCCCCTTCAGGCGGTGCACCAGCGACCACTCCCCCGAGCCGGCCGTGCGCTCGAACGTCAGCCCGGCGTGCTGGACGGCCTCGTCCTCGTATCGGAGCAAGGGCCCCGCGGCGCCGGCCGGAGCGTCCGCGTCCAGAGCGCGGCGGAGCGCTCCGATCCAACCTGGGCGGCCGGGGAGCACGTCCGAATCGAGGAACAGGAGGAGGCGGCCCGCGGCCAGCGACGCGCCGAGGTTCCGAGCCAGCGCCACGCCGCCGTTGTCGCTCAGCGTCGCCGTGCGGAAGGGCAGCTCGTAGAGGCGGGCCAACTCGCGCGCGTAGTCGCCGAGATGCTCGGCCAGCTCTGGAGAGTCGAGGACGTAGAGGAGCTCGCATTCCGCGAGCTCCGGGTCGCGGGCGAACTGGGCGAGCTGGTGTTCCACCAGGTCGATCCGCTCGTACAGGGGCACGATCACCGAGACGTCCGGCCGCGGCGGCACCGCTCCGTGGGTCTCCTCGGCTACGACGTGGACACAGTCGCGACGGAGCTCCTGGAGGCGCGTCAGCGCGGACAGGGCGGGCCCGCTCCGCACCGCCTCTCCGAACACCCCCTCGGCCGCCGCGTCCTCCACCACCGCCCGGCGCGCCGCCGCCTCGTCCTGCGGGCTGAGCGCCGCGACCGTCTCCACGCTCCTGCCGGTTGCGTTCTCCGCCTCCAGCACCCAGCCGTCGGCCAGGCGGGTGGGTGCCTCGGCCTCGAAGTGACAGGCGAACTCCTGTGGCCTTCCGGCCCGCGGGGCCAGAGCCAGGCGGTCGCGGCCGAGCAGCTCGATCCGCTCGCCTTCGGGCGAGACCGCGGTCAGGCGCCTTAGGGCTGCCGAGCCCTCGAAGAGCCGTCCGCGTACGTAGAGCTCGGAGCCGCCGAAGCGATGCAGGCGCTCCACCTCGAGCGTCCGCTCGGCGCCCTCGACGCCGACGCTGACCGCGTGGCGCTCGCGCAGGGCCTCCCGGAGGGCGTGCAGGCCCCGCGCGAGGGACGGCGACAGCCCGTGGCCGGCCGCGAAGCTCGTCAACGCCGCCATGAGCCGCGCCCGGGCGCCGGCGTCGCGGCCGGCCAGGTGTTCGCGCACAAAGGTCGTCAGGTCCGTCAGGGCCGCCCGGGCCTCGCCGGCTGAGGCGCGGCAGCGAGCCCCGCCCGCGCTCAGTACGAGCCCGTGCCCGTCGAGGTCGAGGTCGAGCGCGGCGCGCGGAGCCCGCGCCACCACGATTGCCGCCGCCGGGCTCGCGGCGTCGCCCTCCGGAGCGTCCACCAGCCGTCCCTCGAGCCGCGCGGCGGACGCGGACGGGTTCTCCTCGGAGCTGCCGGCGCCGGAGGGCGTGCAGGCGGCGATCAGCACGTCGTCGGCCAACCAGGCGGCGCGCCGGAGGGACAGCCCCGCAGGGGGCGCCACATCCTCGGCGGCGGCCCGCTCCGTCACGACGCCGTGCGCCGCGACGCGCCGGCGAGCAGGCGCTCGTACGCCGCGGCCAGGACCGCCACGTGATCCCCCATGGCGTGCGGGCGCGGGATTCCGGCGCGCAGGCGCTCCCACAGTCCCGGCGTGCCCACGGCCCGGCCGATGGTCTCGGCCAGGCTCGCCGGGTCACCCACCCGGAAGTGCAGCCCGTTCACCCTGTCGGCGACCTTCTCGGCCATGCCCCCGACGTCGCTGCAGATCACGGGGCGCCCATGGGCGAACGCCTCCTGGATGACGAGTGGCGAGTTCTCCCACCAAACCGAGGGCACGACCACCCAGTCCACAGCGGCCATCAGCGGCGCCACCTGGTCGGGTGCGTACTCGCCCGCCACGATCACCCGATCCCTGGTTTCGGCGAGCATGGCCTCCACCCGGTCTCGGAAGCCGTGCTCCTGGAGGTCGAGGTTCGCGCCGTGCACCCGCAGCGTGGCCTGGGCGCCCCCGTCGGGGGCCTGCCGGCGCATGGCCTCGAGCAGGACGTCGATCCCCTTGTACGGGTTGAGCTGCCCGAAGAAGCCGAGCCGGTCGCGGGGGCCCACCCGCTCGTCGTCGGGCGGGGGCGCGGCGGGAAGCCGGCGGCCATAGTCCTCGAGCAGGATGCGCTCCTCGGGAACGCCCCACGCCACGTAGCGGTCCCGCAGCATCGCGCTGGGAGCCACGAAGAGGTCCACCAGGCCGAACTGCGCCTGGATGAAGCGCTTGCGCAGGAAGAACGTCTGCGGCGAGTACTCCGGGAAGCACTCGTGGCAGCGCCGCGGCGACTCCTCGTCGCACAGCTCGCCGTCCATGGTGCGGACCATCTGGCCCTTGGCCCGGCAGATGGGGAGGAACTCGTGCAGCGTGTAGACGATGGGCACTCCCGGCAGGGTCCGGCGGACCTCCCTGATCGCATCGTAGCCGATGAACAACGTGTGCTGGAAGTGCACGACGTCGGGCCGCAGCGCCTCGAGGAAGCGACGCAGGTGCCGGGTGTAGAGGCTCTTGTCGTGCCGCATCGAGCCGAACAGCCAGTCGTAGTCGAAGCCGTCCGCATACAGGAAGTACTCGGCCTCAGCGCCGTCGACGGGGGTGACGTACGTACCCTCGTGCGGGCGCCCGGAGCGGGAGAGGGGAGGCCCGCTCTTGGCGAGGAAGGTGGGCTCCCACTCGTCGCTGTCGCGCAGCGCGAGGTGCAGCTCGTGGGCGTAGCCCTCGGCGCCGCCCGGACGCACCTTGGGGTGGTTGTGGGAGACGAAGAGGACTCTGCGCCTAGACATGGGACATGCTGGGCGAGTCGACCGCGAAGGCCTCGACCTGGCGGCGGCTGAACAGGCGGCGACTCGAGCGCGCGAGCTCGGCACCCAGGCGGCCGTCGAGTGCCCTGGCGGGATCGTCGGGATTGAGGAGCAGCGCGTAGCGGGCGCCGGAGCGGCAGGCGGACGCCAGGTCGCCGAGCACGCGGTCGACGGGTCG
>Ga0208612_1001109_pt1 | contig 11294 bp, 12 predicted proteins | sample AntDryMetagUQ889_FD_188089 | JGI IMG/M metagenome (GOLD analysis project Ga0208612, IMG submission 188089) | Polar desert microbial communities from Antarctic Dry Valleys - UQ889 (SPAdes) | ecosystem: Environmental > Terrestrial > Soil > Desert | place: Antarctic Dry Valleys | collected 2008-12-31 | reverse complement strand
CCGCGGCGAGCGTGCCGACGTGGTGGGCGAGATCGTGGCCGGTACGGGAATGCGCGTGGTCCGGTAGCCGTCTGGCCGCGTTCCGAGCCGCCGCCGCACCTACCCGGAAGGGCACGCCTACGCGAGGCGCTTGCGTGTATCGCCGCGGAGCTCGTGATCGAGGCCTCGATCAGCTAGCCCGGGGATCGGTGTTGCCGGCGCCGCGCCGTAGCCTCCCCGGCAGTGATCGCTTCGTTCCACCTCATCCGCTACGCCCGGGCCGACGCGCCCGAGGGCCTCACGCGCATGGGGCTCGACCGTCCGGACCTCGCGCGCACCGCAGGTCTCGAGTTCTGGAAGCTGCTCGGCACCGGCCGTGGCCAGACGATGACGCTCGGCGCCGACCTCCGGCGCTGGGCGCTCCTCGCGGTGTGGGAAGGGGAGGGGGCTCTCGACGACTTCCTCGCCCACTCCGCGGTCGCGCACCGCTGGCGCGAACGGGCGCTCGAGGCCTACCACCTCAAGCTGGAGCCGCTGCGGGCGCATGGCGCGTGGGGAGGGGGAAACCCGCTGGCGCCGGCGCTCTCGGCCGGGCGCCGATCTGACGCGGCCACCGCGGGCCCGGCGAGCCCGGATCCCGAGGCCCCGGTCGCCATCCTCACGCGCGCGACCATCCGCGCCCGCCGCCTGGTCGCCTTCTACCGGGCGATCGAGCCGCCTGCGGTCGACCTCTCGCGCCAGCCCGGCCTGCTCGAGTCGGTGGGGATGGGGGAATGGCCGGTGGCCCGCCAGGCCACCTTCTCGCTGTGGCGCTCGTTCGCCGACGCCCGCCGCTACGCCTACGGTCGCCCCGACCACGCGGAGGTCGTGCGGCGCACCCGGGCCGAGGACTGGTACTCGGAGGAGCTCTTCGCCCGGTTCCGGCCCTACGGGCCGGAGGGCACCTGGAACGGCCGCGACCCGCTGGATGGTCGACCACCTCTCTCGGGGTGACTCCGCTTCTCCACCCGCCGCCACCACGCGACGATGCCTCCGGCCAGGCCCGCGCTCACCGCGGCGGCGATCCATGCGGCCTCGAGCGAGACCGACGCGACGATCTGCCCGAACAGCAGCGGACCGAGTCCGGCGCCCACGTAGACGCCGCTCTGCGTCACTCCGGTCGCCTTCGCGGCTGCTCCGGGCGTCCGCGCCACCACCGCGAAGTTGAGCAGTCCCGGCGACGCCCAGGTCAGCCCGAAGGCCAGCAGGCTTCCGACCACGATCGTCCACGGCGACCCGGCCGCCAGCAGCGCGTAGCCGACCGTCCCGCCGGCGAGCAGCGCCGCGGCCGGCATCAGTCCCTCGCTGGCGTGCCGGTCGGCCAGCCAGCCGACGACCACGCGGGCGACGATGCACACCGCGCTGCCGGCGGCCAGTAGGACCCCGGCGCGGCCCTCCTCGATGCCGGCGTCCACCGACGAGGTGACCAGAAAGGCGCCGAGGGCCGTGCCGCTGAACGCCCCGAGGCAGGCGGCCACGGCGAGCGGACCGAGCACACGCGCGCTCGGCGTGCGGGTGGGGGCGCGCGACGGCGGAGCCGGGGCGCTCGTGCTCCTCGGGGGGGTCGGGGAGTCGCGTTCCTCGGATCGGACCGCCGCGGCCACCACGAGCCCGAGGACCGCCGCGCCCACGTAGGCCCACCGCCACCCCACGGTGAGCGCCACGAGCGGCACCGACAGGCCGCTGAGCAGCACGGCTCCGGGAATGGCGGACTGCTTGATGCCGAACACCACGCCCTGCCGGTCGGCGGGCACACGTCCGGCGAGGAAGGCGTTGACGGCCGGCTGGGCCATGCCGTTGGCCGCCCCCCCCGCCACGAGCACCGCGATCAGAGAGGGGTAGGAGCGCGCCAGGACGGCCACGGCCGCACAGCACGCCGCGCTCCCGAGCGCGCACGCGCGCAGCGACCGCGGCCCCCCGAGGCGGTCGGCCAGCAGCCCGAGCGGCACGGATCCGAACGCGGAGACCACGAAGAACGCCGCCGTTGCTCCACCCAGGCCCGCGGGGCCGAAGCCGAGGTCCCGGCCCATCTGCACGGCGAGCGCGCCGAGCAGGAAGGAGGGCAGTACGCCGACCACCGCCACCGCGAGCCCGAGGCCGACCGCCCCGCGGGCGCCTCGAGCGGCCGCACTCACCGGGCGGGGCCTATCTCCTCGGCCACGACCTTCGCCCCGAGCATCACGAGCGGCAGTCCCCCGCCTGGGTGCACGGTGCCCCCGGCCCGGTAGAGGCCCCGCGGGCGCCGGGCCGCGTTGGTCGGGCGCCCGATCGTGCCGAGGCGCCCGTGCGGCGCCGCGCCGTAGATCGCCCCGCCCGGAGCGCCGGTCTCGCGCTCGAGGTCCGCCGGCGTGCGGCGCGCGCGGACGGCGATCCGATCGCGCACGTCGAGGCCGCGGCGGGCCAGGCGGTCGAGCAGGTGCTCCTCGTAGGCGTCGGCGTGGGCGTCCCAGTCGAGACGCTCGCCGTGGACCGGCGCGTTGGCGAGCACGAACCACCCCTCGTCGCCCGGGGGGGCGCGGTCGGGGTCTGTCACCGACGCCGCGGCCACGTACAGGGTGGGGTCGCGCACCGGGCGGCGATGGACGAAGACGTCGTCGAACTCCGCGTCGTAGTCGGGGGGGAAGAGGATCGTGTGGTGGCCGAGGCGGGGCGTCCGTCCGCGGAGGCCGAGCATCAGCGCGAAGCCCGAGAGCGAGCGCTCGGGCTTCACGCGGGCGGTTGCCGGGGCGCCGGGTCGGGCGGTGGCCCCGTCGCCGGACAGGAGTGTCGACTCGAGCGCGGCGTCGACCGTGGAGACCACGGCGTCGCAGTCGAGCGTCTCGCTGTCGGTCTCGACGGCGGCTACGCGCTCGTCCACCGTCGTCACCCGACGGACCGCAGTGCCAAGTCGCAGCTCCCCGCCGGCCGCCCCGAGACGCCGGGTGAGCGCCTCGACGATCGCGTACAGCCCGCCGCGCACGTGCCACGCCCCGAACGCGTGCTCGACGTATCCGGCCACCGCCAGGGCAGCGGGTGCCCGGCGCGGGTCGGCCCCGGCATAGGTGGCGCCGCGCTCGATCACCAGTCGCAGGCGCGGGTCGCGCACCGTGCTCCGCGCCAGGCCGCGCAGCGTGCGCCAGGGCCGTATCCGCAGGAGATCGGCCGGGCTCGGCCGCCGCTCGCCCCGACGCGGGCGCCGCGGAGGCCACGGCGCGGGACCGGAGAGGACCGGCGCCGACGCCCTCCACATACCCGCGCACGCGCCGAGGTGGCGCGCCCAGTCCTCGCCGGCGCCGGGCGAGAAGCGCTCGAGGGCGGCGACCGTCGGCGGCAGATCGGCGCCGAGGGCGACGCTCGAGCCGTCCGCGAAGCGGTACTCGGTGCCGGGCTCGACGCGCAGGAGCTCGAGCTCGTCCTCGAGCGCGGCGCCCGTGTCCGCGAAGAGGTCGGCCAGCACCCAGGGCATGGTCAAGAGCGACGGCCCGGAGTCGAACGCGTATCCGCCCACCTCGACACGGCCGCACTTGCCGCCGGGTGTCGCGGCCTGCTCCAGCACGGTCACGCGGTGCCCGAGCGCGGCCAGCCGAGCCCCCGCGGCGAGGCCGCCCACCCCGGCGCCGAGCACGGCGATCCTCACCGGCGGGCTCGGCGCCGGCGACCGATGAGCGCCGGGACCGCGAAGGCGCCCATCCCGAGGCCTCCGGCCACCGCCACGCGCGGGCGCCGCCAGATCACCGCGTTGGCGAAGGTCTCGCCCACCCACGTCCAGAGGTAGAGAGCGAGGGCGCCGTCACCGTCGAGCGCCGGGTCGTCGTCAGGGTCGATCAGCGGCCAGAGCGCGAACGCCGTCGCCGCGACGCCGGCCCAGCCCGCGAAGTTCGATGCTGGGACGCCCTCGTAGCGCCCCCCGTCCGGCCAGTGCCAGTAGCCCTCGCGGACCATGCGGGGGTCGAGGAACAGGTCCCAGGCGGCGAGTGCGCCGGCCGCGAGCGGCACCCGCACTGCGGGGCGGCGGCTCACCAGGCCCGCGGCCACCCAGGCCGGGCGGGCCATCATCGCCCATGCGGCCGCGGCCAGCAGCGGCACGCCGCGCACCTGCGGCCCCAGCTTCTCCGAGTAGGAGTAGTGGCCGAACGGCCGGCCGGTGGCCACCCCGAGCAGCTCGGCGGCGAAGCCCACCGCTCCGGCGCTACCCACGAGCGTGGTCCCCCGGACGCCTCCGCGCGCCTCGACGGCCTCGGCGGTGGAGGCGGCGAGCATCAGGCCGACCACGCAGCGCGTGGCCCTCACTCGCCAGCGCTCGGGGAGGTAGGGGTAGACCACCTGCGCTGCCATCACGCTCACCAGCAGCGCCCGGGACGCGCGACGGCGCCGCCGGGTGGCCGCCCACGTCCTCTCGAGCGGCGCCACTACCCGCGTGCGGGGCGTGTCGCCGGCCCGGAGGCTCCGCGGCCGGGCGCTACCATCGGGCCCCGCCGCCGGTCCCGCGGCGCGCTAGGCGCGCGCCCTCGCGGCCCCCCTTCACGCCATGTACGCGATCGTCAAAGTCGGAGGCAAGCAGTACCGGGTCGAGTCCGGAGACTCGCTCGTGGTCGACCGCATGGCCGAGGACGAGGGGTCCAAGGTCCTGCTCGAGCCGCTCATGCTCGCCGACGGCGACGACACCGTCTTCGACGGGGACGACCTCGAGAAGGTCAAGGTCGAGGCGGAGGTCACGGGGCACCTGAGGGGCAAGAAGATCCGCGTGGTCAAGTTCAAGCCCAAGCGGGGCTACAAGCGGACCATGGGACACCGGTCCGAGCTTACGAGGCTCGAGATCGGCGAGATCAAGAAGCTTTCCCGCCGCCCGGCGGGCCGGAGCAAGGAGGACGGGGATGGCTCATAAGAAGGGCCTCGGGTCCAGTCGCAACGGTCGTGACTCGAACGCCCAGCGCCTCGGCGTCAAGGTCTTCGCCGGCCAGGCCGTGACCGGCGGTGAGATCATCGTGCGCCAGCGCGGCACGCGCTTCAAGCCCGGGGATGGGGTCGGGATCGGCAAGGACGACACGATCTACGCCGCCCGCGCCGGGACCGTCGAGTTCAGTCGCGGGCATCGCGGTCGCAAGATCTCGGTCGCGCCGGCCGGCGAGTAGCCGGCCTCCGAGCGCCGGCGCCTTCCGCGGCTGAGGCCCCGCCGCCGTGCTCGCCGACCAGGCACGCATCTTCGTCCGCGCCGGGGCCGGCGGAGACGGCTCGGTCTCCTTCCGCCGCGAGGCCCACGTGCCCCGAGGCGGCCCCGACGGAGGGGACGGGGGACGCGGGGGAGATGTCGTGCTCGTGTGCGACGCCTCGCGTCGCGACCTGGGCGACTTCCGCCGGCGAACCCACCACCGCGCGGATCGCGGCGGCCACGGCGAGGGATCGGGCCGCCACGGACGCACGCCCGACCCGCTCGAGATCCGCGTGCCGCCCGGCACGACGGCCGAGGACTCAGAGCGGGATGCACGGTGGGACCTCACCGAGCCCGGCCAGCGCGCCGCGGTGGCGCACGGCGGCTCGGGCGGTCGGGGCAACCGGCGTTTCACCACCTCCACCCGCCAGGCTCCCCGCTTCGCCGAGCGTGGCCTGCCCGGCGAGGAGGGATGGATCGAGCTGCGGCTGCGGCTGCTCGCCGACGCCGGCCTGGTGGGCCTTCCCAACGCCGGCAAGTCGTCGCTGCTCGCGCGGCTCACACGCGCGCACCCCAAGGTGGCGGACTACCCGTTCACCACCATCGACCCGGTGCTCGGCACGCTCGACGGCGACGATCGCCAGCTCGTGGTCGCGGACATCCCGGGATTGATCGAGGGCGCGAGCGCGGGCGCCGGCCTCGGCCACGAGTTCCTCGCCCACGTGGAGCGCACGAGGCTCCTGGTCCATGTCCTCGACCTCGCGCCGCTCGACGGATCGGACCCCGAGGAGAACCACGCGACCGTCGAGCGCGAGCTCCGCGAGCACGGGGCCGGGCTCGCGGAGCTTCCACGCATCCTGTGCCTGTCGAAGGCCGATCTCGTGACCGAGGAGCGCGCAGAGGCCGCGGCGGCCGCGTGGCGCGAGCGGGTGGGGGAGGACGCGCTCGAGGTGATCGTCACCTCCGCGGCCACCCGGCGCGGCCTCGACGTGGTGGCCGCCGCGCTGCTCCGCCACGTGCCGGCCGATCCTGCGGAGCCCGCCGCGGCGCCCGACGCACCCGCCGCACCCGCGACCGAGATCCTGCCCGAGCACCGCGTGTACCGCCCGATCGACGAGGACGGCTTCGTGGTGGAGCGCACTCCGGCGGGCGTGTTCCGGGTCACGGGCGCCCGAGTGGAGCGCCTCGTAGGCCGGCACGACCTCGACAACCCGGACGCGCAGCGCTACGTCGAGGAGCGCCTCCGGCGGATGGGGGTGATACGCGCCCTCGAGCGCGAGGGCTTCGAGCCCGGCGACGACGTGGAGATGGCGGGCACGGTGTTCGAGCTCGATCCGGGCTCGGGGGGGCGCTGACCACCTCGCGGCCCCGCCGGGGAGACTGGTCGCCCGTGGGGGGTCGGGGTCAACAACTGCAGTCTGAGCCCGTCATAGGGGCTCGGATTGCGCCTCTTGGGAGAATGGCCGCCTCCGTCCGCTAATACCGTTCCGCCCGTGGCCACGATCGTCGTGAAGCTGGGCTCGAGCATCGTCGCGGACGCGCGCGGCGACGTACGGACCGACGTCGTCGGGCGGGTCTGCGAGGACGCGGCCGCCCTTCACCACGCCGGCGACTCGGTGGTGCTCGTCACCTCCGGCGCGATCGCGCGCGGGATGCGCGAGATGGCGATGCCCGCGCGCCCCCGCACGATCGACGAGCTACAGGCCGCCTCGGCGGTCGGGCAGGGCAAGCTCTACCGCACCTACGACGAGCTCCTCCGCGCCCACCACGTGCCCAGCGCGCAGGTGCTCCTCACGTTCTTCGACATGTCCGCGCGGACGCACTACCTCAACGCTCGCCGGACCCTGCGCAAGCTCGTCGAGTGGCGCGTGGTGCCGGTGATCAACGAGAACGACACCACCACCACCGACGAGATCTCGTTCGGAGACAACGACTTCCTGGCCGCGCAGGTGGCCATCCTCCTCGGCGCCGACGTGCTGCTTCTACTTACGGACACCGAGGGACTCCACACCGCCGATCCTCGCCGAGATCCCGCGGCCACGCTGATCTCCGAGGTCACGGACTTCGCCTCCCTCGACCATCTCCAGATCGGGGTCTCCACGTCTCCGCTCGGCTCGGGGGGCATGCGCTCGAAGGTCGTGGCCGCGGAGATGGCCACCGCCGCGGGGATCCCCTCGGTGATCATGAGCGGGCTCCGCGCGGGTCTGATCGTGGACGCCGCGGTGGGCGCAAACGTGGGCACCCGCTTCCATCCTCAGGAGGGCCGCGTGTCGAGCTTCAAGCTCTGGCTCAAGTACGCCAAGCCGAGCCACGGCCGTGTGCTGGTGGACCGCGGCGCCGAGCATGCACTGCGCGAGCGTGGCACGAGCCTGCTGCCGGTCGGCGTGGTCGAGGTGAGTGGTGCTTTCAACGCCGGGGACGCCGTCGAGGTGGCGGCCGCCGGCGACGGCGGGCGGGCCATCGGCAAGGGCATCGTGAACTACTCCGCCGAAGAGCTGCGCAGCGTGATGGGGCGCAAGACCGCAGAGGTGCGGGCGATGCTGCCGCGCGCCACCGAGGAGGCCGTGCACCGGGACTACTTCGTGCTGGACTAGGCCCAGCCGACGCACGCGCCGGATTCGAGCTAGCTTCTCGCCGGGGCCGAGGAGGACCAGAGGTGGCGACGAGCATGAGCCGTAACGGGACGAGGACGCAGGCGAGCAGCCGGGACGGCGGCGACGGGTCGGCCTCGAGAGGTGACCGGGACGCCGGCCGCAACGGCGGCGGCGACGACTCGCCGAGCGGACTCCAGGGCCTTATCGAGCGCCGGCGCAAGGGCTGGCAGATCGGCGAGCCCGACCACGAGTTCTTCGGTCGCCAGCGCCACTTCTGGAACTTCGTCAACGACCACTACTTCCGGATGGAGATCGGCGGCTGGCACCGGCTGCCGGACGGGCCCTGCATGCTCGTCGGCGTCCACGCGAGCAGCGTCGTCCCGATGGAGGCGTGGAGCTTCGTCCAGGAGTGGTGGCGGCACTTCGGCCGCGAGCGGATCCTTCACGGCACCACTCACGATGCGCTCTTCGTCCTCCCCGGGATCGGGGACTACTTCCGGCGGCTGGGCGTCATCCCCGCCAGCCCCGAGTCCATCTCGGCGGCCCTCGCCGCAGGCCACGACGCGATCGTCTGGCCCGGGGGCGAGCTCGACGCCTTCAGGGCCTGGACCAAGCGCGACCACGTCGTCCTCGGAGGTCGTGTGGGGTTCGTCCGCCAAGCCATCACCTCCGGTGTCCCGATCGTGCCGGTGGCCGCCACCGGCGGCTCCGACACCGTGATCGTCCTCTCCGAGGGGCGTCGCCTGGCCCGGGTGCTCGGCCTGAAGAAGCTCCTCCGCGCCGAGGTGCTCCCGATCACGTTCGGGCTGCCGCTCGGGTTCCTCCAGACCGTGCTGCCCGCGATACCGATGCCGGCCAAGCTGCGGCTCGAGGTCCTCGACCCCGTCGAGGTCGACCACGACCCCGAGCGCGCCGGGGACAAGCGCTACGTGAAGACGAAGTTCCGCCAGGTCGAGCGGCGCCTCCAGCAGGGGGTCGACGAGCTGGCCAAGCGGCGCTCGTTCCCGATCTTCGGGTAGCTCGTGCCTTCCTGCCGGAGTGCCCTCCGAGGGCATCCGGGCAGGACACTCCCCTCGCGCGCGCACCGTGGACGGCCGGATACCCTTCACCTGTGGCCGCCACCACCGCCACGGTCGCTGACGTCTGCGTCGCCGCCAAGGAGGCATCGCGCCGGCTGGCGCGCCTCGACTCCGCTGTCCGCGACGCCGCTCTCCTGGCCATGGCCGAGGCACTCGAGAGCCGAGTCGACGAGATCCTCGAGGCCAACGCCCGGGACGTGCACGTGGCCCGCGAGACCGGCACCGGCCCCGCGCTGATCGACCGCCTCGCGCTCACCCCCGACCGCGTGGCCGGTATCGCCTCCGACGTGCGGCGAATCGCCGCCCTCGAGGATCCGGTGGGCGAGGTCATCGAAGGTCGCCGTCTCCCCAACGGCCTCGACGTCCGGAAGGTCAGCGTCCCCCTCGGCGTGGTCGCCGTGGTCTACGAGGCGCGACCCAACGTGACGATCGACTGCACCGCCCTGTGCCTGAAGTCCGGCAACGCCATCGTGCTGCGTGGCTCCTCGATCGCCGAGCACTCGAACGCGGTGCTGGCGGCCATCGCCTCCGAGGCGGCCGAGATGGCGGGCGTGCCGCCAGGGGCGATCGGCTTGGTCGCCGGTGGTGGGCGCGACGAGCTCCGGGAGCTCGCCACCCAGGTCGGCCAGGTCGACGTGATCATTCCGCGTGGGGGAGAGGGGCTGAAGGCCGCGCTCGCCGAGCACGCCACCGTGCCCGTGCTCTACGCAGCCTCGGGGAACTGCCACGTGTTCGTCGACGCCACCGCCGACATCGATCGCGCAACCGCCATCGCGATCAACGCCAAGGTCCAGCGTCCGAGCGTCTGCAACGCGGCCGAGACCCTGCTCGTGCATTCCGCCGTCGCCGATGAGTTTCTCCCGCGGGCCCTGTCCGAGCTACGCGAGCGTGGGGTCGAGCTGCGGGTGGACGAGCGCACTCGGGCCGCCGCCGGGGCGCTGGGTCCGTCCCTGATCGCGGCGACCGAGAGCGACTGGGCCACGGAGTTCCTGGCGCTCGTGCTCGCGGTGAAGGTGGTCGACTCCGTCGAGGAGGCCATAGACCACGTCGAGCGCTACGGGTCCGGGCACTCCGAGGCCATCCTCACCTCCTCGACCCACGCGGCGCGCGCGTTCACCGACGGGGTGGATGCCGCCTGCGTGTACGTGAACGCGTCCACCCGCTTCACGGACGGCGGGGAGTTCGGGCTCGGCGCGGAGATCGGCAACTCGACCCAGAGGCTGCACGCCCGCGGACCGATCGGCCTGCGAGAGCTCTGCACCTACAAGTACGTGGTCGAGGGCACGGGCCAGGTCAGGCCCTGAGTGGCGGCCGTTCCGGCCACCTCCGCGATCGGGTGCTGAGGCTTGCGCGTCGGAGTCCTCGGCGGGGTCTTCAACCCCCCTCACATCGGGCACATGGTGTGCGCCCAGGAGGCGCTCGTCGCGCTCGGCCTCGACGAGGTCGTGCTGATCCCGGTTGGCGAGGCTCCGCACCGCGAGGTCGAGGCCGACCCCGGCGGCGAGGTCCGCCTGGCGCTGTGCGAGGCCGCCGCCGCGCCCGACGACCGGCTCGTAACCTCGCGACTCGAGCTCGACCGGCCCGGTCCCTCCTACACGGCGGACACGCTGGCGGAGCTCGCCCGCGAGCGCCCCGGTGACGAGCTCGTGCTCATCCTCGGCGCCGACGAGGCGGGATCGCTTCCCTCCTGGCACGATCCGCAGCGGGTCCTAGCCTCCGCGACGGTGGCCGCCGTCGAGCGTGAGGGCCTTCGACGGGAGGAGATCCGCGAGCGCGTCGCGGGTCTCGCGGGCGCCGAGCGGATGGAGTTCTTCGCCATGCCCCGGATCGACGTGTCCTCGACGCTGGTGCGCCGGCGGGTTGGCGAGGGTCTTTCGATCCGCTACCTGGTCCCGGACGCCGTGGCGGAGCTGGTCTCGACCCGGGGGCTGTACCGGTCGAGCAACGTGGGCGACGGAGCCGAGCGCTCCGGCGCGACGGATGTCTCGAGCGTCTCCGGTGTCGCGGACTCCGCCCGCCGGCGCTCCGCCCGGCAAGCGCCCGGAACGATCGCGACCGGAGCCGGTGCCTCGTGAGCGATGACGCCTTCTCCTCTGGCGCCCCACCGCCATCCGCGGCGGAGGACCGGATGGATCCCGCCGCCCTGGCCGACCGCCTCGCGGCGCTGGCCTCCGACCGCAAGGCCGCCGACATCCGCGTGATCGACGTGCGCGAGCTGGTGGGCTACACCGACTTCCTGGTCGTGTGCTCGGGCAACACCGAGCGCCAGACCAAGGCGATCCACGACGCCGTCTACCAGACGGTCAAGGACGAGCTCGGCCTCCTGCCCCGCCGCGTGGCCGGCGAGCGCGAGGCCCGGTGGATCCTCCTCGACTACCTCGACTGCGTGGTCCACATCTTCACGCCCGAGGCGCGCGCGTTCTACCGCCTCGAGCAGCTGTGGGGCGAAGCGCCGGCGCGGTCGGTGGGGTAGCG
>Ga0208612_1001108_pt1 | contig 11296 bp, 13 predicted proteins | sample AntDryMetagUQ889_FD_188089 | JGI IMG/M metagenome (GOLD analysis project Ga0208612, IMG submission 188089) | Polar desert microbial communities from Antarctic Dry Valleys - UQ889 (SPAdes) | ecosystem: Environmental > Terrestrial > Soil > Desert | place: Antarctic Dry Valleys | collected 2008-12-31 | reverse complement strand
CCGCTCGAGGCCCTTCGCCTGGGCCTTGGTCTCCTTGAGGTGCTCTTGGAGGCGCTTCTTGTACGGCGCCTTCGTGGTCATCCCGATGTGGGCCTGGAGGGCTGTCTCGAGCTCCTTCTCCTTGCCGTAGGCCTCGTTGAGGTACTGGATCAGCTTCAGGTCACGCGCCTGCACTTCCTTAGCCATCTCTACCGCCTCTCCGCCCTCAGGCCCGCCCTCGGCGTCCTCGAGGACCTCTTCGGGGAGTTCGTCGTCTTTTTGGGAGTCTCTTGGTACGAACAGCTTCGCGTCGGTGCGCCCGCGGCCATGCGCGTCCCGTGCCCCGGCGAACCGACGCTCAAACGCTCAAGCCGGCGATGACGCTGGCACCGGCGGGGTGCGACGACGCTGCCACGTCGGGGTGGAGGCCTTCGGTCACGAGCTCAGGAGCTCTCGCGACCGGAAAACGGTTTGCCTCTTTCGCGATCCGAGCAAGAAAGGCACCATGCGCTACTGGACCCAGCTCGCCACCGAGATGTTTCCGCCCGCCGACCTCGTGCGCCAGGCCGTGGAGACCGAGCGCTGGGGCTTCGACGGCACCTGCGTCTCCGACCACTTCCAGCCCTGGTGGGAGCCCGGCGAGAGCTCTCAGGCCTGGACCGTGCTCGGCGCGATCGGCCAGGCCACCGAGAAGCTGCCGCTGGGGACCGGCGTCACGACGCCGGTGCACCGCTACCACCCCGCGGTGACCGCGCAGGCCTTCGCCACGCTCGAGTCGATGTTCCCCGGCCGCGCGTTTGTGGGCATCGGCTCCGGCGAGTCGCTGAACGAGACGCCGTGCGGCATGGACTGGCCCGCCGTGGGTGAGCAGGTCGACCGCATGGAGGAGGCGCTCGAGATCATCAGCCGCCTCTTCGACGGCGAGCGCCTGGACCACGACGGCCCGCACTTCCGCACCAAGCGCGCCCTCCTGCACACCCGCGGCGAGCGCCGGCCGCCCATCTACATCTCGGCCTTCGGTCCGCGCGCGGCGAAGGTCGCCGCGCGCTGGGGCGACGGGCTGTGGACGCTGGCCGACCCCGAGCAGGCGCCCGAGCTGATCGACGTCTATCGCGGCGCCTGCGAAGAGGCCGGCCGCGAACCGGGCGAGATCATCCTGCAGGTGGGCTTCTCGTGGGCCGAGGACGACGACACGGCGCTGGAGGGCTCGAGGGTGTGGAAGGCCACGCTGCCGCCCGAGTACTTCCGCGAAGACTGGAGCGACCCCGTCGAGATGCAGCGCAAGGCGCAGGCGGAGATCTCCGACGACGAGTTCAAGGAGGGCTACATCGTCTCGTCCGACCCGTCCGTGCACGCCGACCGCGTGCGCGAGATCGAGCGGCTCGGAGCCACCGTGGTCTGCCTGCAGAACGGCTCTGGCGCCGACCCCCACGGCGCCCTGCGCGTGTACGGGGAGCAGGTCCTCCCCGCGCTGCGCGGGTAGCTACGCCCCCGGTGGACCATCCGGGCCGAAGCGGCTCTCCTCGCCTTCGGCGAGCCGTCCGTCGCGGCCCACGTAGCCGTCCTTGCCCCCGGTGATCAGCACCAGCGTCGCCTCGTCGGTGGGGTTTCGCATGCGCCGCACCGTCGAGGCGTCTACGCGCGCCAGGCCCCCGGGCCCGAGCAGCTGCGTACTGCCGTCTCCGAACTCCAGCTCGAGGCGGCCGCGGTGCACGAAGTACAGCTCCTCCTGCTCGTCGTGGAGGTGGCGGCCGGCCTCGTAGTGGGGGGGCAGCTCGATGCCGTTGACTCCGAAGGCGGTCACGCCGAGCTCCTTGCGCACCTTGCGAAAGCCCGGACCGTCGCCCAGCGCCTCGAGGTTGGCCACCGCGTAGCCGTCACCCTCGACCACCTCACTCACCTCTTGGTCGGCCATAGCCGCGAGGCTACCCGCCGGCCAGCTCGGCTGAACGCAGCCCGCGCAGCGCCCAGCCCACGAACAGCCCGCCCATTCCCGCCGCCACGGCGAAGGCCGCTCCGGTGTGGAAGGGCTCGCCGGAGATCAGACCGCGCAGCGACTCCATCACGAGCGTGAGCGGGTTGACCGTGGCCACCGCATGCACCCAGCCCTCGAGCAGGTCCAGGGGCAGGTACACCGGCGCCATGAACAGGGCGAGGAACACCGGCGTCTGCATGAGCGGCCCGGCCTGGATCGAGCGGAAGCGAAAGGCGATTCCCGCCGCCCACATCAGCGCGATCACGTTGATCATCAAGGCCAGCGCGATCATGCCCACAACGTCGATGCCGCCACCGTCCACCTGCATACCCGCCGCCAGCGCTATGACGAACAGCAGCGCCTGGATGAACAGCGCCCGCACCAGCGCCGAGAGCGCGTAGCCGGCCAGCAGCCCGCTGCGTCGCGGGGCGGCCAGCATCATCCGCCGCCCGAAGCCCGACTCGAAGTCGCGCGCGATCGCGAAGCCGGTGAAGACACCGCCGAAGGCCGAAGCCTGCATGAGCACGAAGGAGAACTGGAAGGCGGTATAGCCCGAGCGAAAGTCGAAGTTCGGCAGATCCTCGACGCGCGACAGCCCGCCGGCGAACGCGGTGAAGAAGAACAGGGGGAAGATGATCGACGGGATCAGCAGCGACGGGTTGAGGAAGAAGTTGTGCAGATTGCGCCAGGCCACGACCAGCGCGACGGAGCGGTAGCGCCGGAGCACGGGCCGAGCGCCCGGGGAGGCGCTCATGTCCGGGTCAACCTCGTGCGCAGGGTGGCGCTGGCCGCGGCCAGGAAGGCCAGCCCGATGGCCACCGAAAAGCCGAAGCCGAGGGCCAGGGCCTGGCCGTCGAAGCCGTCGATGAACAGGCTGCGGATGCCCTCGATCAAGTACGAGACCGGGTTGTAGGTAGCCACCGTCTGAAACCAGTCCTGCTCGATCAGGTCGCGCGGGAGCGCCATCGAGGACAGGAAGAGGAACACGAACAGGACCGGGAACAGGCCCTGCACCGCCTCGCCGTTGCCCAGCCGCAGCGCCGCGAAGATGCCGATGCACCCGAACGCGAACGAGGTCGCCAGCGCCAGGGCCAGCAGCACGGGCACGCCGGCCAGGCCGGCCTCGAAGTCCGCGCCGGCGACCAGCCCCACGACCAGGTAGATCACGCCCTGAATCACGCCGAGCACCAACACGCCGGCGAGCTGTCCCGAGACCAAGCTGAGCCCGGTCATGGGCGTGAGCGCCAGCCGGTCGAGGAAGCCCGTCTCTATGTCGCGCGCGAGATCGCTGCCCGCGTTCGAGACCGAGAAGATCCCTGCCTGGATGAAGGGAATCGCCAACGCAAAGGTCAGGTAGGAGTCGGTGGGAAAGCCGGGGATCTCGGTGGCCTTGCCGAGTCCGGCCGAGTTGATGGCCATAAGGATCAGCGGGAAGACCAGCGAGGGCACGAGCTGGGCGGGCTGGCGCAGCGTACGGTTGACCGAGCGGCGCGCGAGCGCGCCGATCTGTAGAGCCACCTGGTGGAGCGGGCGGTGCTCGGGCGACCGACGCTCGGCCTGTGCTCCTGCGCTGTCCGGGTTCACGCCGCCTGGCGCTCGTCGGGGACGCCGTCCTCCTGTGCCCCTGCACCCTGGCCCTCCAGCGAGCGGCCGGTCTTGGCCAGGAAGACGTCGTCCAGCGACGGGGCGTGCACCTGCAGGTGCTGCACGGCCACGCCCTCGGAGTCCAGCGCGCGGACCACGTCGGCCAGCCCGCCGTCACCGCGGGCGAGACGGACGGCCACGGCGTCCGGCGTGCTCCGCGGACAGTCGCCGTCGTCGCCGAAGCGGGCCAGCACGCCGGCCAGCCGCTCGCGGTCGCCGGGGTCCGCGGGAACGGCCTCCACGCTGGGCTCTCCGATCTCGGCCTTCAGCGTGGCCGGCGTCCCCTCGGCCACGATCCTGCCGTCGTCGATGATCCCGACCCGGCTCGCCAGGGCGTCGGCTTCCTCGAGGTACTGGGTGGTGAGGAAGACGGTGACCCCGTCGCCGGAGGCCAGGCCCTCGACCTCCTCCCACAGAGCGGTGCGGCTCTGGGGGTCGAGGCCGGTGGTGGGCTCGTCGAGAAAGAGGATGCGCGGGCGGTGCACCAGCGCCAGGGCCAGGTCGAGCCGGCGCTTCATGCCCCCCGAGTAGCCGCCCACCTTGCGGTCGGCCGCGTCGGACAGGCCCACGCGCCCGATCAGCTCGTCGCCTCGGCTGGTGCGCTCGGCGCGCGGGAGGCCCTGGAGGGCAGTCTGCAGGCGCATGTGCTCGCGACCGGTGAGGAAGGGGTCCAGGGCGGCCTCTTGGAGGGCGGCGCCTATCTGCTCGCGCACCTCGGCTCCCTGCTTGGCCACGTCGTAGCCGGCCACCAGGGCCTCGCCCGAGGTGGGCGGGATCAGCGTGGTGAGCACGTGCACGGTGGTGGACTTGCCCGCGCCATTGGGCCCGAGGAAGCCGTAGATCTCGCCCTCCTCCACGCGGAGGTCGATCCCGTCGACCGCCCGGGGGCCCTTCTTGAACTCCTTGACCAGTCCGTTGACCTCTATCGCTGCCGGCATGGCGGCACCGTACCAAACTGCTTGAGGTTTGCAACTATCGAGGTAGATGAATATGATGTTCGCATGAGCACTGCGCCCGACCGCGAGGCCTGGGGCTTGATGCTGGAGCTGCTCTTCAGCCACCACCGGCCTCGCGTGTGGGGCATCGCCGCCGAGTTCGACCTGGCGCCCATGCAGATGTTCGCCCTCAAGGCGCTCGAGCCCGGCCGCGAGCTGCCGATGAGCGCGCTGGCCGGCTCGCTGCACTGCGACGCCTCGAACGTGACGGGGATCGTGGACCGCCTCGAGTCGCGCGGCCTGATCGAGCGCCGCAGCTCCCCCGAGGACCGGCGGGTGAAGATGATCGCGGTCACCGAGGAGGGCCAGCGCCTGCGCGAGCAGATCGCAGCCCGCATGAGCGAGCCGCCGCCTCCCATCGCCAAGCTGGCGCTTCAGGATCAGCGCGAGCTGCGCGACATCATGGCCCGCGCCCTCCGCTCCTAGATGTCCCAGGACATCTAGGTTCCCGGGCGGTGGAGTCGCATACCGAGCTCGTCCTCTTCGGTCTCCTGCTGGCGGTCACCGTGCTGGCCGTCGCAGCCCGCTGGATCAGGGTGCCCTACCCGATCCTGCTCGTCCTGGGCGGCTCGGCGCTCGGGTTCACGCCGGGGATGCCCGAGGTCTCGCTGGACCCCGACCTCGTCCTGCTGATCTTCCTGCCGCCGTTGCTCTACGCCGCGGCCTTCTTCGCCAATCTCCACGAGCTGCGGCGCAACGTGCGGCCGATCGGGCTTCTGGCGATCGGCCTGGTGCTGGCCACGATGGGCGCGGTCGCCGTCGTGGCTCACGCGGCGGTGGGACTGAGCTGGGCGGTGGCCTTCACGCTCGGCGCCGTCGTCGCCCCCACCGACGCCGTCGCCCCGCTGACCATCGTGCGCCGGCTCGGCGTGCCGCGCCGGGTCATCACCGTGATCGAGGGCGAGAGCCTGACCAACGACTGGACCGCGCTCGTGCTCTACCGCTTCGCGGTGGCCGCAGTGGTCAGCGGCAGCTTCTCGCTGGCCGAGGCCGGCCCGCGCTTCCTGCTCACAGGCCTCGGCGGGCTGGCCATCGGGCTGGCGGTCGGCCACGTGGTCGCCTTCGTGCGACAGCGTCTGGACGACCCCCCCACTGAGATCACGGTCTCGCTGCTCACCGGCTACGCGGCCTACCTGCCGGCGGAGGAGCTCGGCTTCTCCGGAGTCATCGCGGCTGTCACGGTTGGGATCTTCATGGGCTCGCGCACCTCGCGGGTGACCACCCCGACTGTCCGCATGCAGGGCTTCGCGGTCTGGGAGATCCTCCAGTTCCTCCTCAACGCCTTTCTGTTCATGCTCATCGGGCTGCAACTGCCGGGCGTGCTCGACGGCCTCGGGAGCCGCGGGGCGGGCGAGCTGGCCGGCTACGCGGCGCTTGTGGGCGCCGTGGTGGTCGCGGTGCGCGTAATCTGGGTCTTCGTCCTCACGTACCTGCCGCGGGTTGTGTTCCCGCGAATCGCAGAACGGGATCCCTACCCATCCTGGCGCCCGGTAGCCGCACTGTCGTGGACCGGCATGCGCGGCGGGGTCTCCCTGGCCGCCGCGCTCGCGATCCCGCTGACCATCGACGGAGGCGCCCCGTTCCCCGACCGCGACCTGGTGATCTTCCTCACCTACGCGGTTATCGTCGCCACCCTGGTGCTCCAGGGCCTGACGCTGCCGGCGGTGGTTCGGGCGCTGGGACTCGAGGAGGACGGCCTGGACTCCGAGGAGGAGCTCCACGCGCGCGTCCAGACCGCGCAGCGCGCCCGCGAGCGTGTGGAGGAGCTCTCGGGCGAGGAGTGGGTGAACGCCGACACCGCCGTGCGCCTGCGCGGCCTCTACGACTGGCGCCACCGGCGCTTCAGCGCGCAGGCCGAGGGCGACGGCGCCCACTACGACGAGCGCTCGCAGGCCTACCAGCGGCTTGTCCGCGAGATCATCGCCGCCGAGCGGGGTGCGCTGCTGGCGCTGCGCAACGAGGGGCGCATCACCGACGAGGTGATGCGCCGTGTCGAGCGCGACCTCGATCTCGAGGAGACCCGCCTCGAGACCTGAGCCACCCAGGGCGTCGATATATTCTTCGACAGAGGTCGAACGAGGTGAGGACAGTGACCCATCCCGCGCTCGGACAGGTGGAGCTGCCGGACCTGCTCCACGCCCTCAGCGACCCCGTCAGGCTGAATATCGTCCGCTGCCTGGCGCGGGACGGCGAGTGCGCCTGCGGGTCCTTCTCGGTGTCGGTCTCCAGGTCGACCCTCTCGCACCACTTGAAGGTTTTGAGGCAGGCGGGCTTGACCCAGACCCGTCCAGATGGCACCCTTAGGTTGATCTCGCTGCGGCGCGTAGAGCTTGACGAGCGCTTTCCCGAGCTGCTCGACTCCGTGCTCAGCTGCCGCTGACCCACCCCGGGTCGCCGTGCGTAGTCCAGAGAGAGGCTGATGGCAAAGCCTCTCCCCCATTGTCCCCGTCTGCTATTATTTCGATAAGTGTCGAACGAACGCAACCTAGTCCCTGAAGTAACCACCGACTCCCTGCAGCTCTTCTTCAACGAAGCGCGCCGTCACCCCCTGCTCACAGCCGAGGAGGAGATCGAGCTCGCACAGCGCATCGAGAAGGGCGACCTCGCCGCCAAGGACCGGATGATCAACGCGAACCTGCGCCTGGTCATCTCCGTGGCCCGCAAGTACCAGGGCCAGGGCCTGGCCCTCGGCGACCTGATCCAAGAGGGCATGCTCGGCCTGATCCGCGCCGTCGAGAAGTTCGACTGGCGCAAGGGCTTCAAGTTCTCCACCTACGGGACGCTGTGGATCCGCCAGGCCATCGGCCGCGGCCTTGCCAACTCGGGCCGCACCGTGCGCCTGCCTGTCCACATCGTCGCCCGGGCCCGCAAGATCGCGGACGCCGAGCGCAAGCTGGCCGTGGAGCTGGGCCGTGAGCCCACCGACGCCGAGATCTCCGAGCGGGTGGAGTTGCCCATCGACGAGGTCATGGACATCCGCCGTGCCGACCAGACCCCCTCGAGCCTCGACCAGAAGGTCGGGGAGTCCGAGGAGACCTCCCTCGGCGACCTGATCGCCGGGTCGGAGCCCGGTCCCGCCGAGGAGGTGGGCGAGGGCATGGCCGGCGAGGCCGTCCAGCAGGCCGTGGAGCAGCTGCCCGACGCCGAGCGTGACGTGCTGCGCCTGCGCTTCGGCCTCACCGGCTCCGAGCCGGCCGCCCTGCGCGAGACCGGCAAGCAGCTGGGCCTCTCCACGGAGCGTGTCCGACAGCTGGAAGACCGGGCCCTCAAGCGCCTCTCGCGCGACGAGGACCTGGCAGCGCTGCGCCAGGCCGCCTAGCGGCGGAGCGCAGGCTCGGCTGGACTACGACCGGGCACGGCGGCGCGGCCCCGGCTTTCGCCGCCCGTAAGAAGTCGGCGCCCTCGGACTGATATCCAAGGGCCCCCCTTGGGCAGAAGAGGGTAATGGCCGATCAACTGACAGACACCAACACCGGCACTCTCCGGCTGGGCGACCACTCCGTGCGACGTCTCGGCTTCGGGGCGATGCGCATCACCGGCGCCGGGGTGTGGGGCGAGCCCGAGGACCGCGACGAGGCGCTGGCCGTGCTGCGCCGCGCGGTCGAGCTCGGCGTGAACCTCATCGACACCGCCGACTCCTACGGGCCCAACGTGTCCGAGGAGCTCATCGCCGAGGCGCTTCACCCCTACCCCGACGACCTCCTGGTCGCCACCAAGGCGGGGTTCCTTCGCGACGGCCCGGGCAAGTGGCGCACCAACGGCCGGCCCGAGCACCTCCGCGAGGCCGTGGAGGGCAGCCTGAAGCGCCTCAAGCTCGATCGCATCGACCTGCTCCAGCTTCACCGCATCGACGAGGACGTGCCCGCCGAGGACCAACTGGGCGCGCTGACCGAGCTGCGCGACGAGGGCAAGATCGCCCACATCGGCCTCTCGGAGATCTCAGTCGACCAGCTCGAGCACGCCGAGGGCATCACGCCGATCGTGTCGGTGCAGAACCGCTTCAACCTCGAGGACCGGGCCGCCGAGGACGTGCTCGAGGCGTGCGAGGAGCGCGGCATCGGCTTCATCCCCTGGTTCCCGCTGGCCTCGGGGAATCTCATGCGCGATGGCAGCCCACTCGAGGAGATCGCCGAGCGCCACGGCGCCTCACCGGCGCAGATCGCGCTGGCCTGGCTGCTGCGGCGCTCCGAGGTGATGCTGCCCATCCCCGGCACCTCGTCGGTCGAGCACCTAGAGGACAACCTTGCGGCCGCGGAGATCGACCTCTCAGACGAAGAGCTCGCCGAGCTCGACGGAGCAGTATGAGCGAGCGCTTCGACGTCGTGGTGCTGGGCGCCGGCCCCGGAGGCCGCGGCGCCGCGGGCAAGCTGGTCGCCGAGGGCGTGAGCGTGGCCATGCTCGAGGGCGAGCTGGTGGGCGGCGAGTGCCCGTTCTGGGCCTGCATCCCCACCAAGGGCCTGCTGCGGCCGGTCGAGGCCCGCGCGGAGGCCAAGAGGGTGCCGGGCATGGACGCCTCCGAGCCGCGCTGGGCGGAGGTGCGCGAGTACCGCGACTACCTCAACAGCGGCCTGGAGGACGGGGCGAAGGTCAAGGCCTACCAGGAGATGGGCATCGAGGTGATCAAGGAGCACGGCGAGATCACCGGGCCGGGCAAGGTCCGGGCCGGCGACCGCGAGCTGGAGGCCGGCGACATCGTGATCGCCACCGGCACCCTCTCCGCCATCCCCCCGATCGACGGGCTCGACGATGTCGACTACTGGACCAACCGCGAGGCCAGCGCGATGAAGGAGATCCCCTCGAGCATCGTGGTCCTGGGGGGCGGCCCCGTGGGCATCGAGTTCGCGCAGATGCTCTCGCGCTACGGGTCTGAGGTGACCCTCGTCGAGGGCGCCGACCGCCTGCTCGCGCGCGAGGACCCCGCGGTCTCCGAGCTGATGACCGAACTGCTGCGTGAGGAGGGCATCGACGTGCGGGTCGGTACCCGCGCCGACGCCGTGGCCTCTGACGGCAACGGCGGTGTGCGGGTGACCGCGGGGTCGGATCAGGTACCAGCGGAGCGTCTGCTCTTGGCCGTGGGCCGCGCCCCCCGGGTGGAGGGCATCGGCCTGGACACGGTGGGGATCGAGCCGGGCGAGAAGGGCATCGAGGTCGACCAGTACTGCCAGGCCGCCGAGGGCGTCTACGCCGTGGGCGATGTGACCGGGATCTCGCCCTTCACCCACGTGGCCTCCTACCAGGGCTGGGTGGCCTCGGAGTGCATCATGGGCCGCGGGCACGTGGCCGACTACAAGGCCGTCCCGCGCGTGGTCTTCTCAGACCCCGAGATCGCGGCCGTCGGCCTCAGCGCCGAGCAGGCCAGCGAGCAGGGTCTCGACGTGGCCACGGCCGAGGTGGACATCTCCAAAGCCGACCGCGCCGAGACCTTCGGCAAGGACCTCAAGGGTCGCGCCGGGGTGGTGGCCGACCGCGAGCGCGGCGTGCTCGTGGGAGCCTGGGCGGTCTGCCCACTGGCGAGTGAGTGGATCCATGCGGCAGTGGTCGCGGTCAAGGCCGAGGTCCCGCTGGAGACCCTGCGCGACTCGATGATGCAGTTCCCCACCTTCAGCGAACTGCTGCTGTCGGCGGTGCGCCAGGTAGACGCCTAGCCCGGCCGCCAGGAAACGACCTCAGCGGGCTCGCGCTCGGCCAGCACGCGAAGGTTGTGGGTCGCCCGCACCGCCAGTGCCGCGATTGCGAGGGCGGATAGCCCGAGTCCCACCAAGTCGAGCGCAGTCACGCCGAGGCCGGCCACCTCGAAGGAGAGGCCCGCGCCCAGCGCCATCGCCGCGTTCAGAGCGATCAAAGCTATTCGCGCCTCGGTCGGGCCGACGCGCCCGTAGCCGAGGCTGAAGACGCCGAAGGCGTAGGTCTCCAGGTAGGTGTTGATCGAGAGCACGAGGTAGACCACGACGATCACGAGACCGGTACTGAGGAGCATGTAAGGGGAGAGGCCGAGGCCGAGGCCGATCAGCGCGGTGGCGATGGCGTCGACGAGGTGGTCGAGGTAGTAGCCGTAGGTGGGCCGCTGAGTCTTCCTCACGCGCGCCAAGGTTCCGTCCAGCGAGTCACCGAACCAGTGGACCACCAGCAGTGCGCTTGCCGCCCACAGCCAGACAGGGTTCTCGTTGGACAGGACGTAGGCGGCGGCGATGCCCACCGCGGCCACCACTCCCAGCATCGTCAGGTGGTCGGGCATCACGCGCTTGGGCAGCCGCCTCGCGATCCACTCGAGCGCCTTGGCCTCGGCGCGTGCAAGCAGAAAGCGCTTCTCGCGCGGGGCGTCGTTGACCGTCTCCTCCATCGTCTCCTCCTTGTTGACCATCGGTCAGCACGGTATCAGCGATGCGCGCAGATGACCACCCCAATAGGATCGCGGCGTGTCCCTCGAGCAGGTCGAAGCCGTGCTGCTCGCCGCCCGCGACCGCCCCACCTTCGCCCTCCAGCTGGCCCAGGCCCCCGCGATCCTCACCGGCTACGACCTCACCCCTGAGGAGCGCCACGCCCTGGTCGACTTCGACGTGGCGGCGCTCGAGGACATGGGCGTCGCCAAGGATCTCGTGGGCGCTGCCTCGGTCATCGGCCGCCCTCGCTAGGGCGTGTCCGAGAAGCGCGCTTCCTCCGGCATATCACGCGCCGTGGGAGACAGTCCGTCAGCTGAGCCCTC